>Ga0272441_10007945_pt1 | contig 17020 bp, 14 predicted proteins | sample SSMProp6N_FD_193582 | JGI IMG/M metagenome (GOLD analysis project Ga0272441, IMG submission 193582) | Marine sediment archaeal communities from Little Sippewissett salt marsh, Falmouth, MA, United States - SSM-Prop-6N | ecosystem: Environmental > Aquatic > Marine > Wetlands > Sediment ...
TAAAATAAATTCTACAGTTGCTCTTTTAATGAAAAATCATCTGATTAGTGTATTAATTCCATTTAAAAATACTTCGGTTTACCTTCCGGAGTGCGTTGATTCGATTTTATCTCAGAGTTACCAAAACTGGGAAGTCATTGCTATAGACGATCATTCGGAGGACAATAGTCTTAGTATAGTTGAACATTATTCATCAAGAGATACCAGAATAAAAGTACATCCAAATAAAGGAAATGGTATAATTTCTGCACTCAGGACGGCTTATAATTTAAGCAAAGGTGAATTGTTGACAAGAATGGATTCTGATGATATAATGAACTCCAATAAGCTGGAAATCATGGCTTCCTCATTGGAAAAACATGGAAAAGGACATATTGCAGTAGGAGGTGTTCGTTATTTTTCTGATCGTGGAATAAGCAATGGATATGAGCGATATGAAAAATGGTTGAACAAACTCACTGCCACAGGAGCAAACTACTCTGAAATCTATAAGGAATGTGTTATCCCCTCCCCTTGCTGGATGGTCTACAAAAAAGATTTAGAAGAATGTGGTGCCTTTGAGCCCAATAGATACCCGGAAGACTATGATCTTACGTTTCGATTTTATGAGCGGGGTTTGCAATGTATTCCGTGTAACGAGATATTACACAGATGGCGCGACTATGACAGTAGAACCTCAAGAACCAGTGAGCACTATGCTCAGAATTATTTTTTACATATAAAACTACATTACTTTCTAAAGCTTCACCATGATCACAGGCGACCTTTAACCGTATGGGGTGCGGGGAACAAAGGTAAAAGTATTGCCAGAGATTTGTTACAGCAGAATATTCCGTTTCATTGGTTATGCGACAACCCAAATAAAATCGGCAAAACTATATATGGTAAGGAAATGAAGCATTTTAATTATTTGCTTAATCTGGAAAAGCCAATAAGTATAGTTACCGTTGCAAATGAAGAGGCCCAGGAAATGATCACGAATTTCTTCTCAAATTTGGGACAAACTCCAATGGTCGATTATTTTTTCTTTTGTTAAAGAATTTTTTCTTTTAATCAACCTTAAATAATCTATTTTTAACGCACTTAGCTTAAATATTAATTCCATTTGTTCATTCAACGCGTTTCATTACCAATTTTGTCATAATTACTAGGCAATATCTTCTCAATACTTTATATATTTGTCAAATCAAAATTGGGAATGCTGTTTAAATATCCGGAACTCCTTTGGGCCTTTTTTCTGCTACTGATTCCCATATTAATTCACCTCTTTCAACTTCGGAGATTTAAAAAAACACCATTTACCAACGTAAAGCTTTTACAAAAAGTAGTTGCGCAATCTCGCAAAAGTAGTACGATAAAAAAATGGCTTTTACTTTTTTCCCGGGTATTACTGCTTTCAGGCCTTATCCTTGCTTTTTCACAGCCCTATTTCGCCAAGGAGTCGGCTTCATACGCCAAAGAAACCGTAATATATCTGGACAACTCATTTAGCATGCAGGCCAAAACAGAGAATGGAACCCTGCTCCAGGATGCTGTTCAGAATTTATTACAAGGTCTTCCTAAGGATAATACTTTTAGTCTTTTTACAAATGATAAAGTCTTTACTAATATTACCTTAATGGATATTCGCAATGAGCTTTTATCCCTGCCATATACTTATAGTCAGTTGGGATTTAAGGATATCCTTCTCAAAGCGAAAAATTTCTTTAGCGAAGATGAAAAATCTGTTAAATATTTGGTTCTGATCTCAGATTTTCAAAACAGAACCGCTATCCAGGAATCCGATACTCTAGGAAATATCCAAACTTTTATGGTTCGGCTTAAGGCAGAAAATCTTGATAATACTGTTTTGGATTCGGCATATATAGCGGAGGTGAATGCAGCTACAATAGACCTCTCGGTGAATTTAACTACAACAGCTGCTTTAGAAACGATCCCTGTTTCTTTATATAATGATGATAAGTTAATTGCTAAAACAGCTGCAACTTTTGATAAGAACAGAAAATCTAATGTTGTATTTACATTACCTTCTAATGAAGTCATTAGAGGTAAAATTGAAATATCAGATATTGGATTGCCTTATGACAATCAGTTGTTTTTTAATATTAACCAAAAGGACAAAATCAAAGTATTGTCTGTTAGTGAGTCAGATAGTGAGTTTTTAAAAAGAATATTTACGGAAGATGAATTCATATATGCGGATGTGCAAATGAATAATCTTAATTACAGCATACTGGAGTCGCAAAACTTAATAATATTAAATGAATTAAAAACTATTCCCGTCTCTCTAAAAAATACTTTAAGCAATTATACTCAAAAAGGTGGTCATTTAATGATTATCCCTTCTTTTGATGCTAATATAGAGAGCTATAATAGTTTCCTCGGAAATTATTATTCTACTTCATTTGTAAACAGACTTGATGAAGAGCGCAATGTAACGGAAATTAACTTTGATCATCCTCTTTATAAAAATGTATTTGCCCAAAGAGTAACCAATTTTCAATATCCAAGGGTGAAAAGCTATTTCATTACCAGAACAACGGCCCCAAAAATACTTTCATTACAGGATCAATCAGCTTTCCTTGTAGGACTGGATGGCCTATACCTGTTCACAGCTCCAATCGTTAATACAAATTCTAATTTTAAGAATTCGCCTCTTATCGTGCCTACAATCTATAGTATTGGGGCAAATAGTCTTAAATCGCCTGAATTATACAATACACTGGGTCAAAAAACCACAATAGATGTTAAGACAGTAATGGCAAGCGATAATATTTTAAAGGTTTCCCAGAAAGAATATGAATTTATCCCTGAACAGCAGTCTTTTTCTAATAGAACTACCTTAACCTTTGATTACAATCCTAATAAAGATGGTATTTATGTGATAAGTGAAGAATCCAGACCCATTCAAAATATAAGTTTTAATTACCCCAGAACGGAAAGCGAATCTATATATGCCGATTTAGACATATTAAATAGTAATGCCACCTTAAATAATTTAACGGAAGTCTTTGAAACCATGGAAAAAGACAACAGAGTAACTGAGCTATGGAAATGGTTTACTATTTTTGCTTTGCTTTTTATGCTGGCCGAAGTTCTTATTCAAAAAATATTTAAATGAACATACTTCTAAAATCTGCCACAATTGTTGATAAAACCAACGATAAACTTCATTTAAAAAAACGTGATATCCTTATTCTTAATGGGGTTATTGAAGAAATATCTACCTCGATTAAACCTGCCGGGAATATAAAAACACTAAACTTCAAAAATTTGCATGTCTCTGCTGGTTGGTTCGATAGCAGTGTAAGTTTTGGTGAACCAGGGTATGAAGAACGTGAAACCATTAATAACGGCCTCATGGTGGCTGCAAAAAGCGGTTATACAGATATTGTTCTCAACACTAATACCAATCCACTACCCGACAGCAGTGGCGCAATTGTTTTTTTGAAAAATGCTGCCAAAGAACAACCGACAAAATTACACCCTTTGGGGACACTTACGGTTCTTAGTGAAGGTATTGATCTTGCTGAGCTTTATGACATGCAGAATTCAGGAGCTGTTGGATTCTATGATTTTAAGAGATCCATTTCAAATTCCAATTTATTAAAGATAGCCTTGCAATACTCCCAGGATTTTAATGGATTAGTTTACTCTTTTCCAATGGATAAACAAATCATGAGCAAGGGTATTGTTAATGAAGGTATTTCATCTACAAGGGTTGGTTTAAAGGGAATTCCGGCCTTGGCAGAAGAACTTCAAATTGCTAGAGACCTTTTTATTCTGGAATATACGGGTGGGTATCTCCATATCCCAACGATATCTACAGCCAGGTCCGTGAAGCTTATTGGCGAAGCTAAACGTAAGGGGCTTAATGTAAGTTGTAGTGTTGCTGTGCATAATTTGTTATTTTCTGACGAGGTTTTGGATAGCTTTGATAGTAATTACAAAGTTTTACCCCCACTTCGCACCAGTAAAGATATCAATGCTTTGATAAAAGGTCTTAAAGAAGGTATTATTGATTTTGTGACTTCAGATCACACACCGATTGATATTGAAGAAAAACGTATAGAATTTGATAATGCTGCCTATGGCACAATAGGCCTTGAAAATGCGTTTGGTGTCTTAAATAAGCTATTCGACACTGAAACGGCCGTCACCCTTTTATCTAAAGGAAGAGAACGCTATGGATTAAGTCCGGTGGCTATAAAAAAAGGTTCTTTGGCTAATCTTACTCTTTTTGATCCTGAATCCGAATATATTTTTACAAAAGAAAATTGTAATTCTACTTCAAAAAACAGTATGTTTTTTGATAAAAAAATGAAAGGCAAGGTTTACGGAATAATAGCAAACAATCAAATAATCGTCTGAACCAATTATAGTTTAAATAACAATAAAAAAATAAAGATTTGGTACAAGATTCGGTAGCAAAAGGAAAAACAACGGCGATAATAGCCTATTTCACCATTATTGGGTCTTTAATAGCAATTACTATGAATATGGAACCAAAAAATGAATTTGCGAGATTCCATACAAGGCAAGCATTTGGTTTGCATCTGGTTTTTATGGGATGTGCGCTTTTCTTAAGTCAATGGTTCAATTTTTTTGTTTGGGTAGGCTTGTATGTATTTTACTTTGCTCTCTGGATATATGGTCTTGTAGGAGCTTTGAACAATAAAAAACAACCGGTTCCAATCTTGGGAACTTCATTTCAGCAATGGTTTAGCTTTATTCAGTAATATGAAAACAGTTCCCTTATCCTTATATCATATAATTCGCCCTTCAATAACAGAAGATGGCCGTCCACCTGTTATATTTCTCTTTCACGGCTACGGCAGCAATGAAGAAGATTTATTTTCATTCGCCTCAGAATTACCTTCGGAATGTTTTATTATTTCTGCAAGAGGCCCACACCCTTTACCCCCCTTTGGTAATGCCTGGTATGCTATTAACTTTGATGCATCCTATGGAAAATGGAGTGATGAGAAACAGGCTATCTCATCCAGAAACAAAATTGTAGATTTTATTGAGGAAGCCTGTGAAGCCTATTTACTGGATAAAGACAATGTAACCTTGTTGGGGTTTAGCCAGGGTACGGTATTGAGTTATGCGGTTGCGCTTTCATATCCGGATAAGGTTAAAAATGTGGTGGCCCTAAGCGGCTATATAGATGAGAATATTCTCGAGAAGAATTATACCCAAAAAGACCATAAAAAACTGAACATTTATATATCCCACGGTCAGGTAGACCAGGTAATTCCACCTGAATGGGCTCAAAAAGCACCTATTCTCTTAAAAAAGCTTGGCATTAACTTTAAATATGAGGAATTTCCAGTAGGCCATGGGGTATCCGCCGAAAATTTTTATTCCTTTAGAAAATGGCTTGAAGAAAATATTTAATTGCTCCTGGTATATAAAAGATGATCCATCATTGTAAAATCAACACTCATATTATCTTTTAACTCGTATTTCAAAAGAAGTTCTCCCCAGAATTTACCATCGGAAAAATCGGCTATTATCCATTGATGATTCAGTATTTTAATCTTATTGATCTTAAAATCACTTTCCATACCCTCATACGGTACCAATGGATTATCTCCTTTCTGTTCATTGGTTTCCAATAACTTATCTGAAATATAGCCCGAAGGGTTGTCCAGGCCAAGATGATCATAATATGCCAGGGCATCGTCATTATTTTGCAATGAAAAATATTGCATATCAAAAACCTGAAGTTGTAATTTTTGAACAGAATCCTGAAGTACACTAACTTCAGACTCCAGATTCTGAATTTTTAAATCCTTATTCTCTAGCATGGTATTGCTGCTTACAAACAAGTAAAGTGATAACAAAGAAGCAAAAATGAACAGGTAAATAAATATTCTACTTTTCATAAATTTAAAGAATCAAGTATCAAACTAACTAAAATTATTGTTTTGTAGCTCAAACCGAGACAACAAGATTATCATAGGCCAGGTGCACATTATCAGGTAATTTTTCTTCCACTTCATCATGAAAACCCAAATAATGGCTAATATGAGAAAGATATGCTATCTCAGGTTTAATTATATCAACTAATTTAAGTGCTTCTTCAAGGTTTAAGTGAGAGTGATGTGGCTCTATACGTAATGCATTTACCGATAGCACCTTAACTCCCTTTATCTTATTTATTTCTTCACTAGATATGGTCTTAACATCGGTAAGGTAGGCAAAGTCACCTATTCTAAATCCATATACCCTTAACCGGTTATGAAAAGCCTCAATTGGTATTGCTTCTTGGTCCCCTATTATGAAAGGTTCATTATTCTGTATCAGGTTAACCTTTACCGCCGGAGCCCCGGGATACCTGTTCTCGTCGGCAAAAATATAGTCAAATCTCCTTTTTAAAGAGAAGATTACATCTTCATGAGCATAAACAGGAATGTCACCCTGTCTAAAGAAAAAAGGGCGGATATCATCTATCCCTGCTGTATGATCTGAATGTTCATGAGTAAAAAGAATACCATCTAATTTGGAAACTTTATGAGTTAACATCTGTTGCCTGAAATCAGGACCACAATCAATTACATAATTATAGTCTTTCCATGAAATAAGCACAGAAACTCGAAGTCTTTTATCCTTGGGGTTTTTACTTAAACAGACCGGATGATTGCTGCCAATAACCGGTATTCCTTGCGATGTGCCAGTGCCTAAAAAAGTTATTTTCAACCTGTCATCTATTTATTTCAAATTTATAACATATTTATTTAATAGATACCCCAATCTTGTTAACTTTGCCGTAAGCAAACTATACATATGGCTTCAGTCTTCAAAAAGGATCCTGCTTTTGAAAATATTCCCTCAATAAAAGCTAAGACTCTTAGAATAAATCTAAATCCCGATATCTATGGGACTTTTGCGGAAATAGGGGCCGGACAAGAGACCGCCAGGTGGTTTTTTAGATCAGGTGGTGCCTCAGGGACCATAGCAAAAGCCATGAGTGCCTATGACAAGTCTTTCAGCGATGCCGTTTATGGTGTGGAAACGGAAGGCAGGTATGTTACCCAAAGTAGACTAAAAAAGATGCTTTCTCATGAAATGCATCTTATGGAAGAGCGTATTAGCAGGGATAAAAATCCGGATAAACTGTTTTTTACTTACGCAAATACGGTTGCAACTATAGACTTTTCAAAGCGATATAAAGGCCATGGCTGGGTAGGCCTCCGTTTTCAATTAGATCCAACCCAAAAGGAATTTGACGAGATCATATTACATGTCAGGTTTAAACAAAATGAAGCCCGTTTGCAGCAGGAGACCCTGGGAATAGTTGGAGTGAACCTTATCTATGGTGCTTTTTATAAATATAATAAACCCAGAAAGCTATTAAAATACCTATATGATCATATAGACCGTGATACCCTGGAGATTGATATGGTAAATTTCTCAGGCCCAAACTTTAAAAACGTTGACAATAGACTTATGAGTCTTCAGCTTATCAGATATGATATGACTGATGCTGTCATGTTTGGCCCTGACGGAAACAATCTTCTTCCGGCTGCCATTCTCTATAAAAAGAATATTCTTGCGCTTAGAGGGAGTTTTAGGCCGGTAACTAAGGTGAACATGGATATGTTTGAAAAGTCTTATGAAATTTTTATTCGTGATCCGGCCGTTGATGAAGACAATTCTATTGTAATATTTGAAATCACATTGTCTAATCTAAAAGCTTCCGGTGAAATAGATGAAAGTGACTTTATGGACCGGGCCAAATTATTGTGCTCATTAGGACATTCCGTGATGATTTCGAAATTTCAGGAATATTTTAAATTGGTGGAATACTTCAACAATTATACGAAAGCAAAAATTGGTCTTACTATGGGTGTTAATAACCTGGTGGACATATTTGATGAAAAATATTACAGGCATCTGAGCGGAGGTATTTTGGAAGCTTTTGGCAAGTTATTCTTTAAAGAACTCATCGTATATCTTTATCCGATGAAGAATCCCGAGACCGGTCAGATCATGACTAGTAATAATGTTAAGGTTCATCCGAGAATGAAGGAGTTGTACAAATTTTTTAAGTACAATGGGAAAGTTATGGATATTATAGACTACGATCCTGAAATTATGGACATATTCTCCAGGGATGTCTTGAAAAAAATTCAAAGCGGAGAAGGTGGTTGGGAGGAAATGCTACCAGAAGGTATTGCGGAAACAATAAAGAAGGAACACCTTTTTATGCGAACTTCTGATAAACTAGAGGAAAAAGCTTAACGCTTAACTCCATAAAAAAGGCCCTAATCTTTAGGGCCTTTTTTTATGCTGATAATTTCAGATTAAAGAATCTGGGCAGCGTGATCTTTAGTTTTAACTTTGTCAATAACCTTTATAACGAAGCCGTTTCCGTCAATAATAAAAGTCATTCTGTGAATACCATCGTATTCCCTACCCATAAATTTTTTAGGCCCCCAGACTCCAAATGTCTTAATTACGGTATGGTCCTCATCCGCCAAAAGCGGAAATGGAAATTCATATTTATTTCTAAAACCCGCTTGCTTTTTTTGAGAATCTTCACTTACCCCTAGAAGTTCATAACCTTTTGATTGCAGTTCTGCATAATTATCCCGAAGATTACAAGCTTCTGCCGTACATCCGGGTGTATTAGCCCTTGGATAAAAAAATACCACTAACTTCTTACCGGAATAATCGCTTAATTTTACCAAATTGCCATCCTGATCAACAGAAGAAAAATCAGGCACTTTATCACCTTCTTTAAGTGTGTTCATAGTCTATTTTGAATTAAATTTGTGTTTATTTTTTTCATTGTAAAATTAAACAAAAATGACGAAATCGGAAAAAGTATCCTTTACCATAAAAAAATTGCAGGAATTATATCCCGTGATACCTGTTCCTCTTCAGCATAAAGATCCATATACATTGTTAATCGCTGTATTATTATCGGCCCAAAGTACAGATGTACGCGTAAACCAGATAACCCCTATATTATTTGCAAGAGCAGATAATCCCTTCGACATGATTAAATTGTCTGTTGAGGAAATAAAAGAAATTATTAGGCCCGTAGGACTTTCACCGATGAAATCGAAAGGAATACATGGTCTATCCAAAATATTGATCGAAAAATATGAGGGTAATGTCCCTTCAGAAATTAGCTCGTTGGAAGAATTACCGGCTGTGGGTCATAAAACCGCAAGTGTAGTAGTCTCTCAGGCCTTTGGTATACCGGCTTTTCCGGTTGATACGCATATTCATCGTCTAATGTATCGTTGGGGTTTTTCCAATGGTAAAAATGTGGTTCAAACCGAGAAAGATGCAAAAAGGTTGTTTCCTAAAGAATTATGGAACGATTTGCATCTTCAGATTATTTGGTATGGCCGTGAATATTCTCCGGCAAGAGGCTGGGATATAGACAAAGATTTAATAACCAAAACGATAGGGAGAAAAAAAGTATTAGAAGATTATTATAAAATTAAAAAGGCCCGCTAATTGCGGGCCATCTTGTCTTAATTCAAAGTTGTTTCAAATTTGAATGTCTTGTACTTCGTGATTCTGAAGGACCTGGAATAATTCAGTAAGAACTGAATCGTCTCAGGGCTGGTTTTTGCCAGTTTACAAGCGTTTTGCTCTTCAGAGTAAATTTTTTCCATATTATTATAGTATAGTTATGTTCTAATAACGCAACTAAAATGGAAATATTGCTCGGATGTTATTCCTTGCTCTTAATTTGTTAAAACTATATTGTGTCTTTCAATTATCTTTCTGAGATTTATAAGTGCATATCGCATTCTTCCAAGGGCAGTATTTATGCTTACTCCGGTATTTTCAGAAATCTCCTTAAAGCTCATGTCCTTGTATATTCTCATAAGCAGAACTTCTTTTTGGTCATCTGGTAATTCTTCAATCAAAGAACCAAGATCACTATCTATCTGATCTTTAATAATCTGCTTTTCTACATTAAGTTTGTCGTCACCTATAACAGAGAAAATATTAAAATCATCACTTCCTTCAAACTTAGGCATACGCTTGTTCTTCCTAAAGTGATCAATAATTAAGTTATGTGCAATTCTCATGACCCATGGCAAAAATTTTCCCTCTTCACTATAAGATCCTTTTTTTAGGGTTTTAATTACTTTTATAAAGGTGTCCTGAAAAATATCCTCAGTTATATCCCTATCCATTACCTTGGAATAAATAAAACTACTTATACGTTGGTTGTGTCTGTTTATAAGAACTTCAAGTGCTTTTTCGTCGCCGCTGATATAGTCTCTTACTAATTCTGAGTCGTTAATTTCAAATTCCATAATTGGTAATATTTTTTGGTTAATATAAAGGAGCTTCTTTTTGACGGACCTTTGGTTACTAGTTTAAATATTTAGTAGCTATGATTTCATAATTACAATTTAAAAGTATTGAAATAGCCATGTCTGAGAAAAACTATGTTGTCAAACCCGTGATTTTTGATGTCAAAGAGCGATTTGGCAAGTAAAGACACAATAAATCCATAATAAATTAGTTGCCAATTGATTTTCCGGAAGCCTGGAAATATTCCCGGATTAATTCCAATTAATTATATAAGCGGCTTCAATAACAACCGGAAACTAAAAATCCCCTTGATGTATTATCAAAGGGATTAATGAATATCCTAATAAAAGGTTATATAGTTAATTCAAGTTATTCTCAAATGTAAGTTCTTTATGTTTTACAATATTTAATGCCTTAGAATACTGAAGCAATAACTGTACACTCTCTGGCTTAACTTTTACAAGCTTGCATTTGTTTTGATGTCTAGGGTAAATCTGTTCCATAAATAATATTGTTATGACTAAATAACGCAACTATTATGAAACCATTTGTATTAGTCGTTATAGAACCTATTAATTCGTTAAAACAATATTGTTCTTTTCTATGATTTTTCTTAAGTTAATTAACGCATATCGCATTCGTCCTAAAGCAGTATTAATGCTTACTCCTGTATTTTCAGATATTTCTTTAAAACTCATATCCTTATATATACGCATTACCAGGACTTCTTTTTGATCATCGGGAAGTTCTTCTATCAATAATCCAAGATCACTGTCTATCTGGTCTTTAATTAACTGTCTCTCAGCATCTAGTTTATCATCCCCCAAAACGGAAAAAATGTTAAAATCATCACTGCCTTGAAATTTAGGCATTCGTTTATTTCTTCTAAAATGGTCAATGATCAGATTATGAGCTATTCGCATAACCCAAGGTAAGAACTTACCCTCTTCATTGTAGGCGCCTCTTTTTAAGGTCTTTATTACCTTAATAAAGGTATCCTGAAAGATATCTTCAGTTATAGCCCTGTCCTGGATCTTGGAATAAATAAAACTCGTTAGACGTTGATTGTGCTTGTTTATTAGAATTTCAAGGGATTTTTCATCCCCGCTAATGTAATTCTGAACTAAAATTGAATCCGCGACTTGTAGTTGCATACTAATTACTTTTTTGGTTAAACTTAGGGGCCTTTCTTTTGGGAAAGGACTTTAGTTATTCAGGTTAATGCTCAAAAAAGTAATTTTCGCGTATAGGCGGTTTTTTTAGTTATTAAGCTTCAAATATAGAGAAAAAATATTTTTTCAGGTAAACAATGTTGTGATATTGCAGAATTTAGATGTAAAAGACTACCTATTGGTGTTTGAATTCAACATATCGTATCTTTGCGGACCTAACGGAAGAAATGTCTGCAATAACCGAAGTAAATCCAAAGGAAAACATCATAATCAAAGGGGCTAAACTGCATAATCTTAAAAACATTGATGTAGTTATACCCCGAAATAAATTAGTTGTAATTACCGGGCTTTCGGGTTCAGGTAAATCCAGTCTGGCTTTTGATACCCTCTATGCTGAGGGACAGCGTCGTTACGTAGAAAGTCTTTCCTCATATGCCAGGCAATTCCTTGGTAAATTAGATAAGCCTAAAGTGGATTACATTAAAGGTATTGCTCCGGCAATAGCCATTGAACAAAAGGTAAATTCCACTAATCCACGATCCACAGTGGGTACAACGACGGAAATCTATGACTATTTGAAACTTCTCTATGCCAGAATTGGTAAGACCTATTCGCCAATTTCCGGTAATGAAGTTAAAAAGCATAACGTATCAGATGTAATTAATCATGTAAAATCTTTTGAAGAAGGCACCAAGCTTTTATTGTTGGCTCCCATTGTTATTTCCAAGGACAGAGATCCCGTAAAATCTTTACAATTGCTTTCCAAACAAGGTTATGCAAGGATAAAACATAAGGGTAAAGTCATCAGGATTGATGAATCGTTACAGGATATTGGTTATAATTTTGAGTTGGTTGTAGATCGAATTATTAAGAAGGATGATGAGGATTTTCTTAATCGATTGGCCAATGCAGTGGATACTGCTTTTTTTGAAGGTAAAGGATACTGTTTTATAGAAGAAATCGCTAATGGCACGGTGACCCAGTTTAGCAATAAGTTTGAACTGGACGGAATGGTTTTTATGGAACCTAACGCACATCTCTTCAGTTTCAATAATCCTTACGGGGCTTGTCCGCAGTGTGAAGGTTATGGTGATGTTATTGGCATAGATGAAGATCTTGTAATACCTAATTCCGGGTTGTCTGTATTTGAAAATGCGATATTTCCGTGGCGTGGCGAGAGCATGAGTTGGTATAAGGATCAATTAGTAAATTCTGCTTATAAGTTTGATTTTCCCATCCATAAACCATGGTATCAACTTAATGAGGAGCAAAAACTATTGGTCTGGCAAGGCAATGAGCATTTTATAGGAATAGATAAATTTTTCCGGCAATTAGAAGAAAAGAGTTATAAGATCCAAAATAGGGTAATGCTCTCCAGATATAGAGGTAAAACAAGATGCAACTCCTGCAAAGGGAAGCGCCTTAGAATGGAAACCAATTATATTAAGATTGATAAAAAATCTATTTCAGATCTTGTGGAATTATCAATTGAAAACTTAATCATATTTTTTGATACACTTTCATTAAGCGAACACGACCTTCAAATCGCAAAAAGATTATTAGTAGAAATCAAAACCAGGCTAAGTTATTTGGATAAGGTCGGATTGAGCTATTTAACAATCAACAGAAAATCAAATACTCTTTCAGGTGGGGAAAGTCAGCGAATAAACCTGGCAACATCTCTTGGCAGTAGTTTGGTGGGATCCATGTATATCCTGGATGAACCTAGTATTGGCCTGCATCCGAAAGATACAGAAAATCTTATAATGGTTTTAAAATCTCTGAGAGATTTAGGTAATACTGTCATTGTTGTTGAGCATGATGAAGATATAATGCTTGCGGCAGATGAAGTTATTGACATTGGTCCGGAAGCAGGCACCCATGGAGGCGAAGTAGTTGCGCACGGTCCAATGGAGGCAATCCTGAAATCGTCCTCACTTACAGCAGCATACCTGAATGGAACCATGGAAATTGAAATTCCCAAAAAACGCCGAACCTCTAATTACTTTATTGAAATTAAAGGAGCCAGGGAAAACAATTTAAAGAATATTGATGTTACTTTCCCCCTTAATATGCTCACAGTAATAACTGGTGTTTCAGGAAGTGGGAAAAGCACATTGGTAAAAAAATTACTTTACCCAATTTTGCTTAAAGAAGTAGGTGGATATGGAGAAAAAGCGGGCCAATATACTGAAATGTCTGGTAAGTTTCAGTCTGTAAAAAACGTGGAATTTGTAGATCAAAACCCAATTGGAAGATCTTCTCGCTCTAATCCGGTCACTTATATTAAAGCTTATGATGATATCAGGGCCTTGTTTGCCTCACAAAAATTGAGTAAACTCAGAGGTTATCAGGCCAAACACTTCTCCTTTAATGTAGATGGTGGCAGGTGTGATAAGTGCAAAGGAGAAGGTGAGATTACTGTAGAAATGCAGTTTATGGCTGATGTTCATTTAGAATGCGATACTTGTGGCGGAAAGCGTTTCAAGAAAGAAGTGCTAGAGGTTAAATTCGAAAATGCCAATATTGATGACATATTGAATATGACCATAGATGATGCCATTGTATTCTTTGAAACTCATGCACAAACTAAAATAGTTGGTAAATTACGACCATTGCAAGAGGTAGGTCTCGGTTATGTTACCTTAGGCCAGTCTTCTTCTACTCTCTCGGGTGGAGAGGCGCAAAGGATTAAGCTGGCATCATTTCTTGTAAAAGGGACAACCAAAGAAAAGGCTTTGTTTATTTTTGACGAACCTACCACCGGGCTTCACTTTCATGACATTAAAAAGCTTTTAAAATCTTTTGACGCTTTAATCGCCAGGGGCCATTCTATAATTGTGATAGAGCATAATATTGAATTTATCAAATGTGCAGATCACGTTATAGATCTTGGACCCGAAGGAGGGGCTAAAGGCGGTGAACTTATTGCGTCAGGTACCCCGGAAGAAATTGTATTGAAAACCAAATCTCATACAGGGCGGTACCTCCGTAAAAAATTACACTAGTACCAATTAATAATAGCTTCACTCCCTCTCAAACAAATAAGGTATAGTTGAATTCTTTAGCTATAATATTTTTTAATTAATTGATTTTCAATATTTTATAATTATATTAATATTTCTGGCACGCTGTTTGGTATTAGTTGGGTGAATGTAAATAGTTGCATTCGGAAATTTAAAACCTTATATCATGAGAAATTTAATATTCATTTTTACGGCTCTTCTTTTAGGTACTGTGGGTACCATGGCAGCCACTGTGGAAGATAAGGTTGCAATACGCAATGCTTATAAATACAACAATTCTTTCATCTTTGTTGAAAATGGCATTACGTTTTCCGTTTATCCGGATGGAGAATTCGATTTCTATATAGACAACCGTGTTAATGTAGGAGCAAATGTGAATTTCGGAAGTACCAACATTACATTCAATTCGGGTTATGATTATAATCCATATGTTCAATATGATGATTATGGTGCAGTTATTCAAGTTCAAAATGTACCCGTCTTTTACGACTACTATGGCCGTGTTAACCAAATTGGTGGTGTTGATGTATGGTACCGTAATGGAAGAGTGAGAAGAGTTGGTGGAATGTATGTGTATTATAATAACAGAGGGTATTATAGTCATTACACAGGATATGTTAACGTATATAACCAATATTATACATACAGGCCCTATTATAATTATTTTGTAAGACCTGCAGCTGGTTACTGCCTGGTATACAATAGCCCATACAGAAGATATTACAACCCTGTGCGCTATACTTATTACAGACCCTATCAATATAATCATAGGAGAGCCTATGCCAATGTGGGCCATCATTATGACCATGGTAAAAATTACAATAGGCGCAGCAAGGTATACAGGAATGATAATCGTGTAGTTGCTAGAGATAATAGTTCGCGAAGAGGCAGATACGGGACTAGTAGTTCAGTAAGAAATACGACAGCAGTAGCACAAAAAGGTAATAATACCAGTACCAAAAGATCAATAAACAGTACGACTGTAAACAGATCTAATAGAACAGCTGCTAATAGTACAAAGAGGACTATTGCCAATACTGGTAGAAATGCTGAAAGTAATGCTGTTAGAAATGGAACTAAAGGATCTATGCAGTATACATCAGGTAGAACTGTAACAAAAAAGGACGTTGCGGTAACTCCAAGAAGTAAAACAGTTCAGCGCAGCAGTAGCAGTAACTATAAAAGACCGGAAAGAGCTGCATCAAAAAGCCAGACTGTAAGTACTAGGAATGCAACAAAACGCACAGTTGCTTCTAATCCTTCGGGCAGAAGTTCTGGAAGTAAAACAATTAAGAAGACGAGCACTGCTCATAAAACAGTAAGCAGGAGTCCTTCCAGGAGTTCCGGAAAAAGTAATAGTGCACGAAGCAGAAGTACAAAAATACAGTAAATATAGTTTTAGGTTGGTTAGTTGTTTAACCCCGCAGTGGATAAGTCCCTGCGGGGTTTTTTGTTGGAAACACATCCGGATCTGTTTAAATACTTAAAATGTAAACTTCCTTTAATAAATGAAAGCTTATTTTCTTTTCCTGCTTAAAAATCTTGAAAGAACCCCAAAAACATCTTCTGATATTTTAAAGCGGTACAAAAGACCAACATATACAGCTATAATTAGTATACTTTTCACAACAATGTTGACTAAAGGATGGAAAGGAAGTTCCACGAAAAAGAAAATAGATACCATCAAAACCAAAAGGCCCGCAATTTTAACTGTTTCATTGGTAAAGGGCATTATATTAAATTTTCGTTTAACATATATCAGTTTAATTACATTGTACAAACAGATGGCTATGAATGTTGCAAAAGCCGCCCCGTTCAAGCCGTATACGGGAATAAGGAGCCAATTGAAAAGTATGGTAAAGACTGCCAGAAGAACACCCATAAACAACAAAGCCCTGTAATAATCTGAATTAAAGAGTATAGCATTATTGTTACCAATCAAAGCGTCAAAAAGTTTGGTGAATCCAATTAATAAAACAATAATATATCCTCCGCGATATGCCATTGGCAGCATAGAATAAAGATCATTAAGATTGAGCAGGATCAGAATAAAAATAAGACCGGATACAATGAACAGGGTTAAAGAACTTTTTTGATACAGTATTTTCAGCTCAGCTATATCTTTCCTGTTCAGTATTTCAGCGGTCATCGGGTAGGTAATCTGGTGCATGGCTCTTGCCGGTACGGCAATCACAGTGGCAATAAAAATAGCTACCGTATAATATGCGACATTTTGAATAGCAATAAACTGATTTATCATAAAACGATCTATCTCCAAAAGAATTACTGCGGTAGATCCGCCCAGAATGATCAGAATACTGTAATTTATGATAGAATTGGTGTTCTTTGGCCAATTAAACTGCAGTTTTGGTCTTCTTAGACTATAAGCATATAGTTTCATTAACAGAGTTCTTAAAAGGTAAAGACCCACTAATGCCTTTAAAAAAAAAGCTACACTTATAAACTCCATATATAAAAGGATTAGGAGTAAGCTGACCCCTACTCTAACGAATACCTCTTTCATGA
>Ga0272441_10007946_pt1 | contig 17020 bp, 12 predicted proteins | sample SSMProp6N_FD_193582 | JGI IMG/M metagenome (GOLD analysis project Ga0272441, IMG submission 193582) | Marine sediment archaeal communities from Little Sippewissett salt marsh, Falmouth, MA, United States - SSM-Prop-6N | ecosystem: Environmental > Aquatic > Marine > Wetlands > Sediment ...
TCGCGTACCAGGGGCAGGTCACGCGGGCCCTTTTCCAGCAGCGGATGGGCGTCGAACAACGTCAGGTCGGGGATTTCGAGCCGGCCGATCATCTTGCCCGTGGCGCGGAACCGCACGGTCAGGCTGAACGGCATCTTGCGGACGCTGACCAGCCGGTCGCCCGCGAAGTACGGTGAGGTGTACAGGTCGCCCATCTCCTTTACCTGCCAGGCCACCTGGCCCGCCGGGCTGGACGTCGCCAGGTCCAGGGCCAGCGTCTCCGTCTCCCCCGCCAGGACCAGCAGGTCGCCGCTCATCACCGAGTGTTTGATTTCGAAGTCAAACGGTCCACGGAACCGCCAGCGCAGCGTGCCGGTCCGCGCCTCGAAGGCCAGCACGTCGTACAGCCCGTGCACGATCACCAGTTCGCCCTGCTTTGCACCGGCCGGGGCGAAGACACAGGCGCGGAAGAACCCGGGCTCCTGCCCGGTGCCCTTCAGGCGGATGTTGTCTTTCCGCCAGGCCTGCTTGCCTCTCTTCAGGTCGAATGCAGACAGTACAAACTTGTTATCCAGGCGCTTCCGCACCCGCCCGCCCAGGAACAGCAGCTCGGGCAGTCGGTCGCGCTGGCCGTGGCGCTCCAGCACCAGCCAGTTGATCCCCTCCGCGTCCGCCAGGTTGACCGCCCGCTCCTTGCGCGGCAGCGCGACGCTCACGCTGCGGCGTAGCGGCGGCGGGGCCAGGACCGTCGCCCGCCACGCGGCCGGGACCGTGAGCCCCGACACACGCGCGGCGTCCGTCAGCCGCCAGAGCTGGGCCTTGTCCCGCGCCCCTTTCTGCTTCTCGTACAACGCTGTCAGCACCGCCTGAGCCGTCGCCGTCCCGGGGAACTCCCACAGCCGGTGTAACTGCTCGTCGGCCGAGCGGCCGCGCAGCTCGCTCGCTGCCAGCCGCTCGAACGGGTCCGCGAATTCCTTCGACTGCTTCTGGAGACGGATCAGCCGCCTCGCCGCCAGTTCGCCGGCGCGAACCGTCAGGTCCTTTGGCAGTGGCGAGACCGTGCTGCGGTACAGCGGCAAGCCCTTCCGCATCAGGCGAAAGGCCTGGTCGAACTCCCCGCCGTAAAACGGGTTCTTCCCGTACGCTGACGCCTTGTCCAGCACCTGGTCCGCAGCAGCCAGCATCCCATCCGGATCGAGCGCCGCGGCCGACGCCACCGGATACTCGTGGTGCCCGTACGTCCCGATCACGCTGCGCAGGCACCGGGCCGCCGCCATCGGCTGCCCCTTCCGCTCATACGCCTCGGACAGGGCAAAGAGCGTCTCCACCTCGTCCGCCAGGGTGCTGGCAGTGCGCGACATCCCCAGGCAGTTCTGAAGCTCGCGGTCCACCTGCCCCGCGCGGATCGCACTGCGGCACAGCCGCTTGTGTACCCGGTAGAGCTGCTGGTTGATCAGCGCCCGAAAGTCCAGGTCCTCTGACGAGATGGTGTCCAGGCAGCGCTTCAACTGCGTGGCGGCCCGCGCGTACTGGCTCTCGGCGATGGCCAGCTCTGCCTTGGCAAAATCCGCCGCCGTGTCACGCCGGGCCGACAGCGCGGTGAGCACCGCCGCCCGGGCATAGACCACGGACAGCTCCCGGGGCCCGAACCGCAGCTCGAACGGCACGCCGTATCGCTTGAACGTGATCCGCGAGAACGGCATGAACGGTCCGTGCTTGTTCTCGGGCACCGTGTCCTTCGAGATCTCCGTCATCACCTTGATACGGTGCTTCACTTGGGCGTCTTTGTGCGGCAGCGCGAGGTGCGCCCTGAGGTCGTTCGGCGCCGAGGCGCGGATGGCCTGCTCGGCGGTGGCTACCACCGGCCCGCTCAGGTAGCGGCGATAGCCAGTGATCTTCTTCTCACGCAGGTCGACCGAGGTCAGCGTGTAAAAGCGGCCCGGAGTGGTGTGGTACACGATGGTGTTGCCCACCGTGGTGATGTGCAGCTTGTCGTCCTGGGTGAGGAACGGCCGCGCCGCCATCTCCGTCCAGCGCTGGTTGAAATCCACGAACGCACAGGTCCCGTAGATGTAGTGCTTGAGCACCGGATGCGGCTCGTGGGCGATCAGGTCCGGCGACTCCCACAGGGTCCGGCCGGTCTTCGGATCCAGGATGTGGATGGGCCGGCACGACATCCCGCCGTACCACGCGATCCGCTTGCCACGCCCGCTGTACACCATCACCAACTCACCAGTGGACATCGGCCCCAGGAAGTACCGCACGTCCGGGCCGGCCTGCGGCTTGCTCCACAGTACCCGGCCGGTGCGGCGGTCGATGCACAGCATCACCGCAGAGTCCACCGGCAGCACGTACAGCCGCTCGCCCACCACCAGCGGGCGCTGATTGAACCACAACCGCAGCGACCGCGCCCCCGGCAGCAGCGGCCGCCGCTTGCCGAATCCGCGCGTCGCATCGTGAATCCCAGGATAGTACGGGTACCGGCACAGCCACTTCACCCGCCCCGACAGCGCGTCGAGCGCGGCGATCGCCCCCGCGTTCGTCACGTGGTACACCGTGCCCTGGTGATAGAGCGGCGGCGAGGCGAACGACCGGATGCGGTTCCGCCGCCGCACCGCAAAGCCCGCCGCGAACTTGCCAGGGCTCAGCCGGCACAGCTCCCGCCGCCAGCGGATGCGCCCGGTCGCGCTCTCGAACGCGATGATCCCGTACTCCGTGTCGATGTGCGTTTCGCCCTCGATGTTGTCCAGCACATAAGCGGCGTAGACGGTGCGCGGCCCGCCCGCCGGCGCCGTCAGGAACCGCATCCGCGCCTCCTCCGGCGTCGACGCCACCATCGGGCCATACGCCCAACTCAATTGGCCGGTCACCTGGTCCAGCGCCACCAGCGAGGCGCCGCCCTTCGAGACCGTCGCGAACACCCGGCCGTCCTGGACCAGCACGTCCTCCTGTGGATACCGGCACTCCGTCCAGTTCTGCCACGTCGCCCGGCCCGCGATGTCGAACGTCCACCGCAGTTCACCGTTCAGCAGCGAATGGCAATACACCAGGTTCTTGTGCCGGTAGATGATGCTGTCCGGGGTGACCACCGGGTGCGAGAACACGAAATACTCGCGTCGCGAGCCCGGCAGCGTGCGCCGCCAGGTCGGCTCACGCAGCGCCAGCGGGTCGTCGGTCGGCGGCATCAGCGTATAGTCGTCCGCCGAGACATGCGGCCCGCTCGTCAACTGCGAGTGGAACGGCGCCCGGTCCACCTGAGCCGACTTCAGCACCTGGTCCAGCCGGGTCAATTGCTGCGGCGACAGCTTGCTTGCGATCCCCGGCCCGCGTGAGGTGCCCGGCTCCGTCCCCAGCATCTTGCAGCAATAGGCCACCTTCAGGTCCAGTTCCGGCGTGCGCAGCTCCGGGTACGGGAAGAACCCGCGCACCGTCCCGAACCGCTCCAGCGCCGCCAGGTAATGGCCCGAGTCCAGCGACGCATTCCCCAGCTCGAGCACCGCCCGGCCGCCGTATGACGTGGCCAGCATCGAGTTCACCACGTCCGACAGCCCGATCAACGAGTGCTTTCGCCGGGCCTGCCCGAACGCCTCCGCCGCCCGCGCGTCGTAGAGCGTCCGGTAATAGGCCAGGTGCTCGGCCGGGAAGCCCAGGATGCGCCGCTGGCAATAGGCAGCCATCGGAACGAACACCCCGAACTTCGACACCCGGTACATGCACTCCGGGTACTTCTCGATGACGATCTGGTAGATCTTCAGTGCGTCGCGGTATTTCCCCTGCTCCTCCTTGTCCAGCGCCGCCGCCACCAGCGCGTTTGCCCGCGTATCCTCCTCGATGAGGTTCAGCGTATAGAAGGTTGGCTCCGACGACAGCTGCATCTTCTTTTCCGGCATCCGGTAGCTGCGCAGCGCGCCCACCCGGCCGTAGATGTGGTCCAGGAAGTCCGGTCGATACTTCGAATAGGTCGCCTTGAACGGGTCCGGCCGCGGCGCGGGCGGATCCCTCGGCGTGGCAGGCGGCTCCGCGGCCAGCGCCGCGCACGCCGCCAGAGCACACCCCAGACCCATCCATACCCGGTTCCGCACCGCCGTCCTCCTGGTCCTTACTGGCCCTTCTTCTCCCGCGGTGCTTCCTTGTAGCCGATGTTCTTCCAGAGCGCCGGACGCGGCCCGCCCTCTTTCGCGTAGAAGTGCAGCGTCTTCCCCTTGAAGAACTTGTCGAAGAAGATCCGCGACGGATTGAAGTAGATCTCCGCCGCACCGCGCGGATGATAGACCGGCACCGTCAGGTTGCCCGCGTGACCCGCAACGGCGTGCGTCACGTTCGACCCTCCCATTTGCAGGCGAAGCAGCTCCAGCATGATCTCTTCGTTCCCCAGGAACTCGAACCCGTAGTGGTCCAGGTCCGTGTGCGAGAAGTCGATCAGATCATACTTCTTGGTCGCCGCACGTTGGCCGCGGTAGCGGTAATAGGGCTTGAAGCGCAGCGGGGCGTAGGACTCGAACGTCAGCTTCAGCTTGAAATCCTGCATCAGGTCGCGGAACACCGGCCGCAGGTCGCGATAGACCTGGAGCTGAGCGGGGGAGGGCGGCTTCGGCGGCGTCCAGTCCTTCGGCCGGCGCGGCGGACGTTCGCCCGTCGCCGGATAAAACGCCACCCCCATCTGCCCCGGCAGGTGAGCCCAGCCCCCGTGCGCCCGCCGGTAGATCGGGAACAGCCGGCACTTCAGCACCGTGTGCTTCGGATACGCGTACCGCGCGAAATAGGGGCTCACGTACTGCAGCTTGTTGATGTCCGGAATCTTGAAGACCGAGACCGATTCCCGGGCCCCTTTCCGGGCATCGCGAACCACATGGCTGACCAGCGTCATCCCCTCGCCCATCAGCTTCATACGTCCCAGGACCGCCGCCTTCGAGAGGTGCGCGGCAACCCCCTTCGCCGGCCCCTCCGTCTCGCTCAGATCGAGCAGGCGTTTCGAAATCTGCACGCGTTCCGTGATCGTCGCCGACCCGTCCTGGTGCAGCCGCACATGCGTCTCAATCTGGAGACACCCGGCCAGCAGGGGGAGACCGGCGGCCAGGACAAGCGCGGACCAAAGGCGGTTGGTCATTGTGGGCAGTCCAACAGAGAACCGGCCGGACGTCCCTCCCATTATAGGTGCGAGCGGGGGATCGGCAATCGAAATCCACGGCACTCCGGGCGGCAGCGACACACCAAGCGGCGACTCCGCCGGACATGCTCGATATCCGCGCACCCAATATGGGTGCAAGCCGCCTGGCGGCCGGTGCGTGTCGGTGTCACCCCAGCGTGACCGTGACGCGATGCTCCTTCCCGTCGCCGAAGATCGGCAGCAGGTTGCCGTCGATCTTCTTCCCGTCGACGCGGATGGTCTTGACGCCCCGTTCGACGTGGTCCGGGTTGCGGACCGTCACCCGATACGTCGCACCGCGGAATGGGCGGACGACTTCGTACTTCGCCCACGCGGCCGGGATGCAGGGGGCGATGCGGAGTCCGTCGTACCACGGCATCACGCCGAGCATCCGCTCGAAGAGGAGCTGGAACGTCCAGGCCGGCCAGGCGGTGTTCCCGCTGTAGGGACCGGCGCCGAACCGCGCCGGGTCGCTCGGACCGATCAGGTAGCGGGTGGCGGCGAACGGCTCGCCCAGGAAGCGGTCGGGGTCCTGCGACGCGGGGCAGGTCTTGAGGTACGACTCGAACGCCTTGTCGCCCCGGCCCAGCGCCACGTCGGCCAGCATCTTGAACGCCACGCCGTGCGAGTAGATCGGCCCGTTCTCCGCGTGGCCCGGATTCTTGCCCGAGACCTTCCCGATCCCCCGCGTGTAGGTCGTGTACGCCGGATGGATGAGCACCGGGCCGTACTCCGTGTCGAGCGTGTTGTCGATTACGTCGAGTACCGACGCCAGCCGGTCGCCCTCGGCCACCCCGGCGAAGACGGCCCAGGTCTGGACGTTGAGGTGGATCTGCCCCTCGGCGCTGCGGTGCGAGCCGACCGGGTCGCCGTCGTCGGTGATGGCATAGAGATACCAGCGGCCGTCCCAGCCGTGTTCGTTGACGGCGTCCTTCAACTCGTCGGCCCAGGTGCGGAGCGTGTCGGCCTCGGCGGCGCGGTTGGCATGGCGGGCGATCTCGGCGAGGGTGTTCATCGCGTAAAGCGCGGCGATGGTCAGCCAGACGGACTGGCCCTTGCCGAGCGGCGCCACCTCGTCGAGCGAGTCGTTCCAGTCGCCGTCGCCGATCAGGCACAGGCCGTTCGGAGCCCGTTCGTCGTGCAGCCGCCGCATCCCGGCGAGCGCGTGCTCGAAGACGGTGGCGGAGCCGGTGTCGAGGTAGGGGACCGACTCGTCGAGCAGTGCGAACTCGCCGGTCTCGCGCAAGTAAGCGGAGAGAGTGAGCGGGGCCCAGATGGGCGAGTCGCGATGCAGGCGCGTGTCGAGCGAGCCCTTGACGGGGTTCCAGCCGCGGATGCAGAGCCCGTTGGCATACTGGTGCTTGAACGATTCGATGAGCCAGTGGCGGGTATAGTCCGGTTCGAGCGGGGCCAGGCCCATCGAGTCCTGCAGGATGTCGCGGAACCCGCGATAGGCCCCGCGGGCGTGCCGGGCGGTGAGCGTGTTCTGCCACTTGGCCCAACTGTTCGCCATCAGGTTAACGGTCGGGTCAGGCGTCTTGCAGGTGAGCGTGTCGCGCCGGGTCTGCCAGAAGGCGTTGACCGCATCGAGCGCCGCGGCCGCGCCATCGGGGCTGAGATACTTCGCCTTGAGCTCGGGCACGGCGAGGGTGCAGCGGCTGACACCGTCCTCCGGCTCGACCACGCCGGTCAGTACGCGGAAGGTGACCGATTCGCCCGGCGGGAGGTCGAACGTCCTCGCGAGGGCGCCGACCATCCGTTCGCCGCTCGCCGAGGAGCCGGTGCAGGCTCCGGCGCGGACCGCGGCCGGCTCGTCCAGCCGCCCGTAGGTGCCGATGAACGCATCGTACTTGCAGTCATGCCCCTCGGGCTCGAAGTCGGCGGTCATGAACGCGTCGTACATCAGCGGCGACGTGGGGTTGGTCATCCGGGCGACGATCGCCTGCAGCGCCGGCTCATACGCGGCGCGGGTGTAGGTCAGCGTGTCGGTGATGCCGGACGGCGCGGTGAGCAGCCACTGCTGATAGGGGAACGCGGTGATGCGGCGCGGCCGGCCGCTCTTGCTGCGGAGCGTCACTTGCCAGACCTCGACGGGGTCCGTGCCGGCGGGGACGAAGAGGAGGAACTCGGTCTCGATGCCGTGCCGCCTGGCGCGGATGGTGGTGTGGCCCTGGGCGTGGGTGCAGCGATAGCCGCTGTAGCCCCTGGCCGAGTGCATCGGGACGTTGGGCCAGCATGTGCCGGTGTCGGCGTCGCGCAGGTACACGAACTTCCCGGTCTGGGGGTCGGTGGGCACGTAGCCGGGCACGTGGGCGTAAGTGACCTTGACGGAGTCCGGGTCTTTGTAGAACGAGAAGCCGAAGGCGTTCTGCGAGAGGTACACACCATATAGATCATTATATATCACATTGAGCCAGGGGCGGGGGGTGTCGAAGCGGGTGATGACGTAGGCGTCGCCGGACTTCGTGAACTTGCCGTACTGCACGGGGCCTCCTTCAGTGGTTGCCCGCCTGGGGGCGGTAGCGGTTGGTGATGGGCAGGCGCCGGTCGCGGCCGAACGCCTTGGGGGTGATCTTGATGCCCGGCGGCGACTGGCGGCGTTTGTATTCGGTGCGGTCCACCAGCCGGACGATACGCTCGACCAGCTCCCGCGGGATGCCGGGCGCGGCGATGTGTGCGGGCGCAACGTCGCGCTCTACGTACTGTTCGAGGATGGGATCGAGCACCTCGTAGGCCGGGAGGCTGTCGGTGTCCTTCTGGTCGGGTCGCAGTTCGGCGGACGGCGGCCGGTCGATGATGCTCTGCGGGATGGCCTCGCGCCCGGCGCGGCGGTTCACGTGGCGGGCGAGATCGTAGACCAGCGTCTTGGGCACATCCTTGATCACCGCGAAGCCGCCCGCCATGTCGCCGTAGAGCGTGCAGTAGCCCACCGCAAACTCGCTCTTGTTGCCGGTCGTCAGGACCAGCCAGCCGAACTTGTTGGAGAGCGCCATCAGCAGGTTGCCGCGGATGCGAGCCTGCACGTTCTCCTCGGTGACGTCCGGCTCGGCCCCCGCCAGCGGCTCGGCCAGCGCCGACAGGTACGCGTTGTAGACCGGCTCGATAGGCACCGTGATGAGGCGAAGTCCGAGCGCGTCGGCCTGCCGGGCGGCGTCGTTCAGCGTGCCGTCCGACGTGTATTGCGAGGGCATGGTCACGCCGGTCACGTTTTCCGCGCCCAGGGCCTCGGCAGCGACGCACGCGGTCAGCGCCGAATCGATCCCGCCGCTCAGGCCGATCACCACCCGCTCGAACCCATTCTTTCGGACGTAGTCACGCGTGCCCAGCACCAGCGCGCGGTAGACCTCGTCGACCGGGTCGAGCTCGGGCATCGTGATGGGCGGCGCGCCGGGCAAGTCGACGCACAGCAGGTGTTCCTCGAACCGCGCCGCGGCGGCCAGCAACTCACCGGCCGAATCGACGGCCAGGCTGCCGCCGTCGAAGACCAGTTCGTCCTGCCCGCCGACCAGGTTGGTGTAGACGACGGTGGTGCCGGTGCGGCGGGCAAAGCCTGCGGCGACCTCGCGGCGCCGCGCCAGCTTGCCGGCGTGGAACGGTGAGGCGGAGAGGTTGACGGTGACATCGGCATCGGCGGCCGAGTGCGCCGCGGGCGAGCCCTCGACCCAGATGTCCTCGCAAATGGTGACGCAGACGCGCCGGCCAGCGACCTCGAACCGGAGCGGCTTGGAGCCCGGCACGAAGTAGCGCTTCTCGTCGAACACGCCGTAGTTCGGCAGCTCCATCTTGTGATAGATGCGGTCGACCGCGCCGTTGCGAACCAGCGCCGCCGCGTTGTAGACGCACCCCGCGTCGTGGTCGGGGAAGCCGACAAGCGCGACGAGATCGGGCATCTGCGGGCCGAGCGCATCGAGCGCGGCTCGGCAGTCGCGGAGGAATTGTGGCTTGAGCAGCAGGTCCTCGGGCGGGTAGCCGGACAGGGCCAGCTCTGGGAAGACGACGATGTGGGCGCCGGCCTCGCGGGCGCGGGCCGCGGCGTCAAGCAGGATGCGGCCATTGCCGTAGAGATCGCCGACGGTCACGTTGACCTGTGCCATTGCGATGCGAAGAGCCGACATTGCGGGCCTCCCGGTTCGCGGGGCTGGAGCCAGGCAAATGCTATCCAGTGGCCGGGCGAATCTCAAGCGCTTTCGCGCACGGGGCGAATCCGCTTGCGGCGGCGGCGCGGCAACCATACAATTAACCAGCGGTCTTGCGGCGGAGTGTTCAATATCTATGACGAAACCGGACAGTAACAGCGTGACCGATGCGGACAGCGCCCCGCAGCTCGTGGACGAGTTAATTGCCCGGGCGGAGGCGGCCGGGGCCAGCGACATCCACCTGCGGATGCTGGGCCGCCGCGCCGAGGTGGCGTTCCGCCTGGACGGCGTCCTGACGCCGGTCCAGGAACTGCCCGAATCCGTCGCGGACCGGGTGTTCGGCCGCATCAAGTTCCTGGCGAAGCTGAAAACGTACCAGGCGTCGATGCCGCAGGACGGCCGGATCACCGGCGCGGACGTCGGCGCGGCGAGCGACATCCGCGTCGCCACCTATCCGACGGTCACCGGCGAGAAGCTGGTGCTCCGCCTGTTCTCGGGTGCGGCGGTCCTCTCGCTGGACGAGTTGGGGTTCCCCGACGAGGCGCGGGTCGGGATTGAGCGGTTTCTGTCGGGCACGGCCGGGCTGCTGCTGCTGACTGGCCCGGCGGGCAGTGGCAAGACCACCACCATCTACGCCTGCCTTCAGCACCTGGCGGAGTCGGGAAGGCGGCACATCATCACCGTCGAGGATCCGGTCGAGCAGGTGATCCCGGCGGTGATGCAGACCGAGGTCAACGCGGCGATCGGGCTGGACTTCGCCCGCGCGGCCCGGCACCTGATGCGGCAGGACCCGCAGGTGTTGGTGATCGGCGAGGTGCGGGACGACGAGACGGCGAACATCGCGGTCCGCGCCGCGCTGACCGGGCACCTGGTGATCACCACCCTGCACGCCGGCTCCTGCAAGGGCGTGTTCGAGCGGCTGTTTGTGATGTGCGAGGACCGGTTCGCCGCGGTCTCATCGGCGGGGATGGTGCTCAACCAGCGGCTGGTGCGCCGGCGGTGCGGCGCCTGCCGGGGCGAGGGGTGCGAGGCCTGCCTGCACACCGGCTATCGCGGGCGGGTGCCGGTGGTCGAGTGGGTGCAGGTGACAGATGCGCTGCGGGTGGCGCTGCGGCGGCCGGGCGAGGTCCCGGTCGAGCCGGCGGTGCCGCTGCGAGCCGGCGCCGCCGCGCTGATCGAGCGCGGCGTGACCGATCAGGCGGAGTACGAAAGGGTGTTCGGCCAATGAAGCACGACGAATTTGCGTTCTTCAACCAGCAACTCGCGGGCATGCTGCGTGAGGGGCTGCCGCTGGAGGGCGCCCTGAAGCAGCTCTGCGCGACCATGCGGCGCGGCGGCCTGCGGGCGGAACTCGGGCAACTGGCCGGCGACCTCAGCTCCGGCGTGCCGCTGGACGAGGCGCTCGAAGGCCGGCGGCTGCCCCGCCTCTACGTCCGGATGCTGAAGGTCGGGCGCCGCGGCAACAACCTGCCCGGGGTCCTCACCCTGCTGGCCGACTACCATCGGCGGCTGGGCAATATCTGGGCCCGGCTGGCCGGGGTGATGGTCTACCCCGCCATTGTCTTGTTCGTCTCCTTCGCGTTGTCGCTGTTCCTCCTGCTCCAGATGGGCGACACGTATCGGACGCTGACGGAGGATCTGCTCGATATGGGGTGGGAGTTCGGTGCGGACATGACGATCTACAAGCTGCTGGTTCCGCCGGTGGCGCTGGGCGGGCTGATCGTGTTGGGCGTCTGCCTGGTGGCCACGCGCGCGGTGCGGCAGTGGCTGTCCTGGCACGTGGGGCCGTTTCGTGACGCGAAGCTGGCGCAGACCGCTGCGGCGCTGGGGGCCCTGCTGCGCGGCGGGTGCCCGCTTGACGAGGCGCTGGCGATGATGGTCGAGATCGAGGACTATCCGCCGGTGCGGGCGGAGTTCGCTCGGTGGCAGGACCGGTTGGCGGCGGGGTACGGCACGCTTTCGGAGATGACCGCCGAGGGCCGCATCTTCCCGCCGCTCTTCCTGTGGCTGGCCGAGGGCTCGGGCGAGGACCCGGCACAGGGCTTCGAGGACGCCGCGCAACTGTACGACGAGCGCGCGGCACACGGCGTGGACATGCTGCTCTACGGGGCGCTGCCGGTGTCCATCGTGATCCTGGGGGTGCTGGTGTTCGCACAGGTGCATTCGGTGTTTGCTCCGCTGCTCCGACTGATGACCTCAATGAGCCAGATGTGACTATGATCGGATGCCTGCTGCAACTGGCCGTGCCGATGCTGGCGAGGACGGGGATTCCGCCGGGCCCTGAAGATTGGGCGGCCCTTATCGTGTCCGTCACGGTCCTGGTGCTGATCAACGCGGGGGTGGGCGTCGCCGCATACGTGATCCTTACGGTCCCACTCCGCCGTTGCGAGCGGGCGCGGCTCTTCATCCGGATGCTGGAGACGGCGCTGGCGCGAGGCGAGCCGCCGGCCCGCGCGGTCGAGGTCCTCTCGCGTTCCCGTGAGGGCGGGGCGAAGTGGGACTGCCGCTCACTGCTGCGTCGGATGGAAAGGGGGCAGAGCTTGTCCGAGGCGCTGCGGCGCTCGTCCGAGTTCATCCCCTCGCGCCTGATCGAGACAATCGCCGTCGGCGAGCGGACCGGGCGGTTGGACAAGGTGCTGCCCGTGTGCCGGCAGGCGATGGAGGGCGCCCGGTCGCGGACCCGCGCCGCGGTCAGCTACATGATTCTGTTCCTGGGCGGCGGGTCATTGACCGTCACCGGGGTGACCGGCATTCTCGGTGTGTTCATCGTTCCCAAGTACCAGGCGATGCTGAAGGATCTGGTGGGCGATGAACCGCTGCCCGCTGCGTTCGACGTGTTGGCCGGGCCGTGGATTGGCTGGTTGATGGGCGCGATTTCGATTGGTCTGCTGTTGTGGCTGATCGGCTACTCGCGCGGACTGGGCCTGACGCGGGTGTTGCACCTGCACGGCCTGGTCGATGTGCTGGACAGCTGTCTGCCCTGGCGGCGGGCGCGGCGGCTGTGCGACTTCTCGTCGATGCTGTCCATCCTGCTCGACGCCGGTGTGCCGGAGGACGAGGCGCTGTCGCTGGCCGCGCAGTCCACGGCGAGCTGGACCATGCGGGTGCGGACGGCGCAGGCACTGAGAGAGCTGGAACGTGGGGTCCCGTTGCCGGAAGCGGTGGGTCGTATCGATTCGCGCGGCGAGTTGCGCTGGCGGCTGGCGAACGGGGCGCACGGGCCGGACGGATTCCGCAAGGCGCTGGCTGGCTGGCACGCGGCGCTGGCCGCGCGGGCGGACCAGCTCGAACAGGCCGGGGCGCACCTGCTCAGCACCGGCATTCTGCTGCTCAACGCCGCGGTGGTTGGCGTGATCTGCGTAAGTGTGTTCCAGATACTAATCGGCTTCATTGACAGGATGGCACCATGGTGAGGTATGGGAAGAGCCCGGCGGGCCGGCGGCGCGGCTCGATGTTTCTCGAGCTGGTGATCTCGCTCGGCATCCTGGTGGTGATGGTCTCGTGGATGGGCTCCGTGCACTGGCAGGAGCAGAACTTGGCCCGCGATTATTACTATCGCGCGGTGGCGATGCAGGTGGTCGATGGCGAAATGGAGGCGCTGGTGGCGGGCGAGTGGAAGGCGTTCAGGCCGGGCGATCAGCCGTACACGCCGCGGGCGGAGGCGGCGAAGAACCTGCCGCCCGGCCGGCTGACGCTGACCGTGGGCGCGGGCCGCGTGAAACTCGAATGGGTCCCCACCGGCCGGTCGGGCGGCGGCCGCGTGATGCGGGAGGCGAAGGTCCGATGAGGCGACGACGGGCGAGCAGGGCGTATAGCATTCAGGAGATGCTGGTCTGCATCAGCCTGATCGCCTTGGTGCTCAGCATGGCGTTCGTGGTGGACCACGCCTTCGGCCGGTCGGGTCAATTGCTGACCTGCTGCGTCGACGACGTGATGGACGCGACTCTGGCGGGCGAGCGCTGGCGCGAGGATCTGCGCTCGGCGACCGGCGAGGTCACGCTGAAGGACGGCGTGCTCAGCATCCCGCAGAAGAAGCGGGCCGTCGTCTACCGGCTCCATGCTGGGCGGGTGCTGCGCAGCACCGGTGGGCGCGACGCCTGGGCTCCGGTGATACGAAACGCGAAGGCGTCGCGGATGGTCCACGACGTGCGGCACGGGGTGGCGAGCTGGCGATGGGAACTCGAGCTGCGGACCCGGGCGCGGGAGCCGCGCGTGCGGCCGCTGTTCACATTCCGCGCAGTACCCGGCCGAAACGCGACGCGGGGGAAGTGAGATGATGAGACGGAACCGACAGCGCGGCGTCACGCTGATCCTGGTGCTGTTCGTGCTGGTGGCACTGGTGACGCTCAGCCTGAGCAATGGGCGGGCGCTTAACCGGCTGCGCCGCTTTCTGACCAAGATCGAGCAGCGGCAGGTCGAGAAGTACGACCGGCCGGGCTGACCGAAAGGCTCCTCCCGGCGGGCCAGCAGGGGATGCGGCCCGCCGTCCTTTGCTTCTTGCTCTTAGCGACTGCCACAGGCAAGTTGTCCGGAGCATCGGCGCGAGCGGAAGAGCAAGAGCTACGAGTAAGAGTAAGATCAGGAGTACGAGTAAGGGGAAGAGTAGGAGTAAGAGTACGAGTAAGAGTAAGGGGAAGGGGAGGAGGAAGGGGAGGGGGGCGTTCGCCGCCGCGCGAGTAGAATGGTCTTGTCCGGGCTTGTCAGATGCGGAGCGCGCGGGTATCATTGCCGCGAGCCGGCTCTGGCAAGGAGGGATGCGATGCAGATCGAACATGCCGCCTGGACGGTCGAGGACCCCGTCGCCGCGGCCGAGTGGTACGTGGCGCACCTGGAGATGAGCGTGGTGCGGGAGGGCCCACCGCCTGCTAACGCCCGGTTCCTCGCCGACGGCACCGGGCGCATCCTGCTCGAAATCTATAGCAACCCCAAGGTCACCGTGCCCGACTATCGGAACACCGACCCGCTCATCATCCACCTGGCGTTCAACGTGGACGATGTGCCCGCCGCGCACGCGCGGCTCATCGGTGCCGGTGCGACCGAGGTGGACCCGGTTAGCACGCTGGAGAACGGCGACATGCTGAGCATGCTGCGTGACCCGTGGGGCTTTCCTGTCCAGTTGATGAAACGCGCGAACCCGATGTGAGGAGGCGAGCGATGCCGAAGGTTGAGATGCAGGCCCTGAAGGATCTGGGTGTTCAAGTGTTGGTGAAGAAGGGGATGCCGGAGGACGACGCCCGTTACGTGGCGGACGTGGCCGTGACCAGCGAGGCCGCCGGTGTGCATACCCACGGCGTGGTGATGTTCGGCTACCTGGACCGGATGCTGGGCGAAGGGTTCGATCCCGCCAAGCGGCCGACGGTGGTCAAGGAGAAAGGTGCGACCGCGTTGATCGACTGCGAGGGGCGGGTGAGCCACGTGGCGATGCGGATGGCCTCCGACCTGGCGGTTAAGAAGGCCCGCGAGCACGGGGTGGCGATGATCGCCATCCGCAACGGCTCGTGGATGGGCGGGCTGGGCGCGTTCGTCCTGCCGCTGGCCCGGCAGGGCTTCTTCGTCCAGCTCTGGGCGCAGAGCTGCGCTTGCAAGGACAGCGCCCCCTACGGCGGGGTCGACGCCCGATTCTCGACCAACCCCGTCGGCCTGGGCTTCCCCACCGCGGGCGACCCGGTGGTGGCCGATTTCTCGACCGCCATCATGTCGATGGGCAAGGTCAGCCGGCTGGTCAAGCAGGGCAAGAAGGCCCCGGCCCCCTGCTTCTTCGACAAGGACGGGAACGTGACCGACGACCCGGCCACCATGAAGGACGGCGGCGCGATGTTCCTGATGGGCGGCGAGCAGAACGGGTTCAAGGGCTACGCCTTCGCGATGTGGGCCGAGGCGCTGACCGCCATGGCCGGTGGATACACCAACAACCCGGAACTCGACCAGCGCCAGACCATCAACCTGACGGTCATCGATCCCGAGGCGTTCGCCGGGATGGATGCCTATCGGCAGGAGATGGCCCGGATGGTGACGCACATCAAGAGCAGCCGGCCGCTCCCCGGCGTGACCGAAATCCGCCTGCCGGGCGAACGGATGCAGCGGGAATTGGCCGAGTCCGAGAAGAGCGGCGTCGAACTCGACGCGGAGATGCTCGACAGCTTGAACGACCTGGCGGCGAAGCACGGGCTCGCCGCACTCACCCCGCTGGGCTAGGGCGATGGCCAAAGCGTCCTACGTCCGGCTGGTCGAGTACCGGCCGCCGGGCAACTATGTCGAACTGCATCCGGTCTATCGCGACGCCGCGGCGTTCCGCGAGTTGATCGCCGACCTGGCCGCGGCGGTTGAGCGGTTCCGGCCGGACGTCATTCTTGGAGTCGAGTCGCAGGGTTACATCCTCGCCGGCGCGGCGGCCGCTGCGCTGGCCCGGCCGTTCGTGCAAATTCAGAAGTGGTCGGGCCGGCCCAAGCTTCCCAGCCACACGCGGCGTACCTGCGACTACTCGAAGGAGTGGAAGCAACTCGGCGTGCGGAAGGGCTCGCTCTCGCCCGGCGACCGATGCGTGATTGTCGACGACTGGATCGAGACCGGCGCTCAGATCGAATGTGCAATGGAACTGGTGGCCCGGGCGGGCGGCGACGTGGTGGGGGTGGTCGTGTTTCACGCCGATGACGGACCGCTGGCCCGGCAGTTGGAGCAGGACGGCCGGTTGATCGCCCTGGACCGGGCGGGCGACTGACCGACAAAACCGAAGGAGCGGGCGATGCTGAATTTCACCTACTACAATCCGACGAAGATCGTGTTTGGAAAGGGCTCCATCGCCCAGTTGCCCGACCTGCTGCCGCCCGAGGCGCGGGTGCTGATGACCTATGGCGGCGGGTCCATCAAGCGGAACGGCGTCTATGAGCAGGTGACCGCGGCGCTGTCGGGCCGGACGGTCTCGGAGTTCGGCGGGATCGAGCCGAACCCAGAGCACGACACGCTGGTCCGCGCCATCGCGCAGGCTCGGGCCGAGCGGAGCGACTTGCTGCTGGCGGTCGGCGGCGGATCGGTGTTGGACGGCACCAAGTTCATTGCCGCCGCTCTCAAATACGAGGGCGACGACCCGTGGACCATCATGACCGACCGCATCGATGTCGCGGAGGCGGCCCCGATCGGCTGCGTGCTCACCCTGCCGGCGACGGGCTCGGAGATGAACGGGAACTTCGTGGTCTCGCGCCGTTCGATGGGCCAGAAGCTCGGCGGCTGGAGCGCCGCCGTCCACCCGCAGTTCTCCATCCTCGACCCGGAGAGTACGTACAGCCTGCCGCCGCGACAGACGGCGAACGGCGCGGTCGATGCCTTTATCCACGTGACCGAGCAGTACCTGACCTACGACGTGAACGCGCCGCTCCAGGCCCGGCAGGCGGAGGCCGTGCTGCTCACGCTCATCGAGGAGGCACCGAAGGCGCTGGCCAACCCCCGCGACTATGACGCCCGCGCCAATCTGATGTGGTGTGCGACGAACGCCCTGAACAGCCTGGTGGGCCGTGGGGTGCCGGGCGACTGGGCCTCGCACATGATCGGCCACGAGTTGACGGCGCTGTACGGGATCGACCACGGCCAATCGCTGGCGGTGGTATGGCCGTGCGTGGCCCGCCACCAGCGCGACGCGAAGCATGACCGGCTGCTCCAGTACGCCGAGCGCGTCTGGGGCCTGGCCGAGGGCGATGCAGACGCGCGCATCGACGCCGCGCTCGAGCGGACCGTCGAGTTTTTCCGCTCGCTCGGTGTGGGCACC
>Ga0272441_10007947_pt1 | contig 17019 bp, 19 predicted proteins | sample SSMProp6N_FD_193582 | JGI IMG/M metagenome (GOLD analysis project Ga0272441, IMG submission 193582) | Marine sediment archaeal communities from Little Sippewissett salt marsh, Falmouth, MA, United States - SSM-Prop-6N | ecosystem: Environmental > Aquatic > Marine > Wetlands > Sediment ...
CAAAGAACATTGCTATCGTTGGGCGACGAGGCATATGATTGCCTTGAATTTGGACAATATATTGCTTTCCAGATGAAAGGATAAAATTCTTAAGATAATAGGGGCCTTAAATGCATTATTTTTAAAAAAAGACCGTTTGAATGATTCTATAATATTTCATATATAAAATTATTAATTAAAATTGATTAAAAAATCTATTTTCTTATTCTATTGACCTTTCCACTAGTAATTCGCTTTATTTCATTAGGGCTGATCTTAATCAGTGACCTGTCGGTGCCCCCTCCTGCCCACACCATATCGTCCTCGATCACCCTGTCATCGATGAAGAATATTGCACTGTAACCTATGGGCGGAACTCCTCCGATAGGAAATCCTGCCTTCAGGAGGACCTCATCAGCATCCGCCATTCTCACGTCATTGCGTTCCAGCAGCTTGCCGATCCTTTTTGATGATGCACGATTGTTTCCCTTCACTATGCCCACAATTAGGTCATCTTTTGAGATAAAACAGACAGACTTTATGAACTCTTCAGGTGTCGCGTTGGTCATTAGGCATGCCTCCTGCACAGAGTGGCAAGACCCTTCGAATACCCTCAATTCACAATCCACGTCATTCTCTTCTATGAATACTGAGATCTTTTTGATGTAATCCTCTTCCATCTTATCAAGGCAACTTAATATAAATTATAATATTAATATTTCCTTAAGGGTGTTGATATGAGGGCACACGAGATGTTGAACAAGATAAGATGGCATCCTGATTACAATGAAGACGATTACACCATATTCTACCTTCACAGGGGCGCGCCCAACGATGAGATTTCAATACGGTTCAAGGACATAGAATCGCTCTGCACCTCTGACTTCATGATTCTGGACCTTGATGGCTTCGAAACGTACATCCCCTATCACCGGATACTCAGGATAGTAGATGGCAAGGGAAATGTCGTATGGAAGAAGAGAACACCTACACATTGAAAACGAACTCATCATCCTTCCAGCCGATACCCGAAGACTCCCTTACCCTCATGACCCTGCAATTCGAGAAATAAGGGAAGTCGAACTCTGTCATCTCTCCCGCCTTCTTTCCAAGGACAGGGAACAGCCTTGTAGTCAGTGGCTTTTCAAGTCTGCATGAGAGCCCGGCAACATCCATCATGATAGAAGAGAGCGTCCCTTCGGATATGTCTCCAGGAAGTGGGACACAGTCCAATCCCGTTCCACAGACAGACGAATACGAAAGGAGCGAGTCCAAGGTGAGCTCGCCCTCAGAGGCCCTCTCGGAGATCACTCCGTCCTCCAATACGGGATACATCAGGCCGTTGAAACCTATCCTCCCCCCAAGCGATTTGGTGCAGTCTGAAAGAAAGCTTGAAAGGAAGAGCGTTCCGCTCCTGCCAAAGGCGTCCAGGCCTAGCGACTCCAATGCCGCCGCAATGCTGCCCGCCTCATCGGGGGTGGGCGCCAATGTGAAGTCGATCCCATAGAACATGACCCCATGGGCCTCCTCCAACTCCAATGAGACCGACAACAGGTCACAGTACCTGTCCCGCATCAGCTGAAGGAATCTGTTCCTTGCATCGGAGAGGGAATCCGCGCCCTCAAAGGCTGAAGAGGCGATGTCCGCGCCTTCAAGGGAAATGGAGAAGTTTGGCACATCCGCCAGAAAATAGGATGCCGGAAAGAAGGGATTGTTTGGATGGCAGTTGTAGAGACCTGCAAATCTTAGATTCATGAAACCGTCATCCACCATTGAAAGGACCTTGACCAGTCTGGAGCATTCCCTGACGGCGCTCAGGCTCAAGGATTTTTTCCAAGCTATCTGGCAGTTCGAGAAAATCCTCTCCGTACTGTCGAATATCTCTGGAAGCCACCTCAAGAATCTCAGTTCCTCCGGTCTTGGATACTTCCCAAGGCCGAATCCGCCCACATATTCCACATTGGAGGAAGAGGCCCATTCCTCAAGGCCGCATGCGGCATCGATCGCCTCGCCCTTTTCATCGTATCTGCCGTTCACTGCGGGGACGGATGCCCTTACGGTCTGGACCTCGAAGGGGTAGGCCCCTCTCGCATCGTCCAACAGCGACACCACAGGATCGGTATCATGCGCAGACGGATCCGTATTGGCGGTGATAGACCTGATCTTCATGTATCAGAATCTATGTCGATTCTTAAAAACCTATTTAAACGCCGCATCATGCTTTATGGGTGATGAGCGTTAAAACTTCCAAGGTCGGCAGCAATGAGGTGATCATAGTTGGCACCGCCCACATCTCCAAGAAGAGCCAGGACGAGGTCAGGGAGACCATATTGGAGAAAAAGCCTGACATAATTGGCGTCGAGCTTGACAAGGGCAGGTATGACAACATCATCGATAAGGACGCTTGGAAGAACAAGGACATCTACAAGATAATCAGGGAGGGCAAGTCTCACATGTTCCTTGCCAGCGTGCTTCTCTCCAACTTCCAAAAGAGGCTTGGCGAGGAGCTGGGCACAACTCCAGGCGCCGAGATGCTTGAGGCGATTGAACTTGCAGGCGAATCCTCCGAGCTGGCCCTGCTCGACAGAGACATCAACATCACCTTCAAGCGGGCCTGGAAGAACATGTCCTGGAAGGAAAAGCTCAAAATACTATATTCCATCCTATTCTCATTTTTGGAAGAGGGCGAGGAGATCAACGAGGAGATGATCGAGAAGATCAAGGAGGAGGACATGCTCACCTCAATGCTCGAGGAGCTCTCCGAGGAGATCCCCAACGTCAAGGGGACACTGATAGATGAGAGGGACGCATACATCGCTGGTAAGATAAAGGAAACGCTGAGGGGCAAGGAGGACAAGAGGATGGTCGCTGTCGTCGGTGCGGGACACATGAAGGGGATAGTGTCCAATCTTGACAAGGACGTTAAGATAGACGACCTGGAGTCAATAACCAAGGGCAGGAGCTATCTAAAGGTCATCATGTGGGCCGTCCCGCTCGTGTTCATTTCCCTTCTGGTATGGGGATTCTATGCCCATGGCAGCGAGGTCACGGTGACCATGCTGAAGAGATGGTTCCTGATAAACGGCACCCTTTCCGCAATAGGGGCGCTTTTGGCGCTTGGGCATCCCATCTCTGCCATCGTATCTTTCATTGTGGCGCCGTTCACATCATTGAATCCCACAATAGCTGCAGGATGGTTTGCCGGCCTCTCAGAGGCCTATTTGAGAAGACCCAAGGTAAAGGACTTCGAGGATCTTAGTGATATCAAGTCAACATGGGACCTATGGAGGAACAAGATCACAAGGACCCTCTTGGTCGTGGCCTTTGCCAATCTTGGCTCGACCATAGGCACGTTGATCGCCCTGCCATACCTTGCTTCGCTGATATGATCAGCCCTTCTCCATCAGTGCCCTGATGGCCCTGAGTTCTGAGAGTATCTTCTCCTCGGTGCTGGTCACCTCGGTGCTCGTGGATCTGGGGGTCTGAGCTCTTCTAGACCTTATCTGGGATATTATCATGTCACGCAGACCCTCATCCTTCTCTATGCCGCTGATACATAGCTCAGCCTTGGAGCCGGATGTGGCAGAGTAACCTGCGGTCTGTACCTTTACTGACGAAAGCCCCACCCTCCTTGAGAGCGGCCCCTGGCCGATATCGACGTTGGTCACCTTTTCATAAGGGACTATCCCCGTGTTCTTGAACCATACGCCCCTTTTCCATGAGATCTCATTGTTATCGATCATGTAAAGGATGGAATCGTAATATCTTGGGATCCAGTAGAGAAGCGGTAGAAAGATGATAATTGAAAGCAGTGCCATGACTATCGTTGCTATAAGGGGAGCCGGCGAAGGGGCAAAAACAGCCAATGGCAGCCACCAGGACATGATAGCAAAAATATAGGTCAAGGCCAAATATTGGTATAGAAGCGATCTGTATCTAAGGGAGGGTTTGAAATATTTTCCTAACTCAAAATCATCGGAAATAATAATCGCCTGCCATTATTAATGGCAAATTATATTAGAACATAATATAAAAATATTATGAAAAAATGAAATGCAAGCACTCTTATGAGAACAAGGACAAGGAATGCCCCCATGACGCCCAGAATGGCAAGGAACTGTGCATATGGCACGATGAGATAGAGAACAAGGACCTGCAAGGCGGCGATTTCCAGGGGCTTGACCTGGAAGAGGCGTTCTTAATAGGGGCAAAACTAGATTCTGCCAATCTAGAGAGATGCATACTTAAAAAGGCCAATCTTCAAGGCGCAAGCCTGGAGGATGCCAACCTGACGGGGATACGGGCAAAAGAGGCCAACTTTTCAAAGACCCAGATGCGCAGGTCACGGATAAAACGATCGTTCCTGAAGTATGCCAACTTCGAAGGGGCCATAATGGCAAACTGCTACCTAAATAATTCTGACCTCTCATGGGTAAACTTCAAGAGGGCCATCATGACCGGTGCACATCTTAATCGTTGCAGCCTGCTGGACTCCAATCTTGAGGGGGCGATCCTTTTGCACGCGTCATTGAAAAATGCCGTGATGAGGGGGGCGGAGCTGGACGGGGCGGACCTCCAGATAGCCGATCTGAGAGAGGCGGACATGAGGGGGGCTGACCTCAAGGGCAGCAACATCAGGGGAGCGGACCTACGCAATACCGACCTGAAATATTCAAATCTCGAGGGCGTGATCCTCTCTAACAGCAATATGCAGGACGCGGAGTTCGCCAGGGCGCATCTCAAGAACGTCTACCTGCAGGGAGCTTCCCTGCAAAGGTCCAACTTCAGGGAGAGCAATATAGAGAACGCGAATCTTGAGGACGCAAATCTGGAGGATGCCATCCTACGCGGAGCCAATCTCAAGGGGGCGGACATAAGCAACGCCAACCTTCACAATGCCGATACCTTCAATACAAAGATCGAGGGCATAAAGAATCTAAGGTACGCCAAGATAGATGATGTCCTGATCTCAGAAAGGAAGGCTGATGACAGGTATCATAACGGCGCCTATGAGGAGGCGCTCAGACTCTATGATGAATCTATCACGATGTACATAGACTTCAAGAACTACTTCAATGGTGAGGGGCTCTACAACAGGTCCGGACAGTACTACGTCAGGGAATGGATAGTCAAGGGCAAGATACAAAGGACATCGACCAAGATCGAGGGTGAAAAGCTCAAGGAGAACAAGTTCCTAAGGTATTATCTGCCAATGTCGTTTGACAAAAGGAACAGCAAGCTTTTCACGATTCTCTCAAGGATTGAGAGCTGGGGCAACTGGGGGCTCAACAAGCTGCTTTTCCACACAGCAAGATATGGGGAAAGCCCCGCAAGGGTGTTAGGCACGTCATTGATGATGATACTTCTATATGCATTGGTCTACTGGTATGTGGGAGGGATATCCATGGGGGACGCGAGCTTCATCCCATCCTTCAAAGAGTCGCTCTACTTCAGCGCTGTGACATTCACCACCCTGGGATATGGGGATTACCAGCCAAAATTCGATTATCAGCTCCTAGCGATAAGCGAAGCTTTCCTTGGCGCTTTCATCCTGGCGTTCTTCGTGGTTGTGGTAAGTAGGAAGCTGATAAGATGATTTTTCCCATAGAAAAGTTTATAAATTCCCCCAAATATGGAAAAAGAGAGAAAGTGGCACTGTTCTTTTGGATAATGCGGCTGTAGTGTAGTGGCCTAGCACATAAGCCTGCCACGCTTGTAACCCGGGTTCAAATCCCGGCAGCCGCACCATGTCTTCTATAATTTCGTCATGCTTGTTAATAATACCAGCTTTCCGCCATATGCTATTCTAAATGAGGCCGACCTCAATGCATTGTTTTGAACAGGATTATTAATATTCAATTTTATGTTTCTAATACTAATAGAATTAGTTACTTTTATATAATACGGCCTTTTCTGCGTTGATTTTTAGAGCGGGAGAGATGCCTCTATAGAATGAGAATAATGGCCAAACAGCCATTATCAAATAGCTTCTTCTGATGCGAGATTATCGTCGTTGTCCCAAATGTCTGCCATAAAATCGGGAACATATGGTGCCTTTTTGTACTTCTTGATCTCGTATACCTTTTCATCCACAAGCTCGTCGGACTCTACAGAGTTCATTATCTCATCCAATATCCTGTTTATCTTGTATAAGGATTCCAAGGCCACCGTGAGCTTCTTCCAGTCGTCGCCCTCGAACTCTGAGCCTTCCATGAGCTCTTTTGCAATCCTGGCATGTCCCTTGAGATCTACTAAGGCCGATATTATGTCGTTCATAGCTCCACCGATACAATATTACGTTCCCCTCATATAAACTTAGCGAATCCGTATTTGAGAAGTTATAAATAGTTTGCAATGGTATCGATATTGGTGAACCGATGGATTTCCAAACTGTAAACGGCGAGGACAGGGGCGATGTGCTTTTGTATGCATTGAGCACCTGTGGTTGGTGTAGGAAAACCAGGGAGCTGATAGAATCGCTCGGTGTCAAGTACAGATACTCCTATGTGGATCTCTTACAGGGAGAGGAGAGGGATGAGGCTGTAAAGGACATAAAGGAGATCAATCCCGCGCTCTCGTTTCCTACACTTGTAATAAACGGCGAGGTTTTTGTGGGTTTTAGGGAAGAGGAGATCAAAGAGGCTCTAAAGGGCGGTTGAAATGGTAGATGAAGATGAAGTAAAAAGGGTACATGACCTTATCAAGAAGGGGGCAGAGGAGCTAGGACATTTCTTCAACCATGATGAGGAATTCACGCTGAGCCTGGTAAAAGGATTGCTGGAGAACAGGGAGCGTTATGGGTATATGTCATGCCCCTGCAGGCTGGCCTCAGGAGAATATCTAAAGGACAAGGACATTGTATGCCCTTGCGAATACCGTGACCCTGATGTTGAAGAGTATGGTGCGTGCTATTGTTCCCTCTATGTGTCTAAGGATATAAGAGACAAAAAATTAAAGGTTGGGAGCATTCCCGAAAGAAGAAAGAACTAAATATCAGATGTCCATTGCGCCATCGATCCTTTTTCGAGACAATGTGATGAACATATAGTCGAACACCACTACAAAAATTGTCATTATGGCCATATAGAAGTAGAAGTTAAGGAACTGAAGGATAGGTATCGTCAATACTATCAGCGCGAACAGTATTCCCAAGGTGGATATTATTGAATTGAGCCCAACCTTTGCTCCCTGAACGCTCTTGGTGGGACTAAGGATGTTTAGGAACATACTGAACGATACTGAAAAGGAGTTCACTAGCAAGAGCAGTATAACCATCAAGGCGATCCTTATGATGCCCCCCACGTTCTCTATCCCAAATAGATAACCATTGATTATCGGTATCGGCAGGAATATCAAGCTCAATATGAAGGTCTGAAGCCACTTGCTCTTGATGAAGCTGTCTGTGCCGTTGGGCGCCTTCTTCCATATCCATAGTGCATCTCTGGACAGGTAGAACATCGATATCATCGATATCGAGACGAACATTGGTATCATGAAAGTTCCGACAAGATACATATACTGTATCGCCTCGGCTTCCTCCCCCCTTGAGGTCCAAGCGAACATCATTGGAATGAAATATGCGATTATGAGGATGTAAATGCTGGAGGCAGAGTTATTGGAATCCCTGAAGTAAAGCTTGAAGTGAGTGACCACTTTCTCGGTGTAGTTGATGGGCGTTATCGCCCTGACCAACTTCAAGAGGGATCCTTCCTTCTTAATTGAGACCGTCGCGCTTGACAGCTCCTTTTCCAATGAATACGCCTTCCCAGCCATCCTTATCCCAAAACCATAGACCGCACCTATCCAGACAAGAAGCATCAAGAAACTGAGCGGCATTGATGGGCTCGGCACATATCCTGATATCTCAGAAAAAGCTATGTTGCCGGTCAAAGATGTGGGCAAAAGGTCGAAAAACAGATTCTGGGTGACCCCTTCGGCAGTCGTCAGCCATGAATTGATGAAGTATATCGAGAGATAAAGGCCCGCAGATACCATTGTGGCCAAGAGCCTGAAGTACTTGCTTGTCTTCGTCCTCTGTATGCTGGTCTGTATCAGCGTCAGTATAATCGCGCCTACGCCAACCGCAAGCATTGCCAATAATATCTGAGATATGAATATCTTCAGTATTCCAAATGCACCTATGTTGGCTTGGAAGTATCCCAGGACAACCAAAGGTATCAATATCACAGGCACAGCCAAAAGATAGATGGGAAGTGACGCAAGTGTCTCCCCAAGTACAATGTCGCTGGAACTAACAGGTGCCGACAAGAGCAGCTCCAGACTTGACTTGTTCTGCCTTCTCATCCCTGTAAAGACGTGTATCATGACGAGATATATGAATATATATAGCATCAGCAGGTCCAGAATAGTGGCAAACAGGACCTTGTTGGAGAGAAAACTTATAATTATATTATCAGGATTTGCATCTACAAAGATCTTGAAAAGGTAGGCGTACACTATAAATACTATCGCAGTAAGGGGAAAAGACACCTTCCTCCCCCTATAGTATTTCCCAAGATTTAGACGCATATTGTACTTGCCTATAGTCCACCAAGCCGCCATTCTAAATTCACCATCCGAGTAGGATGTCCACGTCCTTGCTCTCAAGATTTGTTATTTTGAAAAAGGCCTTCTCCATGCTATCTGTACCGCTAAGCTCCATCAGTTCCCTTGGGCTGCCACACTCCAGCACTCTGCCCATGTGAAGTATCGCGATCCTGTCACAGACCTCCTCTGCAAGGGGGAGTTGGTGTGTGGACACTATGATTGTCCTCTGTGCCTCCTTGGAAAGGGAGAGAATAATGTCCTTGACCGTTCTTGCCACAGTGGGGTCCAGGGCGGAAGTGGGCTCGTCTAGGAAAAGTATGGGAGGATTGTGTATAAGTGTGGAGGCTAACATGACCTTTTGTCTCATACCAGATGAGAACCCCGATATCAGGTCATTCCTCCTCTCATAGATATCGAACAGCTTCAAGAGGTCCTCGATCCTTTTTTGGGTTGTTGAGTTTTCAATGCCATATAGCTCCCCGACAAAGGATAAGAACTCCAGTGACGTGAGGTCCTCATACGTACCTGGATTCTCAGGCAGCAGTCCAGTTATCCTCTTGATATCGTTCTTTTTTTCTAAGATGTCCAAACCGTTCACTCTGCCGGTACCGCTTGAAGGGGATAGCACAGAGCAGAGAATTCTTACCAGGGTGGTCTTGCCTGCGCCGTTGGGACCCAGCAGACCAAAGGTCTCACCTTTGTGAACTTTGATAGATACATTGTCCAAGGCCCTGACCTTGCCAAAGTCCTTGGATATGTTGTCTACGTCAATGAGGTAATCCTGCATGCACGAAGTATATTATACATCAATATAAAATATTTATGGAATGAGGGATATGGTCCTACCAGTTCCGCCTGAAACATACTTATCAGGATATGCATCCCTTATCTCACGTATTTTCTGAGTACAGTGTGTCGGGCAGACCAACTCAAGACCGCTAAGTGACCCATAATCATCAAAACCGTGCAGCCCACCTATCAATGACCTTATTTTGCCCATCTTGGACGCCCTTTCCATAATTGTCCTTACGCCTGGATGGGAACATCCCACTATCACATCGACAACGCCCTCTTTGACCAGCAAAAGGCTCTGCTCCATCTTTGATAGAACCCCGGTTGAATAGATGTTATCATATAGCATCTCCAAATTTTCCCCAATGGTATTCTTTCTTATTCCCGATGGCGCTGGATAATTTTGTGGAACATGCAGAACTGGATCAATGCTTGACATTAACGTTTCCAATCCCCCCGTATGGTCGTAATGCGGATGCGATATGAATATGTCATTGATCGATCTCAAGTCTATACCGAGCCTTTCCATATTATGTAGCAATATTGTTCCTTTTGCACCAGTATCGAACAATATGCGCCTCTCAAATGCATCGATGATCGCTGAAAATCCCCAATCGGATTTTGTCCCTTCAAGATATGCCTCATTGTCGTAGACAATTGTGATTTTCATATAGTTCCAATATTCTTGAAGTATATACATCTTTTGTAAAAATAATAAATAAACAAAGAACAAGCAAAAAATAAAAAATTAATTAATATATGTTAAAAATTAATATTTGTTAATTAAATCAATTTTAAGTCCAAAAATATAATTTAAATCAAAGTTCAATAAATATTGAATCTTCTCAAAACGTTTTAATACATCTTGTTACAATCCTATTTTCAAGTTTCCGGGAACTAAAAAAACAAAATGTCGAAATGAGGTGATATAATGAAGAAATTTTTGCCTGTGATGGTGCTGCTTTGCTTGTTTGTTAGCATCGCAGTGCCAATATCAGCAGACGATAGTGACATGGACCTCCCACCTAGGGAAGGGTACGATGAGAGTACAGAAAAGGGAGACCGTTCAGATGACTATGTCAAGCCCGATGAGTACGGAGAGGTATACATACTGGCAGACCCAGAAGTCGAGCTCTACGATGAAGATGATCAGAAAGGGTTTGATGAGGATCTAGAGATCCCAGATAACCTTGTAACACCCGATGAGTGGGGTGAGGTAGTGATACTTGACAATCCCATGGAAGGAGATATGGACGGAGATGGCGTACCTGATGAGGAGGACTCTTGCCCAACTGTAGCAGGCGAAGGCGAGAATGGTTGCCCTATTGGGGATGAAGGTAACGGAGCAGAAGTAATAATATGCCCATTGGATGGAGAAGAAACAGAGGAATCATCCAAGGGATTCCCTGTCACAATCGTCTCTATCATTGCAGGTATAGTCCTAGCTGCCATTGTGGTCGTCGGCATGACTGTAAGAAGGAAGAAATAAAAATTCTTTCTTATCTTTTTTTATTCTCCCCTATAATGCTGTCCAGTCGCTATTGTGACAAAATGGGGCAAGAAGAAAGCAGCTATCAAAACGGCAAATGCTATATAGACCGCCCTTTCATCATAGAATTCCGCAGTAAGGAAAATGATTAATGACATAAATACCATTATTTTGGAATATTTATTCATGGTCAACATCAACTGCAGTAATATAAAAAACTTACCAATTTATTTTTTAATCAATTACACTCAATTCTATATATGGTCAAAATAGGTTTTCTGGTCAATCCTATCGCAGGCATGGGGGGAAAGGTGGGATTGAAGGGAACAGATGGCATGATAGAGAAGGCCAAGGAGCTCGGCGCCAAGAACGTCTCTTTCTCGCGTGCTAATATTTTCTTTGAGGAGATGTCCAAGTATGATTTGGATAACATAGAATGGATCACATGCACCGCTCCAATGGGCGAGGATGTGCTATCAAACTACTTCATATACAAATTGGCTTATTTTGCTCCATCGCATACCCAGGGATCCGACACCATCAAGGCGTGCAACAAGTTCATGGAGGAAGGTTGCGAGCTGATAGTGTTTTGCGGTGGCGATGGAACTGCAAGGGACGTTTACTCGGCAGTAGATGCAAACATCCCAATGATAGGGATACCAAGTGGTGTCAAAATGCTATCAGGCGTGTTTGCCATTAATCCAGAATCCGCTGCAGAGGTGGTGGAGATGTTCGCCACAGGAAGGGCCTCTGTCAAAGACGCGGAAATAGTCGACCTTGATGAAGAGGAGTACAGGAAGGACAACTTCGCTTTCAAGGTTTTCGGCATAGGAAAGACCCTCTTCGAGGGAAATTACATGCAATCTTCAAAGATGCTCATAAAGGGGGCTGAAGAGGAAGAGATAAAGGAGGACATAGCCAGAACGCTTGTTGAGGACATGGGGGACGACACCCTCTACCTACTGGGGGCGGGCAGCACATTGGGCGTTGTCGGGAAGGAATTGGGAATAGACAAGACACTGCTTGGGGTCGACGCGTTCAAGGCAGGTGAAATGATAGGGAAGGACCTAAACGAGAAAGGGCTGCTCGAGATTCTCAAAGAGCACGAAAAAGTCAAACTTGTTCTCTCTCCCATAGGGGCACAGGGCTTTGTCATAGGCAGGGGCACCCAACAGATCAGCCCAGAGGTAATCAAACGAATTGGGCTTGAAAATATACTAATTGTATCAACTCCTGCCAAATTAAGGACTATAAAACAACTTCTTGTTGACACTGGAGATATCCATTTGGACAATATGTTCAATAAAAAACGTTATTTACTTGTCATTATAGGTTATAGAACTTCGACAATAAAGAATATTGGAATAGCAAACCTTAAATAATGGACAAATTGTTTTCTTTATATGAAAGCTGTAGTAAAGGTCCGTCCAGAGCCCGGGGGCACTGAAATCCAAGATGTGGAGATGCCCCATTGCGGCCCTAACGATGCGTTGATTAAGATGGATGTCGTGTCAATATGCGGTACAGATGTCCATATCTACAAGTGGGACAAGTGGGCTAGCAACACCATCAAGCCCCCTCTGATATACGGCCATGAGTTCACTGGCACAGTGGTAGAGACCGGTAGCAATGTCGATTACATCAAGGAAGGCGATTCGGTCTCGGGTGAATGCCATATCTACTGTGGCCACTGCATGCAATGCAGGCTTGGGAACGAGCATATTTGCGAGAACTTGACGGCCTTTGGAGTTAACAGCCCGGGGGTTTTCTGCGAGTATCAGGCGCTGCCTGCACAGAACCTTTGGGTAAACGACCCTAAGATACCAAAGGATTACCTCTCATTGCAAGACCCCCTTGGCAATGCGGTCCATACCGTCTTCTCAGCCGATGTCACGGGCAAGAACGTGGCAGTTCTGGGCTGTGGCCCGATCGGCCTCATGTCAATCGCGGTGGCAAAGGCAGCAGGGGCCGCCCAAGTCGTTGCCATTTGCCACAAGAATCAGTACAGGCTCGACCTGGCCAAGGAGGTGGGCGCCGATGTTGTTCTCAAGGCCGGTGACGATTTTGAAAAGATCTCCAAAGACCTCACAGACGGCGTGGGCATGGACGCCGTGTTCGAGATAACTGGAAATCCCAGCGCTGTCACCACCGGAATGAAGATAGCAAGGAAAGGGGGAACGCTCTCGCTACTTGGGATATTCAACGACCCTGTAACGGTTGAGCTCAACGATAACGTGATCTTCAAGTGCCTAAATATACACGGCATATACGGCAGGAAGATCTGGGACACATGGATACAGACCGCCGGTCTGCTCAAATCGGGCAAGCTGAATCTCGACCCGATTATTACGCATAGATTTAAGTTCGATGATTTCCTTAGGGGCATGGAAACCATGGTCGGAGGAAATTCTGGAAAGATATTGATCGACCTTTGAGGTGTATTTTTATGAAAAGAGACCCAACCGCTTTTCTTAGAGAAGAGTATGAGGAATTGAGGGCAAACAATCTTGATTGGAAGCTGAGGACACTCGAGGGCCCATCGGCCCCAAGGACCGTCGTCGATGGCAAGCCAGTCATAATGCTTTGTTCCAACAACTACCTGAATCTTTCAAATCATCCCAAGATAATAGAGGCATCGGTAAAGGCCACGAAGGAGTTTGGGGCCGGATCCGGTTCCGTGAGGCCAATAGCCGGCAACATGGAGGTCCACATGGAAGTCGAGGAGAAGCTCGCCAAGTTCAAGAAGTCAGAGGCCGCCCTTGTCTACCAGACCGGATTTGCAACCAATTCCGGACTGATACCGCAGTTGGCGGACAAGGGGGACGTGATAATCTCCGACTCCCTGAATCATGGAAGCATCATTGACGGCATACGCCTTTGCAGGGCAGACAGGGCCATTTATGAGCACCAGGACATAGGACAGCTGGAAGATGTGCTAAGGGAAAGCGACAAGAAAGGATACAAGCGCATTCTTGTCATCACCGATGGTGTTTTCTCGATGGACGGGGATGTGGCCAAGGCCGACGAGATCGCCAAGCTCTGTGGGGAGTTCGGCGCGATGTCCTACATTGACGATGCCCATGGAGAAGGTGTCCTTGGACCCCACGGCGAGGGAATATCGGTGCATTTCGGCATCGAGGGAAAGATAGACGTGGAAGTTGGTACATTTTCAAAGGCTTACGGTGTGGTGGGCGGGCTCGTTGCCGGCAGCAGGGACCTTGTCAACTACGCGCTCAACAAGTCCAGGACCTGGCTTCTGAGCGGTTCACATCCGCCAGGCGTCGCAGCTGCCCAGCTGGCCGCGCTTGAGGTGCTCGACAGCGAACCGGAACACCACAGGAATCTTTGGGACAACACCAAGTATTTCAAGAAGGAGCTTCAATCGATGGGATTCGACACAGGCGATTCCGTGACTCCGATAACCCCAGTGATGTGCGGTGATTCCAAGATCGCCAAGCAGGTCTCCGAAGGGCTTTATGAGAACGGTGTCTTCGCTTTGCCGATCGTGTTCCCAATGGTGGCCCAAGGAAGGGCAAGGATCAGGACGATAATGAATGCCGGGCTCACAAGGGCCGATCTTGACGATGCGCTCAGGGCCTTTGAGAAGGTCGGCAGGTCAGTGTCACTGATATAAGAATGATAGATATGTTCAAGCTGGTGATGTTCGATCTTGACGGCACTCTCATCGAGAGCATTTCATCCTGGAGGACGCTCCATAGATTCTTCGGTGCGTCCCAAGAGGATGTCGAGAGGAACACCGCCGCATTCTTTTCCAACGAGATAGATTACCTCAAGTGGATGGAGGACGACATAGCCCTCTGGCTGCACAGGAAGCCAAAGATCTCCGACGTGGAGGCGGCCTTTTCCCCTTATTCCTCATTGCCAGATGCCAAGAAGGCTATAGACATACTGAAGTCCAATGGTATGAAGGTATATATCGTTTCCTCGGGCATAGACGTCCTTGCTAACAAGATCGGAGAAGAGCTGGGCGTTGACGGGGTGTTCGCAAACGTCCTGAATGTGGACGAGGAAGGATTCCTCAACGGTTTCGGCACGCTTGTGGTGGAACCCAACAACAAGCACGAGATCATACGGATGGTAGCAGAGGAGGAAGGTGTCCCGCTTGAACAGGTGGCCTGCGTGGGGGATACCAAGTACGATATTTCAATGTTCGAGGGTGTGGGAGGGAAGTATGCCCTCAACGCCAAGCACCAAGAACTTATCGATGCGGCCGATGAGGCCTTCGATGATATCCTCGAGCTGGCTTGGCATATCGTCTCCCACAAATAGTATTCTACTTCTTCCTCATGGCCGCCATGGCAACTATCAAAACCATCACAACTATGCCTATTACAACATAAATTATGGGAAAAGACGAAGAGCCCCCATCGCTGTCATCTGTTGAGTTTGGAACAGGTGTTGTGTTATCTGTGTTCCCCTCTTGTTCATAATCCTCAAGCGCTCCGAGGCCGTCCGATGTTGCCGTCACGGTCTGTCCTGCCCCAACTGTCACTGATTCGCCTGTGGCTGTCGAGGTGAACTCGACCGTTCCTTCATGCACTATGAGAATGGATTCCTCTCCGTTCTCGATGCATTCGAAAGTTGTTCCCTTTATTCCGGCCACGGCCTGATTGTACTCTATTTGAAGTCCTTTGCCCTCGAGCATGGCATTGAAGTTTACCCAGATGTTCCCCGCGACCAGCTTTAGCTTGCTATCCTGATTTTGTGGTTTTCCGATCATGATGGTCGTGTTTGGCTTTAAATGAAAAGATGACATGTCTGAAAATCCTAGCCAAGCCTCGCTCTCGTCCCAGGTCCTGATAAACGAACCCTCGGGGATCTTTGATGTCAAATCAGCCATCTCCGCCTCATCCCATGAGTCTTCATCCCAGGGGTCTTTATCGGGGGGACATATCATGACTCGACCGGAAATATCCGAAAATCCCGCGCCTGTATCCTTGATAAGGCTTGATACCGGCAGCTTCAACGAATCTTGTGCCTCGCCCTCGCTGTTCTCTACTTTAAGATATATAATCGGGAAGTTGAAAAGCCACTCTCCAGAATCGATCATAACGGTCACCGTGGTATCCTTCTCGTCTAAAGGCGTGGCATTGGTCCACTCCATCGTGGGTATGGGGTAACCCTTTACCGTGGCCTGTAGAACATACTTATAGTGTTCTCCATCAGGCGTTAGGGTTGGACCTTCCAACAACATCAGCGATACCTCGGGCGCGCAAGGTCTTGGTAGTATAATGCTCTCCATCACTGTGTTCATTCCATTGCTTGCCTCGATGTCTATGATCGTCTGGGATGAGCTGCATACATCAATCTGGTATTGATCTCCCCCTATATCCACAACATCCGCGCCAGTTATCTTGATAATGGGTCCTGGGTACCCTGTCGCATCTATGGTCAATATATACCTGAGCCCATCACTGACGCAGAACTTGTCTATCCTTTCTGGTGCGGACACGCTCACGCTCATCTCAACGGCCTCCCATTCGCCGAAGGCGTTGGGGTTGTCTATGGGTATGTCATTTAGCATGCCTGTTATCTTTGTGCCGTTGACCACTTGCACCGAACCTTCCTCTCCATCGAGTGTAAAGTGTATTGTTCCATTTGGCCCGCCAGTGAAGTATTTCCCCACTATTGTTTGACCGTATGGCGTGTTCCTCTCCTCCCATCTTATCTCTATATTGACATCGCCATATCCTTCCACTAGCTGGCCAACATTGTAGAACTCAAAATATATGATTGCACATTCCCCTTTGACCCCATTGATCTCATTGCAAGCAATTATTCCATGGGCAGTGACAATCTCTGGCGTTATCTCCAGATCATCCTCAGAGTCTGCCTGTAGAAATGGCAGTGAAATAATCAAGATCAAGATAATAGCTGATATTTTTATTTTTTTCATACAGTTATTCAAAATGATCATATATATTAATATTTATTGATAAAAAAAATAAATCAACCTTACAATTGCCTCTTTTCCTTTTATGGAGCGATAATATCATGCCATATCGCCAATAAGTTTATTTATATTAAAATAAAGTCATTAATATGCCAATCAACGGTAATTTTGTAAAAATAGGCGATATCGAGCTGTCAAGCCTTGATAGCTTGGATACCTTGATCGCTAAGGCAAAAGAACTCTACTTGTGGAAAATCGAGGCAAGACCCATTGTCAAGTCGGAAAACGACATCGAACT
>Ga0272441_10007948_pt1 | contig 17018 bp, 13 predicted proteins | sample SSMProp6N_FD_193582 | JGI IMG/M metagenome (GOLD analysis project Ga0272441, IMG submission 193582) | Marine sediment archaeal communities from Little Sippewissett salt marsh, Falmouth, MA, United States - SSM-Prop-6N | ecosystem: Environmental > Aquatic > Marine > Wetlands > Sediment ...
CAAGGAGTTACACCGTCTGAAGGGAACCCCCTGCAAACTCTGCGACCCGCCCTACATGACCTGCATGCTTATCGGAAAACCCCTGACCGATTTTCTCCTCAATCATAAACCTGAGTACAGCGAGCGAATCAGTAACGAACGGGCGCTGGAGCTTCTCGATTCCTTTCACGAGGCCGGGTTGGTGCATCATGCCTGGTTCAAGGACTGTATAAAGGATCAGTTCTACGTCATCTGTAACTGTTGCTCCTGCTGCTGCCTCGGATTTGAGATGAAAGAACGCGGCATAGAGCAGGTGGCGCCGTCGGGATATGTGGCCGTTGTAGACAGGGATCTCTGTTGCGGATGTAGAGAAGCATCAACATGGTGTCCCGTCGATGCGATTACGATAGTGGACGGCACGACCGAAGTTCTCAAGAATCTTTGTATCGGGTGCGGCATATGTGTCACCAAATGTCCCCAGGGGGCACGGATACTTGTGCCCGATAAAAGAAGGGGGCTTCCCCTTGATGTCCGCCGGATCCTTGCCGATAAGAGGGAAGACAAAGAGGTTGCCGAAGGGAGGATTGAATCGTGAGGGAATCAACGAAAATGCTCTTCGCAAAACACGGATGGAGAGTCGACAGGGCCGTTCATAATTATCTCTACTTTGCTTTTTATTATCCCTATGTGAAGTTTGTTTTTTATCTATTCCGCTTCCTGGCGACCTACTTGTTCTGGTTTACACCCCTCCGCCACGTCATCAAGACTGCCTTTTCCCGCTATCATGCGAAGGTTCTGTCCTTTCAGGATACAAAAAAGGTCTTCGAACTGAATGAGGATATCACCGCCGCCTCGGAGGAAAACAAGAAGATCATCCCCTTTAAATATGCCCATGCAATTCTCCTTCAGGACCCCGATTTTATCGCCGTCATGGACTGCCCCTGCAAGAAAACGCTTAATGCCCCCGAATGGACGATTAACTCCTGCATCAGTGTGGGAAAGACGACAGCGCAGTTCTGGCTTGACCGGTGCGGGGAAAAATATAACGCACGCAAAATAACACAGGAAGAAGCCCTCGATATCATACGGAAGTTCAGAAAGAAGGGGTATCTTACCCAGGCCTTTTTCAAGGTGGCCACGGGCGGAACCATGGGGGTGATTTGCAACTGCCATGTCGATTCCTGCGTCAGCCTGAAGGCAACTCAGTTTGCCCGCCGATTTGACAGCACGCTCTCCATGGCGGCAGAATCGGGATATTCCATAAGACATGATAAGGAAAAGTGCGTAAACTGTGGTACCTGTGCGGATATATGCCAGTTTGAGGCTATCTCCGTGAACGGTGGAGGGTGGGTCTATGACAGACATACCTGCATGGGCTGTGAACTCTGCGTCGAGCACTGTCCCGAGGGGGCGATAGGGTTGTACCGAGACAGGGAAAAAACGATCCCCCTCGACCTCGATATCGTTCGCGCGGACTATGAGAGGCGGTAAAGGAGTGCCAAAGGCCGCGAGAGTATGCCCTCATAGTCCTTGATACGAGGATTGGAGGGCTGGCGCGGTGTCATCGCCTCATTGTAACCCCCTCTTCCCTAAAAACCGCCTGATTCACAGCGGTTCGGTTTTTATAATTCTCCCCGATGTCCCGATGACAATTTTTTCGAGGGGAATATTTTTGCCCGCCCGTTCCATTGCCTTTTGGAGGATGACGGGGAGACCCTGGCAGCAGGGGACCTCCATCACGAGGGCGGTGATGCTTCTGATATCGGCCTCCTCAAAAATCTGGGTAAATTTATCAATGTAGGGTCGGTCATCGTCAAATTTCGGGCAGCCTGTCATGACCACCTTCCCCACAAGAAAATCCCGGTGGAAATCGGGGTATGCAATGGGTGTGCAGTCTGCCGCAACGAGTAGGTCGGCTCCCTTCAGGAAGGGTGCCTGTGGTGGTACGAGACGTATCTGCACCGGCCAGTGAGAAAGGGCGGATCGGTTTTCCTGAGGTAATTTCTCATCCCCCGCCGTGCCGCACTTTGACGAAGGGGGAAAGCTCTGTATATGTGTCGATGGGCAGCCGCAGGCCATAACGGGCTCATCGATGGTGGTGATTTTAAGATGCTGTTCAACGGCTGTCTCGCTAAATTCCTCGGCCTCTCGCTCGACTATGCTGATGGCATCACGAGGGCACTTGCCCAGACAGACGCCGAGTCCGTCGCAGTATTGGTCCGATATAAGTCGTGCCTTTCCGTCTATCATGCGTATTGCACCCTCGACGCAGGCGATGACACACTGTCCGCATCCGTCGCATCTTTCCTCGTTAATCTCAATTATCTTTCGCTTTGTCTTCATTGTTGCACCTTCTTGTCGTGTCTTGACTCTAATATAACAACTCCTGAAAAAAGCGCTTTGACTTAAGTCAAAAAATGATGATATTCTCGCAAATTAAGGAGGGATTTCGTGAATATCGCCGACCACATCGCTTCCATTCCCCTCTTCGAGGGCCTGCCAGAGGAGCAAGGGAGTGCACTTTCGCGAATAGCCCTTCGCCGTTCCTATCGCAAGGGGCAGGCAATTTTATCCGAAGGAGATGAAGGGTCCGGATTTTATGTGGTTATATCGGGTCGTGTCAAAGTCTTTCGACTCTCCTCAGAGGGGAAAGAACAGATCCTCCACATATTCGGTTCGGGTGACCCCTTCGGAGAAGTGTCGGTCTTTTCGAGAAAGGTCTTTCCCGCCTGTGCCGATGCCTTTGAGGACAGTTCAGTTTTGTACTTTCCGAGAGAGGGATTTATAAGACTCATACGAGAAGATCCTTCGCTGGCTCTCACTGTGCTCGCCGCTTTAGTCGATAGCCTTTCCCTGAAGGAAGTGCCCGAGCGTCTTGCTGCCCACCTTCTTGATCTCAATGACGGCACGGGCGATTCCAGCGAGATTGAACTCGATATATCGAAGGGTCAACTGGAAGGGCTTCTGGGGACCATACCGGAGACACTGTCGAGAATATTTACGAAAATGACCAGGGAAGGACTCCTGAGGTCGGACGGATCGCGAATCGTCATTCTGGATCGCCCCGGCCTTGAAGGAATCGCAAAGAAGGACAGAAGACTTTCATGATGAAAGAAGAAGGAGGAATGAAAAATGCAGGCACTATTTACGTTGACTCCGGCCGAGTCTAAGAGGCTTATTGCCAAGGGAGTTGTTGCCATGCCTGAGGTGCAGGAGGCCAGGGAAAAGGGATACCTTGTCGTGGGGAGAGGATCCACAAACGGCTATATTGCCGAGGAACTTCTGAACAAGCCACTGGAAAAGGAGAAATATGTGGCGGGACAGGTAATCCGTGGAGTTCTCTGTGCGCTTCATCAGGGCATAAGGCTGCGGCCGGTCTCCTTTTACAAGGGTGAACTGATCGAGGTGGAACCGGGGACGCTCATAGAGAAACTGGGTCCCGGAGATATCGTCCTGAAGGGTGCAAATGCCATTGACAGCGAAGGAAAGGTTGGTGTCGTCATGGCGAGTCCCGTGGGCGGAACCATGGGGGAATTTTACATGGCGATGAAGGCCCAGGGTGTGGATATGATCTACCCTGTGGGTCTCGAAAAGATGGTCCTTTCCGTGGAGGAGGCGGCGCAGTATGGTGGCCGTTTGAATCTCGACAGGACCATCGGGGCACCTGTGGGAATGGCCTGCGTTGCCGACGGTATTGTGATTACGGAAATCGATGCCATTGACATACTCTTCGGCATCGACGCCGTGCACTTTGCCTCCGGGGGCTATGGTGGTGCCGAGGGTTCTGTCACGATTGTTGTCGAGGGCGAGGATGACGATGTCAATGAGTGTGTCGATTTCATCGAGACGATAAAGGGGGAATCACCCCTGCCGTCGGCAAAAGGCCCCTGCAAAAGCTGTCCCGTTCTGTGCAGTTTCCAGGGTAAAGAAGAGGAAGACCTCCCGGTCTACCTCAGGTAGGCAGTTGTCCTTTCGTGGGCAGTTTTTTGATAAGCGGATTATAGTGTTGCGAATTGAAGAGATAAGTTATGCCTGCGGTAGGCTTTTCGAGAAGTTCTGTCCGCTATCCCCTGTGGAAAGATGAGCCTACGGCAGGAAATGTTTTCCTCCATTCAAAGCGATCAGAGCATTCCTGCATTTTCCCTCTGTTACCGAATGAGAGGAGGTCGGACATAATCTTCCTGGTTTCCTGCAATAGCACTGGGGAGATGATAATACTCGAAGATTTTTCCTAAGGTAAATCATGTCGAGGCCGAAGAGACTGAAGGGTCTCTTCGGCCTGTCTCTCTGCCATAGACCGATTTATTATACCAATAAGAGTAATATTATAGAAGACTTATCTCCTTAGCTTGCCTTCATCATTTCGATGACTGTTGTATCATGCTCTTACAGCACGAAAAGTAGTGTGTCGGAAATAAATGGTAGTTTTTACCTCCTATTTACCTACCTTATTATTCATATTGCCATGACGAGATATCTTTGCATAATGCTTGGTCAGTAGAGAACAGCATATAGTGTATCGATCTACAGTACGTCCGGCTGAGCGGTGTTACCTGGGTGTGAAGATGAGAATCACGGAGATTTTTAAAATATGCTGAAATGACCTGTTGGGCCAAAGGAAGGGAAAGCATCTTTGTCCATCAGAAAAAATAATAGACGGTGAAAGGAGGTAGGAAAACAAAGCAAACGTTGAGCGGGTTTTCTCAAGTTGGCTGAAATATTAACCAAAATAAAACAAAGGAGTAACAGTATGAGTGATGAAAAATTTGTGGACAAGAGTTGGGGCAAGGGAATGACGATAGAGCCCTATCTGATGTCGGTTTTGTCAAGTCGTATGTTTTGTAGTGGTGTTGAGATGACCAACACGATGGTAAGAACGGCACGGTCGCTACTGATGAGTATCTGTAGGGACTTGTCGACTGCTATATGTGACCGCAACGCAGATGTAATCTCACTGCCTCCCTGCATTCCCGTCCATGTTGCTAACATGGGCCTCACCGTCAAGCCCGCGCTCAAACACCCCGAGGGTGTTCAGGAGGGCGATCTGTTTTTGAATAACTCCCCTTACAACGGCAATACTCATCATGCCGACTATACTTACATCGCCCCTGTTTTCAATGATGGAGAGCTGATGTTCTGGACGGCTGCAAAAGGCCACCAGGCTGATTGCGGATGCAGTATCCCCAGCACCTATCATCCGACGGCACTTGATTTGTACGAAGAGGGAGCTATTGACTGGCCCTGTGTCAAGATTCAGAAAGGCTATGAAGATGTCCACGACCTGATTCGGATTGCCATGATGAGAATCCGTGTTCCCGATCAGTGGTATGGTGATTATCTGGCCGGTGTCGGTTCGGCGAGGATCGGTGAGAGACGTCTGAAGGAGATGTGCGAAGAATACGGCAATGACGTGATCAGGGAATTCTGCGATTCCTACCAGGAGTATGGGAAACTCAGGATGATTGAAGAGATAAAGAAGCTTCCCGCAGGAACCTGGGATTACCGTATCAGCCATGACAGGATCCCCGACTTGCTGCCTCAGATTGATCTTCATATAATCGCGACTGTCAATCCTGATGAAGGCTATATTACCGTCGACCTGACAGATAATCCGGATTCACAGCTCTGCGGACTCAATATGTGTGAAGCTACTTCCATAGCCAGCGCCCGTACCGGCGTCCTGAACCGTATGCCTGCCGATATGCCCCACAACGAAGGAGCCATGTCGCGCATACAGGTGAAGGTGAGAGAGGGTTGCGTTGTTGGTAAATCGCAGTTTCCTTACTCTTCATCCGTTGCCACGACAAACGTCGCCGACAGGCTTATTTCCGGTGTTCAGTGTCTCTTTAACCAGTTACCGGAACTCGATGTACGGGGTATCGCCGAGGGTGGCGCCGTGCAGTGTCCCGCGGTATCGGTTATTTCGGGTAAAGACTGGAGACGAGATGATGAACCCTACGTGAATCAGCTTTTCTGCGGTATGACCGGTGGACCCGGGGCCCGCGGTCATGACGGGTGGGTAACCTACCAGTATCCCTGTACAGGAGGTGGTCTCTACTGGACCAGTACGGAAATTATGGAACAGCGTTATCCCGTGTTGGTGCGAGACGAAGAAGTGATCCAAGACGGCCTTGGCGCCGGTCAATGGGATTCGGCTCCTGCCTGCCAGTTCATCCTTGCGCCGAGAAAACACCCCATGATGGCAGCCTATTCCTGCGACGGGCAGGACAATCTTCCCAAGGGTGCAAAAGGCGGCCTGGACGGGTTCAAATCCGGTGCATGGAAGTATACCATTGCCGACGGTTTAGAGACAAAAACGAAGCTGCCTCCCTTTGCCAACCCTGAGATGGAACTTGGAGAGGCAATCATATCCCATAGTTCCAGTGGTGGTGGATATGGTGATCCCCTCGATCGTGATCCTGAGCTTGTGCGGCATCGAGCGCGAGAAGGCTGGATTTCTGTTGAGTTTGCTAAGAACGTCTACGGCGTAGTCCTGGATACCGAACCCGAACTATTTGCCGTTGATGTGAAGGCCACCGAGAAACTCAGAAAAGAACTTAAAGCAAAGAAGGCGAACGCATAGAGAGGAGGCAGTTATGAGTAAATATGTTTGTACAGACATTGGAGGAACCTTTACCGATGCAGCAGTCATCGATGAAAATGGCGAAATGAGAGTTTTTAAATCGCCGACAACACATGGTGATTATGCCGAAGGTATTATCGAAGCGTTGGAACAGGCCGCAGCATATTGGGATCAACCGATGAATGACTTTATGGCCTCATGCAGCCTCATAGATGCCGGTGTCCTGACTCACGGGTCAACAATTGCGACCAACGCAATTCTGGAAGGCAAGGTTGATAAGGTTGGAATGATCGTAACCAAGGGCCATCGGGACGTGCTGCTCTGGAGAGAAGGACCGATCAAGGATCCCTTTGATTTTCAGATCGATTATCCGGAACCCTATATTCCCCGCTATCTGACGCTTCCCGTCGAGGAAAGAATCGATGCAGAAGGTGGCATAGAGATACCTCTGAACGAAGAAGAGGTTAAACAAGCAGTTCTCCAGTTCAAAAAGTGGGATGTCAAGGCCATCGCCGTATGCCTGATCTGGTCGGTTGCCAATCCCGTTCATGAACAGAGGATTGCCGAAATTGCGAAAGAGGTATGGCCTGAGTGTGAAGTCGTCTTAAGCTCAGTTGTCAATCCCTGTATCCGCGAATATCGTCGCTGGGTTTCCACAGCTATGGATGCGTCACTGAAGCGAACGATATCCTCGTATACTAAAGAACTCAACGATCGTATGCGCGCAATTGGATTTAAGGGCGAAGTCGGAATGTTGAATTCGAGCGGCGGCGTTTCAAACGCAGCCGAAATCTCAGACAGACCGCTCTATTCAATCGACTCGGGACCGGCTCTGGCTCCAATCGCCGGCCGACGGGTATCTCTCGACGATCTGAATGATAATAACGTAGTCATCCTCGATATGGGTGGCACATCCTTTGATGTCAGCTGTGTTCTCAACGGCGAAGTCTCGGTGACCCGTGAGGCGAAGATCGGCTGGGAGATTCCCGGCATATCGCGGGTGAACGTTCACAGTATCGGTGCCGGCGGGGGAAGTATCGCCTGGGTCGACTCCGGTGGCATGTGTCGCGTCGGTCCCGAGAGCGCCGGTTCAAATCCTGGTCCGGCTTGTTATAATTGGGGAGGCACCAACGCAACCGTAACGGATGCAAATGTCGTTCTCGGTTACATCGATCCCGAATACTTCAATGCTGGAAGGATGGAGCTTCGCAAGGATCTGGCAGAAAAGGCCATTAAAGAACATGTGGCGGATCCGATGGGCCTGACTGTCGAAGAGGCTGCTTTTACCATCTGGACGACGGTTAATGCAAATATGGTGGCGGCGATTAAGGATATTACCATATGGCAGGGTATCGACCCCAGAGATTATGTCATGGTGTCCGGTGGCGGTGCCTGCGGTGTTCACTCGATTGCCCTTGCCGAGGGTCTCGAGATGAAAAAGATGCTCATTCCCAAGACGGCCGGTGCACTCAGCGCGAGCGGTGGTATTTTCTCGAACCTCGTTGCCGAAAACAGTCGCAGTCTCTATACCGAAACCCGGGAATTCGACTATAACAAGGTCAATGAAATCCTGCAGGAACTCGGGTCTGAAGCAACGGACTTCTTCGATCGCAACAACATCAGCGACGATAACCGCGAATATCGCTTTTACATGGAGGGTCGCTATCCCTTCCAGGTCTGGGAGATTCCGATCAGGATCGATGCCTACATGAACGGTGGAGGATTTACCGTCGATGAAGCTGGTGTTAAGAAGATGGTCGAGAAATTCCATGAGGAGCACGAGAGGATGTTCGCCGTCAAGGAAGACGACACCTATATCGAGTGTATATTCTGGCGCTGCGAGGCTGTCGGAAAGAGAACGGAGATTTCTGCAAACCTGAAAACTTCGACGGTGAAGGCGGGTGAAGAACCCGATCCGAAAGCACTTCGTGGAACGAGAAAGGCCTATTTCAGAAGCCTGGGCGGTATGGTCGATACAAATATCTATCATGGCGATTCTCTGACGTACGGGAACAAGGTTGCCGGACCGGCGGTTATTGAGGAGGATACGACCACGATAACCATCCTCCCTGGTTACGAGACTGAAATTACAAAGTTTAACACCTACTTCATTAAGAAGGTATAGCGTTTCGGGATTGACTGCTTTGCCGGTCTTGCATCTGACCGGCAAAGCTATCCCTTCCCGGTTACCAGGAATAGGAATTTGTGCAATAGAAAAAGCTTTTTATTTAAACACCATCCTCACAAAATGTTTCACGGGGGGTGTTTGCACATTGATGGTGACGAGAGGCAGGGCCGTAATGCCTGATTGTTGTCTGGCTGTTTAAGAGTATTGATAGTGAAGAGTTTTCACCGATAAACAACGAAGCTGGAAACAGATGCGGTGAAGGCCTTCATCTCGTGGTGCCATTTACATGCAAGAGAAGGAGAGACATAATGGAAGAAAACAGAGATGTGAATGTTAACGTAAAAGTAGGAGATGCCGGAGCTGCTGGCTGGTTGGCCTATTCTATCGCTACATGGATCGCCTGGCCCTCACTGTGTGGCTTTGTTAGCGGGAAAGCCCTTCTTTTAATGGCTGCTGTTTCGCTGGCCTGTACCATTCCTTATCTGGCTGCTGCGATTACACAGCTTAAACTGAATAATGTGGCCGGAGGCGTAACATGGATGTATTTCGGGGCGTTTTTTGCGTTTTGCTCCTCTATTACGTACGCAATCAGTTATTTTGCCCCTATCTATGGCTGGGAGCTTGATGCAAGGGTGCTTGGTTATGAATGGGCCGTTCTGGCTATCGTCTTGATCCTGACGACGCCGATCTTCCTGAAATATTCACCTGCGGCGGCATCGATATCCGTCATAGCGGCGGATGTTGGACTGGCGACGCTTGCCCTGATTTATTGGGGAGTCACGGGGCTTGCTCTTATTTCCGGATGGGCATTCTTTGTGGCCGGTTTATTTGGTATTGTGATGGCAGTTGGTGGAATCTTGGAAAGCGCCGGCATGAAGTTTCCCATGGGAAAACCACTGATGAAATAACGGAACAAAAAGATAATGGTTGGTATTGACTTGGATTGTCTTGAAGGCAATCCAAGTTTTTATTGTTATAGAGCAACGAATTATGACTGACGCACGGTTTACTCAGATCCGGGGTAGCTTCAGTTAACCCAGGGTGTTGGGTGGTTGTTTTAATGGACATCACGGCATTGCAACACTTGCCGTAAATCAAAACCGAAGGGAGCGGCATTGTTGGTAATAATACCAAATCAAACAGGGGAAACGATCCTGTTGCTTTCGTTTATTTAAGCCATGCCCCCTTTCGTAGGATTATCACACATCTTATCTCTTCAGCTTGTCCTGTTTATGGTGCGCCTGCAATATCTCAGCTCACAGTGTTATTTCTTGTAAAATACGATAACTTTCTATATGGTTTTTCGTCGAAAGGGGTTGCCCGTTTGTGAAGCACAGAGAAAAAACAAAACCGCAACTTGTCCGTGAAAACCAAAAGTTGCGTAATCAGATCAACCGGCTGGAAAGATTACATCAGAACAACCTTCAGATGGGACAGACCCTTTTCCGACGGGATAAGATCCTTGAAGCAGCCGGTTTTCTTGCAGACCATATGCTAAAAACAGGTAATCTTAATCAGGGGCTTCAGGAAGGTCTTCAACGCCTTGGAGATGCAACGGATGTGAGCCGGGTTTATATTTTTCGAAACACTCTGGATAACGATGGCCAGTTACTCATGAGCCAGCGTTATGAATGGACCTCGCCGAATACGAAGGCCCTGATAGATAGTCCTGCATTGCAGGACGTTCCCTATGCCAGTGATATCAGACGAGCGAAAATGAAGGACCTGCTTGCAAAGGGAAAGGTTTATTCCGGACAGGCCCCATTTTTTTCCGACGAAGAGCGAATATCCCTTGAATTTCAGAACATTCTTTCCATCGCGATATTTCCGATCTTTGCTCAAAATGAATGGTGGGGTTTTATTGGCTTTGACGACTGCGAAACCCCTCGGGTATGGTCCTTTGCAGAGATAGGTGCTTTAAAAATCGCTGCAGGCACGATCGGAGCGGCTATAGAGAGAGAAAAAATTCAAAACGCCCTGATCGATGAACAATCAAATCTGGAAGCCAGAATCAAAGAGCGTACCTCTCGATTGACAAATGTCAACCGTCAGTTGCAACGGGAGATAGACGATAAAAAACAGATTCAAGACAAGTTGCAAAAAAGCAAAGGGTGGCTGGAACTTGCGCTGAGTGCCTCAAATACTGCACTCTGGGACTGGGACGTTAGGACCGGTAAGGTAGTAGCAAATATATGGTACTATATCATACCGGGACTTTCTCCCGAAGGTAATCCCTCCTCATTTGGTGAATTTGAGACCTGGATTCATCCGGAGGACCGGGAGCGTGTGGTTTCGACGATCCAATCATCCATTCGGAGCAAAGAGGGCAGCTATGAACTGGAATTCCGAATAGGATCAGAAGTAAGAGGCTGGCACTGGATCCTTGACAAGGGAAAGGTTGTCGAACGGGATTCGGCGGGGAATCCGCTCCGCGTTGCTGGAACCCATACGGATATCACTATCCGCAAGAAGACAGAGGAAGCGCTCAGAGAGAGTGAAGAACGCTTTCAGCTTGCCCTCGATGCGGCCAATGATGGTATCTGGGACTGGAATGTCGCGACGGGCAGCGTTTATGCAAACCCCGCGTATTATACCATGTTAGGACTATCTCCCGAACGGAACCCCTCTTCGATTGATGAGTTTGAGACCTGGATTCATCCGGAGGACAGGAAACATATTATTGGGACGATCAAATCATCCATTCGGAGCAAAAAGGGCAGCTATGAGCTGGAATTCCGTATGGGATCACCAAAAGGAGGCTGGCACTGGGTCCTTGACAAGGGAAAGGTTGTTGAATGGGATTCTGCAGGAAATCCACTCCGCGTCGCGGGAACCCATACGGATATCACAATCCGCAAGAAGACAGAGGAAAAGCTCAGAGAGAGCGAAGAGCGCTTTCAGCTTGCCCTCGATGCGGCCAATGATGGCATCTGGGACTGGGATGTCACGTCGGGCAGCGTTTATGCAAACCCCAGATACTATACGATGCTGGGGCTTGATCCTGCAATGAATCCACACAGTTTCAAGGAATTTGAGGAGCTGCTTCACCCGGATGATCGTGATGGTGTGGTCCGATCAATAAACCGGCACATTGAAAAATATCGGGACGGCTATGAACTTGAATTCCGTATAAGAACTACGGAAGGCGACTGGATCTGGGTGATGGACAGAGGGAAGGTTGTTAAACGGGATTCGGCGGGAAATCCACTCCGCGTGGCGGGAACCCATAGGGATATCACGATCCGTAAGAAGACGGCGGAAAAGCTCAGAGAGAGCGAAGAGCGATTTCAACTTGCCCTGGATGGTGCCAATGACGGTATCTGGGACTGGAATGTCGAGACAGGAAGCGTTTATGCAAATCCCAGGTATTATACTATGCTGGGATTATCTCCTGAGCGGAACCCTTCTTCATTTGATGAGTTTGAGACTTGGATTCACCCGGAGGACAAGGAACGGATTGTTTCGGCGATACGATCATTGACCCATGATAAAGAAGGTCGTTATGAGCTGGAATTCCGTATGGGATCACCAAAAGGAGGCTGGCACTGGGTCCTTGACAAAGGAAAGGTTGTCGAACGCGATTCAGAGGGAAACCCGCTCCGCGTGGCGGGAACCCATACGGATATCACTCGTCGGAAAGAAACCGAAGAAATCCTCAATAAACGGGATCGTGATCTAAAAATCAATGCCCAAAAGCTTGAAGATGCCAATACCGCCCTGAAGGTTCTTCTTAAAAACATAGAGGATGATAAAAAGAGACTTGAGGACACTATTCTTGTCAATGTCAGCGAACTTATCATGCCCTATGTCGAACAACTCAAGCAGGGTATTCTCAACGAGCGGCAGCTTTCATTCCTGGAAATTCTTGAATCAAATCTGAATAATATTATTTCTCCCTTTTTGAGAAATATTACGCTCAGCCATTTTAATCTTACCCCTCGTGAGATTCAAGTTGCCAATCTTGTCAAAGAGGGAAAGACATCAAAGGAAATCGCCGAACTGTTTTGCGTCTCAAAGGATGCTGTTGATTTTCACCGGGATAAACTCAGGATCAAGCTTGGTCTAAAAAACAAGAAAGCCAATTTACGGTCATATCTGCTTTCTCTTCCCTGATAGGCGAAGTTCTCTATATCCTGTGCGAGAGCTTCTTTCACAATTTTGCATGCCAGACTCTCTGACTGTAGAGAGGAAATAGACCGAACATTTAAATAAATTGTAACCTTCAGGCATGATATGCGTTATAAGAGTGACATGGATGAGTGTGTTGCATTCTATAGAATTCATAAGGATAAACTCTGTTCCTATCTGATGCGGTTTACGGGGGACTATTATCTTTCCTGCGATATCATGCAGGAGAGTTTTCTCCGTTATTTTACACGATATCGAGAAGAGAGGAATACGGCACTATTATATAAAATAGCAAAGAATGCCCTTCTTGACAGTCTGCGAAGGAGTAAAAAAAACGGGCAGTTTGATGAAGAAAGTCAGGTGGCTCCATCGAGTAATCAGGAAGATGATGTAATTATTCGCGAGGAATACCGTCGTGTGATTGGCGCGATGCAGAAATTACAGGAGGGTGAGCGAGATATCCTCTCCCTTGTTGTGAGCGGTGACCTTTCCTATCGGGAGATTGGGGAACTTACCGGTCAAAGCGAGGCGAATATAAAGGTGAAGGTCCACAGGGCCCGCATCAAATTAAGGGATATTCTCCAGGGAGGCGAGAGATGAATAATTATCTGATAAGCATGTTTATTGATAATGAGCTCGATCTTGAAGAGAAACTGGAATTCGTAGAGACAATCCATGACGATGCATTCTTTAAGGAAGAAACGGTTGCTCTTTTGCATCAGGAACAACTGATCCGCTCCGACGCAGTCGCATCTTTTCCCGAAGTTGCTCTAGGCGAGAAAAGGAGATTTTCCCGTTCTCGGATTAGCCGCCATCTGCGGCCTGCCGGGATAATGGGCGCTGCCGTTGCTGCGGCATTGTTTGTGGTTTTTCTTCTCGTGCCAGCTTTTCAAACAATGGATGCCACGGTTTCACACAGGTTTGTCATTTACATGCCCGATGTGGCACGGGTTGAGCTTGCTGGAAGTTTTAACGAATGGCAGAGAGTGCCCATGGAGGAGATAGGAGGAAGCGGGTACTGGGAAGTAAAATTCGCTCTTCCGCCGGGCGAGCATCGTTTTTCCTATATCCTTGAAGGTAGTGAAAAAATAGCAGATCCCACCGTAATTGAAAAGGAACGGGACGATTTCGGTGGTGAAAATTCCGTCATTCTGGTCAGTATATGATAAAACGATGCTGTTCCTCTGTCCTGGTCCTGGCCGCACTTTTTTTTCTTTCGGGATGTGTGGCCCATTTTATCAGGGTAGAGGGGGAAACCGTCCATTTTTACCTCAGGAATCCCGATACGACGATGGTTTTTTTTGCCTATTCCCTTGATGGGTATGAATTTCATGAGGCGGAGAGGGTCAGGAGTGGTTTGTGGAAAGTGACTGCTCCCGCCGAGAGAGAATTCAGATATTTCTATGTCATAAACGGAGAGGTCTTTTTGCCTCCCTGCGAGCTGAGGGAGAAGGACGATTTCGGTTCGGAAAACTGCATTTATTCTCCCGGGATGTAACCCTTCGTGGGCTTATGCGTTATATGAATATAATGTGAGGAAAGGAGTGATGATATGAAAAAAATTATTGCAATTGTTTTTATCCTTTTATTTTCAGCAGCGGTGGTGCTTGCCGATGAGGTGGAGGATACCCTCGCCGGTGTGGCAAACGAGCAGGTAATGACTGCGACGAGGCAGATGATACAGAATGGTATCGAACAAGATGATGCCATCAGATTGACGAGGATGATGGTCCAGAATCAGTTTTCACAGCGGCAGACCCTGCAGGCACAGCAGATGCTGATACAGGCCCTTCAGTCGGGACTCCCCGCCAGGCCGATTATGAATAAGGCCTTGGAAGGTATGATAAAAAGGATTGAGAGTGGTTACATATTGCGGGCTATGGATGCCGTTCGCGAGCGTTACACCTTTGCCTATCAGAAGGCGGGACAACTAACGGACAAACCGAAGGAAATGGGTGTCTTGGGCAATCTTATGGCCGATGCACTCACCGCAGGTTTTGAAAGAAGAGATATGGAATCCATAATGACCCGTCTCCAGGAGATGGCACGAACAATGGAAAGAAAGGGGATAGATGCGTTGGCAACGGAGGTTTGCACGACCCTGAGAGATATGGCTCGTCTGGGTGTATCGTCAGATGCGATTGCCGGTGTCGTATCGGAGGCCTTGAGTCAGGATTATACCGCCCAGAAGATGGAAGCCCTGCGAGAAACTTTCATGAATAGTGCGAAAAAGGGATCACCCGAGAAGATAGCAAACAGCTATGCTTCACAGATGAGACAGGGTGAAAGCCCAGAGAGCCCCGGTTCTCCAGGCGCGGGAGGAGATGGTTCCTCTGGTGAGTCTGGTGGAGTTGGATCAAGCGGCGGCAGCGGTTCGGGAAGCGAAGGAGCGAGTGGCGCTGGTGCAGGGTCTGGAGGATCTGGCCAGAGCAGGAAGTAAAAAATCCCATCAAGGCGACTTATTTGTTCAGAGAGGCAGGGTGTGAGTACATACCCTGCCTTTTTTATGCGAGTACGGAAAACCGTGAAAAATCGTCGAATATTTTTTAACGAGACGTGACCTCTTTCCCTCTCAGATGTTTTACTATTAAATTGTAATAAGAAGGAGACGATTTATGGTGACGAGAATGATGAAAACAAGGTATACATATCGTATGCTTTCTGGTTCTTATGGTCTTTGCTTTTCAGACTCCGACGCTGTCATATGGAGAGGAATCAATCACCCTTGCCCCCTACAGAATAGTTCTGAACGCAGAGGGAAACTGGGATGATGTTCAAGCGGTAATACGCATGCCCCTCGCCCCCGGCTACAGCCTTTCTGGTTTTGAAGTGGGGCTCTATTTTGACGACGCACTTGTCTGTTACGCCAAATCCTTCAGGTACTGCTACTTGGACGATAATTTTCTCACCGGGTTTGATCGGGAGGCAGTTCAGGAGTATGCGCAAGTCAACGATTTAGGGAACACGATTGTTACTGCCACAGTATCGGGGGTTGGTTTTCCAACGATCTTTACGACGACGAGGATTTCGTGAATTCATATACCCGGGAATTTTTCGGGTGCGATGAGGTTGAGATTAAAGCACCCGGGAGGAAATAAAAGCCCAGGTGTGCAACCATCCAAAGTAATGGAAAAAAGGGACAGTACCTGTCCCTTTTTTTTATCCTTTCCTCTTTGTTCCCTCTCTGTCTGCGGCAAGGATTGCGGCAAGAACAGAATCCTCTGTTATCGGCGTCGGTTCGTTGTGGATCGATTCTTTCTCGGAGCACGCAATTTTCGTGACCTTCTTCAGATCCTCGGGGGTAGCATCGTCGAGACCGAGTTCCGACAGTGTTGTCGGTAAACCGACTGATTCGCAGAAGGAGTAGACCTCGTCGATAGTTTCACTCGGCTTGTCCGTCAGAATAAGTGATGCCAGGGTTCCAAAGGCAACCTTTTCACCATGATAATATTTGTGCGTCGCTTCCAGGCCGTTCAGGCCGTCGTGAATTGCATGGGCTGCAGCAACACCTCCGCTCTCAAATCCAACACCGCTCAGAAGTGTATTTGCCTCGACCACATGCTCAAAAGCCGGTGTCACTACCCCGGCCTCACAGGCGAGTCGTGCAGCTGCGCCGTGTTCAAGGAGCGTCTCGTAGCAGAGTTCGGCAAGGGCGTAGGCCGTCATCGAACCAGAACTGCCGGTCATGTTTCTCGCATGTTTTATCATGCAGGATTCGGCCTCGAACCATGTTGCCAGGGCGTCCCCCATTCCCGAGACCAGGAGTCTTACCGGTGTCTGAACGATAATTTTAGTATCCACGAGAACGACATCGGGATTTTTGGGGTAAACGAGAAAGCGTTTGATCTGTCCGTTGGGCCGGTAGATAACAGAAAGGGCGCTGCAGGGGGCGTCCGTTGATGCGATCGTCGGAACAATAAACACCGGCCGTTTCATCCCGTGGGCGACGGCCTTTGCCGTGTCGAGCGTCTTGCCCCCGCCGATACCGATGATGACATCGCACCCCTCGGTCGTTGAACGGTCGGTTAGTCGGCTTATCTCCTCGTCGGAGCACTCGCGGCCGAACTTCTCCGCTATGATCTCTGTAGATTCTCCGAGCGATTCCCTGATCTCCGGCAGAATCGAATCGAATGATGAAGGGCTGAGAATGACAAATCCTCTGGTACCATATTTCGGGATCAGTTTCTTGAGTCGTTTGAT
>Ga0272441_10007949_pt1 | contig 17018 bp, 6 predicted proteins | sample SSMProp6N_FD_193582 | JGI IMG/M metagenome (GOLD analysis project Ga0272441, IMG submission 193582) | Marine sediment archaeal communities from Little Sippewissett salt marsh, Falmouth, MA, United States - SSM-Prop-6N | ecosystem: Environmental > Aquatic > Marine > Wetlands > Sediment ...
AGGACAGACAGCCCCCGAATTGCTCCTCATCGTTCCGTATCGAAACAAACAGGGCAGGATACCGGACATGGAATTGCTCAATAGTTTGGCTGAATTTGTCCCTTTGTTCATCTGAAGGTATCCAGGCTTCGGTACCGGTTTTGATGGGCGCATATACCCGTTTCTGTTCTTTTCCATACAGGATGCCCCATGCATTTCAGAAATACTTATTAAATAATTATTTATAGATACGAATCAATGGCGAATTTGTTGCATTTTGATCAATATATAAAAAATGAACTAACTACAACTTGATTTTAGGAATTTTGATAAAAAATGATCGCAAGCGGCAGAAAATGGCAAAGATAAAAAGGAAGGAAAATTGAAAATCTAACAGTTTTGATACAAACGGTTTTTAAACTATACTGTGATCTCGGAAATTTCCAGTTCCAGAAAATCGGATACTTCTTCAATGGTCTTAAATATATCCATTTCAATATGAGAATCACTGGTCATCATAATATACATTCTGGCCATGCCATATGTCATCGGGTTTTTAACCAGAAACGCCATTTTTACATTTTTTGTAATATTTTCATTGTAAAAAGAATTTCGCTGTTTGGCAATTGGATATAAATCTTTAAAACTGAGTGAAATGCCTGTGATATGGCAGAGGTCTACCAATCTACAAAAATGGGGATCATTTGTCCGACAATATTGATTAATAAAATTGATGAAATCAAGGATTTTCTGTGTATTTAATGTTCCTGTCGGCCGCCAAATCACCAGTTTATCCGACTTGAAAAAAAATTCTTTTGCCATAGTTGAAATTTCCCATACTCAGATGAAATCCAATTAGCGAGAATCGAACCGTAAATAATCTAGGAATATTTCAATTGTATGGATATAATAACATCTCAATATGGAGATATTTTAATAGAAAATCAAGCAAATTGTCAAAGATAGACATTCATTTTAAAACGGGATGAGACAGACAGAATCATCAAAAATGATTGCAATGGAACCCGGGAATCCGGTTAGTCACTTTCTATAAAAAATTGGGAAATAAAAGGATAAGAGATTATCGCCAGTTAAAGAGATCCTCGCTGAATTTCATACGGAGGACAAGATAGAAATTGGAGAAATTATATTCGCTGATGGAGAAATCCTGGTCGTCCAGCTTTTTAAAAACATACCCCAGACCGATTTGTGTATCTTTGATGAAGACATAACCCAGTTCGCCGGCAAATCCAACCTTGGTTTGGTGAATCGGATACATGGTAACCATTCTAAAGTCAAATGCCGTGAACCAGCGCTCGCTGATGTCGTACTCGGTGCGGAGCGCGTAAAGCGAAGTTACAGTGCTGTTGTTGTAAAGTCCGATCTCCTCATCCATCAGTTTGCGAAGCGCAAAACGCGCAGCAAAACCCAGACGAAGGGTCGGCTGATAATAGGTGTGCAGAGATGCAATAAGCCGGTCCAGACGGATTTTTGGCACCACATGGGTATTTTTATCTCTTAAATACTGTATCTTTGCCACACTGTTTATTTTATCGCTCAGTTCAGGCCGATAGGCCAGTCCGAGCTGATAATTGCCTTTGATCCAGATATCATTGCCCATGGTATATTTTGTGTGGGCATGTTCAATCCGGCTGATCATGCTTAATCCATTCAGTACCTTGAATTCTGTGCCAATTGTAAAGACCTGTTTGCGTGTGGTTTTATCCTTCCGGAATTCGTATTTCCCTGAGGATTTCCATGGTTTTTCCGGAAGGTATTCAAATCCCACGGATACTGCACTGTGATCGGGTGTGGGTACTTCAAGGGAATCCATTGTGGCTGTACTTTCCAGTGTAAAGTTTAATGTCAGATCCTTACGAACCTGCCATCGGTTGCGCAGTCCAATAGACGCACGATTCAGTGCCTCACCTGCAGCACCGCCGATTTCATATTTTCCTGTCAGGGAGGTGTTTTTAGTGATTCTGGATTCTACACCCATTATGGTCTGTGTTTTTCTTTCTCCCTTGCTCAGAAAACGCTGCTTTGCTACCAGTTTGACTTTGTCTGACACTTTGTATCCGATGCCAACTGAAGAGCTGGTAGGTAATGTGGAAGCCTCGTCAGCAAGGTTTTGCTCGTGTTCGGCTGTTGTGGACAGTTTATCCGTCCAATTGTGCGTAACCTTGCCCTTTAACATTTTGGAATTGTAATTTCGTACACCCAGAGAGTCCTGTCCGCCGACCTGATCCCGGCTGGCATTTTCATAGCCGATTTGTAGCGAGGTCTTGTTGCTTACATTGTATTTATATGTGGCATTGGCGACACGGACATGGTTTTCATTGACTGTGTTTGTCTTGTTGTACTGTCTGTACCATTCAGAGCGAATGGAACCAAATTTGCCCATATCCACGGATCCGGAAGCGCCATATTTTTTTGAACCCATTTCGAATTGGGTGCCTGTCTGTGATGCGTTCAGGAAACTGTCATCTACTTTACGATAGTAACCATTCAGGGTCAGCATCTTTACCGGTTTCAGTGTCAGTTCCGTTTTCAGTGCATTTCCTCTGGATTTTGATGTGGTAAAATCAGATGATTTGGATTCGGCGAATTCTCCCCTGAATTCCAGCCATGAGAAGAACGGCAGTACCGCATCGGCGCCGTAGAGCATGTAATTCGAGGGTTCTTTCTCTTCCATGAAGAAGGAAGATCCGATTTTGTACTTCTTGAACCACGTCCCTTCATATCGTAAACCGCCTATCACCGATTTATCATCATTTGACCGATATTCATAAGACGCAACGATATAAACCGGATTGCCGTCCGCATCGATACTTGGTACAGGCTGCTTGAACATCAGGGTTCCATCCACATAATTGATATCATAATCCTGGAAGCGTACCTTTTCTTCGGACCGCAGCACAATTTCCGGATGATATTTGTCCCGTGTTTCAACGCGGATCTTGTCTGAATAAATAGTAATTTGTGTGGCATTGAGGAAGTAATATCCGGATATACCTTCACCGCGTATCTCATCCAGCTGCATTTTACGGTCACTTAATGTGGCAAATCCCTTGAATTGATGGGAGCCTGCTTTGATTTGTGTCTGCAGACCATTGAATGACCGGTCATAGGCTGTGAATTCCGTTTTGCGTAAGCCGGTATTAAAATCTCCCACGACCAGAAATGATTCATTGCGTTCAATTTTACCGTAAAATTTTGACTGGGTTTGAGCGTCATAGGTCAGGGTGCTTGCGTCACCGTATAGCGCATACTGCTGATTCGGATCCATATCCCTGAACAACTGATTGTCTCTTGTTCTGCGGCTGTCGTATGATGCGGTTAAACGGTATTTATTAAAAATACTGCCCTGCGCATAGAAAGCCATACGACCGCTGACAGGAACCGATTGAATCCTGGATTCAGTTTCATTGAAATCCGCCAGGGTGAACTGAGGCTCAGCCATTGTGGAATCGTCCGTATGGTAAACCGATACAGCTGCATCCATTGAGCCGACCATCATAAATGGCGGCAGAGGGGTTGTAAACCGGACCGGAATCCGGAACATTTTCCCCATGATTTTAATGGTGACCTGGGAACGGCCCACTTTTTCTCCGCCTTGAACCGTAAAGGTCAGTTTTCCGTCAACTGCCTGAATCTGTCGGCCGGATGACAGGGTGTCCAGATCGGTGTCGACAATAGAGCCGTCTTTCAGTCCGATTGTGGCATTCTTGATCATTCCAATAGTGTAACCCCATGCATCCTGGATTTCTGCATGAATTGTGCATTTTGATTTGCCGTCAGCCGGAAGTTCTATCTCGGCCTGGCTGGTTTTCAAATTGGCCACCGGACCGATGATATGAATATGTCGGACTGCTTTGTACCGTTTATTCTGTGCTCCTGTGGCTTCGGTTCTGATTTCCACCGGACCGTCAGGCACCGGAATATTGAGGAAGTCATACTGACCGTCAATACGGATTGTGCCTGAATCTGCGGGTTGCCCATTCACAAAAATCCACGCAGGTTCATTGGGTTTTCCGACAACCGTTACAGCGATATGATGCAATTGATGAATACTGTTTTCCTGAGGAGACAGAATCACCATTTGGGAGTACAGTGGCTGTGCCGCTGTGAAACCCAGGAGCATCAGGATTAAAAGAGTATGTCGTTTAAACCGATTCATGATTTATTGACGTTTTTCCTCAACAGCAAAATTTGCCTTGGCCATTCCTCCCGGCATCAGCCGGACAATCTGTGAACTCGAATTGCCCATAAATCTCGGGCCCTTTGAAATAATTTTTGATCCTTCGGGCAAAGTACTCTCATTCAAACGCAGCACGTGCTGGCCATGCTCCACGTTCGGAATGGAATATTTACCGTAAGCATCGGTTTTTACGCGTGTGCCGTCCTCAAGAATGAGTTCAACATCCTTGATTCCAGATTCGCTGTTGTCATGCAGGCCGTTCTGGTTCTGATCGGTATATACTTTCCCGAAAATAAATCCCCGATCGTCCAGAATACCGGCTCGAACAATCACCGCAGCCGTGGCCACATTGGAACTGATCCATATGCCATATCCCGCGTCAGCGGTGGCGCTCACACGGTTTTCAGATTCTCCCATTGGAGCGGATAAGCTGATAACAACACGATACTTCAGTTGTATGCTCCGACCTGGAGCCAGCGTATCCTGGAGTATCCACTGCATATGCATCTGTTTGCCAAAATTACCCAGAAGTGGATCATTTATCTTCAGTGTATCCAGAGTGGATGTTTTCTCAAGGTACCTGAATCCCCGCGGCAGCAGGTCGTTGACATGGATGGGACAGACTGGATCATCTTCACTTCTGTTTTCTATTGTAACCGTGTAGGTCAGAATATCACCGATTTCCGATGTTTTGTGATTGACCGTTTTCTTTACTTTCAGGAACGGTTCAACAAGTCTTGTTACGGCATCCGATCGAGGATCATCCTTTGTGGAAAGTGTATCTTCGCCGCACATCACAAAGGCTTCATTCTCAATGATTTTAATACCGGGACTCACATCGGCACTAACGATTACATCGAATACTATGGAGTCCTCTCCGCTGAGACACCATTCATTTCTGGCGATGCGAAGTTCGTTGGTCAGGGGATCAAAAGTAATCTGCTGATTTGAAGATTTGGCAAATATGATTTCCGGTATCCATTGCACTTCAGCCGGCAGTACATCGACGATCAGAACGGTATCCGGAATTTGTTCCTGATATCGGTTGAAATAAATTGTATAAGTCAGTGTATCACCACGGGATGCCGTATGACGGTTAACTGTCTTGTAGGTGTAATATCCCGGACCGCCAATATTGGTCGACGTCAGACAGCTGGCTATCACAATGGATACACGAATGGCGGTTCTATCCGAGAGCCAGGCTACATTGATGATTTCATCTGAAACCTGTACCTCTTCTGAAATGCTTACACACAATGTCAGCGTGTCGCTTTCACCCGGGGCCAGAGGCGGTAAATGCCATTCTACCGTTTGTGAGTCGGATGACAGGACACATGGTATACTTGTGTTGACATATTTCAGAAGATCCGGCAACGTGTCTACCAGGACCGGTTCAAATGCAGTGGCAGTGCCCACATTGGCAAAAATGAGATCATAGCATATTGTATCTCCCGGCGCTGCTTCTGATGGGCCAGAAATGTCCAGTTCGAAAACAGGATCCGATAAAACAGTTATTTCCCAATGTGAACTATCCTGAGCTCCGTAGGAAGCATTTGCCCAGACCACATTGTCCACTTTGGTCATATTTTCAATAGGAATACGGATGACAAATTTCGCCCGAATGGTGTCAGTGAAACCGGTATGGAGATCATCAAACTGCCAGAGCAGGATGCCTCCAGGCATATTCTGAACATCATGTGTTGCTTCAATAAACTTTAATTCTTCAGGGATGGTATCCCGCACAATGACATGATGGCCGAATCTCACACCGCCGTTTCTGAGAATAATATCATAGGCAACCGTATCTCCTGCTGTGTAAGTTGTTGTATCCGCCTCCTTGATTATTTCAAGACCGATGCCATGGCCGCGGAAGGGGATGGACACAGCAGCGGAATCCTGTGCATTTTCATCGGTGACCACAAATGCGCTGTTTTTAAGAAGATTTTCTGCTGTATAAGATTCGATGCGGAGTTTGTACTGAAGTGAGATGTTCTCAAAAATATTGAGAGAATCCACTTCCCAGGTAAGGATATGATTGGTTGTATCCACCGGCAGGGATGAGGCGATAAAGGTGGTTCCTTCCGGCAATGTATCCTGTGCCACGATATTGGTCAGCACCATGTGACCTGTATTCTGCAGCTGAAGCGTATAGGTCAGGGTGTCGCCAATATAACAGACAGTTTGATTGACTTTTTTGCTTAAATCAATATCGGGCCTGGATATAACCCGGATTTGCCACCTGGAACTGTCTACGGAGCCTTCAACGGAATAGGCCCGGGCCCTGTTGATAATCATTGTCCGATCTTCAACAGGCATGCGAATCGCAGCTGTCAGCTGTAATGTATCAAATTCGCCCGCTTCCAGTTTATCCCGATTCCAGGTAATCATGTCGCCTGTTTGCTGCCCACCGGAAGAACCGATAAACATCAGCTCTGAGGGCAGCGTGTCCCGCACCACAACATTGTAAGCAGTTCGTACACCGGCATTGCCGAGTACAAGGCTGTATGTCAGTGTGTCACCGGCAACATAAATGGAATCGGGCGCCTCCTTGGTGATGGTGATTTGAACACCCTGTCCGAGGAATTCCGAAACGGCCTGAGATGAGTCCTCAGCACCCTGTGCTGAACTGAGACAGGCTTTGTTGAGAATTGTATTGTCCGCATTAGACAATACAATTGCCCGGAAGGTCCCCTGGACTTCCATATTGGGATTCAAACCACCGACAACCCATGTCAGTGTTCTGTTGGATACGGACATGGCGGCGTTCGTGCCGATATATTCAATGCCTTCCGGCAATGGATCCCGTACACGCACATTCGAGAGTGGCATGGGCCCTGTGTTTCGTACCCGGAGCTGATAGGTCAGGGTGTCACCCGCATAAACCTGCTTTGGTGAAACCGTTTTTTCAAGATCAGCCTCCGGCCAGGGATCCCATGCCGTGTATACCTTATTGGAATACAATCGAATGTCGCGACTTGTGGAATATATGGCAACGTTTTCAATGGTATCTTTGTACGCCGTATTGGTAATTTGACATGATATGTGAAGGGTAATGGTTTCCCCCGGGTTGATTTGCGGGAAATGCCATTGGATCACATTATCATTATGAACACCTGATGGATTTGAACCAATGTATGACAGCATTCGCTCAAGAGAATCCAGGACGGTCACATCAAATGTGGGTGAACTATCCACGTTCTGAACGCGAATGGTGTAAAGAAGTGTGTCGCCCGGTTCGGCCTGTGTCAGGTTAACCGCTTTGGTGACATACAGCGTTCCTTCTCCCACAATGGTAACCACTGTATCGCTGGGTGTGGTTTGAGTCACACCGGAGCCGTCATCGTAGTGGCCGTAGGCCGTATTGGGGATGGCGGTGCCGGCGGAGGTTTGACCCCGTACCGAACCTGCGAAGAACAGTATAAACAGTCCTGTTATTATATAGAGAAGATTTTTTCTGCTGTTTCTCATGTTACACGAATACCATCATTGTTTGCTTTTAGTCAATTTCTACCTGGAAAGATACAGTATGAGACGCGCTTGCAGCCATGGTTCCCAGGCTGAATGTGGCGGTATTGCCGTCACAGCTGGCTTCATCATCCCCTGTGCCATCTGTTTTTGAAGCGGAATCGATTTCCAGTGTTCCCGATTCATATGTGGTATCATCCGGTATGTCGTCGGTTACCACAACATTGATGGCCTGTCCGGTACCTGTATTGGTCACAATCACCGAGTATGTAAGAACAGTTCCCGGAGGCTGATTGCCGCCCGGCAGAACCGATTTGCTCAGAACCAGGAAAGGAGCCGTAACAGTGGTGACGAGCCGTTCCGTTCTCGTGGCACCGTTGCCGGATGATTCGAACTGGACATCTGTCAGATCTTCCGTGCCATCCGCGGTTCCGGCGGGGATGGTTACAACCGCAAGCACATACGTTGAGTCACCGGAAGTGAGGCTGCCGGTATTGGTGATAGCAGGTCCGTCCGGTGTGCCGTCATTGTTGTCGTCCAGATAGTAGACCCAGGTCCAGCCCTGACCGCCACTTTCAGTGATATCGTAATCATCAGTGCCGTTCCCGGTGTTTTTCACTTTAATCGAATAGGTCACATTGTCTCCCGGATCGCCTTCCAGTGAATCATCTGCGACGGAAGTTGTAAATGCATATTGCTGACTTACCGTTACACGGTCGGTTGCGATGACGGTTGACACATCGACCTGGGTGTAGGCGATATCCTGGCTGTCATCGTAATTGATGTTGACCGTGTTGTCAATGGTGGCGCCGGCTGTGGCGTCGCTCTCAACACGGACCTGATAGGTGATGGTGTCCGCATCGCCGACTTCCATGTCGCCTGCATTCACCGCTACGCCTTCACCGGTTCCCGTGGGCACACCGTTAAAGGTTACATTGCCTACCCAGTCGGTCAGCGGAGGAACGGGCAGTGTGACCATGGTTGTGAATGCGGTGTCGGTTCCTGCATTGTTGTTAAAAATAAGTGTGTAGGTAATCACTTCGTTGGGCGCTTTTACCTGGTTGTCCACAGTCAGCGCTCCGGCTATTTCTGCGGCAAGCACAGTGGAGTTCAATGTGTCCGCGTCACTGACGCCACCGTTATACTGAGATACAGCCTCTACGATGGTTTCTCCGACTTCGCCACGGTCTCCTCCTGACACGCTGACTCGGACAACGATATCGTACTCTGCGTCAGCGGCCATCGCCGAGGTTTGACTTACAGTGGATTCGCCTCCGTCAATAACGCCGTTACCGTTGGCATCATAGTAAATATCTTCGGAAAATGTACCGCTTCCACCGTTTGTTGTGTTGATGTTAAAGGTGAATGTGTCTGATCCGTTTCCGGTATTGGTCACGGTCATGGCGTAATCGACGAAAGAATTACGCCGTATGTTCTGGTTGGCGTTCGGATCAATGTCCACACCCGCAGCCTGCGCCACTGTGGTGTAAGTTGTGTCCGAATAGACGGTTGCCATTGGATTGCCGTTGGCATCTTCATAATTACCAACCGCAAAGTTTTCAATGACGGTTCCGGCCGGTGTTCCGGCGGCAAAGATTTGAGCTGCAAATGCTGTCGCGATGAGCATTATAAGCAGCAGGATGCTACGTTTCATTGTAATCCTCCTTTGAAAACGTAATTTAAAGTTTGCTGTAAGTTTGTTTGCTGTTTGTACATATAACCCGTTAAGGCGGATCGTGTATTCCCGATCCCTGCGAAACAATATCTGATCGCATTGGCGTTCTCCTTTCTTTTGTTTTTATTTCGGTTGTGTATGATCATTGTTTGTTTATCCTGTTTTTATTGTACGATAGCCTGAAAAGTCAGCTGTTTCATTTCACCGGCAGGGACGGTTCCCCGAACCATCCATTTTATGTGGGTAACCTGATCAGGACCGGCTTCCTGTCCCACCTGCGCGCCCTGCGGATTTTCCAGTTTGATCATTATGGGCCATTCACTGTATTGAAATCCGTCGCTGATAGAAAAGAAAATCTGGCAGTTTTCACCTTTGGCCGAATTGGCCACATAAACCAGACCTTTTGGTATGGGATCCACAATTTCAGGATTGACCATGTCGGCATCACCGGTATTTTGCGCCAGAATCGTGAATTCAAGGGTGTCGCCCGGCGCGTATACAATATCTGCATCACCGGCTGCCTCTTGTTCCGATAAATTGATTTTACGTTCCTGGATCTCCAGTACCAGCTTTGGCTGTGCCAGCACAGTCATTTGAAATGCCAGAAGAATGCCAATTGTTATGGTTATTTCAGGGTGTTTCATTGTATCCTCCTTAATCAACAGTGACCTGCAATGTAATTGAACCGCTGTTGCCCGGCGCAAGCGGTGTGGAGCGTGAGTACATGATATCCGTCACAGGAGCGGCCTCTGAACTGTCATAGTTGAAGCCACCGTCGTGACTGTATTGTATGACCATACCGGCTCCGCCTGCCGAGCCTGTAACATAGGTGGAATTTGTCGGTATGGATTCGGTTATAATGATATTATTTGCATTTCCGGTTCCGATGTTGGAATAAATTATTGTGTAGGACAACACTTCACCAGGAACAGCTGTGGGTTTATCCACTGATTTATTCAGTGTGAGCTCGGGAAGCGGATCAGGATCGCCGGTTCCCTGGATGTCGAAAGTGTAGGGATTTTCATCGCTGTCTGTGTTGGCAATGCTGATCGTGGCGCTTCTGAGGCCTGTTCCATCCGGATCAAATGTAATTTCAAACAGGGTGCTGTCTCCGCCGGCGTAAATTGAATCTTCAGGGATCAGGGTCAGAGTAAATTCAGACGCATGCGTTCCTGTAATACTGATATAGGGTGAGGGATCGGTCAGCTCGAGCAGGGCGCTCCCGAGATTTTTTATTTTAAACGGTTTCACAATCACTGAACCGGATACTTCTGTGCTGCCGAAATCTGTGTTGTCTGCGGATTGGGGTGAAGAATCTCCATTGGGGATGGAAATATCATTGCCGAGAACGTCCATTTCAATGTATTCCGTACCGGTTCCCTGAATGGTAAATGTATAAGGATTTTCATTACTGTCATTGTTTGAAATGCTGACAACCGCCTGGCGCAGTCCGGTGGTGGTCGGGTCAAATGTCACCTGGAATGTAACCGTATTGCTCGGGCTGATGGTGCTTGAAGCCGGCTGTTGATTGACCAGAAAATCACCGGCATTGGCGCCGCCTATCGCAACGATCGGAACACCGGTCAGGTTTAGTTCAGCGCTTCCCGAATTCTCAATGGTGAATGTATGTACGGGCGTGTCGTACAGGATATCCGCGCTGCCGAATTCCGTATCATCGGTTGTGGACGGTGTGGCATCTCCGTTGATAATGGAGTTGCCGTTACCCTGTACATCCATTTCCGGAGCCGCTGTACCGGTTCCCTGTATGTCAAACGTATAGGGATTCTCATCCAGATCATTGTTTGCAATTGAAATGGTGGCGGTTCTCAGACCGACGGCAGCAGGATCAAATTCAATGGTGAATGTGGTGCTGTCTCCGGCACTGATCGGTGTGGTGGGTACAGCGGTAATGGAGAAATCACTGCTGTGCGTACCGCCGATACTGATATAAGGCGTCGCATCTGTTAAATTCAGATCGGCGCTGCCCAGGTTCTTAATTTTAAAAGTATGTGAGACAGTCTGTGTGACAATATCTGCAGAGCCAAAATCCGTATCATCCGCTGTATCCGGTGTGCTGTCACTGTCCGCAATAGAAATATCATTTCCCAGGACATCCATCTCCGGTGCCAGTCCTGTTCCCTGAATGGTAAAATCATACGGATCTTCATTGGAATCATTATTGGAGATGCTGATTGTGGCTTCACGCAGTCCGCCGGCAACCGGATCGAACCGAACCTGGAATGTGGTGCTGCTTCCGCCCGAAATGGGAGTGGCCGGATCAACAATGACGGTAAAATCCGAGGCGTGTGGGCCCGTAATTTCCACTATCGGAGATCCGTTCAGGGTTAGATCCGCTGATCCGGTATTCTGAATCGTAAATGTGTGGTCCACAGAACCGGATGCGACCAGTACATTTCCAAAATCGGTGTCATCTGTGGCTGACGGCGTAGTGTCGCCATCCGGAATGGTGTTGCCGTTGCCCCGGATTCTGATCTCGGGATAGGAGGTCTGGTAGACGCTTGCATCGCAGGAAGGATCGAATATATTGTTGGTCATGGTGTAGGAACTGGTTCTGCCGTTCGTGTTACGCGGATCGCTGTCATTGTTATCGTTCCAGCCTCTGTTTCTCGGTCCAATCACGTATCCACCGGGAAGACCCGAAAAAATCACCACATACTGACCTCCTGCAACCAGGCCGCCAAAGTAATAATAACCGTCCGCATCTGTCGTGGTCGTGGCGACAATGGTTCCTGTGGTCTGATATTCGACCTGAACGGTAACACCCTGAACACCTTCGGTTTCTCCTGCATCCTGAATGCCGTCATGGTCACTGTCATACCAGACCCGGTCCCCGATACCGGTTGTGATAATACCCGCGTCCCATTGATCTTCAATTACACCCACACTGATTGTGATGTTCGGGGTTTGTCCTGTGGCCGGATTGACGTCACTGTCGGCCGCGTCGTTGCTGCCCTGATCCTGTGACGCGAATGAAAAACCGGACGGTAAATTACTGAATATCATATAATATTCAGCAGGTGCGAGATTTTCAAATAAATAGGATCCATCCGAGGCGGTTGTTGTTGAAGTTACAAAAGTACCATCGCTGATATAAAGAGATACCGTGATTCCGGACATACCCCGTTCACCTGAATCCTGAATGCCATTGTTGTTGTAATCGATCCATACCAGGTCACCGAGTCTGCCTGAACTGGGCAGGGGTGCGGCTGCAAGGGGACAGGATGCGCCGTCATTGGCGCTTAGATTGCCCTGACCGGTACCGATGTATACACTGGCGCCGGTGGTTCTGTTGATTTTATACAGACGGCCGCTGTCGTTGTTGCCGACATACACATAGCCGTCAACAGCGGTCCATGTGGCGCCCCAGGCACTTCCATTGATACCGCCATCGTAATCATCGGCCAGCCTGCCTGTAATGGCCATGGTGGAAACGGTATGACCCGACGGATTGTATATGTAGAGGGTTTTTTCACTGACACCGTAGAACCGGCCGTCCGCTGCCATATAGGCAATATCCAGGGCAGAATAGGTGCCGCCGCTCAGGGGAATGGCGGCAGACATCACATCCGCGCTGATATCGTAATAGGCCACCTGCGTGCCTGCATGATTGATAAAGTAGTAATTGCCTGAAAGGTCGCAGTCGCCTCTTACGGAAGCGAAAGGAGGCGAAGTCGCCAGCATGGCAATGCCTCCGGTCGCATCAATACGGAGAATGTTATTGCCGGATATGCCCCAGCTTAATTCATGCGCGTAGATCAGACCGTCTTCATAATTATAACCGGCCGCATTCACATGGTAACCGGCTGTGCTGATTGTGGTATAGGTATATGGATTGGTGTATGCGTTCAGATAGGTAATTTTTCCGTCTGTATCCATGATATGAAAGAAATTGGGCACACAGGCAATGGGTGCGCCCGGGCCTGTACCATTGCCCTGAATCGCGAACAGGTAAGGCGATTCGTCAGAATCATCGCTGGTGATGGATACAGTGGCGTTTCTTAATCCGATCATAGGCGGATCGAATTCTATGATAAAGGTTGCATTTCCTCCCTGTGAAACAGGCGTTCCTGGTTGTTGAACCACTGTAAAATCAGATGCATCATCACCCAGTATGGTCACATAGGGAGACCCTGTCAGATTCAAATCCGTACTGCCGATGTTGTCTATGGTGAATGTGACGGTTCGTGTGCCGTCGTTCATGTCCACATCGCCGAAATAGGTGGAATCATCCGGGCTGGGTGTGTTGTCTCCGTTGGCAATACTGGTGCTGTTGCCCTTTACATCAATAACCGGGGCTACTGTTCCGGTTCCCTGAATATAAAAGGTATAAGGATCTTCATCGTCATCGTCATTGGCTATATTGATGATGGCCGTTCGCAGTCCCATTGCAGAGGGATCAAATTCAATAGTGAAAGGAACAGAGCTGCCAGGCGCAATGGGAGAGCTGGGCTGCAGTGTGACAGAAAAATCAGAAGAATGGGTGCCCGTGATCACGACCCGAGGCGTGCCGGTCAGCCCAAGGTCCGTGGTTCCTTCATTTTCAATATAAAATGTCTGACTGCCTGAGGTTGCCAACGTGTCCACATTGCCGAAGTCAGTACCGTCTGTTGTGCTTGGTGTGTTGTCTCCATTGATAATTTCATTGCCGTTGCCGGAAATCAGTATTTCCGGATCATGCTCCATGCCCATGGCTGAAAGGACGATGTCTATAGGCAGACCGGTGATATCCATTAATTGATTCACGCCCTGAGACGCAGCCGAATTTTTTTGTGATGAGACAGGCGCCGGACCAATCGGTTGAATGTATAATTGAATATATGCGGTTTTTTCACCCGGGGATGCGGGGACAAACTGAATTGAAAAGTCAAGGCTGCTGCCGGAATCTATACGAGGTTCAGGTTGTCGGGTAATGACAAATTCATCGGAATTCGGTCCGGTGATAGCCAGCGGGGTATTAAGCCTGAATGCCTGTGCGTCTGTATTATCCAGTGTGAAACTGAATGTGGTGTCTGTTTTGCCTATGACACAGGTTCCGAAATCGAATTCAGAACCTGAGGGAAGAAGCATGCCGTCCTGGTTCAGTCTGACATCCGGCGCTTTACGGGCATCCCCATGCAGATTCATTATAAATGGAGTGTTGTCTGAATCGTTGCTGTTGATGGTCAGTACTTCGGATTTTGAACCTTCAGAAGCGGGTGCATAACGAATGATAAACCGCGATACCGAACCGGGATCAATGGTCAGTTCCGGTTGTTCCGTTATACTGAAGACGCCGGCGTCCGGTCCGCTGACGGCCGGAGGACTTTCCAGTATCAATCGGCCGGTGCCGGTATTTTGTATGGAAAATACAATGGACGTATCCGTGCCTGTAAAATGGGTGCCGAAATCGAAGATAGCGTCTGATGAAATGACGGTGTCATCCTGCAGAAGAGTCAGGGACGGAACCGGCATCGGCACGGCTGCAGCATGAAAAATTATATCAAAGGGATTGTTTTTGGCGTCATTGTTTTCAATGGATAGTCCGGCTTTCTTTGTTCCTGCAGTCTGCGGATTGTATTGTACCGTAAAATATGAGATTTCTTCGGAACCGATAATGGAATCGGGCTGCGATTCAATGGTAAATGCATTCGCATCCGCGCCGGAAGGAACCAGCGGCAGGTTTATGATCAGATCCGCGTTTCCCTGATTCTGAATGCCGATTGTAAACGTGGTGTCTTTGAGGATTTCCAGAGACCCGAAATCAATGATGTCACCGCTGCTGAAAGGGATGCTGTTGTGCAAGATCAGCATATCAGGTGCCGGTTTCTGATTGACCGTGGCAGTCAGGTTTAAAATAAAGGGATTGTTGTTGGCATCATTGCTGCTGATTTCTATACGGGCTGTTTTTTCACCGGATGAGGCAGGAGTCAATCCTATTTTCAGGATTGCAAATTTGCCCGGATACAGCGTATCTTCAGGTTGAATCTCAATGAAAAAATCATCTGCGGTTGGTCCGTTTAATACAAGAGGTGTGTTAAGCGTTAAATAAGCCGAGCCTGTATTTTGAATCCGGAAGGTTGCGGAAGTATCTTGTTCAAACTCCAACGTTCCCATGTTGAATGTTTCTTCGGAGGACAGAGGCATATCGTTGTGACTCAGGTTCAGGATTGGGTGTGTTTCAATTGTACCCTGGAAATTTTGATCCGGATAATCGGTGAGTATACTGTCCAGTACGATGGAAACAGGCGTCCAGCTGATGTATCCGGTTTTATAGGGTGTGATGGTGGTGGAAATGCCCTCTTCAACAGCGTAAGTGTAATATCCGCCCACATCGGTTTGTACGGCGTGACCGTTATGCGAGAAGGAGACCGTTACATTCTCAACAGGTGAAGCGCCATCAGTCGCATATCCGGATATGGTATGCAGCACAACAGCGCCGGAACCGGCAAGATTCAGAACATAGGGATTTTCATTACTGTCATTGTTTTCAATGCTCATTTGCGCGGTTTTCAATCCGGAGGACCGGGGATGGAAATAAATCCTGAAATCCTTGCTGTCACCGCTTTTAATTTTGGATCCGGGCTGCTTGTTTATGCTGAAATCTTCCGGATTCTCACCGGTAATGGTAATGGGCATGGTCATCCACAAATCGCCATTACCATTATTCTCAACGGTGATGGTTATTGTGGTGTCAGCGCCGGGCAGGATTTGACCAAAATCAAGATCCGCATCTGAAGGAATTGCCTGGCCGCCGGTCAGCAGATCCATCTCCGGGGCAATGATTTCAGTGGCTTGTCCCTGGAGCACGATGTTAAAGGGATTTTCATCAATATCATTGTTTTCAATGCTGAGCACAGCATTTTTAATACCTTCTGAGACCGGGGCGAAGGTGATCACAAATGAAGTAACGGTGCCGGGTAAAATCGTTCCGTCCGGATTTGAGTGCAGGACAAATTCATCCGCATTGGATAAGGAAATAATATCAGGCGTGTCTATTGTCAGATTGCCTGTGCCTGTATTTTCGATTGATACAGTGAGGTCTGCCCGGCTGCCAGCAGATAGACTGTCCCAGGTTATGGTGTCACCGGTTTGAATGATACGGCCATTTGCAGAAAGGTTGATTTCAGGGAAGGTTTTAACCAGACCCGCGTCATGCGTGGCATCGTTTTCAAAGAGATTGACGATAAAGGGAGCGGTTTGGCCTTCAGGATTGACATCACTGTCCGATTGATCATCACCTGCATCCTGAGCTGTAAATTGCATATTTGCAGGTAAATCAGTGAATTCAAGGTAGTACTGTTCTGCAGTGATGCCTGAAAAACTATATAGACCGTCCGAATCGCTGATAATTTTATGAACGCTTTGTCCATTCCGATGATACAGGATTACAGAGACATTATCAACGCCCGGTTCATTGTTTTCCTGAAGACCGTTTGCATTGGTATCCAGCCAGATTCTGCCTCCAATGCTGCCGTTGCTCGGTATGGGACATCCGGCTGTGTGTGAAGAAAATCCGTCATGAATATCCAGACCGCCTGATCCCGATCCTACATAGAAACTCATTCCGGAACGGGTGTCGATTTTATAAAATCGGTGACCGGCTGAATTCACAACATACAGGTAACCGTCACTGGCTGTCCAGGTTGCTCCCCAGGTATTTCCGTTCTGACCGGCATCTCTGGCCAGAGAACCGGATAT
>Ga0272441_10007950_pt1 | contig 17016 bp, 16 predicted proteins | sample SSMProp6N_FD_193582 | JGI IMG/M metagenome (GOLD analysis project Ga0272441, IMG submission 193582) | Marine sediment archaeal communities from Little Sippewissett salt marsh, Falmouth, MA, United States - SSM-Prop-6N | ecosystem: Environmental > Aquatic > Marine > Wetlands > Sediment ...
ATCCCACGACCATTGCGAGGACCGAAACCCTGGCCCTGGTCCATCCCACGACCATTGCGAGGACCGAAACCCTGGCCCTGGTCCATCCCACGACCGTCACGAGGACCATAGCCCTGGCCTCGATTCATCCCACGACCATTGCGAGGACCGAAACCCTGGCCCTGGTCCATCCCGCGACCGTCACGAGGACCATAGCCCTGGCCTCGATTCATCCCACGACCATTGCGAGGCGCGTTTTCGCCCCTTGTGTCATCACGCGGGGCGACTTGTTCACTTTTCGGCTCTTGCCCTACCGGCGGTGCTTGCCCCACCTCGTCGTTGATGCGGACTGCCTCTGTATCGGCGGCCGGCGTGGTTTGAGCTGTTGCCGTCAGTCCGGCAACCAGCATAAATACCATTCCTGCGATCAGTTGTGTTTTCATAGTCCTGCCCCTTTCAGGTTAATCGTTCGTTTCACTTGTTGTGCCCTTCATTAAGACAGTGTCAGGTGACTCCGAGAGGTTACACCCAATCTCGTCTTGAAGACGAACGATTGGAGCCGGCCGTGGGAGGCGTGGTGGTTGTTTGACAAGCACGAGCGGTAGCGAGTAGTATCCATGTTTGGCAAGTCACTGAGGCAGCACCCTGAGAGCAGTTCTTTCACGATGCTCTTGAATTCCTTCACAAAGTTGTCCAGTACACCTTCAGCCAGCAGGAGCAGGGCCTGATGGTTGGTGATTGGCGGGGTCTTGTTGCTGAGGAAGACGCCATGCTTTAGCAGCCTCAAGGCGGTCTTCTTGTCCAGGAGGCTGGTCGCACTTCTCATTTTCCTGCCACCTCCTTGCATAGGTTTGCGGAGGGGGATTGAGGGACATGGGTCCCACATCCCTCACCCTCTGGCTTACCTGCCTCCTCCTCAACCTCTTCAACTTCGACGTCTGGGCAGACACGCCAGTCGTGTTTGTGCACTTTCCAGATTCTCCAGCCTAGTTGACTGAGTTCAGCTTCTGAAAAGTAGCCGAATTCTGCGAACTGGGGACAGCTTGCCAGCTTCACGTAGCCGAAGAGGATTTGGTCGTTCTTGTAGACCTTGCGGCCGATGAGGCTGTCTTGTTTCCAGGCTTCTTCAGTCACGTACCAGTAGCTGCCGTTGAAACTTTCGTATATTTCGATGACTGGTTTGCCTTTGATAGTTACGATGTTTTTCATTTTCACCACCTCCGTATGGTGGGCGTGACCTCGCTTGCACTTGGCCAACGCCTTACTATATACAAGACATACATATATATAAATGTTATGGTGCTGGAATATATATGTCTCATCGCAACAATGCTTATATAGTCATGTCACGTTGTCTTACACATGCCAACCATAACTGTTTACCTGAACGCTGAAATGTACGACCTAGTGAAGGCCAGCCCCTCGGCGGTCATCCAGCAAGCACTCAAGGAATACGTAGAAAGACACGAACACGAAGAAGATGAGTAGCTCGGCTCATGCTCACCGCCCTGTACGCCTCGCCCGCTTCTATGCCCTCTTTGCTTTCCCCTCCCCCGCTCTAATCCTATATGTCATGTTACCAGATCCTCTGGGTAGAATCTGGGTGTTCAGCAGGAAAAGCGATTTCATGAGCGGCTGCTGAACCCATGTCACGTTGCCATACCCTAAAGGCTCCTATTCCGCTCCTGCATCCATCTCGGGTATCTCGACCTGCCAGTACTGCATGAGAAGCTCAAGGTCTTGTCCATCTACAAAACCGTCACGCTCGGCGGCAGGAGCGATGTCGGCAAACACGTCGTCGGTTCCCCATGACTCGATGAGAATGACCAAGTCGTCTAGATCCACTCTCCAGTCGTTGTTCAAATCCGCGCGCTTGGCCAAGACCATATCCAAAGCCGCACGTGCATCCACGCGGCCCCAGCCGTAATACTCGTCCCAGCCGGGATCGCCCAAGTCCTTCGCTGAGTGTTCCAGGAAGTGTCGAACCTCGTCACCGGTCAGTTCAGGCTCTACCGAGAGGATCAGGGCGGCAACGCCGGCGGCTATGGGGCAGGCGCCAGATGTACCTCCAAATGTTGCATAGTCCAGGACATCTGGATAAGAGTCGTAACCGCCATAACCCGCAATATCTGTCGTCCACAACCAGCCTTCTCCATTCGTCTGAGCCCAAACTGTGGTGGTGAAGCCCGGCGCGCTCGGCGCGACGACATCCAGTTCAGGTCCGTAGTTGCTGTAGTAACAGCGCTGGTCTTTGTGGTCTGTGGCACCGACTGCAATCACTTCAGGATAGGTCTCGGCCCAGCCAGCCTCGATCTGTGCCCCACCATTGTCCACGGTCAGGAACATGAGAGCACCTCTTCCTTCTCGTCCGATCCCGCCCACTTTCGTCACGTCCATGATTGCAGAATGAATGATGGGGGAGTCCAGCCAACCCGGACTGCTGCTGAAGATGTCCACCCCTTGCGCCGCCGCCCAACGCAGCGCTGTTGCCAGACCGGCTGCCGTAACCTTGTACTCACTGCCACTGGCCCGGAAGCCCCCGATTCTCATGGGCATCACACTACAGTCCCACGTGACTCCTGCGACTCCCAGTTCATTGTTGCCGCGTGCGGCTATCAGCCCTGCACAAGCTGTTCCATGAGCGTTGACCCTGTGATCAAGGACCGGCTCCGGTTGCTCGTCATCATCGTAGAAGTCGTAGCCGGGAACGAGATTCTCAGCCAGATCAGGATGAGTACTGTCCACTCCGTAGTCGAGGACCGCTACAATCACGTTAGGGTCTCCGGTCGTGATCTCCCAGGCCTCCGGACCATTGATGTCTGCATCCGGCGTGCCTCCTGACTGACCGGTGTTGTGCAGATGCCATTGATTCGGGAAGTATGGGTCACTTGGAAAGAGACCAGGGGCATTGGGCTCTTCTGCGGTCGAGACACTGCGCGCAAGGTCGAACGCAGCACGTTCTGTAGCTGCAGGTGCGCGGCGCAGCCTAGGCGTGAACACAATATTTGCACAGGCCCATTCTATTTCGTGGCAATGGCTCAGCGCTTCCACAGCTGCCGCCACCGCATCGCCATCCGGATCAGGGACACTCACCAGGTATTCGTGCATCGTGAACTCCATCCGTCTGCTGATCGTGCACCCGGCCCTTTCGCAAACCTCCTGAATCGTCTCCCTCGCGATGCCCGGCTTCACACAAATGACGACCTCATCGTTCAACGCGGTGCGAGGCGTTGCCATTGTAGGTGTCCGTACGACCACAACCAGTAGAACGACAACCGCAACGAGTTTTCTCCCGCCCATCTTCAGTCCTCCAGATGCCGAGTCAGTTCTCGGCAGTCTCTGTCATATCCTCCTCTACCAACTCCCACCACAGCCTCGGATAGTCCTGGCCTTCGAGAATCCACCAGATGTCGTCCGTGCCGTTGGCGGTTTCGCCGACAAAGTCCCATCCGGCTTCGAGGAAGGTGGTGGCGGTTTGCATCTCGGCGGTGGTCTTGCCTGTACCGCCATAGTTTCCTGATTGGCCAGAGGTTTCAATGTCCCAGAAACTGCTCTCTGCGAGGCATCCACTCAAGAGACCACTGACATAAGTAGCGCCGGCGACTAGGCCAACGCTGTAGCAGTTACGCACAGCTTGACCGCAATAGCCGATCAGACCACCGACGCAACGTTCGCCGGAGACCGTGCAGGCACTGTAGGAGTCGACCACATCACCACCGTTTGACCCCACTAGTCCGCCGACAAACTGCCCTCCACGGATCACGCCGGTGGTGCAACACCGTAGCACCGTCCCATCGCTGCTACCAACAAGGCCGCCCACCCGATCACTTGAGCCGGTGACGTTGACGTCAATTATGCCAAGGTCTCTTACCACGGCCGTGGACCCGAGCGCAACAAAGACCCCCAAGCGTCCTTCTCCTTCGATTGTCACATGTGACACGGTATGGCCGTTGCCGTCGAAGACACCCTCATACGCACAGACATCATTCCACGAGTACCCGTAACTGTTGCCTATGGGATAGAAGCGAGAATCCGTGAAGTCCAGATCACTCACCAGCTTGAAGTGCGCCTTCATCAGTCTTGGATTGTGACCGATACTGTTCAAATCCTCCGTCGTCGCGATTAAGTAAGGGGCATTAGGCTCTCCCGTGCCTCCCGAGAACTCTGGCAGGCTTGGCTCAGGCGAAACCTGCCACCACAAGATAGGATAGCCACCGCCCTCAGACTCGATCCAGATATCATGCGGCCCATCCGGTCGACCGACAAAGTCCCACCCCGCAGCTATGAGCGCGTTGGGATCCTGCATTTCGACCGTGGGCAACCCCGTGCCCTCAGCACTCGTGCTTTGGCCCGAAGATTCGACATCCCAGAAAGAGGCGTTCTCGAAGACTAGTCCAGAACCGTCCGATGCTGCCACAAGCCCACCGCACTCTCCAGCGACGGCACCTGCGGAGTAGCAGCCAAACAACACGGACCGCTCTGACGAGTCGGGCCACATATCCCAGAAACCCATGTATCCAACCAAGCCGCCGATGGTGTAGTCGCCAGTCACGGCGGCCAACGAATAGGAGTAGGCGATGGTGCCATATCCGTTCTCTCCCACCAAACCGCCACAAGTATTGCCGCCGTGGACTGCGCCAATGCTATAACACTCAGTTACAGGGCCCACCCCGTTCCGGCCGATCAGACCGCCGATACTGTAGTCGCCGAAAACCGTGCTACTGCTCTGGCACCGAGTCACAGTACCGTTGTTCCGGCCGGCGAGTCCACCGACATACCACTGCCCAGTGACGAAGGCATTGCTGTCACAATGGGCCAGGAGGGCATCTAGAGACCAGTTCTCTCCGTTCTCGCCCACGAGGCCGCCAACATTCCGATATCCACTGACGGCACCCGTGCTGTAGCTCGAGGTGATGCTCCCGCGATTCTGGCCGACGAGCCCACCGACACAGTCACCGGTTCCCTTCACATCCACCGCCTCCATAACCAAATCAGAAATCGCTGCTCCGGGTCGTAATTCCGCGATCAACCCTAAACGCCCGCCCCCTCGGACATGGAGGTTTCTGATCACCTGCCCATTGCCATCGAAGGTTCCCCAAAACCAAGGAATAGGAGCCGTCGACCAACTGATCTCCGATAGGTCAAGGGATGTTGCCAGGCGATAATGGGCCGCCGGTTCAAACCAGACTGTGCCCAACTCCCGAGCATCTCGGATTAGATAGGGGTCGTCGGTCGTTCCCGAGCCTTCAGGCATCATCGGGCCGTCTGTTGCTCGGTAATGGAGTCGGGGATAGTCATCTGCCGACATTTGCCAGTAGTCGCATGTACCGTTGTGGGTCTCATCGACGAAGTCCCAACGGGCATTCAGGTAGGTATCGGCATCCTGCATCTGAGCCGTCGTCACGCCTGTGCCTGCGGGACTAGTCGCCTGCCCCGAGGCTTCCGCGTCCCAGAAACATGCGTTGGCACCGCCGGCGCCGAGGAAGCCGCCGACGCGATCATCCCCCGTGACCAAACCGATGCTGTAGCTCACGTCAATATCACCCGCGTTCATGCCGACGAAGCCGCCCACATACTTGTGTCCATTGACCGTGCTCGCGCTGTAGCTCGCGATAACGCTGTCCCAATTGTATCCCACGAGGCCACCGACATACTCATCTCCGTCGACGGGGCCCGTGCTGTAGTTGAGTGCGATAATGCCCCAATTGCCACCCACGAACCCACCAACTTGGTCCTGTCCTGTCGTAGTACCAACGCTGTAGCTCGTGGTGATGCGACCACCATTACCGCCGACAAGACCACCGATGTAGTCGTCCCCGTTGACAATGCCCGTGCAGTAACTTGCGCTGATGTGGCCGCTATTGTCGCCCACAAGGCCGCCGACACGGTCGTGTCCGCTGACCACGCTGGTGCTATAACTTGCAGCGATATTTCCGTCATTGACTCCCACCAGACCGCCAACAATGAATTGATGGCCATTGACCGTCCCTGTGCTGAAACACTGTTTCACATGCCCGCCGTTGTAGCCTGCAAGCCCTCCTACCCAGTAGTACCCCATCACAGTACCACTGCTATGGCTTCCAGTAATACTTCCGAGATTGTAGCCCACTAATCCCCCGGCGTGGTCGCCGCCTCTGACAGTGCCACTGCTGTAGCACCCCACCACAGTCCCTCCGTCGTTCCCACCCACTAGAGCGCCAATCCAACGGACACGACCGGCTATGGTAGCGTCGACAATTCCTACATTCGCAACTTCGCCGCGTCTGTCTGGAGGTCTGTCCAGTTCCCCCAACCGCCCAAACAAGCCCAGGTAGCTTGCCCCGGTAATAGTAAGATGAGAGATTGTGCGGTTGTCACCGTCGAAGACGCCCGTGAAGCGGGTACCCTGAAAACCGTATTCTATGTCATTCATATCCGGGGCAATGACCGCCCTGTCGAACACCCTCCCTCCCGGCAGATTCGGGTCGAGGTCGATGTCGGCGGTGAGGATGAAGTGCTTGTCGTAGTCGTCGGGCGTCTCGCCCAGGGCGATCAGGTCGGCGGCGGTGGCGATTTGGTATGGATCGTCGGCCGTGCCGCTGCCGCCGGAGTATTGGGCGTGGGCGGTGGAGACCGTCACCAGGAAGACAACAGACATTATCAGCGACATGCGCAAGCGGATCTTGACCGTCATAGCTCCCCTCCTACGTAATCGAAAGGCCACTCAGGGGCCGTTCCCAAGGAAGCTCTCAGGTAGGGATGACATACCCCTACCGACTACTATATTGTAGCAAAATGGCGGTTCTGGACCGCATTGTGGGAAATACGTATTTTCCGAAGTCGATGGGCCTGAAGAACACGGGGCCGCTTGTCCCTGTCTCGCTCGCTTCCATGCCCCCTCTCCCACTTTGGCTCCCCCTCCCCCTGCTCTCAAATATTCTGTCATGATTCCACAATTCGTTGTTCAGCGGGGAAAGTGAGGTAGCGAACGGCCGCTGAACCTTCGTCGCAGTACTATCCCGAAGTCCATGCCTGAGAAGGCCAAAGCCTTAAATGGTTAGCTCGGCTTGCTTTCCCTTGCACGAGTGCCTTTTATGGCTTTGAGGGATGAGTGTTCTTGTTTTCGCCAAGTCCAAACTGGTCGAAATGGCGGCCCCCCGCAGCGTACACGACGCGGTGGCCGCCCTTTTTCCCCAACCGTAGTCGGCACGCTCATCCTGCGGCAACCGCCAGCCCCAGTGGTCCTGGTCATCCCCTGTCATTGGGCAAGCCGCGTAAGCTTTCCCCCACCGGGCGGCAAAATCAGTTCAGCGGCCGCCCTATTCAAAGAAGTCCATCGAGCGGCTGCAGCGTCGAAGAGTTCGAGTTCGCCCAGGCCAACGAGTGATGTGCTCGCCTCGGCCTTGTAGTCCAAGTTCACCACGACTAGGTGAGTCGGCCTTTCAGCGGCCCCGAAGAAGCCGAGCAGGAAGCCTCGCGGCGAGGTGGCCGACGGCGGGAAACCAATGTGGAAGGCCGCATCTGGCGGCAGAGGCTCGCAACCGGGCTCGCGCATTGAGGTGTGATACACACCCAGCGACCGCAACGGCTGGAGCTCTCTCGCCATGGCGACGAACTCGCGATTGTAGGATTTCACCGCCTGGTAGAGAGGTCCGGGTGTCCCGTCCAAGCCGACCAGACTGCCGAAGTGATTCGGGTGGGCGTACACATAGTAGCTGATGCCTTGGGCGCCGTAAGCCAGCGTGGAATAGACCAGGTATCTTAGCTCGTCCGCATTGGGAATACGCATCGCATCCGGCGCCCAGGTGCAGGCCTGTACGATGTTGAGGAACGGCACACCCGCCTCCCGCGCTGCACGTCGGATCATCGCGAGGTTTAGGAAGTACTGGTTGCCGTCACCCTTGAGCCTGAACTGGTAGTGGTCATAGCTGATCAGCGAGGGCTTCACCTGGTCGACGTACAGACGTAAGTGCTCCTTATAGGCGGTAACCACGTCGCCCTTTGTGCCGAGTTGCTGGTTGTTGGCATAGGTCGGAAACAAGTTGATATAGGCCAGGTGCAAAGGATCGCGCTGACGCAGGTAAGCGACCAGCCTGCCGAGCGCAGGGAACTGCGACGCGCTGGGCTCGTCAATGAGATGGTAGGAGTACAGTGCCGGGTGCTTGCTGACGCGGGCAATGAGGGCATCAAGTTGCTCATGGCGATCGGGGTCGTCGAGCGACCCAGGCCTGAGAAGGCCATTGGTCAACTGGCCACGCAGACCGTGACGATGCGCCACATCCAGTTCCCCTTCGCTGCCGCACCAGACGAGGTTGAAGCCTCCTTCGACCATCTGCCGTGCAACGGCATCCGTGAGCGATGGGCCGGCCCAATAGGTAGCGATGGGCGTACCCATTTGCCAGGAGGAGGCCGGCTCCGACTGGGCCGCCCAAGCCCATGAAGCACACACAGACAGCAAGAGACAAAGAACGCACATCAATTTGACCGCGGCTGGGTGGCGAATTATCATCTTCATGGTATCAACTCCCCTGGAACCATCAGAATGCTCGCGCTCCGAATGGCCGCTGCAGGACTATGCTTGCACTGATGCGGCGAAGTCCTCTACAAACTTGATACACGTAGCCACCTCTTCGACCAGCCGTGGCGACAGGTGTTCGTACTCGATGGTCGCGATGCCGCGGAACTTCAGGGCACGCAACGTCTGCAAGACCTGCATGTAGTTGGCCTCGCCCTCACCCAGTGGCACGTCGCGAGACTGAGGGTTGCCCAACTCCGCGACATCCTTCAGGTGTACGGTGATGATGCGGCCGTCCAGTTCCTTGAGGCACTCGACCGGGGCCAGGCCGGTGCGGACATAGTGACCGGTGTCCGGGCAGGCACCGATGAACTTGCTCCGGCCCTCGCAGACCTTCAGGACGTTCTCTGGCCGCCAGTATTTCGACCCCGCCGCTTCCGAGTGATTGTGGATGGCCAGGTTCATCTGGTACTCCTGGCACAGTCTGTCGAGGGTTTCGAAGACCTCTGCAGGCGGCTCGGCCACGAGGGTTTCAACTCCCATCTCCTTGGCGAAATCGAACACCTTGCGAAAGACGTTCACGTCAGCGTCGAGCGGCGCGTAATAGCTCGCCATCTTCATGCCGCAGTCGTCCAACCGCTTCTTCATCTCCCGGCGCTGCCCCGGCGCAAGCGATTCGCTCGTCTTGAGCTCCGGTTGCTCCTTGCTCAACGGTAGGAAGAAAGCCGGCTCAACGCAACGGATGCCCAGGCCCGCGATCACGTCCAGCGCCTCGTAGAAACTCCGATCGCGGAACGTGTAGAGCCCACATGACAATCGCCACCCAATCTTCTCCGCCTGAGGCGTGCTCAACTTGATCTTCGGTACCTCTGCGGACATCGCCTTTGCCGCCACCGCCAGGACGCTCCCCGCACCCCAACCTCCTGCCACCACAAGCAACTCGCGACGACTCAATCGACCCGTATTCATGAGACCTCCTTACAATCTGCGCAATTCCGGCAAAAGTTCAGACCTTCTCCACTACTGGATGCACCCATGGCGCCCGGTAGGGCCGCGCCAACAGCTTGTTGGCCTCCTCGTCGCCCACTACCTGGCCACTGGCCTCATCCCACGTCAGGCTCCGCTTCAGTTGCAGGGAAAGGTTCGCGAGCACACACATGCTCGTGGACGTGCTCCCCTCAGCGATATCCGCCCGAGGACGACCCCGATTGGCGATACACCGCAACAGGTCCTTCATATGTTCGCGGATCGCCGGCGCAACGTGGTACTCGATTCCCTTTTCCGTCCTATCTTCCGGGAACTTGTCGCTGTCCACCGGGTATTTGCCGTTGGGGTCATTCCATTCGCGATGGATGGGCGTACCACCGTCCAGCGGGATGAAGTCGAAATTGTGCACGCCAGCTTTGAGCGTCCCCTTTTCTCCGTAGAAAGTCGCACCCCAGCGGTACTTCGGGTCCGGTCCTTCGCCAAAGTGGCGATGCTGCCAGGTGACTTGCAGGTCGCCGTAATCGAAGGTCGCCGTCTGCATGTCGGGGATATTGGGTTTGCCTTCCTTATGGAAGTAGTTCCCGCCGGTAGAGGAAACCCGCTTGGGCCAGCCCAAGTTCATCATCCAGCGCGCCATGTCGATCATGTGAATACCCATGTCCCCAATCGTGCCGTTGCCGTATTCCATATAACTGCGCCAGCCGCGGGGGTGAATGGTCTTGTTGAACGGCCGCATCGGCGCCGGGCCAGTCCACATCTCGTAATCGAGGGTCTCCGGCGGCGCCTCGTCCGGCGGATCGATGATGCCGCGACGGCCATAACAATAGGCCTCCACCAGCCCGATCCGGCCCAAGCGACCTTCCTTGATCAAGTCGCGCGCCTCGAATAGGTGCGGCGTGCTGCGCCGCTGCGTCCCCACCTGTACCACGCGCTGGTACTTGCGCGCCGCGGCCACCATGACCTGGCATTCGACCACGTCCACGCCAATCGGCTTTTGTACGTACACGTCAGCCCCGGCCTGTACCGCCGCTATCATCGGCAACGCGTGCCAGTGATCCGGCGTGGCAATCAGCACAATGTCCAAATCCCTTGCCTTCAGCATTTCTCGATAGTCACTATAAGTACGCGGTTTCTTCCTCGAAAGCTGGCGACTCGCCACGATGTCGGCCGCTTCCGCCAATATTCCCCTGTCCACGTCGCAGAGCGAAACCACCTCGACTGGTGCGACCTGGATCAGACGCAACAGGTCAATTTTACCATACCATCCACTGCCGATTAGACCGATCCGTTTCTTCTGCTCACCCAATTCGGCTGCAAAACTTGGAAGTTTTGCCATCGCTACTGCGGCGAATCCCGCCGCGCTCTTTCGCAGGAATTCTCTTCGCCTCATTGGTCGTCCTTTCTGCTTTCCAGGGTCAACACGTCTACCAGTCCCCATGGCAGTAGTCGGCCCGGACTTGCCATTTGACCACACTGGTTGCGCCGTTGCATACTCCATGATACGCCCGTACTGTATCCGATTTCAATGGCCTTGGCCATCAGTCTCGCCCTGTTCCGCGACCAGAACTAGCATTGTGCGTCCCTTTCGAGATATATCTGTGACGACCCCAACCTAGACCCGCATCGCCATTCTTTTCCTCCCTCTTCCCCATCCCGGGCGTCACTCCGCCAGTCAACAGCGTCTGTGGGATTCTGCTTGCTTTGCCCCCGTTTCTGTTCGACTTTCCCTCTCTTCAAACAGCCAGGCATGATTCCAAAATGCCCTGGCCTCAGCCAAGCGTTCAACAGGAAAAGCGATTTCATGAGCGGCTGCTGAACCCTGGTTACCAACCTTCAGCTCGGGGGGGTCATAGTTCTTGTTGTACTCTCACCCTTTCAGAGTGTCTGGCTATAAGCTATTGTTTCTAAGTGAATTACAATTAGGCTAGGTACTTCGTCAGCGTCCTTGTCTCCATTTTGACTCCGCTCGCCATCGTGTATGGACTCGCCGTGGAACTAAGCGGCGAAAACTGCCGATACAATGGAGACTATGAGAAAGCCATGGGTCTACAAGCGAAAGAACATCAAAGGATGGTGGATCGGGTGGTATGAAAGCGGCAAGCGGAAGGCCAAGGCGTTTCCGACCAAGGCCCTCGCCGAGCACTTTCGGTATATCAAGTACACGCAACTGAACTCCGATGTGTTCACCAGTATTGTCGACTTCAATTGGCATCAAATGGTAGAGGAGTATCGACGGTATAAGCAGGTGGAAGGCCTCGTGGAGGCGTCGCTGTATGAGATTCAACTGACGCTGCGGAACTTCAGACGGATAGTTGGCCTCAGCTCATCGAAAGGAATTGTACAGCAGAGTCTGGATACCTTTGTTCTCGAACGAAGTGAAGAGGTTGGAGCCAACACGCTAAACAAGGACATAAGGAATGTGCACGCCCTTCTCAACTGGGCAGCCAAGAATCGTTTTGTCGCATCGGGTTTGGAGATCAAGAAGGTCAAAGTGCCCCGGAAGCCTGTGGTGTCGTTGTCACCCGAGCAGGTCAGAAACCTCCTCGTTGCCACTGAACGGTATCCAACCATTCGCCTGAGAGTGCTGCTCGCCGTGACGACGGGGCTCAGACGTGGCGACATTGAGGCCATAAGTGTTGGCGACATCCACTTCGATCGAGATACCATCGCCACTCGAAATCGTAAGGCAGGGAAAGCCATGCCAGAACGCCCAGTACCAGAGCAAGTCATGACGGAGCTTTCCAACTATGTTGCCAGTCTTCCGGATGGGCAGGAGCGGCTCTTCACAGATCGATTCACCTCCAAGAAATGGAACAGAGTGAGAGAAAGAGTCAGGATGCCTCACTTGAAGTTTCACGACTTGCGGAAGACGTTCGCGTCTTTGCTGGCTCAACGGGGAGTGTCGACTGCGGTGACACAAAGGCTACTTGAACACTCCACTCCGCGACTGACGAACGACGTTTACACCAACGTCGATCCTGTTCTGCGGCAGGCAATCAACCAATTGCCAGTGGGGGACTGGTTGTGATCAATAGTCGGGTCTACCACACGTCTTGAACCAGCTAGTAGGGCTCTGTTCCCTGGCTTTCATCTGTATGACGATTCATGCGCAGTCTCTGCTTCTGTGGTGCCGAGAGGATTGACCGAGCGTACGCCAGCCCGTCAATTGCCGCGCTACCGAACACGGATTACAAAACCAGAACTCGAAAACAATAAATCTTTGCCAGAGCAGCAACTTACGGAATCACAAGAAACCGACTCGGCGGATTACTTGGCGCAAATCCTCGAACAGTGCCTCGAATTGGCTGAACTGATCTCTATATGGCCAAACCTCTCCATCGAACTTCGTGAAGCCGTTTTGCGAACGGCCGGATTGTGATCCAGGCGACCGAAGATGCCAGATACGGATTTGACCGTCATATCAGCAGTTCCAACAACGCCTCAGCTGCACAACGGATATCACAGCTGTCATTGCCCAACGCTCTAGACAGTGGCTCAGCCACACGCAGATCACCGAGTTTGCCCAACGCCTCAACTGCGGCCCGAGACGTATCGTAGTCGTGTCATCTAGCGCTCCCATTAGTTCTATCTAAACCCTCCGCCTCTGGCGGAGGACCCGGAGAGGTTCTACCGATCCGGGGAGAATTGGCGTAGGATCTTCGCTCCGGGAAAGCCCCGTGGGCAGACCAAGGAGAAAGATCCTATGCATGAATGGAACAGTCTATCCCACGTCCGATGGGACTGCAAATACCATGTGGTGTTTGCGCCGAAGTATCGCAAGAAGCGACTCTACGGGAAGATGCGAAGACAGGTCCGAGCGATTCTGTTGGATTTGAGCAGGCAGATAGGCGTCGATGTCCTTGAAGGGCACTTGATGCCGGATCACGTCCACGTTTGTTTGCGTGTGGCGCCCAAGTACAGCATCGCCCATGTGATCGGTTTTTTGAAGGGCAAGAGTGCCGTGCGGATTCACAGAGCGTTGGGCCATCACCGGATGACGGGCCTGCATTTCTGGTCTCGTGGTTATTGCGTGAGCCCGGTGGGTCTCGATGAGGAAACGATTCGTCGGTACATTCGGGAACAAGAAGACCGGGATAAAGATCAGCCCGTTCTGGAATTTGAGTAGACGTTAATATGAGCCCCAACGGGGCTTTCCTTGGGTGAACGCCCCCTTCTAGGGGGCTTATTCAGGCCACCCGCTCAGCGGGTGGTCGATGACTGGCTCGACCGCGCGCAGATCTGTTAGTGGCCTGGGCAAGATGATCTGCCCGATGACGAGCTGCTCGTAGGCATTGATGAGACGAAATGCGTGGTGAGGCGTTGGACCATGGGCTATAATCACTATCGGTCGAATAAGGCCTGGATTACAAGACGTCGGCACGCTTTGCTGAACTATGTTGCGAGGCCGGTTGTATTGGGTTGTATACGTCAGTCCTTAATGGGGTACAGGACTGCCGAATCCTCACACAGGTAGTGGACCAACAAGAGAGGGCAGATCATTGAGGTATTTGACAAGAAGAGAAGCGATGATGTTTCTGGGAGCATCGGTCCTCGGCTGCAAGTTGCTTCCGGTGGCACATCCAAAGTACGGCCCGCTCGACGATGTCGGGGTGATAGGCCTGGGCACGATGGGAGGAGAAATAGCGGCCTATCTCGCCAAACGAAAAAGCCGTGTGTATGGTGTCGATATCGCTTCAAAGGCAAGGCTACGTGCGGCAAAGCAAGGCCTGACCGGCGTCTATGCTCGTATAGATGACCTTCCGGTAAACCTGGGCACTGTCATCGAGGCTGTCCCTGAGGACCCTTCGTTGAAGGGCTCGATTCTGGAGCAGTTGAGCGGCCATGTCAGCGATGATACGTATTTAGCGACGATCTCTTCCACGATCCCCTGCAGCAGCTATGTAGACAAGGTCTCTCATCCTGAAAGACTCATGAACACTCACATCCTCCCGGATCTTAGAACAAGGAGGTTTATCGAGTTGCAAGGTCCCGGTGATTACACACAGAGAGAAAGCTTGGAAGTCATGGCGCATGCCTTCAAAGAGAAAGGCCTCGCCGTAGCAATCGTCAACGGCGAAAGCCCGGGCTATATCTTCAACCAGATATGGCACAATGTCATGTTCACGATGTTTGACCTTATGAGAGAGTACTCTCCTGTGACCATCGAGTATTCATGCCGTGACTATTTTGACATGCCTTACGGCGGCATCATGGCCATGGACCTGATTGGCTATGATACCCTGTACAAGATCTTTGGGCGCGTAGAAGAGACTGTGGGTATACCTGTGCCCGAGGTCATAATCAAGATGAATAGGAAAAAGACCTACGGCCTCGAATCGGGGAAAGGATTCTTTGAGTATGACAGCCCTGACCTGGAGAGTCTCCACAAGACGGCAAGGGAATTCCCAGAGCTTTATCCAGGATCAGCTAACCGAGAGGTAGGAGAGCGTATCTGGAGCGTTATCAAGGGAGGAGCGAAAAGCCTCGTAGAGCACGGTCAGGATAAAGACGATGTCTTTACCGCGGTCCGATACGGTTTCCCGATAGAAAGGAAGAATCTTCTGAAAGAACTAGATCGGGTGATTAGCATGACGAAAGGCCAGCGATTCTCAGACTCGGCAAAATGAAACACATCAATTTGAAACGGCATTGGCACAGTCTACAGAATAGGCTGCAGAAGGCAAGGCATCATGACAGATTTCGTATTCGGTCCAGTACCATCGAGAAGGCTGGGACACAGTCTGGGGATCAATAACATTCCGCCAAAGATTTGCACCTATTCGTGCGTCTATTGTCAGGTCGGACGCACTATAAATATGCGAGTCGATCGCGAACCGTTTTACAACCCTGAGGACATTCTGCGAGCGGTACAGAAAAGGATTGAAGGTGTAAAAGCGGCAGGGGAAACAGTTGACTATCTGACCTTTGTGCCCGACGGGGAACCTACCCTGGACATCAATTTGAAACGTGAGATCGGCTTGTTGAAGCCTTTGGGTGTCCCGATCGCAGTGATCAGCAATGCCTCGCTCATCTGGCAGGAGCAGGTTAGAGAAGATCTAATGGAAGCAGACTGGGTTTCGCTGAAGGTAGATGCTGTAAACGAGTCTGTATGGCGCCGGGTTGATCGACCTCACAAAAGGTTGAATTTAGATGCAATTCTTGAAGGTGCGGTGTCCTTTTCCCGATCCTATCAGGGCAAATTGGTAACGGAGACCATGCTGGCCGCCAACGTCAATGACGCGGAGGAAAGCCTCCGGCAAGTGGCGGATTTTCTTGCTCGCCTGCGTCCGGCGGTGGCCTATCTGGCTATTCCGACTCGTCCTCCCGCGGTTGAATCGGTGCGGCCACCTGACGAGCACGTCGTCAATCGAGCCTATCAGATTCTAAACGAAAAAGTAGATTCCCTGGAATACCTCACCGGTTACGAAGGTGATGCCTTCGCCTCTACGGGAAACGTTCAAGAGGATCTTCTCAGCATCACCGCTGTCCATCCAATGCGCGAGGAGGCCGTCGATACCCTCCTGAAGAAAGCCGGGGGAGATTGGGCGAGCGTTCACCAATTGGTCGCTGAAAACCAGATCATCGAAACACAATACGGAGGGAAGACGTACTATATGCGAAGGTTTAAGAAGACGTCGTGACCAAGCCAACTCAGATTGATGCATCCAAGGAGGCGATGCTTCACGAAGAGCTGTCGGGGAGGCAAGGGGCGCTGTCGTTTATGTGCGCATCGGTGCCTCGTTGCCGACGGTAAAAAAGGGATTTGTCAGGTCCGGGAGAATCGCGGAGGAGTTCTCTACACGCGGGTCTACGGACGAACGATCACACAGCATGTCGATTCCATCGAGAGGAAGTCTCTCTTTCACTTCCATCCGGGAACGACCGCCTTCTCTATAGCCACGCCGGGCTGCCACTTTCAGTGCCGCTGGTGTCAGAACTGGGAGATATCCCAAATGCCCTGGGAGCAGCATCTCATCTCGCGTGAAGAAGCCACTCCGGAAGAGATCGTCATCGCGGCCTAGCGGGCAGGATGCTGAAGTATTGCCTACCCCTACACCGAGCCGACGGTCCTTTTTCGAGTATGCCTTTGATACCGCGCGCCTTGCGCATAATGCCGGTCTGGCGAACCTCTATATCACCAACGACTATATGACCAATGAAATGCTCGAATATTTCGCGCCCTATGTGGACGCGGTAGACGTAGATTTGAAGGCATTCCGAGACGAGACTTACAGAAGGTACGTCGGCGCGAAGCTCGATCCTGTGTCGAGAATCTTAAAGACGATCAAACGTCTCGGGATGTGGCTGGAAGTGACAACCTTGGTGATCCCTGGCATCAATGACGCTCCAGCGGAACGGAAAGACGCGGTCAGCTTCGTCGCTTTGGAATTGGGCCCCGACCTTCATACATACGTTTGCGTTCATCTCGCTTTTCAGGAGTGCGCGTCTTACCGGCCCAACAAGGGTGTTTTCCGCGATCCCTTTGGCGATTTTGCGGCTCGCATATTTTGCGCTATTTCAGGAGGGCGTACTATGTTAACCTAATATAATATATG
>Ga0272441_10007952_pt1 | contig 17015 bp, 20 predicted proteins | sample SSMProp6N_FD_193582 | JGI IMG/M metagenome (GOLD analysis project Ga0272441, IMG submission 193582) | Marine sediment archaeal communities from Little Sippewissett salt marsh, Falmouth, MA, United States - SSM-Prop-6N | ecosystem: Environmental > Aquatic > Marine > Wetlands > Sediment ...
GCGCACCACCTGCTTGCAATGCGGACACTTGCCCCTCTTGCCTGCATGCGTGTCGGCTACGCTGAGCCGCCGGCCGCAATGCTCGCACACGAATCGGATCATACGTTCCAGCTTTCTGCCAATTCCTCATTGCCGTCAACGGGGTCGCGGCGGGCCGGTCTAAAAGTCCGGGATCGGGATGATCTGCCCGCCCTTCAGCGCCGACTCATGCGCGAGGATGCCCACCGAGGTCCAGTTGGCCGATTCCCGGGCGTTCGGGAACGGATCGCGGCCCTCGACGAGACTCATGACGAACTCGTGCGCCAGGTGAGGATGCGAGCCGCCGTGGCCGCCCCCCTGCGCAAAGGACAGATGCTGGTGCTCGTCCAGATCGTAGACCCCCTTGGTCGTAAACATCTGGATGGGCTCGGGCAGCAGGTGGGCGAAGTCGGGCACCTTGATCCGTTCGGGAATCTCGGGCTCGGGCCGCTTGGCCGTGTGCAGAACGGGCTCCTCGCCCTCGACCAGGGGCCACTCGAACGCCTTCTTCGAGCCGTACACGTCGAAGCTCTCTCGATACTGCCGGGCGGTGTCGAACAGCGACCGGTAGATTCGCGCGCACAGGTCGGAATCCTTGAACTTGATATGGGTCGTCTCCACGGCGAACGGCGAATTGTAATTCTTGACCAGATCGTCGCGAATCTTGCCCGATCCGAAACAGGACACATATTCGGCGGTCGCGCGGGTCAGCGCCAGGCACGGACCGACGCAATGGGTCGCATAGTGCATCGGCGGCAAGCCCGGCCAGTATTCGGGCCACCCGTCCATGTCCTGCTGGTGGCTGGCCTGCACGAACTGGATCTTGCCCAGCTCGCCCTTCTCGTACATCTCGCGCAGAAAGAGAAACTCGCGGCTGTAAACCACCGTCTCCATCATCATGTATTTCTTGCCCGTCTCCCGCGTTAGGTCGACGATCTGCCGACACTCCTCGACGCTCGTGGCCATCGGGACGGTGCAGGCGACGTGCTTGCCCGCCTTGAGGGCCTTGATCGCCTGCGGCGCGTGGTCCGGGATCGGCGTGTTGATGTGCACCGCGTCGATCTTGTCGTCCTTGAGCAGCTCGTCGAAATCGTCGTAGCGAACGTCCACGCCGAACGAATCGCCGATGGCGTCGAGCTTGCGCCGCGTCCGCTGGCAGATGGCGTACATGTTCGCGTGCGGATGCCTCTGATAGAGGGGAATGAACTCGGCTCCAAATCCCAGGCCTACGATGGCTACGTTGATCGTGTCACCCATGACTTGTCCTTTCCGCTAAGGTTCGAGAGCATCGCCGAGCCCTGTCCCAGGGCCCATGAGCGACCGATCTTACCGCCGCAATCACAGAGAAGCAAGGGGGAAAAGTCCCGTCGGCGACGAAGAAATCGAGGAATGTCTGGAACCTGCCGCGCCACAGTGACGGCGGTCCGTCAGTCGAATAGGACGCGCTCCTTCGGACGGCGCACAGCAGGCTGGTCCCTCCGGAAGCTACCGTTGCAACCGGTCGATCTTGGCCGCGAGGATGAAATCGTTGTCGTGGAGGCCATCGATCTTGTGGGTCCAGAGCGTGACGGTCGCCCGGCCGTAACCCAAGTGGAGGTCCGGATGGTGGCCTTCCTCTTCCGCCAGCTCGCCGACGCGGTTAACGAAATCCAGCGCCGAGCGGAAATCCGGAAAGTTGAAACTCCGTTTGAGGTGGTGCTCGTCCACAACCGTCCAGGCGGGATCCAAGACCTGGAGGCGCTCCCGTATATCATCTCCCTTGAGCGGCTTGGAACCACCTTGACATGGCGTGCACTTCTTCTGGTCCAATGTGCTCATGACGATCTCCTCGAATCCGTTCGGGCGTTCGCGTCTGCCACGGCGCCGAGCGTCGGCCGCCGCCCGGCACCGTCTTGGACAGTAGTGTGTTCGGTATTCCTTTCTACCAACGCGACGTCCGAGAAGTTCGCCGAAACAGCTCTTTTTCTCCGACATACAGGTCTCGCAGGCCCGCAAACAGGAAATTGTGGCCTCGCCCCGCTACAGCGAGGGCATCTCCATACGGTCTATGATTCCCATCTTCCAGGAGAGGTCCTGGTAGGGGCCGTCGGCGGTGGTGCCGGCGCGGCCCTGGATCAGCAGTCTCGGATTGTCCGCGTCGTATTCCAGACGCTCGTCGCAGCCGGTGCGAATCGCCTCGCCGTGCGAAACGATATCCGTCCAGAGATTCTCTCCCGCGCCGCCGACCAACTGGGACCCGGCAGCCCAGGTGTTCGTGACCTTGTTCCAGGGCCCGCCGAGCTGTCGCGCGGTGGCCAGCCCGAAGGAGCGGATGCCGCCCTCGTTCAACTCGTAGATCATGTGGTATTCGTCGCAGCCCTTGGCCTTGTAGATGTGGGCGGCTTCGTGGACCGGGCCGAACGCCTTGACGCCGGCGCTCCAACCGCTCGGAAACTTCTCGATGGGCGTGGTTCGCACGTACACGTCCCGATGCCCGCGCGTGTAGAACAGGTACGCCGTGGTCGCGTCGCAGATGACCCAGAAATCGATCCACTTGGCCTTTTCGTCCTTGGACAGCAGCGGCCTGGGCATGCTCCACGAGTCCGGCTTCTCGATCGTCTTCGTCGTCGCATACACAGGTTGGTAGTTCGCGTCGCGGCTCTGGCAGATCAGATACCACAGCCCCTGCGGCCGGAAGAAGAACGCCTGCGGCGCGCACGCGTACCGGCTGTCCCGCCCTCGCATGTTCTCAATCTCATAACGCCAAGCCGACGGCAACTGCTCCAGGCTCTCGGCCGAGACGTAGCCCGTCGCATACTCGCCCCGCCCCCGGGCCGTATAGAAAACATGCCACCGCCCTTCAGAGAACACCACCGAGGGGTCCTTCACCGCGACTTCATCAAACGCCCCCGCCGCCCCCGGCGACAGAACCGGCGCCCCCAGCCGCCACTTCGCCTCCGCAGCGTTCGAGACGCTCGTCACCACCCCGCCGACCAGCAACAGCCAACACAAGAGAGTTCTACGCCTGAGCATATCGTGTACGACCTCCATTCCAATCTAATCACGTCGCGCCGCCGCCTCGAAGAGGCCGAGCAAGGCAAGCACCTCGTCCAGGAACGGCTTGATCTTCTTCGCCTCCGGCAAACGACCCGGTCGGCAGACAATCAGTGTATCGCCTACGCCCTCAATTTGAAACCTCCTGTGGTCCAGGAGATGCGACGTTACCTCGGGCGAGAAGACGTCACGAACGCGCTGCGGATCGACGCTCCTCAGAGAATACTCCCTGGAGAATTCCGGCGGCATCGGCACTTCCTCGCCCGAGCACGGCAGCAACCGTCCCTCTTTCTGAACCACCCTGCGCACACGCAGGAAGAACTGGGGCAAGTTCATGTGCGGCGATCGGAACAGAACGGCGGTCTGCGTTCTCAAACGTACAAAGATCAAAGACAGTTTCGGCTGCACCGTAAACAGCAATGCAATGCAGCGCGGCATGTTTGGAACCCGTGCGAAATGGAAATCGAAAACCGACAGTTCCGCTCCGTCTCGACGTGACTTGAAGTGGTTCCGGATGCCTCCTCGCGTATGCATAGAAGATCCAGGGAAAACCTCCAAGTCCCGCCGCAAATCGTCATCGCCCTTTTCAACTCGCGCAAAACCTTCCGCCCGAAGAACTTCTTCACGTTTCCTCTCGTGGGCTTTCTCGACCAGATAATAGATCGCCGGCGGAACGCCGAAAAGGATGAGGAAACATCCCCACCCCACGAGGGCTTCCGGCAATCCCAGCATCTCTCCGAGGCCAACAAAGAGCCCGGCGAGAGCAAAGGCCGGTAGAAGCCCCACAACAGCAACGAGAAATCCTCTGAAAGTTATCAACGCAATCTCCCTTTCTCGCCCCCCATGTAACCGGTTTCTCTCGAGGCCTCGTGCTTTCACGGGACGCAGGCGTCTCTTGCTGTCCGCACAACGCAGAAGTCATTATAGCGACACCGCGACTGTCACGTCCACTCTCATTTGTCTGCAATCGCGGCCATGCGTTGGGTGTAGTGCCGGGCGAGAATGAGCGGGCCGATACCGACGACGCCGAACGAGCAATCGATGAGTCGCCACCAGAAGGGAATACCACGGATCGGCCCGCAGAGCATAGCCGCCGGGACGACCAGGACGCAGGCGATCATCCCCCACTCGATCACCCAGATGTTGCGCACCGGATCGCGTAGCGGGCCGATGAAGGCCACCGCGATCACGATATGCCCGAAGGCCAGCCAGTCCGTGCCATAGAACAGAAAGGGATACCGCTCGCTCGCCTCCGTGACGCCGCGATGCACCGTCGCGATCCAGCCGGCCACGGGCGGCCATCGCGAGCCCTCCGCCTCGCCCAACACCTCGTGCAGGAACTCGACCTCCGCCACGATCGGAAACGCCGTCAGCCCGCTCAGCACCAGCCCCACAAGAAACAGCCCCAACAGTACCCGGACTCTGCCTCTGAGAATCTCAGTGTCACGCACCATCGCCTACGCGCTCCAACAAACAACCTTCCCTCCGTAATAGTTGCGCGACCGACAGGGCTGTTACGCACAGGAAATTACTCACAACGGCAAGTACTCCAATAGCCGCAGCAATCTTGGGTAGTAAAGTTCGCATCCCCATACGTTGTACCACGCGGCCCAAGCGTAGAGGATGATCACCGTCACGAAGATGTACAGCGCGTACCGGCGTAGGTACACGGTCAGCAGGATCACCACTGCAAATTGGCACAGCTTGCCGAGGATCGGCCCCAGGACGGGACCGAGTGCCAGCGAGACAAGCCGAATCGCGGGATGCCCCTCCCCTTCAGGCCCGGCCGAGAGCATGAAGCGAATCGTCGTACCCATATCCGCCAGCGCCGCCACCGCCGTCAAAACCAAAAACACCCAATACCGTCGCACGTACCCTCGCCAGTTCTCTCGCAAGCGCTCGCGTATCCGCCCTATCATTTGCGATCCTTGCTTTGCTCTGCCGATCTGAGACATCTTACCCTGTCAATCCAATCCGTGTTTGGGGAGTCGCAGGGTGGGTTCTCAACCCACGCCGAGCCGCGCGCCCGAACGTTTCTCGCCCTTCTTTCCAGCGCAGCAAACGAGCCTTACGATCCCGGCATATATGAAGGCGGGAATCCAGCCCAGGACGACTACCGGGACAACGCCGATTTCTTCGGGAAAACTGCCGGCCACAACACCGCTCGGTACGCCAGATGGGCGCAGAAGCGCCGGTAACACCAGGGTGAAAAGAATGACGCACAGGACCGACAGGCCGTACAGACACAGCGCGCCCTTGAGAACACTGCGGCTTCGGATCGTTACCCGCGCCGAGACAATCAGAGCGCAAAGAACGAAAACTCCCTGTCCAACCAACGCAAGAGTCAGCATGATTTCACCTCCGCACACCGATCAACTCGTCAACCACACGCAAATCGTCCACCGCTTTTCTTCCATTGTATCAAGCACCGGTTTCAAACACAAACACCCGACAACGCGCCCGCTCCGGCCGCGTGCTGCGACATCTCAATCCACCCAAATAACCGAAATGTACACCGACGAAACTTCGTCATCCGCCGCCATTGACACTGTGACTGTGGCAGCGGTCTTCTCCGCACGCACGGAGCAGCGACGGTGCGTCCCTTGGATTCCCTCCCGGTACCAGACCGGCCCCGTACGGTCAAGCGGAGACCCCACTCGCCACGGCGCGGACGTATCCCATTCGGCACCCCGTAGAACCGGTGAGGCATCGAGAAATTCCCTCACGTCTTCTGAATCAGATCGAAACCCCACGAAAGCGTCAACTTCATCCGGCCACCAATAGCGGCACACCTTGACTTTCTGTGCTGAGCGCGGAAGTGGCGCCAGATTTGCGGCCGGCAAGATCGCACGGACCCGAACGCCGGGCAGTGACCGATAGATTGACCATCCTCCCGCCAGCAAGGCCGGCAGCACGAACAGAGCCGCCCAGATGAACGCACTACGAAACCTTCTGCGCAACACGAAATACAGGGCGACCTGCCAGAGAAGCCCCGCCCATAGGGCAAGAGCCAAGAGCAGTGCCGTGTGCACCGCCGTCGGAAAATCGGTGCTCCTGCTGTCCCCGGTCCCGACGCGTATCACAGCAGGCCCGACGACGCAAAGGATAAGCAGCAGAACGAGGCTGAGCCAGTAGAAACGCCACGGGAAACCAGGCGCCGTCTCTTTCGCCTCCACCTCGTGTGCGGACCGAAACCTCCCGCCGCAATCCAGGCAACGGTGCCGCCCTACCAGCGCAACGCACGCGGTGACAGGTAGCATGTAAAACGCGACCAGCAGAATCCAGAACAGGCCCCATTCCAGCGGCAGTCCAAGACACGCCGAAGCGACAAGGACACAGCACACGCCAAAGTTCACCAGCAGCGGCAGACCCCGGTGGCGAATGCGCACGCTCTGACATTGCGGACAGCGCAACAGGCCGGTAGTTCCCGCCCCACCCGCTCCCGCCTCTCTTGCCAGGCACTCGCTCTCTTTCTCTTCCATGGACATCTCGATCTCACCGCAAGATACTCACGCATGCGTCGTATGGACTGCGCAACGGCAACTGTCGCGACTTCCACAAGCGCAACGCCGGAAACGCTGTCACTTCGGTCTTCGTTTCGAATACTTTCCCTCCGAACGAATGGAGGTCTTCTCGATACAATCGGGGCGATTCCTGATATTCAGCCAATATTCCTTCCTCACGTCTTCATCGATCTCCACAATCCCCGGGTACAGTGTATCATCGCCGTTCTTCTTGCAGCCCGAAATCTAGTACTCTTCATCCGTCTCCACATCGATGTAGTTGGCCTTGTAGCCTCTGATCGGCTCAAACACCTTTCCTGCGTAATAGGCGGTCTTTCCCGTTTTCGAGAACGTGACGCGTCCGATTCGCCCCGGTCCGCAAAGCCCCTCTGCCTTACACTCGATGTACATGATCCGACTCTTCACAAGCCATTCCCTTCCAAGAACAAGGTTTCCCCGACTTCATTGTTGTTGTCCCGTCCGGAATACATCTTTGCCGATCCGAGAAGGTGTATCGACCATCGCCTACTCGTCGGGCGGATGCTTCTCGTTCAATTCTCGAAGGCCGGATTCTGCCGAGTCCCGCGCCCAGTCGACGGAAGGATGCAACTCGGCCAATTGAGCGTACGACCGGCGGCTCTCGGCATACTCACCAATCTGCTCGCAGGCGCGGGCGCGAACGTAGAGAGCGGATGCACAACCTTCCGCCTGGTCCGCATACTCAGAAAGAACCCAATCCGAGTGAATCACCGCCCTCATGGGGTCGTGAAGATGATTCAGGAAGACACGCGCGATCCCCGCACGGGCCTGCGCGCAAGGTTCCCTGTCATCAGGGAACCACTGGCAGACGGCTTCGAACGCGTGAACCTCCACCTTCCACATGCGCAAACCCCGGCTGCCCCACACGTTGATAGCATAGCGTCTCTGTTCCTGCGCCGTGGCCTGCTTCTCGACAAGGCCGACGTGCGCGCCCAGCCACTCCGGCGGCTGTTGGGCCTCTTCCCACGTCCGTGCGGGCGTGTGACTGTTCAGAATCATCAACACGATAACAGGGCCGCAAAATGCGAAATTGTACCAGGCGTGCAAGGCCACGGGCGCCAACAGGGTCGTTCGCCATTCATAGACGAGGGCCAACGCCACCGCCATACCGCACACCAAAACGACGTCCGCCCCTCGAATGAAAGGCGCGGACCAGTGCACGAGAGCGAACGCCACGGCCTGCAACACGATGGCAACGACCAACGGAAACCGCTGTCGCAGCGCGTTGTAGAGGAACCCTCGAAAAAAAAACTCTTCGGCGACCGGGCCAATCGTAAACGCCGGAATGAGAAACCAATACACCAGCGCACCACCTGGCGCACCGCGCAGCGGGTCATACGTATGTCCGACTTCGATGGGACCGAAAACACGTTGGAGAGCGAACACAACGAGTCCCTGCAGGACGAACAAACAGATAACTACCGGGACGGCAACGCCGAACTCCTTAAGAACGCGTCGCCATCGGGGTCTATGCAACAGGCCGCTGTGCCGAGCCGCCCACAGCGGGAAAGCGATCATCCAAACGAACATCAAAAGCCACAACGGCATCGAAACCCACGAGAGAACACGGCTTTCCCGGAGGAATCCGAAAAGAAAAAAGGCGACTTTGAAGCCGATGATCGCCCCCAGGGCAATGCCGCAATGTCTCAGCGACCATCGCACCCGGCCAAACGTGTCCATGCGTCTGCTCCGCGGCAGGTCCTGATCCGCAACACTTGTGTCGACCTGGCCGGCGGGTCCTGATCCGCTGCATGCGTCCGAGTCGGCGGCCGCGTGATTCATCTGGTTTTCTTCAGAGAGCATTCTATTCTCACAACAACACGTTCCGAGCGGCGGTCATACGAACTCGGCGATTTCTTTGAGGGATTTCTTTTTCAGGTCGGGGACGGTGGTGTTTTCGGCGGGGTAGCCGACGACGAGGATCAGGAAGGGTCGCTCGTTGTCGGGGCGGCCCAGGATTTCGTTGAGGAATCCGCCGCGGGGAGGCGTGTAGGTCAAAGCCACCAGGCCCGCGTGATGGACGGCGGCGACCAGCAGGCCCGCGGCGATCCCAACCGACTCGCGCACGAAGTAGTGCTGGACCTTGCTCCCATCGGGCGCGACGCCGTGCTTTTGGGCGAAGATCGCGATCAGGTACGGCGCGACCTCCAGGAAGGGCTTTTGCGCGTCCGTCCCCAGAGATGACAAGGCGCCGAGCCATTCCTCGCCAGCCAGGCCCTGGTAAAACTTTGCTTCCTCGCGCTCGGCCGCAACGCGGAGTTGCCGCTTGACGTCGGCGTCACAAACCGCCACGAAATGCCAGGGCTGCATGTTCGCCCCGCTGGGCGCCGAGCCGGCCGTGAGCAGGCACTGCTCGATCACCTCACGCGGCACCGGCCGGTCCGAGAACTGCCGCACGCTGCGCCGTCGCTGCATCTCGGCACAGAACGCCCCCGCCCACCGGCCCATCTCCGAAACGGGATACTCCCGGTACGAACGCAAGCTCACATGCTTCGCCTCTGCCATCGCATCTCCAATCGGTCTTGTCTCACGCACTTCCGCCGGTCGCATCCTGGTCCTGACCGCCGGCTGCCAGGCGATGCAAGTATTCGTTCAGAGCGACCGCACCCGAGTAGCCGAAGGCCACGCCGGCCAGCCCCGCCACGACAGCCATGGCCGCGAGCGGTACGCCGCCGAAGACACCGGATAGAAACGTATCCCGACCCTGCACGATCACGGCGTGGGTAAAGAGCAACAATACGAACGAACGAAACAGCAAGGTGATTCCCGGTTTCATGTGTCACCTCCCAGACGTACATTCTCAAGTTTCACGACGCCCGGCCCCGGGCCGAAGTCGTCGTGCAACGTAACGGTATCCTGTCCGAGCGAAAACCTCTCGACCGGTTGGGTATTGTAGCAAATCAGCGGCTTTTGGGCAGCTTTTTGCGGCTGTAGTTGAAACGTTTGAAGACGACCGACAGTTCGCTGCCGCTGCTAAAGAGAATGCTGTGCCGGTAGGCGACGGGCCCTTCGGTGGTCAGTTCGCTGTAAAGCCAGCGTTCCAGGAGCGTACCGTTGGGCCCGCCGGCGGCGCCCCGAAGCCGCGCATCGACGGCCTCGATGCGAGAGTACTTGAGTTCGTAGAGCCACGCACCGGCGCCGTCGGCCACCTCAATCGCGGCGCCCTTGTCGCGCGGTCGCGGCGGGCCGATTGTCACGTCCGTCTGCAACGCATCTCCCAGCGTCATCTGGAACACGGTCCCATTGTGCAGATGGTACGCATAGTCACGCCAGAACCGCTGCTGGTGCTCGCTGAAGTGGCCCAGCAGCAATCCTAATTGCTTTTCATACGCCGCGACGTTGCGATCCCAGGTCCGCTGGGCCCTGGCCACCACATCGGGCTCGGAACTGTTGATCTCGCTCATAAGCTTCCAGGTGAAGTACTGCATTGCATCCCTCTCTGCCCCCAACAACATCGAATATGGCAAACCTCGAAGAGACTATCCTTCTCATGCGGTGCCCTCCGGCAATCGATCCCCCCGCGCCGGCACGACGCGGCGCAGGCTGCGGAGGGCCTGATAGCCTTTGCCCATGCAAACGAGGCTGAATGTCTTCCTCTGTCTCTCCAACTCCGCCGCCGGCCGCTCCTCCGGCGGAACCAGCAAACCATCTCGAATCTCAGGCATCTTCACTCCCTTGTCACTGACGAGAACATTGATAATGCCATGTCACGCACTCGTGCGTATTCACACCAGAAACCCGACGAGTCATTTCCCCAAACCACAACGGACAAACCGGACCTCATCGTGTCAACCTCGTTCACTCATCCGGCTCCGGCAAAGCGTCAGCGGAAGCGTTTTCGGGCTCGCTCGCGACCGGCGCCGGGCCGGAATGCACGTAATCCGGATAAAGCGAGGGTGGCGGCGTGATGCCCTGCGCCGTGTACCCGGTACCATGGCCCCACTCGTGACGGGACCATGTCCCGTCGGTCTGCTCGTACACGTACACCGCGCCACCGTCGCTGTCGAACAGCCAGACGCGGTCCGCCTGCCCCCAGACCCAGTAGACATTACGAATACCGACGAACGATTCGTTCGGATCGCGATAGACGACTTGGCCCTTCGGATCGGATATCGTGACATGCCAATACGGCAAACCGAAACCCAAGGGGCCACGATCCTGCCTGGACCTTTCGATTGGAACGGTGAGAACGTATTTTCCACTCGGGGAGACCAACGGCTGACGCTGATTGGGTTTCTGATCATCCGGCGGATCAGGCCCAAACAACCCCAACACAATCAACAAGACGGGGGCAGAGACACCACCGTACACAATGGCCTTCAGGCAGCCCCAACGTTTACGCCGCGCCAAAAGGAAGAGCCCGAGAGCGAGGCCAAAATGCACAAGGAGAACGCCACCGAGAATATACTCGCTGGGAGCGATGAGCCACCCGAAGAACATCGTGAAGAAGACCAGGGCACCAAAGCCCAGAAAGACCACACCGGCACTAATCACGAAGAGAAACACATAGAGAATCCATCTGGCTGTCTTCGATTCGCTATCTTCCATTGTCTGCTCTCCTTTCGACGGAAGAATCGTTCGACAGATCTTCGGCATCCTCAGTCGATCCCGGGATCGTAGCCGAGTGCTTTGGAGATCTTGAGCGGTTCACGAGGATGCCATAGCGGCGCCAACGGTTGGAGAATTCGTCGTACGAAAGCGCTTCCCGGCCGACCAAGGGGTCTCCGATGACGACTTCGGAATCGGTGACGCGCAGAACGGCAACGAAATGATCGATGAGGAACCGATAGCGCACCGCCGCCAACACGGGCTCTTTGCCCCGCAGATCCCCGAGGGAACCGAAGCAGCGGCATTCGGCCCGCACGCCCTGCTCGGCGAAACGCCGATTGATGGCGACACAGAGCAGGTCCGGGGCCGTACCCATTCGCGATGTGTGCGACAGGACGGCCAATTCGCCTTCGTGCGCTTCGACGCCGAGCTGCCGCAGCGCCGTGACTGCCGAGGCCGCGCCGCAGGTGTAGCCGGTGCTTTGCAAACAGATGCCGTCCCGGTCGATGGCCATCTCTATAGCGGCCAGCGTCCCGCGGGTAAAAGCCGGCAGCAGGAACGGAAGAGCCGACTGGGCAACCACATAAATGCACACGAGAACCCAGAGCAAGAATCTTTCGCGCTTGTGATGCAATTTGGGAATGACTGTTGCGAACAGCGAGGGTACAGCGAAACCGAACACGATGAATTCCGTCCGACCGGCCATCAGCCAGGAGGTCGGGGCAAGGAACTCCAGACGCGGCAGCCGACGGGCCAGCACAATCGCCAGGATCAGCGTCAGCGGCACGATGTAGGCAACCAGCCACCAGGGCTTTCTCCACCGGCCCGCCCGCAATCCGACGACGGCGCCGGTTGCCGCCAGGATCAACACTCCAATCGTTTTCACGTAGATCAACAGCATAGGTCTCCAACCACTCACGCCCCGCTGGCTCCAGCACGGTGCGGCTTCTCCGATTCCGACTTGCCCAAGCCGCAGGCACGGGCGACGGCGTCTTTGCTCGTGTAGATACCGACGACAGCGATGAAACCTGCCAGAAAGAGATTCACGACCCGCTGGATGGTGAACCCGGCCAGCACGACGTCGAGGTCTTCCTCCGGAAGCGCTGCGATTTGTACGTAGGGCCAGAAAACTCCTATGAGGGTCAACAGCAGAATGACGGAACTCTCCACCAGAGCCACAAGGGCGGCCGACCGCGGCCGAAAGTAAACTATGACGCCGCAGAGAATGCACAGGCCGTAGTAAAGATTCTTATACAGCGGCATCTCGTCCAGCACCGCTACGCGCACGTTGATGCCCCAGACATAGTCCAGCAGAATGAATGCCGGCGTCCAGAAGTAATACAGGCGCGGAATCAGGTAACGCATCGAATCGTCCATGGCTTGATCCACCCCCGAAACGTCGTCGAAGTGACCACCCGCCGCTCGCGTGCAACGGCGCCCGGATCCCGCCACACTCAGAATATGGAAACACAGACCGGCAGCTATGATGCCGACGGCCGCGGTAGCCGCGTGGTACTTGAAGGAAGGCGCCGCGATGCAAACCAGGACCACCACACTTGAAGCCACCACCGTCAGCGGAGTAAGCAACATCCAGAAGTTCAGCACACCCCGCTCGCGAAGTGACAACACGTAGGGCACCGCGAACAAGAGCGTCAGCAAATACGCCGCCGGCAACTCGATGCGAAACGAGTAGCGAACGAAGGGCGCCAGCGAATCGACATCTGCGCCGGGCCCGGCGTAATGCCGCACGAAACCCCACGCGCACAGGAGCGAAGCCATCGGCACCACCGCCGGCGCCAGGACAAATCCCAACAATAGTCGGACATCCTTCATTGGTCCCTTCAGCTTCATCGTCGCACGCATCTCAATGAACCCGCATCAACCGGAGTTTATTATGGGCAAACTCTGCAAGGAAGAAAAGGATAATTTCGAGGTGGAGCTGTGCGTGTGAACGTTTTGCGGCAACCGGAGCCCGTCCCTTGTCGGTCCCCGGGGGTGGCATCGTCAAGGCCGCAGGCCTTGGCGATGGGGCAACGCCGGGGCAAACCGTCATCGGTATACGAAACTGGAGTCCCGGCGCGCCGGGATTGCCCCACGCGTTTGTGCAGGCGACGTGTTTTCGCGTGGGTTGAGAACCCACCCTACCGCTGCCACGCACATACCAGGATATTCTCACAAACGCGTGGAGCTTGCGACCCGACCTTGCCGAATTCGACAATGGAGCAGGACTTGATTTTCGAACCGGTTGGCGACAACACGCCCTGTGGCGAGACGCGGATCGTGTGGTGAGGTGCAGGGGCGCTCGCCGACTTTGATGGATTGCTTGGGACCTGGGTCCTCAGCGGAGGGAGAGGATCCTCTCGATGCCCTCCTTTTGGGGTTCCGGCGGAGGTGCGGCAGGCTGCATTTCGGGCGTTGATACCGTCTGGGTCGGCTGCGCAGTCTGGAGCAGCTTGAGATTCTTGGGTATGAACTCAGCCAGGAAGTGGTTGCTGTGGTAGACGGTGATGAGTTTCTCGAATGCCAGGATCACGCCGAACATAACGACGGCCGGCAGCGCTTCGGGGTCGCCCAGCGCGGCCGCCAGGAACGCGACGGCGGTGAGAATCAAAAGATACGACTCGGCGATGGCGTCGAGGATGCCGAGACCCCAGTGGCGAGTATAGAAGTAGCCGCCGCCCGGCGCCAGCAACGAGTACTTCAGTGCCTCGGCCTTGTTCTTGAACTCGAGATTGCAGGAGGAACACGTGTACTGCTCCGGCGTCAGCACGCAGCCGCACTGCGGGCACAGGTAATTGCGCTCGGGCCGGGCGCTGCGCGGTCCGAACTCGCCGGCCTCGATGTTGAGACGCCGGATCATCGCCCGGTCGGCCCGGGGAATGCCGTAGAACCTCTCCTTCCTGCCGCTGTGATACTCCACGAAAAACGCCGAGCCTTTCACGAACTGCATCCGGCAGTCCTGGTACAGAATCTGGGCCAGCGAACCCCGGTACTCGTAGCTCATCGTCGTAGGGACGTGGAGAATCCGCTTGTTGGTGAAAACGAACAGGGCGCGCTTGATCAGATAGACCCAGGCGTGACCGATAGTCATCTGCTCAACGGTCGAGAACGGCGAGCACCCCGTCGTGACGAACACGATGCGTTCATCGGCGGCGAGGAACTTCCGCAGAAAAGAGAGTTTCTGCAACAGCTTGAGTTTCTTGTTTTGAATGGATTTTTTGCGAACGCCGTTCTTGTCGCTGAACAAAACGTTCGCATCGACGGGCAGTCCGCATATCGGACGGTCGGTGGCGGCCGATGCCGCCGTTTCAGTTGCATGCATTTTCTGGGCCCTCTCAAGTCCTTCTACGCAGTTTCGCCCTTTATCGGCAAGGCAGAGCCGCCGCTTTACTGCGACCGGCGTGAAATTCCGTGGGCGCCGCTGCAATCGGCCGGGCGCGTCTGGTTTTCCCGATTTTGGACGCACGAAAAAAAATCCAAAAGATAGACCTCTCTCATCAATTTCTCATTGGCGTTCTGCTCTACTGGGGGCGAAAATGGACTCTCAATCCGTGGCCCGCCCTGCAGAGCGACGGCAAGTGGGAGTTTATCGAGCCCATGGTTTCGTACTGCAAAAGGAGACAGAAGATGAAAGCGAAATGGTACAGATCGGTGGGAATGGTATTGGCCGTGGGGGCCTTGCTGAGCGTTGCGACCTACGCGGAAAGAGGTGGCGTTCGGCTTCCGGCCGCCGTGCGAAAGGCGCTGCAAAAGCTCTATCCCGGCGCGACCGTCGCAGAGGCAGAATCGGAAACGGAAGGCATGCGCGTCTACGAGGTGGAATTGGAGCAAGGCGACCGCGATCTCGAGCTCACGGTCGCACCGAACGGGACGGTCCTCGAGGTGGAGACCGAAATCGCTCTTGAGGAGTTGCCCGAGCCGGTCAAAACGGCCTTGCGCCGGGCTGCCGGCGGCGCTCGAATTGAGGAGGTCAGCAAGGAAGTTACGCACTGGGTCGTCACGCTCAAGAAGCTCGAGACGCCCGAAGTCAGCTACGAAGCGGAAGTCGTCAAGGACGGGCGCGAGATGGAACTGGAATTTGCCGCCGACGGAACGCTTCTCCAGGAGGATGACGCCGACGAAGATGACGACGCCGATCACGATGAGGACGCCGACGAACATGACGAGGATGAAGATGAAGATAAGGAAGAGGAACACCTCTCTCTCGACAACGTTCCCAGGGCGGTGAGAGCTACGATCCGGAAACGCGCCAGAGGCGCGGAGATCGAAGAGATCGAGCGAGAGACCGAGGACGGCAAGACCATCTACGAAGCCGTCATCGAACTGCGAATCTCACCCGACGGCAAGTTGCTTGACCCCGAAACCGACGACGAGGACGACGACAGTGGCGACGATGATGAGGATGAGGACGAAGATGAAGAGCGCGTTTCTCTCGACGAGGTCCCCAGGGCGGTGCGGGCTGTCATCATGAGGCATGCCAGACGGGCTGAGATCGAGGAGATCGAGCGGGAAACCGAGAACGGCAAAACCGTCTACGAAGCCGCGATCGAGTTGCGAATCTCCGCCGACGGCAAGTTGCTCGCGCCCGAGAAGGATGATGAGGAGGACGACGACGATTGAATCACTCGCACTGATGGCAGCGCCGAGCCTCACGGCATGGACAGAATGCGCCGCGGCGGCATTACAGACCAGGCTCGTGTCTCGGTGAGGCTCGCGTTGCCTTTTCTCCGTGGGTAGCATGCGCGTATTGGTTATCGAAGACTACCGGCCCCTGCGGGAGTCGCTGAGCAAGGGCCTCCGCGAGGCCGGCTACGCCGTGGACGCCACCGGCGACGGCGAGGAAGGTCTGTGGTATGCCACGGGCGGCGAATACGACGTGGTCGTGCTCGATCTGATGCTGCCGGGAGTAGACGGACTGCAAATTCTCAAGGCCATCCGCAGCCAGGGCCGCACCGCGCACGTCCTCATTCTGACCGCGAAAGACACGGTCGAAGACCGGGTGCGCGGGCTGGACTTCGGAGCCGACGATTACCTGGTCAAGCCCTTTGCCTTCGCCGAGTTGTTGGCGCGCATCCGAGCACTGGTGCGGCGCGGTTACCGACAGAAGCATCCTTCCATTGAGATCCAGGACCTGCGCATCGATCTGACAACGCAACGCCTCTGGCGCGGGCAACAGGAAATCATGCTGACACCGCGCGAATACGCGTTGCTCGAGTACCTCGCGATGCGGGCCGACGAGGTCGTTTCACGCACGGATATCTGGGAGCACGTTTACGAGTTTCACTCCGCGGCCTCCAGCAACGTCGTGGACGTATACATCGGCTACCTCCGCAAGAAGCTCGAAGGTTTGGACCGACGCCGCCTGATCCACACGATTCGAGGCCGAGGCTATCTCCTGGGGGCCGTGCCATGACGTCCTCGCTGCGAACGCGTCTGCTCGCCGGAACGATCGGAGGCATGGTCCTGCTGCTGGCCTGCTTCAGTGTCACCGTCTACGCCGTTATTCGCCACGCGCTGGTGGGCGAGTTCTACACGTCCCTGACGTCCACCGCCAAACTCCTGGCGGCCGCCGTCGAGATTGAAGACGATACCATCGACGCCGAGTTCGAAGAACAGCACATGCCCGAATTCAACGATGCCGAGCAGCCGGCATACTACCAGATATGGGAACTCGACGGCGAGGTAGTATGCCGCTCGCCGCTGCTGGGGCAGCGCGACCTTCCGCAGTTGCACGGCCCGGACGAAACGCCGGCACACACGGCTTGTCCCGATCCCTGCACGGGTCGGCCGTTGCGCGCCGCCGGGGTGAGGTTCCTGCCAAGAATTGAAGCAGCGGACGCCAATACACCGAGCCAGGCAGGCGACGGGCGAGCT
>Ga0272441_10007954_pt1 | contig 17011 bp, 9 predicted proteins | sample SSMProp6N_FD_193582 | JGI IMG/M metagenome (GOLD analysis project Ga0272441, IMG submission 193582) | Marine sediment archaeal communities from Little Sippewissett salt marsh, Falmouth, MA, United States - SSM-Prop-6N | ecosystem: Environmental > Aquatic > Marine > Wetlands > Sediment ...
CAGGACTGCGCGAGGAGCGCGTGCGCGCGTTTCTCGGTGAGCATGGGATATTCCTTGGTTCCTTGAATGCTGTGGTGGCCCGAGGCGGGCTGCTCAAGCCCATAGAGGGCGGCCTTTACGGCGTTAACGAATGCATGCTCGAGGACCTGCGCACTGCCCGCTACGGCGAGCATGCCAGCAACCTCGGCGCCATGATAGCCCACTCCATCGCCACCGAGGCCGGCTGCGGGGCCTTTGTCGCCGATCCCGTCGTCGTCGACGAGATGGAGGACGTTGCACGCATCTCGGGGCTTCCATGCATCGTCCGCCGCAGCATCTTCCATGCGCTCAACCAGAAGTCGGTTGCCCGACGGGTCGCTGCGGAGATTGGCCGGGAGTACTCCGATTGCAGTTTCATCGTCGCCCACATGGGGGGCGGCATCTCGGTGGGCGCGCACCGGGGGGGGCGGGTGGTCGACGTCAACAACGCGCTCGACGGCGACGGTCCGTTCTCTCCCGAGCGTTCGGGCGGTCTGCCCGTCAAAGCCCTGATGGATCTCTTCTTCGAGGGTAAGCACACCAGGGAGCAGATCGGGCGCATGATCACGGGGCAGGGAGGGCTTGTCGCCTACCGGGGCACCAACCGGCTGGATGAGCTGAGAAGTCTCGCCGGGGAGGGAGACGCCGAAGCACAGCTTCTATGCGATGCCCTCGCGTACCAGATATCCAAGGAGATCGCCATGCACGGCGCCACGCTCTCGGGAGAGGTCGATCGGATCATCCTGACCGGCGGCCTGGCGCACGACGAGGCCCTAGTGAGCAGTATCCGTGAGCGCGTGAGCTTCCTGGCCCAGGTCGAGGTGGTCCCTGGCGAGCGCGAGATGCAGGCTCTTGTGGAGAGCTACCTGGCGGCAGCCGATGGCCGCGAGCAAGTGAAGGAGTACGTGAATGATGAAGTTGTCTGATCTCCTCGTGCCGTCCCCGCCCGAGCGCAGAATGACCGTGGTCGTGACTCTGGCAAATGACTGCGAGATCATCCGGGGCATTGCCGGGGCCATGAACAGGGGGCTTGCTCACTTCGTGCTCATCGGCGAGCCCGACGCCATCAATCAGGCTGCTCGGGACGCACGCGTTGACATCTCCCGCGCCCGGTTCGAGACCGAAGCCGACGGCGTCAAGGCATGCGCCCTGGCCGCCGAGCTCGTCAGGGCGGGCGAGGCCCAGATCCTGATGAAGGGGATCGTCTCGACCGCTATCTTCACCAGGATGCTGCTTGACAAGGACAAGGGCTTCGTCGAGCCGGGCAACCTTATCAGCCACGTCGGCGTCTTCGACATTCCGGCCTATCACAAACCGGTGATCGTCACCGACGCCGGCATCAGCATCTCCCCCACGCTCGAGGAGAAGGCCAAGATATTACAGAATGCCATCGATCTGGCCAGGCTGCTTGGCATTCAGCGACCCAAGGCGGCGTGCATTGCCCCGCTGGAGAAGGTCAACCCGAAGATACCGAGCACAGTTGACGCCGAGGCGCTCGGCCAGATGGCCGCCGAGGGGCGCTTCGGCGACGCCCTCGTGGACGGCCCTCTGGCGCTCGACGTTGCGGTCCAGTCCGCAGCGGCCGCCACCAAGGGCATCGAGAGCGAGGTGGTGGGCGACCCGGATATCCTTCTTCTTGCAGACCTGGACACAGCCAACGTCTTCTACAAGTCGCTCACCCTCTTCGGCGGGGCCAGGGCCGCGGGCGTGGCGGCCGGTGTGCGCGTTCCCGTCGTGATAACTTCACGTTCGGACGACGAGGAGACGCGCCTGCTCTCGATCGGCCTGGGCGTGCGGCTGGCCCGCGCGGCCGGCAGCTAGGGCTTCCGGCGGAGCAGCTTTTCCACGGTCACGCCGAAGTTCTTGGCGGTCTTCTCGCGGGCCTCGCGGGCCTCCTCCTCGCCCATGAGCTTCTCGTACCAGCCCTCCGGGAGCTCGACACGATAGTCCTCGATCTCGGCCTTGACATCGTCCCAGTTGGAGGCAAAGAATATCTGGCTGCCGCTGTAGTCGATGGAAGCGTGCGTTTCGGCCCAGTAGTGCTTGCCTTTGGCGGGGTCCCACACCGAGTGCCCGTCGGCGACGCGGTATGGCTTGGGATTCTTGAGGTCGGGGTTGTCCTCGAGCTTGACGAGGTAGACGGCGTGGGAACTCCACAGATCCTTCTTGCCCCGCACGCCGTAGCGCGAGATGACAGCCCATCCTGGGGTGGCGTAGCAGTTGCCGGAGATGTGCGTGCCCTGTCCGCCGTACGGGCCGCCGAACTTCAGCAGGTCGCGCCAGTCCGCCCCGTGGATGACGTGTATGAGCTTGGTCGCCTTGCCAGTGAGGAGGTCGCACTTCATCACGTAGTCCGTCTTGTCGCCCTTGTAAACGACGACGTCGCGGCCGTTGACGTCGACGCCCATGTCGGAGTGCCCCCGCCCGGGGGGGATCTTTCTCGGGTTCTTGAAGGAGACGTCGTAGCACGTGTCCTTCAGCACGACGAGCTTCCCCGAGGGCGAGACGCACGCCGGGAAGGCGCCCCGCTTGTTGATGGGGAGCCGGCCGACGATCTTGTCCTCCTTCTTGTCGTAGACGATGTCCTCGATCACGAGGCCACGCGAGCCGGTGTTGTCGCCCATGATACTGAAGCCCCACATGCGGCTGTCGAAGCTGGGGTCGCCGTAGGCGGGGAGGAAGAGCCACGTCATTTTCGGGAAGTCCTTCTTGAAGTCGCGGACGACGCTCATCTCGTTCGCCTTCAGGTCGTACTTCTTGAGAGCGGTCTTCTCGACGAAGTAGTAGACGTTCGGGTCGTAGGTGTCCCACCGAAGGGCCCTCACGTCGTGCCAGGGGCCCGGCGCCGTCCGGAGCATCTTGCACGTCTTGCTGTCGTAGAGGTGCCACTCGGCCCCGCCGACCTCTGCTATGAGCGACAGGTCCGCGTTCAACGGGCTGAACGGGGAATACGCGTGCCGCCGCATGCCGCGCCCCCATCCATCGGAGGGGTCCGTTACCCGGGTGATCTTCGTGCCGAAGTTCGGATCCAGGAAGGTTACCCCCCGCTTGGGCAGTTCCAGCTTCGGGATCGGGTACGCCTTCGTGCCCAGGAGGAAAGGCTTTTCACCGGATGCCCCGGACCCGAGCTGCGGGGCGATCTCCTCGGCAGCCGCGCGCCACGACGATCCGCAGACAAATGCCAGTGCCACCGCCACAAGCGCCGCAGAAACGCAACGGAACGTGATCATCGCACCCTCCCGGGGAATCGGCCCGCCTTCCACATATGATATGCAGCCGGGCGGCGAGTGTGACAGGTATTTCTCGGCTGGACTGCGACTCAGAACTGGAAGTAGATGAACTGCTGGCCGGACGAGCGCACGAAGAAGAGGATGTAGAGGAGGAGGCAGACCATCGTCGCCACCCGAACCGGGGCGTACTCGAACACCCTCCTGAGCCCGGACTCGGAGACGAACTGATATGCCCAGACGCCGGCGCAGAAGAGCGCCGCCACCAAGGGGACGCGCGGGTCGGTCAGGCCGAAGCGGGCTATGGTTTTCAGGATCAGCACCGAGTCGGCCAGCGACTCAGCCCTGAAGAAGATCCAGGTGACGCAGACGAAGTGGTATATCCATATCTGCTTGATGATCTTCGGAATCTTCCGGTAGAACTCCGTCTTCTCGAGCTCGGTGGTCAGAAGCCTCCCCACCGCGTGGACGAAGCCCCACAGGACGAAGTTCCACGCCGCCCCGTGCCAGAGGCCCGAGATGACCATGGTCAGGAACATATTCCTGTAGGTGTTGAACTTCCCGCCGCGGTTGCCGCCGAGGGGGATGTAGACGTAGTCCTTGAACCAAGTGGAGAGGCTGATGTGCCACCTCTGCCAGAAGTCGCGGAGGCTCGTGGCGAGGTACGGGTGGTTGAAGTTCACCATCAGGTTTATGCCCATCATCCTCGCCACGCCGCGGGCCATGTCGGTGTAACCGCTGAAGTCGAAGTATATCTGCCAGGCGAAGGCGTAGGTGGCCATGACCATCGCCAGGCCGTCGTGGCCGGCCGGGTTGCCGTAGACCTCGTTGACGTATATGGCGAGAAAGTCGGCCAGGGCCACTTTCTTGAAAAGCCCCAGCACGAAAAGCGTGAGACCGTCAGTTACGTTCTCCCAGGTGACGCGCCTCTCGGACCTGAGCTGCGGCAGCAGGTTCGACGCCCTCTCGATCGGGCCGGCGACGAGCTGCGGGAAGAGCGACACGAACGCGGCGTAGCGGAAGAAGTTCCGCTCGGGCTCGAGCCTTCCCCGGTAGAAGTCTATCGTGTAACTCATCGACTGGAAGACGTAGAAGGATATGCCCACCGGAAGCAGCGCCCCCGGAGCCGGCACGGTGATAGGGACCCCGAGCGCCGCGAAGAGCCCGGTCAGGTTCTCGGCAGCAAAGGCCCCGTACTTGAAAAACCCCAGCAGCAGCAGGTTGTTGACGACGCTCAAGGCCAGCCAGATTTTCCGCCGCTCTGTCCGCATCATCATGCGGACGGCGAAGTAGTCCAGCGAAGTGGAGTAGAGGATCAGGAATAGGTAGAGCGGGTTCCACCAGCCGTAGAAGACGTACGAGGCGACCAGCAGCCAGTAGACCCAGAACCGGGTCTTCTTGAGGAGGTAGTACCCCGCGTAGGTCACGGCGAAGAAGATGGCGAATACGTAGGTGTGGAATAGCATGCGGGACTACTCGCCCTTCTTCGCGGCTCTGACGCAGCGGAAACCGAGGTGCTCGTAGGCCGCGCAGACGACCGCCTGTTCCTCGTCTTCGTTGTACTTGCGATAGGATGAGCGGCAGCTGTCGGCGCTGTCCTGGAACGAGCCGCCGCGCATCAGCCTCCAGCCCTCCTTGGGGCCGACCGGGTTCCGGGCGGGGCTCTGCCCGTAGTAGCTCCTGTCGTAGAAGTCGTTGACCCACTCCCAGACGTTCCCGTGCATGTCGTAGAGGCCCCACGGGTTCGCCGACTTCCGCCCGACCGGATGCGTCCTCTCGCGCGAGTTCCCCGAGTACCAGCCGTGCTTCGTGAGGGCCTGCTCGCTGCCGCCGAAGTAGTAGGCGGTGCTCGTCCCCGCGCGGCAGGCATACTCCCACTCGGCCTCGGTGGGGAGCCTGTAGCCGCTCGCCTCGAAGCTGCACTCCCAGACCTCCTCGTCCTCGTCAGAGCTGTAGCAGGGGTCCAGGCCCTCGAGCGCCGAGCGCTTGTTACAAAACTTGGCCGAGTCATCCCACCTGACCCGCTCAACGGGGAGGTCCTTCCCTTTACGCTTCGACGGGTTCTTGCCTACCAGCCGCTCATAGGCCTCCTGGGTCACCTCGTACTTGTCCATGTAGAAGGAGCCCACCGTCACCTCGTGGGTGGGCTGCTCGTCCCCGCCACCCTCGTCGGAGCCCATCGTGAAGCTGCCGCCGCGGATGAGGACCATCTCGATCCGGGCCTTCGCTTCGGCTGGTTCGGCAGCGCCTTCGTCAGCTCCGCCGCCGCCGTCACGTTTGCGGCCACAGCCTGGTGCCAGCGCCGCGGCCAGCACGACCAGTGACAAGACGAAGAATCGAGGCCCATGTTTTCGCAAGATCATCTCCCCCACATCTTGAAGGACTCGTCGCTGAGCATCTTCCTGGCGATCATGACGTAGCCGTTCCCGAGCGGATGGCTGGCGTCGCCGTACTCCTCGGTGGGGAGGTCCGGCACCACGAAGCACCCGATGTCGTTCTCGCCCAGCCACGCCTCCACCTCCGTGATCAGCGAGCGGTAGCGTTTCTCGCTCGCCGGCATGAGGAGGTGAGGGTTGAACGGCCCGATGAGAACGAAAACCTCGTTGCTCTTTCCGCGGAGGATATCCACCGATCTCCTGAAGAACGCCCACTGGAGGGACTCCTTCGGGGACACCCATGCGTAGTCCTTCTTCCTCTTGATCTTCCTGGACCAGGGCACTGGCTTGCCGACCGCCTTCTCGCCGGACTCGTTAATCTCGAAGTTGACCGCGCCAAGCGGGTTGCTGTAGGGATTCGCCACCATCCACTCGAGGACGCTGTCATTGTCGAAGTAGGTGATCATGGCGTGGTTGGTCAGCTTCGAGACGGGGAACCGGCAGTCGACGTACCGGCCCAGCCTCGTCTCGATGTCCGCCTTGTAGCACTTCAGGTCCCGCCGAAACTGCGGGGCGAGTTCCTTGTGCTGGAAGTGGAACTCCTTCTCGCCGCTTAGGTCCGCCTGCTCCGAGTGCAGCCACAGCGGCCCGAAATGCAGCACCACCTTCTTTCCCGAGATGGCCCTGCAGTGATGCTCGAGCAGCCCCGCCATGGCGACGGGGTGCAGGCCGCTCAGCCCGAGGTTGGCGAATCGACTCTCTCCTGCAAGGCGGTTCAGGCAGCCTGTGAGGGTGTCCTTCGCATCGACGTAGTGGCCCCAGATGCTCGAGTCGCCAATGACGAGGACCTCATGATCCGAGGCCGCGCGCTCGCACCAGCGGGAGTACATCCAGAAGTCGCTGCTGAGATCGTATGGGATGCGGTAGTCGGGCTCGGGGTCGAACTTCTCCAGCGCAGGCCAGGCCAGGCATATCGCCGTTGAGATCACCACGAGCAGCACGCCCGCCGCCGCCCAGTCCCTTCCCCTGAGCCTGAGGGGATTGGGTCCGTAGACGAAGGGGTGCTCGTCCTCTGCGGGGGGGGCAGCTCGGGCGGACTCCCCGCGCGGCACGCTCGAGTTGTCAGTCACGCTGTCAGGCAACTTCGGTCACTCCAGACGGGCCGGGTTGGGCTGCGGGCCCCACGCCGACTCGCTCAGTTGCTCCTCCTTGTAGTATCTGCGCCTCAGGACCTCGTGAGACAGGTCGCGCACCTCTTCGGCCAGATTCAGCGTCGCCTCGCTCCCGCCGCCGTACACGGTCGCGATGCGGTGCACGTGCCGGGCGACCTTGCGGCCTATCGCCACGAAGGAGTCGTACTTGCTTCCGGGCCCGACGACGAGGTCCCGGGTGGGCTTCAGCTTGGCCTTCGTATCCTCAGGCCACTGGTCGATGATGGCGTAGATCTTCTTCATTCCGAGGCCCCACTTGGCGGGGTCGAGGCCGCCGTCGGCCCCCAGGCGCTTCCACTCGGAATCCATCTCGCCTGCGGCAGGGACGAGCCGGTCGACAAGGGCCGCCGCCTCCGGCGAGCGCTTCACCGCCGAGTCGCAGGCGGCCCTCACCTTCGCGGCGAACGCCAGGTACTCCTGCGAGCGCGCGTGGTACGTGGCCAGGTAGCGCTCGAGGGCCTTGGCCTGCGCCCTGGTCTTCACCTGGCGGCCCTTGTCCTTGGCCATCTTGCAGAGCTCGTAGTGCCCCGCGCATGTGGCCAGGACCATACGGCCGTCGCCCTTGTAGGCGCCCCTCTGCTTCAGGCCCTCTATGTCAAGCACCTTCTCCCAAGACCCGGGCAGCGTCTCGCGGAGGACGTCGATCACGGTCACGGCCGAGGCCGGCGTCTCCTTCACGCGCCCGAGCGGGTAGTTGAGGGCCAGCTCGAACGGCTGGAAGCTTTTCTCGAGGTCGAGCTTCCACCTTCTGCCGTCATACCAGGCGGCCCGGAAGGGCTTGTGGCACCTGTCGTCCTCGGTCCACATCTTGCCTCCCTTGGTCCAGGTGCGGAGCTTGCCGCCCGATATCTTCCCCACCAGTGGCCAGGCCTGAACCGACTGGTGGAGGCTGGACGCCGCCTTCCGCTCGCCGTGGTAGACAAGTGTATACCAGCGCGCCGGAAAGGGAGCCTTCCACTCCGGCTGTAGCGACACGGTGTTCGCCTCGGCGAACCTGGGCTCCATCTCCTTAAGGCTCACGGAGCGGCAGACTCCCGGCGCCTCGAGCAGGCCCACGAAGACCGGCTCGACGCCTTCGCCGCCGAGGCCGATCTCCATACCCGCGAAGCGGCGGCCATTCTCGCGCGCGGGGAGAGTGAGGGCGACCTTCTGATCGGCGCCGGGCCACGTGCACACAACGGCGGAGTCGTCAGAGAGGACGCCGAGCAGGTAGTGCCCCACGGGCAGCGGTGCCCTCTTCTTGCCGTGGAACACCGACATCCCGGGCGTGAAGAGGACGTCGGTGCCGAAGAGATCCGGCCTGAAGACGTATCGCGCGGGGGCGCCGACGCTCAGCATCGTAGCGCCGCCCGAGGCCTTCACCTCGACGAAGGGCTTGTCCGCTGCGACCTTGAGAGTCGCCGCCGCGCCGCCCGCGAATGCGATCGATAGAACGGCCTCATCATCGGTGAGCTTCGAGAGCTTGACCGCCTCCGCCGCGAGCGGCCCGCCCTTCGCATCCATCAACGTGACCGTGACCTGCGAGCCCGCGGCCCCCTTCTGCGCAATGCCGCGCACGACGGCGGCCGCCTGCCACCGGGCGCACGACATCAGAATCCGGCTGTTCCTGACGACTGCGCTGCCCGCGATGGCGCCCGGTTTCTCGAGGGCCTTCCAGGTCGCGTCCGGACCTGCCTCGAGCGCGCCGCCGGGGGGCGCCTCCCAGACCGAGATCTCTCCACCGACGGCCGAGCTCACGCAGGCCAACGCCAGACACCACCCCGCCAGCAGTCGCGATGTCGCCTTCCGCAGCATGTTGCCCTCCGAAGCACCGGCAGGATGTGGCCGCCCCGCCGGGCGTCCGAGCGCCCGGGCTAGGGCTTTGCGGCCGGGCCCTTCACTGCGAGGGCTCCGGCTATCGCCTTCTTCACGTCGTCCGCCTTCTCCTTGGCGAGTATCTTCTCGATCTCAGCTGTGATGGCCTCCCGCTCGGCCTGCCTGGCGCGCCGCCGCCGGCCGAGGCTCTCGGCTGCAGCCACGCGGACCTCCTCGGTCTCGTCGGTGGCGAGCGCCTTCACGAGCGCTGCCGTCACCTTCGTACCATCCTCGAGAGCCAGGGCCTGCGCCGCTGCCTCGCGCGCGCCGTCGTACTCGGCGTTCTCGATGCTGTCGAGCAGCGCCTCCGTCGCCCTCCGGTCCTTTCTGCCGCCGAGGCCCGCAATGACGCGCGCGCGTGCGATCTGCCACGTGGGCTCCAGGTCCTCGATCGCCCACAGCAGCGCTTCCGTGATGGCCTTGTCCTTGCGCTTCGCCAGCGCGTCCGCCACCGAGGCCGAGGCGCACTCGGTGGACTGGTTCTTGAACCCCTCGGCGAGCATTTTCGACATCTCGTCGCCGGGGATCTTGACGAGCGCCTCGGCGGCCGGCCCCGTGAAGAGCCCGTCGTCGCCGACGTTGTATATCTTCTTCAGGAGCTCGATGACGTCCGGCGTGGTGCCCTTGGCGATCTCGGTGACGATGCGCCCTTTGGCGTCCTCGTCGTCTTCGTTCTCGATCACCCACGAGAGCGCCTCGCCGACCTCGGCCCCGCGCCTGTCCAGCAGTTTCCTGACGACGGCGGTCTTCGCGTCCTCGTCCTTGGCGGCCTTGAGGGCGGCCACGAGGGCCGCCGTCGGCTTGACGGGCGCGGTTCCGGGCGGGGCGGCCACCGGCCTTTCGGTCTCACGCGCTGGAGCCACTCCGTGCTCGCCGTCGCATGAGACGAGCATCAAGGCGCACAGGGCCATCCACGCCGCTGCCACCGGCTTGCGCAATGCAGCTATCATCATTCTCAGTCCCCTTGTCCCGGGTATGCTCGCTGTCGCCGGGCGTCACTTCCGCATCCCTCTGCTGATCGCGTAGTAGTCGCGGCTGAGCCCGCCCTCCTTCATGTGCGGGTTCAGAAGCCCCTGCCGCACCAGCGCGCGGACCTTCAGAGCCAGCGCGCGGGCCTCGGCGCTATCGGCGCCCGCGAGCGTCGCCTCCTGGCCGACGCGCTTAAGCAGCCTGCGCTCGTTCCACACCAGTCCGTCGAGCGTGCCGCCGGTCGACGTCCAGTGCGAGCGGTATATCATCTTAACCGCTTTCGCGTTGTCTTTCTCGGCCCAATCGTTGTAAACCTTCTCATAGTACCCCTTGAGCTGCTTGAACCATGCCGCATCGAGATTCGCGTTGGCGGCGTCGGCCGGCGAGATGAGCTCGGGGAACTTTTGCGAGAACCCCTGTATCGTCTTGCGGAACTTGGCGTTGTCCTCGCGGTAGAACTCCTCGACCTGACCGGCGGAGTGCGCCACTCGCGCGGCGAAGCTCTTCACTCCCGCCTTCCCTGAGTTCTGCTTGCAGAGCTCGGTGATCTTCTTCGCCGCACCGCGCATCTCGTCCGTTCGCGCCTTGTTGTAGAAGCAGAAGTTGTAGCAGGCCTGTACCCGCTTCATGTAGTCGGACTTGCTTCTCGCTTTGAGAGACTTGGGCACCACGCCCCATCCTGCACAGGTGGCCGGGATGCTCGGCTCGCCCTTCGGGATGCCGACCCAGCGGCCCTTCAGCCCCTGGGCGCAGATGATCTCCTTGACCTCCTTCTCCCCCAGCGTCTCGTAGAGGATGTCGCTCAGCGTCATCTTGTCGGGCGGCGTCTTGCCCCCCGCCTGCGGGGCCGACTTGGAGTCAACGCCCCGCGCCTTCGGGTACGTGACCGCGGCGTAGTAAGGGCACCAGCGCTGCTCGAGGTGCAGGACCCACTCCCCGCCCACCGAGGCGCTCGCGTACGGCACGTAGTTGAGGATATCGGTCCAGCTCCTCCCCGGCTTGTTGCTCAGCATCCACATCCACACGGGCACGCCCGCGCCCGGCTTCTGGGCCGGCCACATCCACGTGGGCTGCCCCGGCGGGTCCTGGGCGACCGGCTTGGCCGGCGGCACCCACCCGTAGCCGCTGAAGGACGGATACGTGAACCCTTTGCCCAGAGGCTTCGCGAGTGCGGTCCACCAGTACGCGTCAAACGGGATCTTAATGCCTGTCCGGACCTCGGCGTACTTGTACCGCCGGGGTTTCACCGTGCGGTCATAGCTGATGCTCCTCGTGTTGAGGTCGTCCACGTAGAGGACATGATCAAGCAGACCGACGAAGACGGGTTTGCCGCCGAAGGTGATGCGCGCGGCGGCGAAGCGGGCATCCCTGCCGCTGCCCGACGGGATCAGCATGGTCACCTGGGACCCGCCCTCCGGCCACGTGATGACGAATGCGCTCTTGCCGCCCTCGGGGACGACCATCATGCAGTTCTCGGCAGGCACGAAGACCCCGCCGCCTGTGGGGGCGAGGGCCGGTGATCTTGCCGCCGAACGGGTCCGCACCGGCCGCCGCGCCGTGCGCGGAGCGCCGAGGGCCGCGAGCTTCTTCACCCTCTCCGCGAGTTCTCCCTTCGCACGGCCCGCTTCCGCGCGAGCGCTGGCGATATCCCCCTCGGCCCAGTAGAAGAGGGCGCGCGTCGCGGCGCCGCCCGAGCCCGGCTTGAGCTCGGCCAGCGAAACGACCTCCTTGGCGGGAAGGCGCTCGATGGGCCAGCTGACCTCGGCGCCCCGAGCTCGGATCAGCAGCTGCCCATCCTCGACCCTGATGAGCTTGCCCCTCATGCCGTGGACCTTGATGAGGTGTCCTTCGGCGTGCTCCGCGTTGGCCAGGGCGAGGGCGACGTACTTCTTCAGCCGCAGGGCGTCACTGGCGTGCGTCTTGGCCTGTTCCTCTTTCGAGGCCGCCGCGAGCCGGGCCGCCTTATCGTAGGCTCGTCTCTTCAAGAGGGCCCGCAGTTCGCGCATGAAACCGTTCTGCCCGGCCGACCCGGCCGCGTCCGCTTCCTGAACGGGATCGGGCCTGGCGGCGCGAACGGCGGTCGGCCTCACTGCTCCGACGGCCCTCTTGCCCAGGGCCGTCGGGTCGAAGAGCGCGTCGTCCAGGTGGAAGCCCGGGACCACGGCGAAGCGTATCTTCATCCGCAGCTCGAGGGCCTGACCGGCAGGCGAAACCTCGACGAAGCTGCCGTCGGAAGGCAGCTTCACCTGGCTCGCCTGGAGCTTCCCCGACGGCCTGCCACTACCGTTCACGAGGACGAGCTCCGCGGAGACCCCGGTAGCCTTGGAGGTTACGGAGAGCCCATCGGTGCCGGAGGCGAGCTTCACGTGACCGTTCTCCGCGCCGAAGGCACTGGAAGCCAACGCGAACGGGGCGCTTAGCAGGGCTCCACACAGCAATGCAATCCTCATCTTCATCTGCGTCTCCTCTCCGAGGGCGACGTCAAGATAGTTCTACTTGCGCATCCCGCCGGGATAGGCCCCGGCCAGGGAAGGGTCCTCCTTGTAGTGCCAGTTGCCGAGGCTTGCCCGGATGACGGCGCGCAGCTTGAGAGCCATGTCGCGCTCCGCTGGCGAGCGCACCCCCGCGAGTGTCACCTTCGACCCGAGGCCCATCATGAGGCCGCGCTGATGGGACACGTTGTGATCGAGAAATCCACCAGCGGTGATCCAGTGGCGCCGGATTATCATCTTGCACGCCTTGCTGGCGTCCCGCTGGGCCCAGTCGTCGAAGACCTTGATGATGAAGTCCCTTGTTTTCGCGAAGTAGAAGGGATTGGCGGAGGCCTTGTCGAGATCTTCCTTGGTGAGGTACTGCCAGTACCTCTGGTGGTCCCTGACGAGATTGTCGTGGAACTTCCGATTCTCTTCGTCCCAACTCCTGCCGAGTTCCTCCGCGTAGGCCGTCACGGCCTGGCACATGCCCTTCAGCTTCGCATCCTGAGCGGACCTGGCGCTGAGCGCAGCTATCTCCTTGCCGACCTTGACGTAGTGCTCCGAGCGCGACATGTTGTAGTAGCAGAAGTTGTACCACCCCTGGACGAGCTCGACGAACTTGGCCCTGTCCTTGGACTTCACGGCTCTGTGGACCCTGTTCCACGTGCCGCAGGTGACATTGATGCCGGGCTTGTCCTGTGGAATCAGCGTGCCCCACTTGCCGGTCTGTTTCATGCTGCTCCTGGCGATGACCTTGTCGACCACCGACTGCCCCAGCGATTCATAGAGGATGTCGGTGAGGGTGATGCTGTTCCTGGGGGTCTCGACAGTACGGCTGCCTTTCTTGGTGCGCGTCTTGGGATAGACCACCATGGTGCTGTAGGGTCCGAGGGCCTTGTCGAGGTTCATCACCCACTCGCCGCCGCTGTCCGTGCTGAGGCGCATGCACATGCCATGGCGCTCGGTCCAGAAAAGGTTGCCCGGCGGCCTGACCCCCCACATGTCGGACGGCATGCCCGAGAGCACGCCTTCCTCTGGCTTGGCTATGGCGGTCGTCCACCCCCCACCGAAGGGGAACTTGAAGCCCGTCCTGATCTGGGAGTACGTCTTGCCGCGGTCGGCCTTCCTGTCGAAGGTCAGGTTCCGGCTGGCTAGGTCGTCCACGTACGCCACGTGGTCGAGGAGTCCCACGTAGAGGGGTTTGCCGTCGAAGGTGACTCTGGCCGCGCCAAAGCGGCTGCCCTCATCGATCAGCAGCGGGAGCTGTCTGCCGCCGGGCGGCCATGCCACGACGAAGGCGCTCTTCCCCCCCTCGGGGATGAGCATGAGGAAGCTCTCCGCGGGGACGTAGAGCTCCGTGCCCTTGTAGATGGCGGGGTCGAAGACAGCGTCGCTCAGGAGGAAGCCCGGGACCATGGCGAAGCGCGCCTTCAGCCGCACCTCGAGGGCCGCCGCGGCGGGCGCGACCTCGACGAAGCTCCTGCCGGGCTCGAGTTTCACGGCGCTCAGCCTGCCGGAGAGCCTGCCCTTCTCACTCACGAGGGCCAGCTCGGCCGAGGCCCCCGTTGCCACGGAGGTCATCACCAGCCCCGCCTTCCCTGCAGGGGTGCGCCGCTCGGGCCTCCCTGTGGCTTTGGCGGCGGGGGGCGCCGCGGCGAGCGCTTTGACCCTGACGGCGAGATCCCCTTTCGCGCGGAAGGCCTCCCTCCTCGCCCCGGCGATATCGCCATCGCCGTAGTAGAGCAGCGCCCGCATGGCGAAAGGCTCGGGCGGCGCCGCTATCTCCGCCAGCGATATGATGTCCTTCGCTTGCAGCCTCTCGACGGGCCAGGTCAGTTCAGCCCCCCTGGCCCGGACCTTGAGCTTGCGCCCCTCGACCCCGACAAGCCTGCCGCTCATCCCGTGTACCTTGATGCGATGGCTCGATGCTCCCTTTGCATTGGCCAGCGCGCGATCGAGATAGGCCCCGAGAAGGCGCGCGTCCTTCGCGTGCTCCTTCGCGTGTTTGCCGGGGGACTTGCCGGCAAGTTCCGCGGCCTTGTCATAGGCGCGCTTCTTCAGGAGCGCCCGGAACTCCCCGAGGAAGGCTCCGTCCGCCTCCTCGTTGCCTCCCGAAGCAGCTGGCCGGGGCGCAGGCTCCGCAGCCGGGGCCGGCGAAGTACTGGACCCGCTGCTCAGCCTGATGTACTCGTTCTCGGCACCCGACACACAGGCGGTGCAGAGAATGCTGACGATCAGAAGTCCTGGCAGGCCCGTCGGGGTTCCAGATTTCACAGAGCTTTCCCCTTTCGCCCCAGGAGGCCGCAGGGCTTGTCCCGCGGCCGGGGTTCACGGAATCGCGCCCGTTAGCGCTGTGCCTGCGGCGTTATGACGTAGTGGGGCCGCGAGCGCGCCGGCGCTCCCTCCTTCATGTGCGGTTTGAACATCGCCTTCCTGACCATCGCGCGCACCTCCAGCGCGAGCTGCCGCGCCTCCGGGTTGTCCGCGCCGGCGAGCGTGGCTTCCTGACACGTCCGGTTGAGCAGCTTCCGCTCGTTCCACACGATGCCGTCGAGCATCCCTCCGGGCGATGTCCAGTGCGAGCGGGATATCATCTTCATTGCCTTGGCATTGTCCTTGTGGGCCCAGTCCTTGAAGACCTTGTCGTAGTAGTCGTGCATGCGCTTGAAGAACTTGGCGTCCAGGCTCGCATTCGCCGCCTCCTCCTGCGACATGATCTCCGGATGCTTCTTCGCGAACTGCTGCGCGGTCTTGCGGAACTTCAGGTTGTCCTCCTCCCAGAACTCCTCGCACTTCTGGGCGTAGTGGATCGTGCGCTCGGCGAGAGCCTTGAGTTTCGGGTCGCCGGACCTCTTCCTGCAAAGCTCGATGATGCTCTTCGCGGCATCCCGGAACTCATCGATCCTCGCCTTGTTGTAATAGCAGAAGTTGTAGCAGGCCTGGGTGCGCTCGATGAACGCCTTCCTGTCCTTGCCCTTAAGTGAGCGCGGCAGCACGCCCCAGCCCGCGCAGGTGGCGGGGATGCTGGGCTGGCCCTCGGGGATGCCGACCCACCTGCCCGCGAAGCCCTCGAAGCCGACTATCTCGTGGACCTCCTTCTGGCCGAGCGTGTCGTAGAGGATCTCGCTCAGCGTCGCCCTGTTGGGCGGCGTTCTGCCCGGGGGAACCGACAGGGCCTTGCTGCCGCCCGCACGCGATTTCGGGTAGAGGATAGCTGCGAGGTACGGCCCCCAGCGCTGCTCGAGATCGAGCTGCCACTTGCCGCCGGCGCCTATGACGCTGGCCTGCTGGTACCCGCTCAGAATATCGCCCCAGCCCGTGCCGGGCTTGCCCTTCAGCATCCACATCCACACGGGCCCGCCTCCCGAAGGCTTCTTGGAAGACCGGATGAACTCCGGCTGCTCCGGGATGGGCTTGCCCGGCGCCTTGGCGATGACCGTCCACCAGTGGGCGCTGAAGGGAACCTTGATGCCGGTCTCGACCGTCGCGTACTTGTACCGCCGTCCCCTGACGGTCTTCGTGAAGTCCAGTCCCCTGTTGAGGCCATCGACGTAACCCACGTGGTCGAGCACGCCGACGAAAACGGGCTTGCCGCCCGTGTTGATCCGGACGGCGCCGTAACGGGCGTCTTTCCCGCTGCCCGACTGGACCAGCACGGGGATCTGCCCGCCGCCCCGGGGCCACGTTATGACGAAGGCGCTCCCGCCGCCTTCGGGGATGACCATCATGAAGTTCTCGGCCGGCACGCAGAGCTCTTTGCGGCTGCTCATGGTGGGATCGAGGAGCACGTCATCGACGTGGAAACCGGGCACCAAAGCAAAGCGCCCCTTAATGCCGATCTCCACGACCTCCGCCCCGTCGCCGGGGATTACCTCGGCGAAGCTGCCGGCCTCGCGCAACCTGATCCTGGCTTTGGCCGCTCCGCTGGCGTAGCCCACGGTCTTGCCATCCGCCAGCAGGTCGACCGATCCAAGCGGGCCTGTCACCTCGCCGCCCTTGAGGACCACCATGGCCGAGACGCCGCTCCGATTGGACCTCACGGCCACGCCCGGAGATCCGTTCGTCGCCGTGGCGGTCACATATCCGTTGGAGAGCTTCGCCCCGTCGGCGAGCTTCTGGCCCTCGACCCCGCCCGCGAAGACGAGGAGCAACACGTCCAGACGGGCCTCCATCTCACGCGTCTTGATGGCCACGGTGTGCTCGCCCTTCTTCAGCGAGAACGCGCGCCCCGTCACCCAGTGCCACCTGCGGAAGGTCTCGGTGTTGCCGAGCATCTCCTCCTTGCCGCCGTCGACGCTGTAGAGGAACGAGTTGCTGCCGCCGTCCGGCCAGCGGCAGCGCGCCATGAGGATGTAGCTGCCCGGCCTCTCGACGGTGAAAGCCTTCGTGAGCGCGCCGCCCTTCACGTTCGTCCTGAGGGGGCCCACGGGGCCGCCCTGGGGACGCGGGGCCAGTACCATGCTTTCGCCCGAGGCCTTGGCGTCTCGCCTCGTAATCATGGGCGGCTCGATCTTCATCGACTCGGCCTCGATGACGATCCTCGTGACACCCTCTCCCTGCGCCTCGGGTGGGAGCTCCGAGAGCCACGCCGTCGTCTTGCTCGGCCCGGTGCCGGGACGACTCACCACCGCCTCTCCTGCCCTGGCGTCGACCGAGCCGAACTGGTTCGTCACCCTAACCAGCCCCACGAGGACGACCGTGGTCACGAGCTTCCGCATGTCTTGCTCCTCTCCCTCCTCGACCCGAGAGCCTGGGCCGGGCGGTTCCCACTCGTTCTCGCTGCGGACGATGAACTCCGTGCCGACGGCAGTCACGTGGGTCCCCGCGGCGGTTATGGTGAAGGGATCATCCTTGTCGGGCTCGCATCTGATGCTCAGCTGGCC
>Ga0272441_10007956_pt1 | contig 17004 bp, 7 predicted proteins | sample SSMProp6N_FD_193582 | JGI IMG/M metagenome (GOLD analysis project Ga0272441, IMG submission 193582) | Marine sediment archaeal communities from Little Sippewissett salt marsh, Falmouth, MA, United States - SSM-Prop-6N | ecosystem: Environmental > Aquatic > Marine > Wetlands > Sediment ...
ACGAGGTCGCTCAGGCCGACCGTAACCGTCTGCCAGTCGGCGGACGCCTTCAGCTTCTTGACGGCCGCGTACGTGCCGCCAGGCTTGCCCGGGAAGGCGCCCCAGTTGTTGAACGTGAAGGCGAAGACCAGCACGTTGTCCGTTGGGGACTTCACATCGAGGGCCAGGCGCGCGCCGTCCGGGCCGCGGTAGGTGGGGTCCTTGGGCTTTCGCGTCACGGCCTGCCAATGCACGGGATTGGGCCACGCCAGGCGGTACCAGTCGTGCCAGCCGCGGGAGAAGTCCTCGACGAGCAGCGAGCGGGAATCCGTGGCCTGGACGCCCGCCTTCTTCAGCGCCGTCGGCAGGACGGTGACCATCCGCGAGCTGACGGCGAACTCCCCGACGCCGTCGAAGCTCAGCCACTTGTGCTTCGAGAACGAACGCCGGAGGGGGTAGTAGACGTTGGCGACGGCGAACAGCGGACGGTCGGTGGCGGGGATCGGGCACGTGCCGGTCCACGCCTCGCCTTCTCGCCGGGCTCGTGCGTCTCGCCAGAACCGCGTCAGGACATGCGGATCGACGGCGTAGTAGATGCAGGCTCGCACGACCTCGCCGGGCCGGTCCGGCCGGAGGACGGCCCGGGGCACGCCGTCGGGTCCGTCGAGCTTCAGTTCGAGCACGGGCGTCTTCGGCAGGGCGGGGCCGCCCCGGAGGTGCCGGTCGAACCACAGGTACCGCGTGACGGAGAACTCCCGCTCGTGGCGGTGGTTCAGGTGCGGAGAGATCGCGTACCGCACGTCCGTACTGCCGATCCGCCGCCAGTTCTCGAACATGCAGTCCAGGGGGCCGTTGAAGTCGTTCGTCGGGGAGAGGTACAGGACGGGACACGTCACGCGCGGGATATACGCCCGGTCGTCGATTGTCCGCAGATACAGGCCCGCCTTGGATCTCAGGCCCGAGCCGGGCATGCCCGAGACCCGATCCGGCGCCGAGCCCGCCCCGCCGCAGGACGGCACGGCCGCCCGCACGCGGCGGTCGGCCCCGGCCAGGTTCACCGTCAGCTTCCCGCCCATCGAATGCCCGTGCACGCCGATGCGCTCGGGGTCCACCTCCGCCTGCTGCTGGAGGAACGTGATCGCCCGCCGCCCGGCCAGCACGAGCAGGTACCAGTTGTTGTTCCGCGGCGACTCGACGGCGTCGAGCGTCTTGGCGTCGGGCTTCAGGGAGGCGTAGTGCGAGTTGTGGCCGGTCTGCGTGGCGTCGACGGCGCCCCAGTCGGTGTTCGGCTCGCCGGGTCGGGCGTCTTCCATGGGCTTGCCGCCCCAGTTGATCGACAGGGCCGCGTAGCCGTTTGACGCCGCGAACACCACGTTCGTCAGCGAGGCACGCTGGCCCCCGCCGTGCAGGTGCAGCAGCCCCGGCACCCGGCCGGCTCGCCCGGCCGGGAAGGCGTAGTAGCCGGCCAGCCGCGACCGGCGCCCCTTGAACGTGCCGATCGTGAACACCACGTACCGGCATACGGCGGGGCCCTCGCGCCATTGGCGGATCGTCTTGGCCTCCAGTGGTTCGGCCGCGGGGTCATAGCCCGCCCAGAGCGCTTCGAGATTCTGCGGCGACCTGCCGCCGGCCAGGGGCGGCAGGGACTCACCGGCCCCCGCGGCCGCGGCGGCCAGCAGGAGCAGCGGTACGAGACGATCTCCGGTCATGGGCTCGTGTCCTATCGTGTGGCGGTCTGTTCCCGGGGCAAGCGCTCACACTCTCCACAACCCCGGCGACCGCGGAGCGGGTTTCACGCACTGGCGGGTGAACAGGACATTCCCACGCCATCCCTCAAGCCCACGAGGAGCAGGACATGATCGCAACCGCGGCAGTGTTGGCTCTGGCCGCCGCACCGGCCCCCAAGGAGCCGGCCTGGGCGACGGCCCACCTTACCAAGCCCTATATGACCGCCGATGAGACGAAGGCCTTCATGAAGCGGCTGGCGGAGTACGTGTCTGACCACCACCTCAAGAAGGACGCCAACAGCCCCCAGCGCGGGATGGTCTACGAGTACTTCCAGGTCGCCCGCGAGGGCGAGCACGACCAGTGGATTCAGGGCGAGGGGTTGGACACGATGCACGACGGCGCGTGGTACGCCGCCGCCATGGTCAACGCCTATCGCGCGACGGGCGACCCGTTCTACAAGGACATGCTCGTTCGCTGGCAGTTGCCGTTTTACTGCAAGATGCTCAACCACAGCGACGAACTGTTCCTCGCTTCCAGCCGGCGCAACGACGCCCGGCCTGGTGCGACGCCCTGGGGCAAGCCGTGGGCCTATCAGCCGGGCGAAAAGGGATTCATCCCATACTTCTGGGACGACGGCGCGTCGGTCAGCCTCGAACGAACCAACCCGCGGACGAAAGACAAACGCGGGATGGGGGCCTGCGTGGACTTCCTCGCCGGCAAACCCAACCCGCTGGGGCTGCTGAACGGGTATTCCCAGGGCATGAGCAACCACATGGCCCAGGATATCGGCGTGATGCTCCAGTTGGCGTGGCTGCTGCTGCGCGAGTCGGACGCCCCGGCCGAGCGGAAACTCGCCGCCGAGGTCGCCGACGCCGCGGGCAACCTCCACGCGTCCCGCATGCGCCATCACGGACCGATCCCGATGTGCGTCGCCCCGGCCGCCCTGGTCAAGGGAGATGCCCAGCTGATGGCCCGCGTGCCGGACCCGAACAACCCTCGTTACAGCGTGTCCGGCCGGCACTACAGCGCCGCGCTGCGCGACTTTGCGCCGGGCAAGCCCTGCGGCACGCCCGGCTTCGCCGACGACCAGCAGTACCGCTACTACCACGGCATCGCTCGCGCCGGGGGCGCGCCGCCCGAGCGGCTGGCCTTCAAGATCGTCGCCGATGCCTTCACCGAGTGCCGGTTGTGGCGCTACTACAGCGACGACGCCGTCGTTCCCGCGGGCATCAACCGGTTCGACCTCTACCCGTTGTCCTTCGTGGACGGCAAGCCGCAGCACTATCGCTCCGATCGCAAAGGCCCCGGCGGGCGGCCCGTGCCCGTCGGCTCGCGCATGGGCCCGCAGAACATGACGTGCTGCGGCTGGGCGCTCCAGGTGCTCCATGCCCGGCCGGGGATCTGGGAGCTGCCCTACAAGCGGCGGTTCGCCAAGGACGTCCGCGTGCGCGTGTGCCATTCGGTCGCGGGCAAGCCGTCCGAGCCTGCGTACTCGCCGGTGGTGCTGGGCGGGGTGCGGCTGGAGATTGCCGCCACGCCGATGGCGCTGCTGCTTCGCGGCGCGTGCGAGGCCGGGGACGCCACGATCCGCATCTTCAGCCGCCCGGACGCCGCTGGCAGGCACGCCGTCGTCTCCCTGGCCAAGGGCAAGACCGTTTCCGCCGTCAACGACGAGGGCCAGCCCCTCGCCGTCGACGGTTCATTGCGCCCGGAAGGCGAGGGCATCCGTTTCACCGCGGTCCTTCCCTTTACCGTCGCCAAGGGCCAGAAGCCATGGGCCAACGGCGTGGAGCACGGGCGGCTTTCCGTGCAGGTGGGCAAAGGCACGCGGAACCTGTATCTCGCCGCCGACGAAAAAGCCGTGCGGCGATGGCTGGAGCACGAGCTGGCCGGGGGGCTGCGGACGTGGGAGGCGATCTTCGACGAGCTCGGCTACATCCCCACGGGCATCGGCCGCAGCAGACAGTGGGACGGGATGTCCGACAGCGGCGGCTACGCCCACCTGATCAGTGCCGCCGCCCAGTGGCTGCTGTATCTTCAGAACAAGACGGACTGGGAGTCGCACGAGATCCCCGCCGTGCGGTAGGCGGGCCTACTTCAGCCCCCCTCGTCGCGTCAGCTCTCGCTCGTACTGCGCCTGGAGCTTGACGGCCTCGGCACTACGCGTTGCCGTTCCCTTCCTGCTCGTCCTCTTCGTCCCCGAGCGGGGACTGGTCGGCGTCGTCGTAGATCGGCTCGGCATCCGCCATGTCGGCGAGGCTGGTTCGGGCGTCCAGCAGTTCCTGGCTCGTGTGATAGAGACGCTGGTTCAGCACGCGGCAGAGGCCCCAGAGCACGCGGACGGCCAGCGTCCGGTCCCGCCGAAGCAGTTGCAGCAGACCCCTTCGCGGCACGACGAGGGCGCGGACGTTCTCGCGGGCGATCACGTCGGCGGACCGCTCCGTCTCGTCGAGGAACCCCATCTCTCCGAACAGCGATCCGGGCGGGAGCTCGGCCAGGACGTGGCCCTTCTTGACGACGTCGACGCCGCCGGCGAGGTTCAGGAAGATCCGGTCGCCGGGCTCGCCCTCCCGCACGACATGTGCCCCCGCGGGCCAGGCTTCCGTGTGCGAGACGCCCAGCACGCGCAGCAGCTCGACGTACTTGAGGCTTCGGAACATCGGCACGCTGTGCAGGGCGCGGATGCGGAGGTGGAGGTCCTCGGCCGCGGCGCGGTCGTCGGACTCCACCCGCACTGCGATCACGCTGGTGTTGTCCGCCCCGCCGCGGCGGTTGGCCAGTTCCACGAGCTTGCGCGGCAGGTGGGCGGCCGGCTCGGCCGCGCAATGCCCGGCCAGCTCCTCGTCGGAGAGGTGCGCCGTCAGCCCGTCGGAGCACAGCAGCAGCACGTCGCCCCCGATCAGCTCGAAGTGCAGCGTCTCGAGGCGGACGCGCTCGAAGAAGCCCACCGCCCGCAGCAGCCGGTCGGCCGAGGGCTCCCGCCGCGCCTGCTGGGGCGTCAGCAGGCCCATCTTGACGTACCGGCGGCCCATCGTGTGGTCCTCGGTGAGCTGGTGGACCTGCCCGTCGCGAACCAGGTACAGCCGCGAGTCCCCCGCGTGGGCGACGACGGCCTGGTTGCCCAGGATCGTCAGCACGACGACCGTGGTGGCCATGCCCTGCTTGTCCGGATCGGACCGGGCCGCCTGCCAGACCCGCGCCGATGCGGCGTTCACCCCCGACTCGATCGCCTCGAGAACCTGCCGACGCGTCGCCGCGGCAGGATTCGCGGCGTAGGCCTCCATCGCGTCGCGGTGGGCCTTGATGGCCTCGTACGTCATGCTGCACGTCATCTTGCTGGCGATCTTCCCAGCCGCGTGGCCTCCGCAGCCGTCGCACAGGACGTACAAGCCGCTCTCCACGGCCATCAGGATCGCGTCCTCGTTCTCCTTCTTGACGCGTCCCGTGTCGGAATACCCGAAACACTGCTGCTTCATCTCACCCGGCCTCGTCGCCAAATCGCCGCCGCGCCGCCCGCCAGAGAATAACCACAACGCGCGGGGATTCCCACGGTTTTGCCCGCCCAAGCCTTGGAGCAATGCAACGCCCCAAGAAGCGACGCGGCAGTGAGGCCCCGGCGCAAGCGCCTCGTTTCCTCGTTTCTAAATCGGAATTCTCTTGATGCCTGGCACGGGGGGGCGGTATAGTGTTTTTTGAGTCGAGTTGTCCGGTCTCTTGGCCGGGCACGATCATCCGGCGGGATTCGTTTTTTGCCGTCGGTTGCACGGTCGGTGAGCCGCCGACCAGGAGGGCGGATTATCGGGGGAACCCCTCTAATCTGCCATTCATCCGTGACGGGTCTGTGTTCGTGCGCAATGCACCGGGAAGGGAGCCCGGAGTGGTTTCGGGCGTACTGTCACACGGGAAGTGCGGATTTCAGAGAGCTATCGCTATGGGAAGAACGAATGTCACCAAACCAACTACTGTTGTGCTTTGTGCGATTGCGCTGTGCAGCGCGCTGTCGATCGGGGCCGAGCCGTTCCCGTTCCGAACGGTGGCCTTGAGCGGCCAAGCCGCGCCGGGAGCCCAACCGGGCAGCGTGTTCGACGTACTCGATGCGCGGGGGATCGACGCCCAGGGCCGGGTGCTGTATTGGGCCACACTGACCGGCCCCCTCGCCGACGAGTCCCACGATACGGGCTTGTGGCTGGGATCGCGTGGTGGGCTCACACCGGTGGCAGTCGAGTCCGAACGGGCAGCCGACACCGATACGGCCGTCATCTACGGCCATTTCGACTCGGAGACCGAGTACCTCCTCAGTCCGGACGGGACTATCTCATTCGCCAACTGGCTGAGCGGGTCGGGCCTGTCGACGGCCAACGACGGGGCGCTGTTCGTGGGGCCACACGGGGGACTCCATGTCCTGGCCCGCGAGTCGGAGCAGGCGGGAGACATCTCACTCAGCATCACGTACGGTTCCCAGGCGTTCGACCAATACCGCGGACCACCGACCAACAACGGATACGTCAGCTTCCACGCCGTCCTCGCCGGCCCAGGGGTCACCTTTGGGAACCACACCGCTCTGTTCGCCGGGCCTTTCGACGATGTGCGCCTGGTCGCCCGCCGGGGAAGCCAGGCAGCCGGAACGCCCAGTGGGGCGACCTACGGGTCTTTCAGTACCAGCAGTCGCATAGTCGGCCCGCCAGTCAACGATTCAGGGAAGGTGGCCTTCTTCGCCAAGCTGGACGGCGCGGGCGTCACCGACAGGAACAATCGCGGCATCTGGGTGGGCGACGCCGGCGGTGTGACGTTGGTGGCGCGCAAGGGCGACCGACCGCCAGGCATGCCGTCGGGCGTCTTCTTCCACAACGTGGACAATCCCTCCATCAACAACAGCGGGGAAGTCGCATTCTCCAGCATCCTGGGCGGCCCGGGCATCACCAGCAGCAACGACGACGACGTCATCTGGGTCGGCACCCCGGGCAACCTGGAATTGCTGGCCCGGGCCAGCAGCCCGGCGCCGGGCACCGACTCCACCTTTGATTCTCTCTACGCGAACCCCATCCTGACCCAAAGCGGGGAGGTGATGTTCATGGCCACGCTGACCGGCGGGGGAACCAGCTTCTGGGTTGGCAAACCTGGCGACCTGCGCAAGGTCGTCGCCCAAGGCGACCCGCGGCCGGACGGGGCAGGGACATTCCGCCTCCAGTACACCAGGCCTGCGTTCTCCAACGGTCGTGGGCAGGTGTCGTTCATAGAGGCGGCCTATGGCGCACCGGTTTCGCTGTGGGCGACCGACCTGACAGGCGCCCTCCAACTGGCCTGCGAGGCGGGCGACTCGTTCGAGGTAGCACCCGGTGACACGCGGGTGATCTCGTATATACGGAACGTATACGGCGGGTGGGGCAACGAGACTGGCTTTCCTACGTATTTCAACGACAACAGTGAGTTGCTGATGACTCTGGACTTCACCGACGGAAGCCAGGGCGTGTTTGTGGCCATCGTGCCAGAGCCGACAACAAGTTGGCTGCTGCTGGGCGGCCTCGCCCTGTTGAGCGGGTTCCGGCGACGGCGCCGTCCCGGCCGTTCCCTCGACAGCTAAGCGGGCTCAGGTAAGTCATGTTGGGTTCCTGCTGGTCCACGACCCGTCTGCCGGCGCCGGCCTGCATCGACGATGCTCTGCATCGCCTGCTTCGGCCTCCTTGCCAGCCGAGCCGCGTCCTGCGCAGGCACCGCAACGGACTTACCCGAGACCGCTTAGAACGCTTGGCAAAGTCACGCACGCCTTCACCCGTACTGACCCGGGGCCAGCAAGACGAGCGTGTCACTCGTTGCGTCGCCAACCGTTGGCCCCGCGCGGGCAACGCATGGAGTACGTCTGCGCAGACAAGCAGCGGGATCTCGATGGCCTCTCGGCGCGCCATGGCCTGCTCCGAGAGGACACCGCACCGGCGGCGCGGTCGGGGACGCAAGGCCCCAAAGCACGGCGGGGCACGGTTGGCGCCGCGCCCCGCCGATCGTCAGGCTTCCCTCTTACTGCTGCGGGCTGGGACAGCCGCGGCTATTGGCCGTTGCCGTTGCCCCTGCCCTTGCGCTTCTTCTCGCCTCGGCCCTTGCCGGCGCCTTCGCGCTTCTTCTCGCCACCTTCGGCGCGGCGCTGGGCCATCGCTTCCTTGCGGGCGGCCTCCAGGGCGTCGCGGAGGCCCTTGAACTCCTCGACCGTCAGCTTCCCGTCCGTGTCCTTGTCCAGTGTGGTGAACAGCGCCTGGAGCTTCTCGTCCGACAGCATCCGGGCGAGCGGCCCGGCCGGGCGGCTTTCGCCCCGGCGGCCGGGCTGGCCTTCCCGCTTGCTCGCGCGGGCGCGGCGCCCGCCCTTCTTCCCGCCCTCGGGCCCGTTGTCGGCGAGGGCCAAAGCAACCGGCCCGGCGACGAGGGCGGCGAACAGCACCGCCGCCAGCGACTTGCCCAACCGGCCTGCCATCAAACTCCTCATCGCGATCTCCTGAAGTACATCTGCCTGGCGTCTCTGGGGCCCGGCCGACGTCGGCCGGGCGGACATAACAGGATAGAACGCCGCACGTCCCCCTGCATTGCTTGCGAACGCCCGCTTTTTGCAGTCTCCGCTTGCCCGTATACTAGCGATATCCGTTTCAGGAAGAGGATGCCGCAATGAGACAATATGCCCTGCTTGCCGTCGCCCTCTGCGCCCCCGCCGCCCCGGCCGCCGAAACGTGGTTCGACGCGGTGCTCCAAGCGAGGCGGGAAGCCCGCGCCAAGCCCCAGGTTGCCAAACAGACGACGCCGATACCGGACTTCGGCACGGGCGAGTTCACCGTCACCGCCTGGGTGCGGACGAAGGGCGACGGCACGATCCTCGCCAAGACCCCGCCCGCTGCGAGCTGGCCGCGAGGGGGCAAGTCCCTGTTCCTCCGCGGCGGGGAGGTCTGCTTCGACGTCGGCTTCCTCGGCTGCGTTACGGGCAGGACGCGGATCGCCGACGGGCAGTGGCACCACGTGGCCTTCACCGGGGGCCGGCCCCAGCGGATCTACGTCGACGGGCGGCTCGAAGCGAAGGGCAGCCTCGACGCCTGGAAGGACGCCAAGGGCAGCGCGGTCCTCGTGGGCTACACCTCGCCCAACTTCCCGCAGCCCAGCGCGCTGGACGGGGCGATCGACGACGTGCGGGTCTACGACGGCGCGCTCGACGCCGGGGACATCGCCGCCCTCGCCCGGGACGAGGAATGCCCGTGCGGGGCGAAACCGCTGGCCCACTGGCCGTTCGACGGCACCGGCGCGGACGCCACCGACGGCGGCAACGACGCCCGCACGATGGGCAAGGTCACGTTCGCGACGGGGAGGATCGGCAAGGCCCTGCGGGTCGCCGGCGGCGCCCGGGCCCTCGTGCCGTGCGGCGAGGCCCTCAGCGAGACCGACCGGCTGTGGGCCGACCTGGCGAGACGGTTCGGCGACGCCGCCGCCCGGCAGGAGATGGCCTGGGAGGCCGAGGACCGCATCTGGGGCGCCGACTACCGCCGTCCGACGCACGCCGAGCTGGCCCGGCGGTACCTGTCCGCGGCCCGGCGGTACGCGACGGTCGCCACCGACTCCGCCGCCCTGGCCGAACACGCCGACGGCCCCGCGGGCCTCAAGCGGGTCCGGGCCGTCTACCTCCGCGCCCGCCGGCGCGCGGTGTTCCTGGAGAGTCTGGCGTCCTACGGCCTGAAGGCGCTGCGCGGGTCGATCCACGATCTCTACGGCGACTCGCCGGCGGGCGGGGCGCTCCGCAAGCGCCTCGACGCCATCGAGGACCGGGCCGCCCGATGGGGCAAGGACATCCCCCCCGCCGGCGAGCTGGCCGCCTGGCGGGAGGCTGTCCGGCAGCTCCGCCGGGACGTGGTCGTCACGAACAACCCGGCGATCGACTTCGACGAGATCGTCTTCGTCAAACGCTTTACCTACAGCGCCAACCACTACTACACCGAGTTCATCAACAGCAAGTGGACCCCCGGCGGGGGGCTGTGCGTGCTGAACCTGCGGACGGGCAAGGTGCGCGAGATCGCCACGGAGCTCCAGGGCGGCGTCTTCGAGCGGTTTGACGTCTCGTTCGACGCCCAACGCGTCGTCTTCGCCTGGAAGCCCGCGTGGCAGGAAGGCTACCGAATCTACGAGATCGGCATCGACGGGCGGGGCCTCCGCCAACTGACCTTCCCGCAGGCCGACGAGGAGCGGCTCGTCGAGCTGTACCGCGCCCGGCCGCACTACCACCACGGCACCGACGACATGCATCCCTGCTATCTCCCCGACGGCGGGATCTGCTTCATCTCCACGCGCTGCCAGTACGGCATCCTCTGCGACGCGCCCGACGACTTCACCACCACCGTCCTCTACCGCATGGACTCCGACGGCAAGAACATGCGGAAGCTGACCAACAGCTCGGTCTCCGAGGCCTCCCCCGTGATGATGCCCGACGGCCGCATCCTCTACACGCGGTGGGAGTACCTCGACAAGGGGGCCGTCAGCCTCAAGTGCCTCTGGGCCGTCCGGCCCGACGGGACGTGCTCGTCGGAGATCTATGCCGCCGACATCTCCCTGCCGCCGACGTTCATCTACGCCCGGCCCATCCCCGACGCGGCGGAGAAGTACGTGGTCCTCGGTACGCCGCACTGCCCGCAGAACGGCATCGGTACGGTCATCCGCCTGAACATGCACCACAACACCCGCACCCGCGAGCCGATGACCTACATGACGCCCTACGTGGATATCCAGGCCGAGCCGGGCTTCAGCTTCCGCGAGGGCGACGGGCCCTGGCGGCGCGACGGCAGAGGGCGCGGGCCGCTGTTCAAGGACCCCTACCCGCTCAGCGAGAAGCTCTTCCTCGTCTCCCACAAGCCGGCCGGGCCGGTCTGGACGGACCCGAAAGGCTACGGCCTCTACCTGCTGGATGAGAAAGGCACGGTCCACGAGGTCTACCGAGACCCGGAGATCTCCTGCTGGATGCCCTTCCCCCTCAAGCCGCGAGAGACGCCCCCCGTCCTCAGCACCGCGTGCGACCCGGTGCTGGCGGCGCGCAACGAGGCCGTCTGCATTGTCTCCGACGTCTACCGCGGCCTGGCGAACGTCGAGCGCGGGACCATCAAATACATTCGCGTCCTCGAGCAGGTCCCGCGCCCGTGGGCCACGCGCCGGCGGTGGCGCGGCGACGGCTACGACCAGCAGCACGCCTGCATCACGAAGGACACGCACCTCGGGCTGAAGGTCCAGTACGGCATCGTGCCCGTCGAGGAGGACGGTTCGGCCCATTTCGTCGTGCCCGCCAACGCCAACGTCTCCCTCCACGTGCTGGACGAGAACTACCTGGCCGTCCAGAAGGAGCGAACGTACGTCAATTACATGCCCGGCGAGACCCGTGCCTGCGTCGGCTGCCACGAGATTCCCACGGCGGAACTGCCCGACGCCGACCGCGGCGTGGTCGCGGCGCTGCGGCGCTCGCCGTCGATTCCCGGCCCCCAGCCGGGCGAGGAGTCCGGCCGCCGGCCCCTGCACTACCCCACCGACGTCCAGCCGGTCTTCGACAAGCACTGCGTCAAGTGCCATTCCGGCCAGACGCCCAAGGGCGAGTTGAACCTCAGCGGCGAGCGGACCGCGCTGTTCAACGTGTCCTACGAGTCGCTCGTGCCGGAGCGCCGGCGCCGCCCGCGCCGCGATCGCGGCCTGCTCGGGCCCGTCATCGGGGAGAACCACCCCAAGACGGGCAACGTGCACTACCTTCGGGCCCGGTCGGTCGGCTCGCACGCCAGCGTCCTCGTCGCCATGCTCGCGCCGGGCAAGGTCCGCCTCGCCGACCCCGAGCAGGCCGAGCGGGCCGCCAAGCTCGCCGAGACCCACAAGGCGATCCGCCTCACCCAGGCCGAGCTGCTCAAGATCTCCAACTGGGTCGACACCAACTGCCAGTATTACGGTGCGTACTGGGGCCGGCGGAACCTCCAGCACAGGGACCACCCCAACTTCCGCCCCACGCCCACCTTCGCCACCGCCACCAGCATGACCAGCCCGATCCCCGAGAAAGACCGGTAGCCGACCCGTTCGCCGCCGGGCCCTAATGGTCCGAGCAAGGCAACCCGCGCCCGGGCTTCCGCGGGGTCAGGGGCCGGTCTTGGCGGAGCGGGTCCGCGTGATCGTCAGGTCCTCGATGCTCGTGGTCGTCGCGTTGTGCCAGTCCGGCATGAGGGGCAGGAAGAGCAGCTCGTGCCCGGCGGTCAGCTCGACGGTCAGCTCGAACGGCACGGGCGAGGCGTCGCGGGGCAGGGACAGCTCCTTGAGCTTGGCGGCCCGCTGGGTGTCCTTCTTGAACAGGCCCAGGCGGAACGTCTTCGCGCCGCCTTCCCACGGCTTCGTGCGCGCGACGCCCGCGATGCGGTACACGCCCGATTCCGGCACGAGGAAGACCAACGCCGCCGTCTTCTGGTGCTTGAGGTCGGCCCCGTTCCACGGGCCGCGAACGCCCGCGCGGAAGGCCCCGTCGGCGACGGTCACGCCTGGCTGGCCGCCCTGGCCGTGCTCCCGAACGCCCCACCGGCTGCCATCCCAGACCATCGGGTAGTAGTGAGCCGCCATCATCGGGTCGTCGGGCCAGAGCTGATCCAGCCGCCAGACGGCCGTGCCGCCCACGCGGATGGGGTTGCCCCGCGCCGCGCCGGCCTCCTCGCCCTCCCACGCCCGCGGCAGGCGCCAGGTGGCCGCCCCGGCCGAGCCGTAGTGAGCGCACACGTCCAGCAGGACCACGTCCCCGCCGGTGAACATCCCGTCGATCCGCGGCAGCAATACCAGCTCGTCGCCGGCGGCGACCTTTGCGGCGAAGCCCGCCAGGGGCACGGCCTTGCCGGCCACCAGCTTCAGGGCGGCCATCTCGGCGGCGCCCTTGGGCGTCTTGTGCAGCAGCGTCAGGCGGACGGGATTGCGCCCGTCCCACAGCCGCATCCGGGCGCTGCCCGCGAAGGTGACCCGCCCGGCCTTCGGGGCGAGGAACACCAGCCCGCAGATGCGCTCGGCCTTCGGCGTGCCGTGGCGGGCGCGGAATTCCAGCCGGACGCCCCGGTCCTTCCGCTCCGCCTTGGGCTGGTCCCCAAAGCTGTCGGTCCGGGGCACCCACCAGCCGTCGCGCCAGACGAGCGGGCGGTAGTGGGCCGGGTCGTTCGGCTCGGGCGGCCAGACCTGGTCCAGCCGCCAGACCGCCGTGCCGCCCGCCCTCGCCGGGTTGCCCTCGGGCGAGCCCTTGACCGTGCCCTCCCACGTTGGTGGAAGGCGGTAGGAGGCCCCGCCCCGGCTGACGAAGCTCGCGTGCTTGCGGTCCAGCGGGGCCAGCCGGGCGGCGAACGCCTTGCCCGCCGTCCCGGCCGCGTCGTACAGAAAGACGGGCCGGCCCGTCCTGGACAGCGTCAGCGTTCGCCCGGCCAACGGCGCGGCGTTGCCCATGGCGTCTTCGGCGATCAGCCCGCCCATCGGCAGCTCGACGGTCACGTCGGCCTTCGACGCGCGGTCGGCGTAGGCGACCATCACGCCGCGCCCGTTGCGCAGGTCCTGGAAGATGCAGAAGTTCGCCCCCTCCGGGCGGACCAGCGCCACCCGCTCGCTGAGGCCCACGTGGTGGGCCAGCACGTTCCACGCCGCCGCCAGCGGCAGGGGATAGCTGTACCAGTCCCACAGCATCGTCCCCGGACCGCTGTAGTCCCAGAAGCTCATGCCGTGCTTCGCGTAGCCCGTGTGGAACAGGATCGTCTTGTCCTGCCCCGCCGCGGTCAGCTCGGCAATCGAGCAGACCATCGCGTTCGTGCTCTCGGCGGCGGTCAGGCGCGTGCAGGCGATCGGCTCGTCCACGGCGGTGTTCGTGAACGCCCAGCCCTCGTTGAACCAGATCTCGATGTGCCTGCCGCCGAGGGCGTCCAGCCGGGCCCGCATGCGCTTCATCGCCGACGCGTCCGCCAGCCAGCCCTCGTGGTAGTCGTGCCACGAGATGATGTCGATCCACTTCGCCCCGCCGCGCTCCAGCAGGTGGCGGTTCAGCCCGCTGGGAATGCCGTAGACGTTGTTGACCATCACGCGGGCGTTGGGGTCGGCCCGCTTGATTCGCCGGGCCGTGCGGATCGTGAAACGGGCGTACTCGTCCCGGTACTTCTCCCAGCGGTCGAGCTCGGGCTCGTTCTCGATCTCGAAGATCACGGCCCGGCCCTGGTAGTGGGCTACGGCGGCATCGATGTAGCGGTCCCAGGCCGTCCTCACAAACAGGTCGTCCCACCGCGGGTCGTCGGCCGGCCAGCGCATGTCCTTCGGCAGGGGGTGGGTCTTGTCCATGGCCCACTTGGGCCAGCCGTAGAGGACCAGGTGCGTGGAGATGCCCAGCCCCTCCAGCTCGTCCAGTTCCTTGTCGAACCAGTGAAAGGCGTCGGGCCCCGCCGGCTGGTGGTCCTGCCACTTCGTGTGCGGGAACCAGCGGCTCCACGCCAGGCCCAGCCGGCTGCCGAGCCGGGCGCTGGGCGGGCCGAAGAACGACCCGCCGAACCGCTCGCGCCCGTCGGGCTTGCGCGGGCCGAACGCATACGCCAGCGACGTGATCGGCAGGTCGGAGCGGTCGACCTCCTTGCCGTCGATCGCCGCCGTCACGCGGGCCAGGACGCAGCCGGTGGCGGTCAGCTTCATCGGCACGGTGGGGCTGAGGGCCTTGTCCGGCGGGATCGTCACCCGCCGCTCGACGGCCTCGCTGACCGGGCGGACGCCCTCGTAGTCGACGAGTTGCCACCGCAGGGTCACGTCGCGCGGCCGGGCGCCGGGGTTGTGGGCGTGGGCCGTCAGGCGGACCGTCGCCCCCCTCGCCAGCAGGTTACCATGCCCCTCGTAGCCGGGCAGGTCGGGGCAGTCGCTGAGGACCTCGACGGCGCGGCGCGGCACGTACTGCTGCGTGCCCGCCTCGCCCAGCCGGACCGTCACGCCGTCGACGTGCAGCGGCACGGAGCCCTCGATCATTATCATGTAATGCGGGTGGGGCCAGAAACCGGTCTGCGGCACGTCGGCCTTGGCGGTGAAGGACACCCGCTTCCACGCCGTGCCGATCTTCGCGCTCTGCCGGGCCTCGCGGCACCAGAGGCGCTTGGCACGCTGGCCGACCTCGCGGGCGCTGGGCGGCATCTGCACGTGGACCTCGCCCTCGCGGTCGCCCCGGACGAAGAAGCTCACCGTGAACGCCCCGCCCGGCCGACAGGCGATCGGCGCGCTCATCACCCAACCCTTCTCGATCCGCAGCGAGTACGCCCCCGCCGCCGCCGGGCCGCGAACCAGCCGGCGATGCTCCGCGTCCGTGTTGTGCCAGTACAGCAGGCTGCCCTCGAACGAGCCGTTGCGGACGAGGTTCTCCCCCCCGCAGACCCGCCCGCAGGCGAAGGCGATCAGGGAGGCCGTCACGATCAGACGGATGTACTGCATGTCTCGGAGTCCTTACTTCGAGCCGCGGGAACCGGCCGCAAAAAGTAAAAAGTGTAGGTTTGACCCCAGGATCGGCCTTGTGGCGGTTTTGTGGCAATCCGGCGGGATTCTCCGGGGGTCTATGATTTATAAGTGAATGTCTTAATTGGGTTAATGGCAACAGGTGTTGTGTCGCGTTCGGGGAAGTGACACTCTGCGCGCCCGCGCCGTCCCCCCCTATAACTAAGGACATTTGCGCCGCCCCGTTGGGTAACGAATCCGGGCGCTTTTGGCCTTTTGTTCATCAGGCCTTGTCCCGCCGGCCTTCGGGCCTACATGCCCCATGGCTCGCGGGCGGCGCGGGCGAGGTAGCGGTTGGCCTCGGGGTCGCCGACGAAGCGCTCGGCGGCGGGGTCCCAGGTCAGGTCCCTCCCGAGGGCGAGGCAGACGTTGATCACGTGGTTCGTCGTCATCGAGCGGTGCATGACCTCCGGGTTGGCGATGGGGGGCCGGCGGCTCTTGACGCAGTCGAGGAAGTCGCGGATGTGGTTCAGCGACCGCCCGGTCCGCTCGACGTACCTCGCGATCTCCCGCTGGAAGTCGCCCAGCAGGGCCGGGTGAGACAGGTCCGGGCGCGAGTAGCCGTCGGCCACGGACGCCCAGCCCTCGCTGCCCTCGAACCGCACGCCGCACGAGCCCCGCCAGCCGTCGAACTGGAGGACCAGCTTCACGCCGTTGGCGAACCGTGCGACCAGCCCGTTGCCCGACCGGTTGCCGGGGAAGGTGTACGTCACCGGCGAGGTCCGCTCGGCCCCCGCGGCAAACTGGCACTGGATGATGGTATGGCTGCCCCAGCCGGCGATGCCCGCGCCGAAGTCCCAGTAGACGCCCCACGCGCCGCAGCCGCCGAGGTACCCGCGATTGTAGGGTCGCCAGGGCGCCGGACCCAGCCACAGGTCCCAGTCCAACTCGTCCCGGGCCGGCTCGGGCTCGGGGGGCAAGGGGGCGTTGTGCGTGACGTCCTGGACGCGGGGCCAGAGGTGGGCCCGCACGGTGTGCAGCTTCCCGAGCACTCCGTTGCGGGCCAGCTCGGTGGGGAAGATGAAATTCGCCTCGCTCAGCCGCTGTGTGCCGGTCTGAAAGACGCGGGCGTGCCGGTCGGCGGTCTCGACGAGGGCCCGGCCCTCGGCGACGGTCATCGTGCCGGGCTTCTCGCAGTAGACGTCCTTGCCCGCCCGCATCGCCAGCACCGACGCCAGCGCGTGCCAGCGGTCGCCGGTGGCGATGAGCATCGCGTCGGCGTCCGGCTGGCCGGCCAGCACCTCGCGCAGGTCGCGGTACGTCGCGCAGTCGCTGTTGCCGTACTTCGCGTCGACCATCTTCTTGACGCCGTCGCGCCGCAGCTTGCGCACGTCGCAGACGGCTACGAACTGCACGTCCTGCTCGCCGAGCATCCACCGCAGGTCGCCCCCGCCGCGCCCGCCGAGGCCGATGCCCGCCACCACGATCCGCTCGCTCGCCGGCGAGCGCCCCTCGCCGCCCAGGGCGGTGGACGTGAGAACATACGGCGCAGCCGTGACCCCTCCCGCCGCCGCAAGGGCGCCCCGAAGAAACCATCGCCGTCCCAGCTTCGCTCTGGCCGTGCGGGTCATCTCCATGTCTCCTTCGCCTGCTGCCAAACGCCGATCTTGCGGGGCGCATTCTACCGTCCGAGCCGCGGCCGTGCGAGCCCCGCTTTGGCTGGAGTCTCCCCCAAGTTCTGCTGGGGATGGGGATTCTCCTAGGACGCGGCATCGCGCGTCGCCGGCAGCGCGGCTGGGGATAGAGCCGAGACGTCGGCCAGTGCCGACGGTCCGACGAATGCAC
>Ga0272441_10007961_pt1 | contig 16997 bp, 17 predicted proteins | sample SSMProp6N_FD_193582 | JGI IMG/M metagenome (GOLD analysis project Ga0272441, IMG submission 193582) | Marine sediment archaeal communities from Little Sippewissett salt marsh, Falmouth, MA, United States - SSM-Prop-6N | ecosystem: Environmental > Aquatic > Marine > Wetlands > Sediment ...
CTTATTTATCGTGGGACGAGTGGCACTCGACCTTATGATGAATTATAGAACTTATTCATAATCCATAATTTCAAAATAACGGAAATTCTTTTTGGGAATTGCTATAAATTCTTGATTTATCATTCCTTCTTACAATGATAAATATCTCCACTAGCCATTCCTGTTCCTTTCAGCCCCATATATTCTGCATCTTTATTGTCGAATAAATCCGATACCTGTGTGTATGATACTTTGAAACCGGCTTCTTTTAGCCTCTCGATAAAATCAGGTCCATAGGATCTGACATGGTCCTCATGACCAAACTTTTTTAAACGCTCATTAGCATCCCGGATGGTTAGATCCTCGAAAGTTTTACCGGCAGATAAAGGAACAATCAATATTGCGAAACCATCACTTTTCAACACACGATAAAATTCTCTTAAAGCCTTTTTGTCGTCTGGAACATGCTCTAAAACATGACTGCAATAGATAACATCAAAGCTTTCTGCAGGATAGTCTATGTTTGTGATATCCATCTTTATCATTGCACCTGAACCTGATAAATCAGCTGTCAGGTACCTTCTTTTCAAAAGTTTCCTGAATTTTTTTTCAAGGCATTTCTCAGGCGCTATATGAAGCAATTTTTTATGTGAATCTTTGAATAAATTAGTTTTCTTTTTAAAGTAAAGCCAGACGAAACGATGCCTTTCAAGTGAGTTGCAATGGGGACAGAGAGCATTCTCGCGAGGATTTATGCCAAACTCTAGAAATTTCCTCGATGGTTTCCCGCAAACGGGGCACCAGCGGTTTTTACCATAGTACATGAACAAGTAAACAATTTTTTTCCCAATTCTTAAAGGTAATTTTATAAAGGTGGGTATAACCGAAATAAATTTTTTCATTTCAAACAATGAACAGTTCGTCTTCAATCTTTTGTAACAAGAAGCGTTTTGAGTTTTTCCTCATGCTCCTTTTCGGTATTATACAAATCAAGGAGAACTTCAGCACTCTTACTGTCTTCTATTATCTTTGATTGATTGAGATAATATTCTTGTGCATTTCTCTCCAGCTTGATAGCCATCTCGATTAACTCATCACGTCCTAATGAACATACAGACGGAATGTTTTCATAATTCACTTCATTTTCTACTACACAATCCTCTCCCTCGGAAAGATGTTTATATCTGTCTTCAAGTATCATTCTGTGGATCTTTTCGTCACCAGCAAGATTTTTACACATATATCGAACACTTCTATCCTCGATTTTGGATGCAATATAATTATAAAAATTGAATGCTTTGATTTCGTTGTTAATTGCAAATTTGAGAACTTCCAGAGCTTTTTGATTCTCATTCATTATTTTTGCTCCCTTATAAGCAAATTAGGAAAATAATCATTTAGTCTGAACTTACTTAATATTGTTTAAAACGTGCTTTTCCTTAATCGATCCTGCAAGTCTTTCCAATGCCTGAAAATCAGATTCATCCGGTAAACCTTTACACATTACAGGTTCAATTAACTCAACTTTCAAATCAGATAACATATTGCTAACCTGATCGACTACTTTGCTTCCCCAGCCATAAGAGCCGATGACCGATGCAAATTTGAGTTTTGGACGTAAAGCATTTGTCAAATATGCAGCATAAAATGCACTGGGATGAGGACCGAAATGAACAGTCGGTGTACCAAGAACCAATGTTGCTGCATCCACAAGAGATATTGCTAGTTTTCCTATATCAGTATCTGCAAGATTGAATTGATACACTTTGACTTCTTTTTCAGCAAGAGAATTTACAAGATATTCAACCATCAATTTTGTACTGTCATGCATCGAAATATAAGGTACAACAACGATATTCTTTGGATTACTTAAAACCCAATCCCTGTATGCATCTACAATGAAAGATGGCTTATCATAAATCGGTCCATGACTCGGTGCTATAAAATCGATCTCCAGGTTCTGCACCCTCTCCAGATTTTTCTTGATTACCCGTCTGAAAGGCATCATTATCTCTGCATAATATCTTTTCGCTGCCTCATAAACAAGTGCTATGTCACTTACAAAAATATCGGAAGTTGCAAGATGAGAACCAAAAAAATCACACGAGAATAGTATCTTATCTTCCCTTAGATATGTTGACATTGTCTCAGGCCAATGTACCCAGGGTGTATAAACGAACTCGAGCGTTTTGTTACCAAGGGATAAAGTCTCACCATCTTTTACAGTTACGATTCTATCCTCGGATATATGCAAATGGTCTGAAAAAATCCCCCTTCCGCTATGTGAGGTGATTAGCTTTGCTTCCCGGTATTTATTTAAAATATGTGGGATGACTCCCGAATGATCCTGTTCCCCATGGTTACCAATTACATAATCGATTTTCTCAAAATTCTCTAATTTCTTGAAAAGGGTTTCTTGCATCTTGGGATCGACAGCATCGATCAATGCTGTTTTTTCACTTCCCTTGATAAGATAAGAATTATAACTGGTACCATCCGGCAGGGGAATCAAAGAATCAAACAATCGTCGATCCCAATCGACTGCACCAACCCAAAATATATCCTCTTTAATCTTCCTCGCTTTCATTTTTCAGCTCCTTGTTCTATCTGTCATCCTGCAGGAAAATTATCATTATAACAATAATTTAGATTATTATATAAATTGAATAAAGATAAAAATATCCCTTTAAAATTGTGGAAATTTCAAAACTGATTAATATAAAGTTAATCTATTTAATCTTGTGGGGAAAAATCGTCTTTCCCGACACCGCATACAGGACATACCCAGTCATCTGGAATGTCATCGAAAGATGTACCAGCATCGACACCTGAATCCGGATCTCCAACTTCTGGATCATAAACATATCCGCAAACGTCGCAAACATATTTCTGCATTATTGTGTCTCCATTTTAAATGTTAAAAACAATATCTTATTTCAATAACCTGCTTGATCCTCAGATACTTTCCCCCGGAAAATTCTGTAAACAGCAATTGTGTAAACCATAACCAGAGGTAAACCAAACATTGCAATTATCAACATTACTTTCAACGTTAAACCGGTTGAAGATGCATTCATAATGGTCAATCCCTGACCGGCTTTATCTAATCTTGGTACTAAATATGGAAAAGACCAAGACCAACCATTGAAAAATGCCCTACAATTGATATGGAAGAAACTATGAAACCTTTAAAGTCCTCTCCATATTTGTTAAAAAATCCGATCAACGCAATTGACATTAATGTTAGAATCGGGACACTCCAGAGAAAAGGTGTTCCTTCATAGTTTCTAAGTAAATGTGGTTGAGTAAAAGGTGTAATTATCGTTGCTAAAATGAATAAAAACATGTAAATATACCATGAGATCCGCGCCCACCTTCTAGCTTTGGAAACTAATTCACCCTCATTCTTCATTGCTATGTATAATGCTCCATGAGTCGATATCATGAATAATCCCAGCAAACCTATTAAAAGTGCGTAAGGATTGAGAAGCGTAAAAAATGATCCAGAAAAATTCATCCCTTTGTCAAGGGGTATCCCTCTAAGAATATTACCGAGAGCTACACCAAATAGCAGTGCAGGAAGTATGCTTCCAAAACTAAAAGCGTAGTCCCAGAACTTTACCCATGAAGGTGATGTCAATTTATCCCTGCATTCAATGGATACTGCACGGAAAATAAGTGCATAAAGAACCAGCATCAGGGCAAGATAAAAACCGCTGAATACCGTCGCATAGACATGAGGAAATGCAGCAAAAAGAGCTCCTCCTCCGGCAAGAAGCCATACTTCATTTCCATCCCAGAAAGGAGCTATTGATTTAATCAATGCCTTTCGTTCTTTATTTTTTTTCGTAAATAAATACCAAAAACCCACTCCAAGATCAAAACCATCTAGTACCGCATAACCAGTAAAAAGAACTCCTATCAGGAAAAACCAGGTAACCTGTAATGTACTCATGCATTACCCCCCTTTTCATCTACAGCAGGTTTTGATAATTTTAAACTGTGTAATTCGTGCCTTAGGAGAAAAATCCATACGAAAAACAAACCAGAATATATTATCAGAAAAAGGATTATTGTCAGAAGTATCTGAAAAGGCGGAACCGATACTGATACGGCATCTGAAGTTTTCAAAATATGATACACAATCCAGGGTTGACGACCTACTTCAGCTGATATCCATCCAAGCTGATTGGCAATAAACGATAAAGGTATAGTCCAGAAAGCTATGTTGAGGAATAGCTTGTTATCATATAATTTACCCTTGTATAAAAGAAAAAGACCAAATGCCGCAAGTGCAAAGAAAAATGTTCCTAAGCCAACCATCATGTGAAATGTGTAAAATGTAATTTCAAGGGGAGGCCATTCATCCTTTGGAAAATCCTTTAAACCTTTTATCTCGGCATTAATATCACCATGAGCCATTAAACTCAACAATCCCGGAATTCTTACTGCAAGGTTCATTTTTTCACCTTCTGCATCCGGAATTCCAAATATCAAAGCCGGCGCCCTCCTCTGAGTTTCGAATACCCCTTCGAAGGCTGCCAGTTTCTCCGGCTGTGTCTTCGTAACCTGAACTGCATGATAATGCCCCAGCCCAAATTGGATAATGGAGGAAACAAGAGCAAGGATCAAAGATACCTTCATTGTCTCCTTTGCAAGATCAACTCTCAAACCTTTTAAAATCTGCCATGCACTAATTCCAAGCATGAAAAATGCACCGGTCATCAATGCACCATCAATCGAATGCAAAAAACGAGGCATGGTTGAAGGATTGAATACCGCTGCCCAAAAATCTGTAAGTTCAGCTCTGTTGTTGACAAGCTTATATCCGGCAGGGGTCTGCTGCCAGGAATTGGCTACAATGATCCAGAAACCGGAAAGAGTTGATCCAAATGCTACCATTATGGAAGAAAACCAGTGAACCTTAACCGAAATTCTGTTCCATCCTAGTAACAATATGGAAAGAAAAGTAGATTCGAGAAAAAATGCAAAAATTCCTTCCGCTGCGAGAGGCGCTCCGAAAATATCACCCACGAATCTCGAATATTCTGACCAGTTAGTTCCGAATTGGAACTCCATTGTTATTCCTGTTGCAACACCAATTACGAAACTCAATCCGAAAATTTTGAGCCAAAAATAGGATATCTCCCTGTATCGGTCTTCTCCTGTATTTTTGTATTTGGTCATAAACCAGACTATTAACCAGGATAGACCGATAGTCAGGGGTGGGAATATATAATGAAAACCAATCGTCAATGCAAATTGTATTCTTGCTAAAAATACTGAATCCATCAATACTCCGCTATTCAGCTTCTGTCGTTGGCATTGTAAATACTCTTTGACCTAATTCCCTGTCAATCATGAACAATCCGCTGCCATCCTTACCGATTAGCTTCAATTGCTGAATTATGTCATCTGCTGCAGCTTCTTCTTCAACCTGTTCTGTTACAAACCATTGAAGGAAGGTGTTTGTTGCATGATCACTTTCCTTGATGGAAAGATCAACTAACTTGTTAATCAAATCTGTCACCTTCTGCTCATGTTTGTAAGTCTCTTGAAGTACATCAAGGGGAGATTTCCAATCAGTTGGTGGATTATCGATCCCTGTTAATGTTATTTTACCACCACGCTCATGAACAAAATCATATATCTTCATAGCATGAAACATCTCTTCCTGAGTCTGACACCGCATCCAGTTTGCAAAACCACTCAAATTCTTCGACTGGAAATAAGCTTCCATAGAAAAATACATGTAAGCAGAATACAATTCAGCATTAACCTGATAGTTTAACGCTTTTTCAACACTCTTCTTTAACATTTTTTTATCCTTTCCAGAGCCCGTGAAGATTGCAGTACTCTCTTGCAGTTACTCCGGATTCACCCTTGAATGTCGCTTCGGGCTTCTCACCAGGCTTCAAAAACTTCCGGCAAATTTTGTCTCCACGAATAACTTCTATCCACTCGATATAATGTTTCTCCTCCATAGGATGTGCAACGCTACCAACCTTGACGGTAACTCCATCTCCAGTCTCTTCAATCACAGGTACGTGCTTCTCCTTGGCTGCGTCAACCGTGTTTTCGACAAATTTCTTCATCGGCTGATTACAACAAACAAGCTCTCCAACACCTCCATGCAAGATTTCCACTATATTGCCGCAGACCTCGCATTTATAAATTTCCATCCTTCCTGCCATGACCCACTCCTTTCAAGTAATTGTGCTGTTTATTTCTTACTCGTACTATATAAATACAAAAGGAATCTTAATTCTCCTTAAGTATCTCATCATCATATATAGTTTCGAAATAAAGCTTGTGCTTGCTTTCTTCCTTGGATAGGGACGTAAACATCTGCTTCAGGGATTCTGATTTCGCTTTTGCTGCAAGAGCATTATAAAGGTTCATCGATGCAAGCTCTCTTTTCATTGCTATGTTCAGAATGTCCTGCCATGTCATATCAGGTGTTGGTGTCATATCAACCATATAATCGCTAATCTTCAAGTTTGTTACTGGTTCAATATCTTTATTCATTATTCCTTCAACATCAAGGCTCTTGAGCTTATCCCTGTGACCCTCTTCCATCTTTGCAAACTTGATCAATTCATCCTTTATTCCTTGTACCTTTGACCTTTTCGACAGATCATAATAAAAATCAGCAGCTTCCTGTTCCCTATCTATTGCAAAATTAACAATTTCTTTAAGTTCATTCCCGTTGGATGAACTACCACATCCACAATTTTCCATGATTTCCTCCAATCAAATATCAACAGATTATTAGTTTGTAACCAACACTATTAGTTATACCAAATTTTTTACAGCTTTCAAAGCGGATTCATAATCCGGCTCTTCTGTCGCTTCCTCAACTATCTGCTTGTAACGGATCTTACCGCTTTTATCAATTATGAAAACTGCCCTGGCAAGAAGTCTAAGCTCCTTTATCAAAACACCGAAAGCTCTGCCAAGAGATGCTTCCCGGTAATCCGATAGGGTCTGAATCCTGCTTATTCCTGCAGCCCCGCACCAACGCTTTTGAGCAAAAGGTAAATCCATGCTGACAGCAAGAATCTCTATATCAGGATCCAATTCACTTGCAGCCTCGTTGAACTTTCGGACCTCCATGTCACACACAGGCGTGTCAAGAGAGGGTACCGTCAGTATCACACAGACCTTGGGCGCAAATGATTCACATTTAACAACCGACATGTCGTTACCAACAACTTGAAAACTTGGAACCTGATCCCCAACCTCGACCTTGCTTCCAACCAGGGTTAGAGGATTCCCCTTCATTTTAACTGTCCTTACTTTTTCATCCATAATATATCTCTCCAAAATCTTCAGGATTTAAAGAAAATAACCATCAATAAGGATACATACCCTTCTTTATGCTGTTCAAATCCTGTAGCATCTTGTCATGCTTTTCTTCATCAGTCTTCAAATAATTCAAAAGATATTCCTGAGCCACCAACTTCTTGCCCGAAAGACCTTCAAGTGCCATGTTTGCAAGCTCGATCGTCTGTTTTTCGATCTTTATGTGCTCCTCGATCAAATCCCAAATTCCACCCATTTCATCAGGTGAAATAGTGGCTGGCTTGTGTTCTAATGTATCTATAACCAATCCCTGAATTCGATGATGCATCTGGGAATCTCGCTGAATGATCTCCATAATCAAACGAAGAACCGGATTATCAGTCTTGTTGATGATCTTACCAGTAGACTCCGATGAAGAGTCTTCTATCTTTTGCCACTTTTTCATTATAGCGACAATTTTTTCCTGTAATTCTTTTGTACTCATGATTAAACCTCCACTATTTAGATATACTTTATTATACTCTATTCTACCAATTTTCTGCAAGGATTTCAAAATGTGCCACTGGATGGTCACAGGCTGGACATTTCTCTGGTGCTTCTAAACCATCATGAATATAACCACAATTGCGGCAACGCCAAACCACAGGTTTGTCCTTCTTGAAAACCCTGCCCGTCTCGATGTTCTTCATCAATTCTATATATCTCTTCTCATGCTGTTTCTCGGCAACTGCAATAGCTTCGAATATTTTGGCAATGCTCTCGAATCCCTCTTCCCGGGCAACCTTCGCAAAATCTGGATACATCTGCCCCCATTCATGATTCTCACCACTGGCAGCATCCTTCAAATTCGCCGATGTCGATCCGATCACTCCCGCAGGAAATGAACCCGTAATCTCGACTTCTCCACCCTCGAGAAGCTTGAAAAGTCGCTTTGCATGCTCTTTCTCTTGATTTGCTGTCTCCTCGAAAATATCAGCTATCTGCACAAAACCATCCTTTTTCGCCTTACTGGCATAATACGTATACCTGTTCCGTGCCTGTGATTCTCCCGAAAATGCCGTCAGGATGTTTACCTCTGTTTTCGTACCTTTTAAATCCATCAAAATCCTCCTGCAGTTCTAATTATTAGTTATCGATTGTTTACAATCTTTACAAATACCTATGAAGTCTATGTTATGACCTATTATCTCGAAATCATCACAATTACCATTATCGTAATTATATTCTACACTTGGGTTTAAATTTATATCCCGTACCTTTCCACATCGAACACAATGAACATGATTATGATCATCCATGAAAGCATCAAAATGCATCTGGGAATCACCCGAATAGATCTTCTGAATTAAACCGAGTTCATGAAGTACATCAAGGTTGCGATAAACAGTACCAAGACTAATATTAGGCATCTTGCTTCTCACTACATCGTAAATTTCCATCGCTGTTGGATGATTCTTGCTTTTTTGAAGAACTTCGTAAATTACCTTACGCTGCTTTGTTTCTCTGTGATTGTGATTTGTCATAAACACTCGACTAGCTATTAGTAATGATAATCATTACTAACATAATCACTATTATAGGAGTTCAAATACCTTTTGTCAAGTACATATTTGTTTATGGAAAAATGAAATTGTTTGAAGAGATTATTCTACTAAATTTTTTATGAAAATGTAAGATGCAATATAATATTGCATAGTTTAGTTTTAAAGTTTCTCTATTTACATAAACTTAGTTATTAAAATAAAAATTGAAAGTTCAATCATCTCTTGGTGAAATCCCCTATTTCAAAATCTCTTTCACGTACCTGTCAATCTGTGCAAGCTCGTCTTTCAGCATCTCACGCACCATCCCCCTTAACTTGCCGATGCTCTTGACTTTACCCTGTCCTCCTGAATCGAGCCAAACCTTCACCTTCTCCGTGCATTCTTCCCCCAGCTTTGCAAGCGCAATATGCACACCATTCCCTTCGTCGAATTGAGGAATAGGCAGTTCCAACACTTTTTTGTGGATATCACGGGGACCCCATAACCCTCGACTTTGCATCGGTTTGATCATCATATTTATAACAGGTGAATTCAAGACTGAAACCAGATAAAATCCTTCTTTAAACGAAATATTATTGTAATAATAAGTTTTAGTATCAACAATAAAATTTTTTGTTTTAATCTCTGCATCTCTATTAATAATAGTAGCTGCTAAATTTGATCCTGATGTATTATATAGAACCGAAAAAAATGATGTTGGATTTTGACATGTAAGTTTTCTTCGATAATCCAACCATTCAAGGGAAGTCATTACTTCAGCTTTTGACTTTCTGGTTTTTTGCCAAATATCTTCAACTTTTTCAAGCCAGTCGGCAAGATTATAGTAGCCTTTTTCCCTACATTCATCTATTTTTAATAATTTATATTGACCAACCATTTCAATTATAGGCAGAACTATATCCCGAAAAGGTAAATGCCCAAATGGAATCAAATCAGAACCAAGAAGAGTTGAATAAAGAAAGTTATTTTCAATATTACCTTTTATTTGAATGTTTTTATAAGGTTCTTTAGCATTTTTAATTGTATAGTTATCTGTTTCAAGTGGAATCGTATTAATATTAAAACCGATTGGAGACTTTCTAACCTGAACAAACCAAAAAATTCTTGGATAAATATCAGCCCCTCTTAGAAATTGCTTTTTATAATAACTCTCTTTGTGGTTTTCATAACCTTTTCCCTCAGCCCAAAACGATCTTTTTCCATATATGTTCACTGATAATTCGACATTTTCTTTTTCAAGCTCTGAATCTGCAATTTCGAGTGAAATATTTTTATTGTCAAACTTACCGTTTAAAACTTGCCCGTTAATTGATTTCTTCAATAGTAAATTATCGCTCTTAATACCTATCAAAACAGAGGAGGGTACATTGAACAAAGGTGTGATTCTCTCGCAATCCCATACTTCTTGTAAAATAAGATTACAATCTTTGTTTTCAGAAAATCTATATTTCTGTCTTCGTAAACTATCATGCTGATCTGCTGAAAAAATGCTTCTTGGTAAAACAAATGCTATTGTTCCACCTTTTTTTAAATAAAGGTCTGCTGAGCGAACAATAAACAATGTTGCAAATTCCATACTTGCAACAAGTTCCCCTCGTCCTTCAAGTAATTTATATTCTTCAATAATAAATTTTTTTAGGATTTTCTGATAACCGGGTTCCATTGTACTAAAAATTATCCAGGGGGGATTACCCATGATGAAGTCAAACTTGTTCTTGAGGAATAAGGGTTTATATATATTCTTCAATACAAATGCCCATATTGTATCTCTGTCTTTTTCTATAAGATTTTTGAGTTTTTCAGCTATGATGTAAAGAGAATGAACTGTGCTCTGATCATTAGATTCTTTAAATAATCGAACATTCAGATAATTAGAAAAATTCTCCCGAGTTGTCTTTCTCCCCTTGTTATAATCTGCAAATTCCTTCGCAAGCTCGATTGCATGGTCGTATAATGTGGGATCTTTCACGAGCTTCTCGGGAATGAGGATCTCTTCGCCGTCGATTTGAACCCTGTAATGACTTCCTCCGGCAACAATGTCGAGCTGTTCCGGAACTTCAGGAAGCTTTATCGTATCCGCAAGGTAAACGGGGATCGAAACCCGCTCCCTCGGTCCCGACATAAGTTCACCCAGAGCAAGGATATAGTTGGTCTTCGAGATGATTACCGCAAGGGGATGGACATCCGCACCATAGACATTGTCAATTATATGCTGTAATGTCTCGGGGGAATCACCCAGCCTTTTCCGCTTCTCGTGTATCGCAAGATAGAGGAATGTCCCTGAACCGCATGCAGGATCGAAGGTGGAGCCTTCCGGTTTTTCATCAAGAAGTCTGTTGACAATCATATGAGCAAGCCAGTCAGGTGTATAAAATTCACCCAGATCATGTCTCGTCTCAGGATCGACAAGCTCCTGATACAACGATTTCAGGACGTCTTCAGAAAGGGCTTTCAGGTCGTATTTATTCAAAATGCTGAAAAGCTTTTGTATGATGTTGACAGCCAGATCTGTCGTTTGATCCCTTGCAATCCATGAGAAGAAATCCTCCTCGATGAAATTCTCGATTCCGTTGGCAACAAAAAGCCTGCCTTCCATCATCGAGAGAATATCGGTCGAATTGGGAAGCACCGGACTGTCGGTTATCCTTATCCAGGCCATGAGCTTTGCAAGGGTGGCAAGGTATGTATGACGGATGAACAATGTATCCTGTGCCACATCGCTGCCGTAAACTATTCGTAAGTATTTCTGCCATGTTTCATAAACCACATAAAAAGATGGCTCTTTTTTCAAGTCTATCCATCGGGAGAGCAGAGCATTGCCTACCGTCTGAAACGCATGGCTCTTGACACCGAAATCCCTGCTGATGGTTTCGGTTGTCGGTTTTATAGGTTCGTTACGGAGAAAATATCGGTCTAACCAGAAATATACTTCTTGATGTCCTAATTCAGCCCAGTCGATTTCTTCGATTGTTTGAAGCTCTACATCTTCGGGATTTAGCGCTTTGGCTTTCGGATCAACGGGAATCGGTGTATATGTCCGAAACCTTACCCCGTCCGTTGCCATGCAGATATACGGCATTCGCTTGTCGATACTCTCCTCTGACCATAATATGGCTGTGTATCGTTGAAGCTGTTCCTTTGCCTCGTCCAGTTTCTTGGGGATGCTCTTTTCAAATTCGATGATCAGGTTCCCGAAGAGATTATCTACCCTTCCACGCAAAATCCTGTCGGTGTTTTTATTCTTTATTGATTTCTCGATACCGGAAACATAATCATCGATAAATCCGGGTTCCTCCCCTAAAATCTCTTGAAGCAGTGCTGCAAAACGCTGAGAACGGGCGGATTCGGTGTTCAGACCATCGATTTTTTCGATATAATCCTTAAATATTTCTTCCCGCAGCATCTATGAAAATTCCACCTTAAAAAAATTAAAATCGTTATTTTATTATAACATATACAAAATAGATTGTTGATTCATTTTCCGGTTACATGTTGTCCCGCAAATTTTTTATTTGTCCTTTTTTACACGTATTATGTCTCATAAAAACCGCTAAATGTCCCACATTGCATCTAATTATGTCTCGAAAAATACCTTGTATTTCGCAGGATTGCATGCTTTTGTCACCCTCAGTTTGAATTTGATGAGACAAAATGACCTCAAATGAGACAAAAAATTTTACGATTTACTAATCCGCTGTCATTCACTTTATGAATTACCCTTCCTGTGATAAATTATACACTTGAATTTTGAAGGACTTGAAATGCTGGAAATTGATGAAAGACTCGAATACTCAAAGCAGGTTTTGCTTGTCGAAGGGAACGATTCCGCTGGCTCCCTTATGAAAAACTATATCGAATCCATGCTTCAGGTCAATGTTCTATGGGTTCAGTCATCTAATGAATCAAAGGAAATAATTGATAAATTCGGTGCCTCTATTTTAGCTGCCCTAATTGATATCAACCTGGATGAGGATCAAAATACAGGAATCATCGATTACGCAATTTCAAAAAAAATACCCGTCATTGCTGTTACAACTGATATAAGCAATGAACTCTATGAGAAACTATGGTCAAAAAAAATTGTTGATTTTGTCCTGAAAAGAGGACCTGATACACTCGATTACATTATATCTCTTCTGAAAAGACTCGAAAATAACAGGAACATTGAAATTCTCGTTGTCGATGATTCGGCATTTCATCGAAACATCGTTTGCAAATACCTTCAAAGACAGAATTACATTGTATATGAAGCGGAAAGTGGTAAAAAAGCACTGGAGATTCTCGCAGATAATCAGGATATAAAAATGCTTATAACAGATTATAATATGCCAGACATTGATGGATTGCAGTTGACTAAAATTGTAAGACAAAAAAATAAAAAGGAAAAACTTGCTATCATAGGTATGTCGTCGGAAAGGAGTAATCTGCTTACCGCTAGATTCATCAAATATGGTGCAAACGATTTTATCTCGAAACCTTTCCAGCCGGAAGAATTCTATTGCAGGATCAATCAGAATATAGACATTGTAGAATATGTTGAAACTATCAAGGACGCCTCTCATACTGATTTTCTCACGGGTTTGTATAACCGGAGATACTTTTTCAAATTCGGAAACATGCTGTACGCAAATTCAAACAGAAATAATTCACCAATTCTGGTTGCCATGATCGATATCGATCATTTCAAAGCAGTTAACGATACTTATGGACATGATTCGGGTGATATCGTGTTGAAAAATATTGCCAGGATCATGAAAAACAGATTTCGAAAATCCGACATTGTGTCTCGATTCGGTGGCGAAGAATTCTGCATCCTTGCTACAAACATGGAACCGGATCATGTTTACAGGATTTTCGATGATCTCAGGGAATACATCTCAAAGACAGATATCGATATCGGTAACGACACGATCAGGGTGACCGTAAGCATGGGAATGTGCTTAAATCCCATGAAATCAATCGATGAAATGGTTAACCTCGCAGATGACATGCTCTACGAAGCAAAGGAATCGGGCAGGAACAAAATCTCCATCGCAAAATGATCGGGGTCAGATCTTTACTTTACACTTAACTTTTTTTAATCCTATAAAACGTAATAATACCAAGGCTTAAGATTGTCTTTTAATTCCTTAAGTGTAAAGTAAAGATCTGACTCCAAGTTACACAGCTTGATTTTTCATAGTATTATCATTATCCTATTAATACTGGTATTTTGTTCATTTAAATTTTATCAAATAGAAAAAATAAAAAGGAGCATAACTTGAAACCGATAACAAGAAGGGGATTTCTAAAAGCTTTAGGATATGGAACTGTCGCAACAACCATATCACCAAATTTCTGCTTTTCAAATCAATTACCCGAAAATAGCTCGGAAATTTTTCACATTAAGGATATAAACTTTCCAAAATTTGCTGATTCTAACCACCATCCAGGTGTCGATGCTCTCATATCATTAATGGGAAATAACGGAAGCAAATTTTATGAAACAAATTATTCAGGACTTAATGGAGGACATCAAGGATTCATTGCCAGGGACGATGTGGTTTTAATTAAAGTTAACGGGCAGTGGAGATGTCGCGGAGCGACTAATTCCGATGTCCTCCGTGGTATTATTCAATTGATTCTGGATCACCCCGAAGGCTTTGCAGGTGAAATTATCATTATAGAAAATGGTCAATCTCAGGGCAGCATGGACGGTACTGCTGGTGGATGGGGATCATACCCGGGTCTGGGAATTCAAGCAAACGCGGAAAATCCAAACCACACTTACAATTTTATAGCTAATGAAGTATTCCACGATTATCCCGTCTCGACTTACCTCATGGACAGCTTGAAAACAATTTATGTCGACGAGGATGACCATGTTAAAGATGGTTATAGAAAACTGGGTGTCGTCTCATATCCCTGCTTCACATCTAAACTGGGAAACAGGATTGAACTTGCAAAAGGCATATGGAAAAACGGACTTTACCATAACAACCTGAAATTGATAAACCTTCCTGTGCTAAAAACGCACGGAGGAAGCGGGATAACCGGTGCACTTAAGCATACATACGGGATCCTTACAATGGATTATCAACCAATCGATTACCACTATTCTGAATTGGGTCGCGCCGTTGGCAGCATGTTCGCATTTGCTCTCCCCCCAACACTTAACATTATGGATATGATATGGATATCACATAAAGCCCTTTCTGGCTATCCGGAAAATAAAACAAGCAGGCAAAATCAACTGGCTGCTTCCTTCGATCCTGTCGCTCTGGACTTCTATTCATGCAAATATGTTATGTATCCTGTCAGCAACAATGTAAATCACCACCCGGAAATGACGGATAAATATACCAATTCGAACTTCGGATTCCAGATTGTCGATGCTGCTAATATTATCAATGAAAATGGCGGTCTCATGGGGAAAAGGGTTAATTACAGGGAACCAGGTATGTCATCAGTTGCTGTCTCTAATCCTGTTCAGGTAAAATTGAAACTCAACAGAACCGAACTGTTACCGGGAAGTCAATTGAATGTCTCATATAGAATTTTTAATCAGGGATTTTCAAAGGACGTGGACTTTTACTTCGCTATTAAAATTGGCGAATCCTATTACTTCTACCCGAACTGGGAAACCACACCAACACCCAACCTGGAATCCTTAAAGGGTAATTCGAATCCAGCTTTCGGGGAGATACTTTCATTACCAATATCCGATAAAACACCGGGAGGAAAATATTCTTTCGCAGCGGCAGTCACGGATAGAGGAACAACGAATGTTCTGGGTTTTATCGATTATCAGGAATTTGAAATTAAAGCAGGCAGGGGAACACAGGGTAAAATTCTGGAAGCTTTTTCCTGAGTTTGACAGTTAATTTTTTTGCATATTGTGTAATAGATGTATATATTCAAGGAGTTATAAGAGATATTGCGAAAAGCGAAATTTGACATTCTTCACTACGTTTCGCTTATTATGTGTATATTGTGGCTATTTCATAATTTTACAATCAGTTGAAAAGAAGGTGGGATTTTCATTTTCATGGCTTTGAAAATTCTTTCTGCAAGCTGTGTGGCTTCACTTCTAAGCAGGTAATGCTCCCCATTTGAATCGAGTTCACTTACTTGAAGTTCGGACAGAGCATTCAACATCTTACCGATGGAATCTTTTATTCCATGTTCTTTTGTTTTTCGTTCCAACTCACGCATAACAACAAAGGCAAGAAAGCACAACATGAGGTGACCGGATATCCGTTTATCAGACCAGTGAAACATGGGGCGAACCTCGAGCTGGCTTTTCATCAGACGAAAACTCTCTTCGATCTTCCATAGCTCTTTGTATTTTTCAACAAGAGATTCTCCCTTTAAATCCTTGTTGTTGGTCAAAAGCCCCAGAAGACCATCGAATCTAGAATCCTCTTTGATGGCTTTATCATTTAACTCAGGCGTTTCATCCAGCTTCAAATACTTGCTGTATTTTCCGGAAAGCACTCCCTTTTTTCCAGTTGCAAGAGACTTTTTAAGCTTTTCTATAAGCTTCTTACGTTCTTTTTCGTCACGCAATGCTCTTTTCTCCGACCAGGTCACGATTAACCGTTTGCCGTCATATTCCGTCTCATATATCTTGAGATCATCCCTGATGCTTTGATAACGTTCCAAATCGGATATCTCTTTTTTGGTGTAACCGGGTAGCTTCTTCAGCCTTGCCGCAACAATATACCTGTAATCCTCCTCTTCGAGCTTCTTCAGGTTATTCCTGGACAATACTCCCGAATCAGACATGATGGTCACCTTACCAAGATTGAATCGCTTCTTCAGACCATCTATCGCCGGTAAAAGAGTCTTCACATCGGCTGTATTGCCGGGGAAATACTCGTAACCGATAGGATGACCAAAACTGTCCGTCATCAGTCCATATACAATCTGAACATCTGCAAACTTACCGTCTTTACTGAAACCCTTTTGCAAAAACTCCGTCTCCCGCTGACTGTCAAAATAGAAGGTGGTTGTGTCGAAAAATACCACATCCACGCTGTTGTTGAAAATATCCCCTCGGGCATCAAACAAAAATTTTTCCATCTCACCTTTGTGCTCGGATAAAAGGTCCAAAGAACGATAAAGATGATGAAGTTCCACAGAATGGTCTCCATCTATCTTCTCACGGTTCTGATATGTTCCAAGCTT
>Ga0272441_10007962_pt1 | contig 16996 bp, 16 predicted proteins | sample SSMProp6N_FD_193582 | JGI IMG/M metagenome (GOLD analysis project Ga0272441, IMG submission 193582) | Marine sediment archaeal communities from Little Sippewissett salt marsh, Falmouth, MA, United States - SSM-Prop-6N | ecosystem: Environmental > Aquatic > Marine > Wetlands > Sediment ...
CAGAATGATTTATAACCAAATCGTTAATTCTGAGCATCCCGATGACAAAGAAATTACAGACGAAACAATTTTCCCGATCTGGTCCATGTCAAAACCAATAACAACAGTAGCAGCTATGATACTGTTAGAAGAAGGTAAATTTATGTTGGATGATCCGGTTGGGAAATACATTCCTGAACTGAATTCACTACAATGCCTAGATAAAGCTGGTAATAAATATCCATGTAAAAACAAGATAACAATTCGTGATCTGCTTACTCATGAATCCGGATATGGTTATTATCCTGAAGTGATTGAGGGTAAATCTTACACTATCAATGACAATAAATTTTCAGACCTTGAAGATTTTGTAACTAAGATTGCCGAAATCCCATTAAGTTTTGAACCCGGGACAGAACACCAATATGGATTAAGCACTGCTATATTAGGAAGGCTAATAGAAGTTGTTTCAGGCCAGGGATTTTATGAATTCTTAAAAGATCGGATTTTTGATCCTTTGGATATGCCTGATACAGATTTTGATCTATCCGTTGATGAACGTAAACATTTCCAGCCCTTATTCCAACTAAAGGATACAACTATTGGGTATTATACCAGGGAGTTTGATGAACTGAGTTATCAGCCCGGATCCAAGGTACAATTAGGTGGAGAAGGACTGGTGTCTACAACTTCGGATTATTGCCATTTTTGTGAAATGTTATTAAACAATGGCGTATTTCACGGAAAAAGAATTCTTAGTCCAACATCAATTTCCTGGATGCATCAACCACAAACGGATGCTCCTTTAGGATTACCAGGTTTCAGATCAGGTTTTACCTTATGTCACCTTACTGATCCCATAACAGATGGGGCACTGTCCCCAGAGGGGATTTTTGGATGGGGTGGCTATCACAGTACATGGTTTTGGATAGATCAAAAAAATGATCTTTTTGGACTGATTATGACAAGGATGACAGGTCCGGAATTATTTTCAATGTTTAAGAAATTCAGAATAGCTACATATCAGGCTTTATATTAAACGTTACATAATCAAACGATTGCTAACATTGTGTATATGCCATCCCGAGTGCTCGGGACGGCACATACACATAACCGTTGTGGGTAATGCAGTGGAATGTAGAATTCAAGTAGAATGTTATTAAAGGAGAAATAATGAAAAAAAATAAAAACTTAAGCTTAATTGAGGTTGTAGCAATGGCAGTTGGTACAATGATAGGTGCAAGTATTTTTTCAATCTTTGGTTTAGGAGCTAAAATTGCTGGTAATGACTTGCCAGAAGCATTTATTCTTTCTGGTACTTATGCTTTAGTAGTTGCATATTCATATGCTATTTTAGGCGGTAAAATTATTTCTAATGCAGGTCCAATTGCATTCATTCTAAAAGGACTTGGAGATAGTATAGTAACAGGCGCCTTAAGTATCCTTATGTGGTTAACTTATGTTATTTCAATCTCACTTTTCGTGAAAGGTTTTGCCGGCTACCTTCTACCATTTATTAATATAGAATCAACAACGTTAGCAATTGGAATTGTTGAAGTAATAGTTATTACATTCTTTACAGCACTTAACTTTTTTGGGAGTAAGGCGGTTGGTAAAGCGGAATTTTATATTGTATTAGTTAAATTGTCGATTTTATTAGTGTTTATACTTGGCGGTTTTATGACTATTAATTGGGGAATGGCAAAGCCAAATTTCAATACAGTGCATACAAGTGGTTTGCTTAATGCTTCTATTATTTTTTTTCTTTCTTATATGGGGTTTGGACTTATTACCAACGCATCAGAAAATATTAAGAACCCAAAAAAGAATGTTCCGTTAGCAATATTTATAAGTATTCTATTTGTAATGGTTTTCTACATTTTAATTTCACTTGTTACAATTGGAAACTTACCCTTAGCAGATATTATTAAAGCACAAGAAAATGCATTAGCTATTGCGGCAAAACCATTTTTAGGTAATTTTGGTTTCATTCTAATTACAATTGGGGCCTTATTCTCTATTTCATCTGCATTAAACGCTACCATTTTTGGTGGTGCAAATATTGCCTATTCCTTAGCAAAAGATGGTGAATTACCTGAATTTTTTGAAAGGAAGCTTTGGTTTAAATCGAGAGAAGGTTTATATATTACCGCTGGGTTAGGACTTCTTTTCGCTTTGTTTTTTGATTTAGGAGCAATCGCATCAATTACAAGTACAGTATTTACTGTCATTTATGTATTTGTATTGATTTCGCATCTAAAATTACAAAAAGAATATGGAGGGAAAAGAATACTTCTTGTTATTAACTTGATTATTCTTTCAATTGTTTTTGTTGCACTTATGAAATATCAATGGGATACACAAAGGAGTGCTTTTTATGGTAGTATCTTTACTTTTATTGGAGCTTTTATTGTTGAATACTTATATAGAAAATATGGTAAACGTGAAATGAAATACAATAGAATTCGCACATACCCACAACAATAAATATAGTGCATTTGGCAGATAATGCTAAATATAAAGGTGGTAGCAATGAATAAATATAGTAGTAAATTGAAAGTTTGGAACATTGAAATGCCCAACGCCCCATATTTAAACCGTTAGCCCTAATTGCTAAATCAGGCTATACCCTTAAAATAAATTTGCATATTTCAGGTTATAGCCTTATATTTGAGAAATCATTTTAAGGGTATAGCCTTATGAAAACAAAAAGATTAATCAGAGAACAACTTGACAATAAGATAGCTAAGTTTAGTGATCTTTATGATATTGTTATACCACCACAGGGTTGGATCTACTCAATCCGGCAAGGAATAAATATGTCTCTCAGGCAGCTAGGACAGAAGATGTCAATTACACCGCAAAGCGTTAAAGAGATAGAAGAGAGAGAAAAGAATGGAACAATCTCAATTAAAGTATTAAGACAGGTTGCTGCAGCACTTAATATGAAGCTAGTTTATGGCTTTATTCCATCAGAGAAAACCCTTGAAGGTATGATTGAAAAGCGAGCAGAAGAACTTGCAAGAAGTATAGTGGAAAGAACCTCTGTCCAAATGGGCTTGGAAGATCAAAAAAACACGCCTGAAAGAATAGAAAATGCGATAAAGGAAAAAGCAGTTGAAATAAAGAATGATATGCCAAAATTATTATGGGATTAGAATTAGAATACATCAATGGGCAGACACCAATTGAAGAAGAAGAGAAGGAAGAACTTAAAATCAAAACCATCTCAACAAGAGGCGAACTTGATGAATTCGAACAAGCTAACATAGAAAAAGCTATTGAATGGAGTCTGAAAAGTAACCCTACTCACGAAAAGATACTTACTATTGCCTTCATCAAAGAAGTCCACAAAAGAATGTTCTCCGATGTTTGGGGCTGGGCAGGAACATTTCGAAAATCAAATAAGAATATTGGTGTCGATAAATTCCAAATAGAATTGGAACTCAGGAAACTGATGGATGATTGCAAATTCTGGATTGATAACAATACCTTCCCGGAAGATGAGATCGCGATCAGGTTTAAACATAGACTTGTTAAAATACATCCATTCCCAAATGGTAATGGACGACATTCAAGATTATGTGCTGATATCTTAATATCAAAAGGTCTAAAGAAAAAGACATTTACATGGGGAAGCAAGAATATTACAAACCAGGGGGATACACGTACAAAATACTTGAACGCTATATATGAAGCTGACAAAGAGAACATTGACCCACTGATTAAATTTGCACGAACATAAAAGCAACTAGGGCTAACATTCGGTATAATCAATAGGTTTGATCACGCTTTTTGCATATCTCATTGAGGCAACCGTGATTTGAAAAGAAAGGTTAACTTTACATATGAAACGTGAAGGAAGTATTAATGGTAGGCCCGCCTACGCCGAAGGCTTCGGCAGGCAAAGCAAAAAGCGCGCCACCCCGAGGACTCGGGGCCACCTACTGAATCATACCGCTGACCGTTATGCACAATGTAAAAAACAGCCTTTGACTCAAAATTGTTATCTTTGAAAAAAGGAAAGATATGAACATCCAATCAGAAAAGTTGAAGTTGATAGAATGGATCGCAAGAATACAGGATACTTCTATTATAGATAAGCTACTGAAAGTAAAAGAAGAGTCGGACTGGTGGGATGAAATCTCTCAGGAAGAAAAGGAATCCATTGAAAAGGGACTTCAGGACGTAAAGAGTGGCAAGACCCATCAGCATGCCGACGCAAAGAAGCTCTATGAAAAGTACCTATAAAATCATCTGGACTGATCACGCTCTTTCAGAATTAGAAGAGATCATAAATTATCTTGAATCCAACTGGACTCGGAAAGAGATTTCAAGGCTATTCAAGAAAATCGAGAAAAGCCTGGTTCAAATTGAAAGAAATCCGTCAATGTATCCAAAGACAGATAAAAGGGAATCAGTTCGACGGGCAGTTATAACCAGACAATTGACACTGTATTACAAATCCGACAAAAACTACATTTACATACTGTCATTGTTTGACAATAGAAGGAATCCAAAAGCAAGAAAATTATAAAAATACACTGTGTATAACATGCGGTATAATTAATATGCTTTGTCACGGTTTTTGCAAAACGTTCCACTGACAGGTATGAATAAAATAAAATATAACTTAGTAAAAATCAAAGCCGGTAATACACAAACTAAATAAACAACGGTAATCGGTATGAGAGGGAATTCGCCATCTGACAAGCACAAGCAAAAACACGTGCCATAACGGGCTGAAGCCCGTTAACGCCTACTGAAACATACCGCCGACCGTTATGCCCAATTATAACCAAAACCTCAATCCAATCGTCATAGATAAAACTCATTTTATTAATATATTACAAATCAGTACATGAAAGGCAGACATATCATCCTTCAGATAGTTCTATTAATTGGATGCACATCTTTTGTTTATGGACAATCAAACTCCTATTCTTATGATGTTATCAAGAGGATTGAAAAGGTTGAGAATTCACTTATGAACTGGGTGCAAACCCCGGATAGTTTGTTGCGGTGGAATATTGAAGACCGCATGAAATCTCATATGGTTAACGGGGTGAGTATTGCTGTTATCCATAATTTCAAAATTGAGTGGGCTAAAGGGTATGGATTCGCTGATATTGCCGAAAAGAGAAAAGTAACACCACAAACCCTTTTTCAGGCAGCTTCAATCAGCAAATCATTGAGTGCAATTGGAGCATTAAAATTAGTTCAGGATAAAAAGACTGATCTCGACGCAGATATCAATACATATTTACGTTCATGGAAGTTTCCTTATGATTCTGTATCAAATAGCAAGAGAATCACATTAAGGAATCTCCTGAATCATTCGGCCGGCCTAAGTGTAAGCGGGTTTCCAGGATACTTTGTTACTGATTCGATCCCTACAATTATCAAAATACTTGATGGAAAACATCCTTCAAAAACTCCTGCTGTTAGGTCTGTTTTGGAGCCTGGTATTAGATATCAGTATTCTGGAGGAGGTATTTGTATTACACAGGTTCTAATGACAGACATTACTAATCAACCATTTGAAGAATATATGCAACAGAGTACATTGATTCCACTTGGGATGAATGCCAGCTTCTTTGCACAGCCACCTCCTTCAGAAAAAAAGGAATTGCTAGCTACTGCATATAATAGAGATGGTAGTGAAGTAAATGGGAAATATTGCATTTATCCTGAGCTGGCAGCCGGAGGTTTATGGACAACACCAACAGACATAGCAAAGTATATCATTGAGACACAACTATCTTTACTTGGAAAATCATCTAAAGTCCTCACACCTGAAATGACAAAAATAAGACTGACACCGTTTGATGGTTATTCCGCACTAGGTGTTTATATTCATCACAATGGCAGGTATTTTGAATTTAGCGGCGGCAACTCTGGTTTTATATCAAAATATTGGGCTGATATGGAAAATGGAAACGGAGTAGTTGTAATGACAAACTCTACAAATGTTGAAATAATCCCTGAAATAGTTAACAGCGTAGCATCAACTTATTATTGGAAAGATTTTTATAAACCTGTCATTAAAAATATCATTTCAATCTCGGATCCCATTCTCAATTCTTATGTTGGTGATTATCTTTTTGGTGAAACAAAGATCTCTGTTATAAAAAAGAATAAAAGATTATTCATTGTTGAGGATCAGCCTTATGAACTATATTTCACAACAGAAAATGATTTTTTTATCTCAGAATTTGAAGGTGATTATCGATTCCTAAAAGATGCTAATGGAAAAACAATTGGAATCTTGGATTTAAACCATGACATAACTGGTAATAGAATAGTGAAAGAGTAAAAATTAAACTGGGCATAACATGCGGTATAATCAATGGCCTTTGTCACGGTTTTTGCAAGGTTACTAATGATAGGAAAATCTTAAAATAATAAATACCTTAGTTGTAATTAAAGTCTGTAAATCAACCATTAATAAAACACCCAACGGTATTAAAGGAAAATCGCCATAAGAAAGTTTTGGTAAAAACCCGTGCCATAATGGCTAGAAAGCCATTACCGGCCACTAATCATACCGCTTACCGTTATGCCCAATTCAATGAAAACCTTACAAACATAATAAAGCATGGATAAAGTTAATATTAAGGATAAGCTGGACTTGATAACAGATTATTGGAAACCAATAATTGTAGGCGAACTCAATAATCAACAAGTTCGATTAGTAAAGATTATGGGAGAATTTATTATGCATCACCATGACAATGAAGATGAATTATTCCTTGTTATCAAAGGATTTCTAAAAATGGATTATGGCGACAAAATAGTAGATATTAATGAAGGCTAGTTCATTATAATTCCCAAAGGAGTTAAACATCGACCAATAGCTGATTCTGAAACACATTTACTTCTTTTTGAGCCTGACACAGTATTAAATACTGGCGATGTGCGAAATGAAATAACTCTTGATTCACCAGAAAGGATGTAAATATGGAATATGAGCAAATAAAAAACAGATTGGCCCCTTGTGGGTTAAATTGTGGAAAATGTTTTGCTTTTGTTGACGGGGACATAAAGAATGACAGCAAAAGATTAAAAGAATCTTTAGGTGAGTTTGATATTTATGCAGCACGATTTGTTGACTTAATTAATGAACCTTTATTTGAAAAATTCCCTGATTTTAAAATGCTTCTATCCTATTTTGCTTCGGTCGAATGTAATGGGTGCAGAAAAGAAAGATATAAAATATTCAAAGATTGTAAAGTGAGAGATTGCTATGAAACGAAGGGAATTGATTTTTGCTTTCAATGTTCAGAGTTCCCTTGTGATAATACAGGCTTTGATAACCATCTTCACAAGCGCTCGGTTGATATTAATATGAGAATTAAAGAAATTGGAATAGAAGAGTACTATAATGAGATTAAAGATAAACCAAGATATTAAATAAAAAATGAACAGGGCATAACACGCGGTCATAAAACATTACGCGGATAATGCTATATTTAAACGAAATTACATTTAATCAACAGCTTAGCGGGCTGATAAGTTTGTGTTTCAAAATGCGCAACGTTTCATACCGCCACTGTTGTAGCCAATTTTTACAAATCTTAAATTTATGCCTAATGGGAATGTTTAATCATATATGTAATAATTATATAAAATTTGATTATTGAAATTTTAATTAAAGTAACTAATATGAAACGTTTTGTTACTATCCTGATTTCTTTCGTTTTGTTTTCCACCTTTATCTATTCACAGGAAAAGGCGCCTCAGACTCTTGAACAGTTAATCGACTCGATTCGGCTAGAAATGGAAAAAAACCATATACCCGGACTATTGCTATCCATCGTAAAGGAGGATTCGGTTTTGTATTCCGGCGGTATGGGATATGCAGATCTAGCTGACAGTATTCCTGTAGAAGGACATCACTTATTCAGGATGGGTTCTATTACCAAAACTTTTGGAGCATTATCTATGATTCTCCTTGAAAGAGAGGGGAAAATTAACCTGGATGCCCCGCTTCGTGAAATTGCTCCGGAAATTGAATTTAAAAACAAGTGGGAAGAGACCCACCCGGTTACCATACGTAATTTGCTTCATCACACATCCGGTTTTGATGATATGCGACTGGGCTCAATGTACAACTGGGAAGGTAAAGAAATGTCGGCGATTGATTTTGTGCAAAACAATCAAAATTCACTCCATTGTAGATGGAAACCGGGAACCCGCTTCGCTTATTCCAATCCAAACTACCAAATAATCGGATATCTGATAAAAAAAATAAGTGGTGTGCCATTTCAGCAATATGTTGATGAATTTTTTTTTAAGTCCCTTGGAATGGAACTTAGCAATCTCAAATCTGAAATGGATATCAAATCTAATTATTCATCGGCATATCAATGGGAAGATGGAGTACATAAAGAAATTGGTTTCAGGAACATACCGGCTGGGATGGCTGGTGCCCTAAATTCCAATGCGGAGGATATGACAAAGCTTCTTCAGTTTTTTATTGGCGATGGAAGGGTAGACAGTATGCAAATATTTTCTCCTAAAGAAGTTACTTATATGGAAACACCGGCTACAACACTTGCTTCAATAGCTGGTTTAGAATATGGTTATGGAATAGGTAATTCTTCCAGTAATTATAAGAACAAAATTATTTTCCATGGCCATGGCGGAGGGATTGATGGTTATGTTTCAGATTATTCTTACAACAGGGAATACGATTTGGGTTATGCATTGTCAAACAACGGAGGCAGATCATTAATTGCCATATCATCACTAATAAAAGAATTTCTGACGAAAGATATACTGGCTCCCGAACCTGAATCCAAACCAATAGACAAATCAATCCTTAAAAAATATGAAGGGTATTACCGGAATATAAGCCCCAGGAATAAAATAGCAAATTTCATTGAACGATTGATAGGAGGAAATAGACTAATTCTACAAAAGGATACTCTATATCAAAAATCATTTATGAAAGAACCATTGAAGTTAATCCATACAGGGGATAATCAGTTTCGACTTGCTGAATACAACTATCCGACAAAAATATTACTGACAAAGGAAGATGGTAATTTGGCTTATAGCGATACAGGGATGCTTTATGAAAAAACTGGGCTCTGGAAGGTTTTACTTTTAAGGATTCTGGTTTTCGGTTCTGTAATTATTATAGTAACCATGGTGCCAATTACTTTAATTTGGATAGTTATGGCTTTGATTAAGAAAATAAAATGGAAGGTATTCCAGCGCCTTTTAATTCCTGTGATGACATTGGTTTCATTTATATTGATCATTGTCAGCATGAATTTTATATTGAACGACCCGTTTAGGTTTGCTAAATTGTCCTTACCTTCTGTTTCTTTTGTGGTATTATCAATCCTGTTTGGTATTTCCTCCTTGTTAACACTCTGGAATTCATTTAAAAACAAGGAAAAGATAAAATCAAAGCTGCTCAAGATATATTATTTTGCTGTTGGTATCGCTTTTACAATCACTGCCCTTTACCTTACATTAAATGGAATAATAGGGTATCGATTTTGGATTGGTTAAAAATATTGATATACGGAATAGTATAACTTTATATTAGACATCGTAATGATTGGATAAATAAAAAACTGGCTACAACAATGTGTATAATTCATAAGGGTTTGCCTTCGGCGAGCTCCCTTCGGTCGGTTCAGAGGTAAGCGAGCGTTGTCATCCGGATCAATTTTGGGTGGTAACTTGATAGGTTTGAAGCCCGAATTCCCTTACGCACCATACACTGAAACGTTATGCCCAATTACGATTAAAAAAGATCCAGATATAATACTGAAAATGAACTCTTTTTTTTTGTTATTAAACTAACATTTCGGAATTAATTTTTTAAATTTATTTATTAATCAAAAAAAAAATCAACCATAAAAGCTAGATTTTTCCTTTATTTCATGATTCTAGGAATCATTATTAGTTGCAATCAGCAAAAAAAATCTCCCATTGAGGGTGCGTGGCAGTTGGTATATGCCAAGCCGAGTTCTATGGAGGAATCTTTCCCGGGACAAATAACCGGTTCAGATGTTAAATTCTGGATAGATGGATGCTTTACTTTTGCAGGTACCTTTCATTTAGATACGCTCGTAATAGATAATTATGGTTGGGGTACATATAAATTATCCGAGGGTACTCATTATGAAGAAAGTATCATAAAATATCATTATTCTCCAAATTTGGAGGGACAGAATTTGGAGGGACAGACTGTCAAAATGCTAATAGAAGTCAGGAATGATACTCTTATTCAAAGATGGCCGGCTGATGAGAACTGGAATCTTTCGCAGAAATACAGTACTGAAAAATATATTCGCCTGAAATAATTTTATAGCAGATATTTATTAGTAGGAAACTGGGCATAACAGCCAATATAGGTAAGCGTTGGGATAGTGGTTGTATTCAGCATGTTGTCTCTGTTTTAACGTTTTCCTCGGTAGATACGAACCAGCTCTGAAAACCACGCCTACCCATATTGGCAAAACGTTAGCTGTCATAAAAACACGAATATTCTAGTTGGCTATCAGCCAAATAAGTCTTAAATTGCTTTAAACTAACCTTTCAACCTCATGGCCGGACACCAGAATAAATTATCCCGATTCTGGCAGGAGTTAAAAAGAAGAAGAGTATTACATGTTATCACTGTATATGCTTCTGCCGCTTTTGTTATAATTGAACTTGTCGGTAATCTTACAGAACCGTTGAATCTACCGGCAAACCTTTCTACGATTGTGATTATTGTCCTTGCAGTAGGTTTCCCATTAGCAATCGTTTTATCCTGGCTCTACGATCTCACCTCAGGTACCTTTGAACGAACAAAGCCAATTGAAGATGTACAGGAAGAAGAAAAGGCTAAAGTGCCAAATGCCTGGAAGATTGCCACCTATGTAAGCTTTGTGGTCATTGCAGGTCTTATAGTCCTGAATATTGCCAGCAGAAGCAACCTTATTAAGCCGGGGATGATACAATCATTGGTTGTTCTCCCTTTCGATAATTACACGGGTGATGAAAATCTGGACTATGTAGCTGCCGGCATGCATGCCTCTCTTATTGGAGATATAGGGAAGGTAGGTGCACTGAGGGTGATCGGGGAAACCTCATCCAACGTATATAAAGAAACAGACAAGTCAGCACCCGATATTGCGAAAGAACTAAATGTGGATCTGGTTCTCGAACCAACTCTTACGTGTTATGGCGACACAGTTTGTATACTTGTGAGGGCTATAGCTAACTTTCCCGAAGAGAAACAGATCTGGGTTGCTGAATACACTGAGGATAAAAGCAAAATCCTAAGCCTGTGGAACCGTATTGCCAAACAAATAGCTGAACAAGTGAAGGTTCAGCTAACGCCTGAAGAAATACGTTTGTTATCAAAATCCATTATTGTTGACAGACAGGCCTATGATGAATACCTGAAAGCCCGCACCTGGGTGAATGATTTCAGTAAGGAATCTCTATTTCAAGCCGTTGACTATTTGAATAGTGCCATTGAGAAAGAACCCGACTGGGCTCCCCTGTTTGCGGGTCTAGCAGAACTCTGGGTTTGGATAGGTCAGTCAGAGTATGAATCACCATCTGTTACAGGCCCGAAAATCTTTGAGAACCTCAATAAAGCTTTGGAACTGGATCCGGATCTTGCTTTAGCCCAATATCTAAATGCCATGGTTGCACAATGGGTGGAGTGGAATTGGGAGAAGAGTGAAAAGGCCTTCCTTAAAGCTCTGGCTATCAATCCAAGTGACTCTTATACCAGATTGTTTTATGCCCAATTGTTATTGATCCTGCAAAGAAATGATGAAGCGGAGGCACAAATAAAACTGGCAGCAGGCCTTGATCCTTTTAATGATATGATGAAGTTACTGTATTCAGGGACCATGGTGCAGGCAGGCAATACTGAAGCTGCCTTGGCAGCTGCGGAGGAACTAGTAGCAACGAATCCGATGAACCCTAATGCCAATCATATGATTGAATCTGCAGCTTATAAATTAGGTGAGTACGACAAAGTCATCAGGGCAATGCAATACTCCATACCGATTTCAATCGAGGAAGATGTTTATCAAGGGATTCTCAGGATCTATAATGAATCAGGCATCGAGGCAGCATATAAGGAATTAATGGTACATATGGAGAAGTATGCGGAAAGCAATCGTATCAGTTCTTTGGAAATGTCATCAAGGTACATTATGGCCAATCAACCCGATAAGGCCATGGACTGGATAGAGAAGGGATTTAAAATGCATGATCCGCAATTAGGTTATATTGTCGCATCAGGGAGAGTTTTTGAACAATTGTATGAGAATCCCAGGTTTATTTCAATATGCGAGAAAGCTAACCTTCCACTTCCAGGAGCTAATTGATTAATATTTGCATAAATAACAAAATAATTACGACAGCTAACATTGTGTATATGCCATTTTTAATTGTCACAAGTTATGCAAACCAAGAACCCTTTACTTCGAGAATTAAATACAAGGCAAAACTTGCGCCAATAAACGGCACATACACTTGACCGTTGTGTGTCATATTAATCATATAAAAAAATACTGTTATGAAAAGATTATTTGTTATTCTACCATTTTTACTCTTCATTTTGATTAGTTGTCAAAACAAACAAACAATTGCAGAGTTAGAGGCTTTTAGAGCCCAAGCCAATATTGAGGAACATAATATTGAGCTTGCGAAAAATCTTATAGATGAATTTAATAATGGTAATGTTGATATTTGGCGTGAACTGTGTGCTTCTGAATTTGCCTACTTTCAACCATCTGAGACCACTAAGCCTCTATCCCTAGAACAGACGATCGAAGCATTTCAAATGATCTATGAGGGCTTCCCTGACTATAGCTGGAATATACAAGAACTGATTGCAAAGGGAGATAGAGTAATAGCTAGGACTAATTTCACAGGTACTAATGAGGGAGGATATAGAAACTACCCTATTACCAGTAAGAAAATCAAACTCAGTATCATTTCAATTATACGATTTAAGGATGGAAAGTGTATAGAGATAATGGAGGAAGAGGATTTATACGGATTTATGCGTCAATTCGGATTTGAATTGAAACTGAAAGAAGAGATATAGTAAGTCAACAACACTCCAATAGTTAGGTTTTAGTGATTAAAATAGAGTAAATAAAAACGCCACACAACATTGTATAAAAGCCATTAATAACAGCTTTTGTACTGAACCGTCAAGTGCAATTTTGTTTTAGTAGGAATGTCTTTCTAATAAAATATATGACTATGGAAAAAATACAACACCATTTCAAACCATCATGTAAAAAAAAATGTAACAGAAGATCATTTATAGTTAAAAGCATTTATACTTCCCTAGGTATTGGCTTAAGCTCAAGTCTGTTAGTCGCTGCTTCTACACCATGCTTTTACGGAAAGAAACAGGATGAAGAGATATTCAAAGTACTGGATGAACTGGTAGATAAATATCTTCCAATAATTACTACTTGTTCTATGACCAGTTTTTACGCATTAAATGAAGCATTCAATTTAAAGGCGGATAAATTTGTAAAAGCTCTAGCCCCTTTCCCTGGTATAGCTTCAAGAGGTGAGACATGTGGTGCAGTGTCAGGGTGTTTATCAGGAATTGCACTAGTATACGAAGATGACGATATCTTTAATAAAGATAAACATGGTCTATCCTTTAAACCATCTTCTACCTTTTGCTCAAAGTTTGAAATGGAATATGGTTCAACAAGATGTCGCGATGTTATTGAAAATGTAACAGGGAAGAAATATAATTTAGCAAAACCAGATGATTATGATGTACTCAGACAGGAAGGTGCTTTCAGTCATTGTCCGTCTGTGATAAAAAAGGCAGTACATATCGCAGCCGAAATCATATTAGTAAAGTCAAATTCAATATCTTAATTAAGATTATTACACAGTATTTGTAATCTATTTCAAGTTGTAACAATTAAAATTACAAATCTGCACTTAACATTGTTTGTGTGTCATATTAAATCATTATTCACCATGAAAAAAATATTGATACTTCCGTTGCTATTAGTATTTATAATCAGTTGTCAGGATCAAAAAATTTTGACTGAATATGAGAAGCTAAAAACTCAGATACAGTTAGAAGAGCAAAATAAAGAGTTAGCTTCTCTCTGGTTAAAAGAAGTAGACAAAGAAAACTTTGCCATTGTCGATGAGTTGGTTGCCAAAAATTGCACATCACATTATGGGGATAGAAGTTTTGATAATGACTGGGTAATGAGTTCTCTAAAAGCATTTCCTTTAGCATTTAATGAATATGAACATATAATTAATGATATGTATGCTGAGGGAGATAGAGTATGTGTAAAAATGACTGTTAAAGTGAAGCATACAGGAGATTTTGCCAATATTCCACCCACCGGCAAAACTATTACTTATGATGCATATACTGTATATCGTTTGGGGAATGGGAAAATTAGTGAAATGTGGTGGGATACCAATGCTGTGCTAGGTCTAATTGCTAAATTAGAAGATAAATAGGAACAAGAATTAAATAATACGCCACACAACATGCGGTATAATTAATAGCCTCAGCCTTCGCTAAAGCTTCGGCTGACAAAGTGTGTCATGCTTTTTGCAGTGCCCTCGCCGAGGACAACCTGACAAAAAACATAAGTGGTTCATGGGCCCGAGGGCCCGAGCTCTATTTAATTAAGAAAAGTTAACTTTATACAAGAAACATGAAAGCAGTATGAGTGGTTTGCAAAAAGCACGCCATAACCCCGAGGACAGGGTTAACTGCTACTAATCATACCGCCGACCGTTGTGGGTAATGGTAAAAAGAAATCTAAAAATATACTTTAAGATGGAAATAGTCCTGCTATTCATATTTAAATTAATTTTCTGACTTAAATTTTAAAACTATGGAAAGTTCAGATTTATTAATCCCAACCATGCAACCCTGTTATTTCAAATCAATGTGGATTTCGGTCCTGCTAATGATCACCATGGGTGCCACAGCCCAACAATCAATTCAACATGAACCCGTTCCTTTGCCCGGTTCCGAGCTCAGGAAGTTCCACTCCAAAATCATGGGCCAGGATTTCCTCATCTATGTCCAGCTGCCACTGGATTACGTTTCCGACGGATCAAAACAATACCCAGTTATGTATATGACCGACGGCAACCGTTTTTTCCCTTTGGTTGCGAATATGTCCACGCTCCTTGGATTTCCTCCGACCGGATTTCCGCAGATCATCGTAGTCGGGATAGCCTATGAGATTAAAGATATGTTTCAGTGGGCCGCATGGCGTACACGGGATCTGACCCCGACGGTTAATACGGGTGATGAACAGTACTGGGAGGGTCTCCTGAGAAGAATGACTGGCGACACTACCCTCCGGGTTGAGACCGGGGGAGGCCCCCGTTTTCTCAGCTGCATCTGTGACGAACTGGTCCCTTTCATCGAATCTGAATACCAGGTTTCACACAAGGGCAGGGCGCTGGCCGGATACTCCTACGGGGGGCTCTTTACCCTGTTTGCCATGTTTGAGCGGCCCGAAGTGTTCCAGCGGTACTTTGCAGGAAGCCCGAGTATCAACTATGGCAACCGGGTGTTGTTCGAGATGGAAAAGACCTATAACCAAAACCATACCGATCTGCACGCAAGGTTGTATCTCAGCATCGGCGGACTCGAGGATCAAAATTGGATCACAGGTTTGAATGAGATGGCAAATATACTAGAATCCCGAAACTACCCCAACCTGGATGTCCGGACCCAGATATTCGAAGGTGAGTGGCACGGTTCTGCCGGCCCAGCATCCATAATGAGGGCATTTATCAATCTGTATGGGGAATAAAACAGCGTAGCAGTTTATGAATGAAAAACCACATACCCACAACATTTTGTATAAGTAATGGCAGGAGACGTGCTTAATATCAAGGTTTGTAGCCCGCTCAAACTTAATAGCGGTTTGACAGGAAGGTACCACTCAATCTGCCACTACTCATACAATTTACCGTTATGTAGGATTAAAGGAATAACAATCCTCTTGACAAATATACCAATATTTGGTATATTTGTTAAAAATTGGAATCATGAATAAGAATACTTCAATATCATTAGGCAGTTATTTCGATCAGTTTATTAAGAGCAGAATATCACAGGGAAGATATAAAAATGCAAGTGAAGTAGTCCGGGCAGGATTAAGGCTTTTGGAAGAAGAAGAAAATAAGATGGTTGCATTACGTGAAGCTATCCAGGACGGTATAGATAGTGGGATTGCAAATGACTTTGATCCGAAATCACATTTGAAGGGCCTCAAAGCAAAAAGGAAATAGAATGCCCGGTTATAAGCTAACGCATAAAGCTGTCGAAGATCTAACTGGCATTTGGAATTATACAGTTGAAAAATGGTCTGAAAAGCAAGCTGATAAGTACTATCGCTTGCTGATTGATAATTTTGATGAGATATCTAAGAATCCAGGTTTAGGAAAAAGCTATTCAGATATTATTGAAAACATATTAGGATTTAGAGTTGGCAGACATATTATCTTCTATCGTATAATTCAAAGCAATAAAATTGAAATATTAAGAATCCTCCATGAGAAAATGGATCTAAAAAATAGAATAAAAGAAAAATAACCCCACGTAACAAGCGGTATAATTAATTGGGCTTGTCACACTTTTTGCAGCTGTTAACTTCGAGGAATCCAGAAAAACACAAGAGGTTCATTACTCCTAAGATCAACCCTTTTATTGCCAAAATATTCTTAAATTTATATGGCAAACAAAACTGTAAAATGAACGGGTACCGGTATGATTGTCCAACGCCCATAGCTCTCAGCTCACCTCCGCTATTGCTCCGGTGAACTGGCAAAAAGTGCGCCATGGCGGGCTGAAGCCCACCATCGCCAACTAATTCATACCGCCAACCATTACCAAACATATAAATAAATGAGAAGACCAATGGATTTATTAAAAAAATCAATTATCGTATTATTTGTATTATTAATTTATATTATACCTGTATTGGCACAAGAAGAGGGAGAACCTGTTTCAATT
>Ga0272441_10007963_pt1 | contig 16996 bp, 19 predicted proteins | sample SSMProp6N_FD_193582 | JGI IMG/M metagenome (GOLD analysis project Ga0272441, IMG submission 193582) | Marine sediment archaeal communities from Little Sippewissett salt marsh, Falmouth, MA, United States - SSM-Prop-6N | ecosystem: Environmental > Aquatic > Marine > Wetlands > Sediment ...
TTTCTCTCCCAGATGCCGGTCGGAAAAATCCCGGGCATCGGGAACAAGACCGCCTCGGTCTTGAACGGCATGGGGATCATCACCATCGGACAGCTTGCCGCATCCGACGTGCAGGAATTGATCGCGCGGTTCGGTAGGTGGGGGATCGCAATGCAGGAACTCGCCCGGGGAATCGACCGCCGCGAGGTCAGGGAACGGGGGGGGAGGAAATCCATCGGCAGGGAGATGACATTCGCGGAGGATACAAACGATACTGACATGATTCTTTCGAGACTGGACGCACTTGCGGGGGATGTGCACGCAACCCTGAAAAAACAGGGCTTGCGGTTCAGGAATCTCACCATAAAAGTCAGATACGCAAGATTTGCCACATACACGAAATCCTACACCGCCGACCACTTCACCGATGATCTCACAAGCATACAGCGCATCGCCAGGATGCTGGTCCGGGAATTCCTCGATGACCAGAAAATCCGCCTTATCGGGATACGCCTCGCACGGTTCGACCAGAACGCAGCACGGCAGGCCACGATTGATGAATTTTTCAAAGGGGACGTCTGACAGGGAGGCGAACAGGGCAATTGTGTGAATGGTGCTATTTTAGCAATCAGCGAGATTATCCTGACCATTCCCATTCGAGAGAGAATTCGAAAGAATTAAGCCACGGACGGCGTGAGTACCAGTTGGCTATGGATAGCCGCCCTGCTCAAGGGATATGGGACCTCCCCTGGGCCGGATCATTGCGGGACGAGGTGCTTGATTCACCTCGCCCAAAAAAGATATCCCTGGTTGGTGGGGATATATCGACCTTTTTTGTATGAATTAAGCGGAAACGTGCAAAAAATGATGGTGGATTGATTTTACCTCACCGGGATGATCAGGGACCGCTCACCGGCTGGCATGAACTCACGAACTGCACCGCGTGCGAATTCACGGCGCGGCTCGGCAAAGTCGAACTTGAGGGAGGGATCTGCAAAGGTGACTTTCACGAGGGGTTCAAAGCAGTACGCGTCGTTGCGCCCGTAGTGAGCGCCGGCAACGATTGCGGCATACTCTCCCTGGTGGCCGACGTTCATCGCGTAGTTCGGATAGTTCGGTCCGCGCAGTTCTCCCATTGCACCGCGGTCGGGCTCCATGGAGAGCGAGTTTGCCGAACCGCACTGGTCCTGCAGGTCGTAGCCGAAGAAGCCGAGACGTGACCATGCGTCCTTGTGGACGATCATGGAGAGGTACCATCCATTCAGACCGGCGTTGGAGTTGCCGGTACCGATCGAACAGGTCAGACCGGACGCTGCGGCGATGACGCCGGCACGCTGGGAGCCGCCGAAGTGGTCCTCCATCAGGGTGGGGAACTGCTCGTACTGCTCGAGCGCGTTGATGGTGACCTCGGTGGCGAGATCGTTGACGACCTCCTGGGTCGGCTTGATGACCTGCTCGGGGGCCGGGCTGGTGTAATCGAAGCCGTACTTCTCCTTGAGGTAGTCCATACCGTAGTAGGTGAACTCGTCCAGAATGTTGTCAGTGTAGGCTGCGGTTGCATACTGCGTGAACCCGACACCGCCGGACATGTAGGATCCGAGCCAGATCTGGTCGAAGAGCATCACACCGGCACCGACGACCTCGAGGGAGGCGCGGGCAGGGTCGTTGGGATACTTGCGGTTGGCCTGGACGATATCGCCGAAAACTCCGAACTTGATACCACCGGGCTCGTTCGGACCGCGGGCGCGGCGTGCGGGCAGAAGGGAGGCCATCTGCACGACACCGGCGTGCTTTGCGGCGTAGGACAGGTCAGCGACTGCTGCCTCTCCGGCACACATGCGGTACGCGGCAATGTAGGACATACCGATCTGCATGGCAGACCAGCGGCTGGTGGTTCCACCGTCACAGGTCCTGGACACGATGGTCGGGATGTGGATTGCCTGATAGAGGGACTTGCCGATATCGGCTTTGAGCTCTTCGGCCTGCTCTGCCGGGAAGAGCTTTTCGACGTCGATGAGGAACTGGGACTCAATGTCGTCGGCCATCTCCGCATCGCCGGTGAAGACCTTGACGAAACAGTCGTCGACAATCCCGGGGTTGGTCTCCACCATGTGCTCCTGCACGACGGCCGCACCGGGCATGGCGTGGTTCAGGACGTGGAGGTACTCGTTGATGGTCTCGGGGGTGACCTCTTTTCCAAGGCGCTTCTGCAGGGTCGCGTGGGCCATGTCCATGCCGACGATGACCGTCCTGCGGATGTCGTCCCAGAACTGCTGCATGGCGGCGTTGTTGACGAAGTGCAGATCGTCGCCCTCCACGAAGACGCCGGACTGGCTGACCTGATAGGTCATCAGCTGACGCTGGCCCATCGGGATACCGCCGAGGTGGCAGCGCTCGGGGTCGTACATGGAGATACCGCGTTCTTTCTCGATTGCCTCAGTGGCCTTCATGAACTCCCGCTTGCGTGGCGACTGGCGGACACCATCAAAGCGGTAGAAGGTGGTCCTCTCGGATTCAGGGTTCTCACCCTGGAACTTCTCCTTCAGGGAGTCAAGGAAGAGTTTCTGTGCTCGCTCAATTTTTGCCATTGAAATCACTCCTCTTTCGGCATAAAGCCGTATTTGGTCCTCAGCGTGTGAATGCGCTGCAGGTATTCGATGTATTCCGGATCCTCACGCAGGGAAGTTCCGACGAGCGAGTGGAAGATCGTGGAGTGTGCCTTGAGCCATTCCTCATCCATCGGCTTGCCGACCTCGACCTCCCGATCAAGGGGAACACCGATCTGGTCCTTGACGTAACGGACAATGTTGTCATCTCCCAGCACGCAGCGCTGGAGCATATCAAACTGCATGCCGCAATACCGCCGCTGCCCCGGCCCCCCGCATTTGATCCGCGCCGGATGGCAGGCATTTTTGTGGCCATCGGATGGTGAAAGAAGAGACCCGGTGATCACTGCAACCTTCATAAAATCTGCAAAATTTCCTTGGAATGACCTTTTGCAGGGTTATCATGCTTATTTTCCCGGGATATATTCAATACATATCGGCATCTTAATGCCTCCCAGTGGTGACCATCAGATGCGTTCGCCTTGCTCCGGTTCTTCTGCCCGCCGGAGGTAGTCTTCCCCAGGTGTTGATGTAGATGGTGAGTCATGCCAAAAGAGGTCCTGAAATCGAAAATATTTCATCTCCGGTGCAGGATGAAGTGACATATCGGGACTGCGAACGTTTTACCGGCTGTGCTTACTTTACGTTTGAGTACATCCGGCGATCCCTCCTCCCGCTCTGTCGCCATCCCGACGCACGCAAGTTTCCCGTGCTGTATTATTGCCCTTTGTGGGACCATGACAACATGCATTGCCCGGTGAAGATCTGCTGCAAAAAGAACCGCTAGGCAACCATGCCGAACCTCGATTCAAGAACCGCAGCACCCGTATCAACGGCATTGAGGGCATGTACATCGAATCCGGGGTGACAACGTGACGAGAACAGGGATACAACCGGTGATGATTGCGATTGCGGTATTTACCGGCATTGCGCTTGGCACAGTCGTTCTTGCGGTAAATGTGACCTTCCGCGAGAGCGCGGTATTTCCGCTTCTTATGGGAGGGTTTTTCTTCCTGATGCTGTTGATCGGCATCGACTACTGGCAATGGATTCATCAGGAGGGGTAAGATGAGAGACGGTATGCCCTCGAAAGGGCAATAGAGCCGTTTCGAAGGAACCATCGGGTGGAAAAACGAATAATCAGCACGATTATGCGAGGTTCGAGGTTATTTTCACATAATTACAGTTCATAACACATATATTTCTCGAAATAAACCATATTCTGATGAATACAACGCTAATGCTCCTCACTCTGCTATTCGGGTTTATTATTGGCTTTTACCTTTACGAAGTAAAACGGTTCAAAGTGGGTGGGGTGATCGCCATCCCCATCCTTGTCATCTACTCCCTGCAGGACATGGTTATTCTTCCCATATTCGTCATATCCGCCATTGCCTGCCTTGTTATTGCCCGCACAATCGCAGAAAAAACGCTCCTTTACGGGCGCAGACTGCTCTACTGCTTCCTCGCAATCTCCATCATCGGCACCAGCATCATCATCGCAGTGACCTCACATTTGATTGATCCTCTGGTGCAGGAGATGGTCGTATTCACCATATTCCCGGGAATTATCGCCTACAACATCAGCAAAGAGAGCTACGACCTCAACAGCGCTGCAGAGAGCGTGTTCCTCGTCATCGTGTACTTCATGGTCGTCTATCTCTTCGCACAATCCCTGCTGATGCTCGCCGGGGGATTCGCATGACGCTCTTCAAGCCGGAATTGCATCGTATACAGGACATTGAGGCGTATAACCGCAAAATATCCCATATATCACACCGGATTATCGTGGAGGGGACGAGGGGGAAATCATCCACCGTGCGCATGCTTGAAGAATGTGTAAGGAACGCCGGGTACACCACTCTTGCGAAGACCACCGGGGAAGATCCCGAACTCATCTACAATGAGAAATAATATCGATTTTTCGGGAGCAGGATACAATCCTGCTCGATTATGACAACATACCCTCGATTCTGCACTACGATGTCGATGCGCTCATCATCGAAAACCAGGCAATCACCCCCTACACCATGCGGTATGTGCACCAGATCATCCAGCCCCGCCATGTGATAATCCCCAACATCCGCATCGATCATATCGAAGGATTGGGTGACGACCTTATCGGGATGACAGAAAATTTCACCAAAAACCTGCTTGTCACCCCGGACCGAAAGGAGGTTTACTACACCGAACCGATTCCCAAGGCCCATGACACGGTCTACCCTGTTCTGGAGGAATTCGCGGAGAACCACGATGATCTCGTACGCCTTCATGATATCGAAGTCCCTCGCCCGTACCGAAGGTTGCCGGGCATTGAAAACGTCTGCATCTGCACGTATTTTATGAAGCACAATTTTGGCTTTTCCGTGGACGTGGGCAGCTTTTTGCGAAGAATACGCCAGAAATTAACCATCAAAACCAATGAAGCATCAATCAACTACTTTAACGCCAGCAAGATCAACGATCCCATCTCATTCATCCACATGCTCTCCTTTATACTCGGCCAGACGGACGACAGGGTGGCACTCATCGGGTACCTGCGCCATGACAGGGCGGGAAGAAATGAGATTTTTGAGGACTTTTTCGATGAAATTGCCGAAAAATTCGGCGATCGAATCGGGCGCATCTGGCTGGCAGGATACGGCACGGAGCACTTCTATGACCGGCTCCCCGAGCCCCTGAAGCAGGTTGCGGACTACAATGTGGGAATGGACGACATCCCGGAAATTCTCAACACCGTGCGGGATCGTCGCCTGCTCGCGATCCCCATGATCAATCGGGTCAATGCTTTCATGGACGAACTGATCAAAAGGCTCGAAGATCCTGCATACACCGGAAAGCGTGGTAATTACCGCTTTGATCAGGTGACCGGCCTTTCAGAGATACATGAAAACAACTCCGGCGGACAACCGTCACCGGAATGAAAAAATCCCCTTTTTCCATCTGGAAACTGAACATCTGTGATGGGAAAAAACCAAAATACTATGCCGTCGTAGGAGGTGCTCATGGAACTACCATCCCATGCGCCGAAAGGTGGGGGGCGGGTTCTCAGCGCCATTCAGCAGAAACAGATCATGAGGGCCTGCGACAACCGGTGTGAGTGCTGCAGACAGCAGTATCCACGATATATTCTTGAAATACATACGATTGGTGGGGGCATTATTGCGAACCCACAGGGCAGCGAGATCAATGAGCGCCATGTGGTGGTCATGTGTGCCCAGTGCTGGCATGCGACAAAAAACCTGCCTGAAAGCAACGCCATGCTCCGAAGCATCGTCAGGGAGCGCCCCCCGGAGATCAGGGCAAGGATTCAGCGCATTCTTGCCAAGAAATCAGCCCCTTACATGCCTGAAACAGAGTTTGATCTCGCAGAACTCTTTGCGGACGCGTACGATAACAACGGGATGGATCTATTCCTGAACGGCATGTGAACATCTCTGGAATGCTTGGTCGAGCATTGAATCCTCATCCCTGCAGCCTATGCAGTTGGGTGACCAGCAACTTGTCCACCCGGTTCCCATCCATATCCACGACCTCGAACCGCAATCCATCCCACACGAAGTGATCCCCGGGGGCGGGGATGGATTCTACGCTGCCGGCAATTTCGGTGGCGATGGTTGCGCCGCCGAACGCACCGGCGAGGATGCCCACGAAGGTAATCCCCACCTGAATCGTCGAGAGAAACCGGGTGGGCTCTTCCGCAACCTCCAGCGCAATCCGGGAGCGTACATCACCTTTTTCCGCCCGCTGGTGCAGAAGGGCTCGCTTCGCTGATATCACGGCAAATTCGGAGAGGGCAGAGAACCCGTTCGCAAGAACAAGAAGGAGGAGTATTATGATTTCAGTAATCACCGCGCGTTCCCCGGAACCCAACGCAAAGCCTATCATGCCAATATGAGCAAGCGAAGGTAACTTTAATGTAATTCAAACCGTGCACGCTTTGAGGGGCCGTGCAGGTGCGCCGGGACATTCGAAAATGATTAATACTGGCCCTGTCAAGAGAATCGATCCAATGGTAGCCAGATTACTCGTCGCCGTTGATGGCTCCGCTACAGGTGATAAAGCTCTCAGAGAGGCGATATTACTCGGCAAAGAGCTGAACGCCGATATACACGCCCTCTATGTCGCCCCCCCGAAGAATTACCCTCTCACGCCACCCTCACCTGCGTTCTCAAGGATTGATCCCACCTACGATGTACTGACAAAGATCGTTGACGAAGAGAGCGAGCACATACAACGCAGAATAAAGAATATCGCCACCGAAATGGGAGCGGACATAACCATCCACCTACAGAGGGGTGACGCCCGCAGCGAAATCATCAGCCTCGCACAGCAACTCGGTGCCGACCTTATTGTTCTCGGGTCGGTGGGCAGGAGCATGCTGGACCGCATCCTCCTCGGAAGTGTCAGCTCGTATGTGGTGGAGCACAGCCCGATATCCACCCTGGTCGTGCGCCCCTGACATAGCGCGATCACGCTATGAAAAACAGGCAAATGCATAACACGCATTGATGCACCCGCCGAAAAGCAATACAGCGCATGAAAACCGCACGCACGCCCATTTTGTATAAAAACTAATTTATATTATTTGCGTAGATGGAACTGGTGGCCCGTTCCGGGCTGGAGGAGAACTCATGAAGAATATTGTTGAGACAGCACAGGAAGCGGGTTCGTTCAGTACGCTTATCAGAGCGGTACAGACTGCCGGTCTGGCGGACGTGTTGAGCGGCAAGGGCCCGTTCACGGTGTGTGCACCAAACGATGCCGCGTTTGATGCGTTACCCAAGGGAACGATGGATGAACTGATGCGGGATCGCGATCGACTCGCAAACGTACTCAAATATCATGTCGCATCCGGCAGTTACACAGCGGAAGATGTCAGGAACATGAGCTCGATCAAGACGCTTCTCGGTCAGGAGATTCCTGTCAGGGTAGAAGGAAACAACGTGATGATCGGGGACGCACGAGTAATACAACCCGACATTGAAGCGACAAACGGCATTATTCACGTATTAAACAAGGTCCTGATCCCCAAATAACCACCGCCAGGGTGTAAAAACTGGCTAACCTCCTTTTCCTCTTTTAACACCGCATTCTTGCGTGTTTCTCGCAGATACTACATGGATCGTGGCGTATGTCCAAGCCAGCGCGACCATGTGCGCGGGGCAGAAGGCATAAAATCAACATATGGTTTATCATCGAGTCCGGTCAGGTCAGATGTCCTGAGGCCGCATGCAGCCCGCCAAACCATTGTGCAGAAAAATATACTGCTAGGAAAATATTTCTAACATCGGGCCTATTGTTCCATCATGAAGCCCGAAATCAAATTAACTCCTCCAGGACCTCTGGCGGTTGATATCCTGAAGCGTGATTCCCGCGTCGTGTCACAATCCATGATCAGGGAATATCCCCTTGTGCTCCATCATGCGAGCGACGTCAATCTGTGGGACGTGGACGGAAACAGGTATCTCGATTTCACTGCCGGAATCGCTGTCATGAACGTGGGATGGAACAATCCCGGGGTTGTCCGTGCCGTTGAGGAACAGGCAAAACTCCTCTCTCACGGTGCCTTTCTCGACTTTTGTTCAGAAATTCCCGTAAAATTTGCAGAAAAACTGACCGAATTTCTCCCCGAAGGACATAACAGGGTGTATTTTTCAAACTCCGGTGCCGAGTGTGTCGAAGCTGCACTCAAACTCGCCCGCTACCACACAAAACGAAAGTACTTCATTTCATTCTATGGCGGATTTCATGGCCGGACCTTCGGCGCCCTCAGCCTGACCGCATCGAATGTCATCCAGCGAAAGCATTTCGGGCCGTTTTTACCTGTTATCCACGCGCCGTACGCGTATCCCTACCGTCCACTCGGCATGGAATCCGCGACCTGCGATGTGGATGTCATCCACTACATCAAAGACCAGATCTTCGAGATGGAAGTCTCCCCTGAGGAGATTGCAGCAATTGTAGTCGAGCCCATTCAGGGGGAGGGCGGGTATATCGTGCCCCCGCTCGCCTTTCTCAAACAGCTTCGTGAAATCTGCGATGAAAACGACATCCTGCTCGTGGCAGACGAGGTTCAGTCAGGATGTTTCCGCACGGGCACATTTCTTGCCTCTGAACACTCAGGAGTGAAAGCCGACATCGTATGCCTCGCGAAGGCCATCGGGGGAGGACTTCCCCTCGGCATCACCGTGGCGAGGGACGAGATCATGACCTGGCCCCCCGGCTCTCACGCGAGCACATTCGGGGGAAACAATCTTTCGTGCGCCGCCGGGCTCGCCGTCCTTGAAATCCTCCAGGAGCAGGGATTCGGAGAAAAAGTCCTTGATAAAGGCAGGTATCTTCTCGAGGGGCTGCACCGCCTGCACGAACGCCACGATTTGATCGGAGATGTCCGGGGGATCGGGCTTATGTGCGGCATCGAGCTGGTCACCAACCGGGAAACCAAAGAGCCCGCCCGCGATGAACGGGGGAGAATCCTCAGGTACGCATTCGAACAGGGCCTCACCCTTCTTCCGGCAGGCGCATCCACCATCAGGTTCTGCCCCCCTCTCACCATAGAAAAGGACGACATCGCAACAGGATTGGATATCCTGGACAGCGCCTTTGCAAAGTGTGAACGGATATGACCAAAGATATATATTTAAACCAATAAAATGAGAATAGCCTTCAGCAGACCACGGAAACGAAGGGATTTCATGCATCAGGACGGAATACAGGCAAAATACGCGTTCTTTCGCGTCCGCAACGCACCATACCGCCGCATATGCACAGGGATTACTCAACACATCTCTCTTCCCGATGCTTTGTCTGCAGATATGCCAGGGAGTTAATATGCATGCCGGGGCGAACAAAAATCACCTACACCTCGCTTCTTGCAGATGAGAGCATCCACGGGAAGTATGAGGATGCACTGGAATCGATAGCAGCAAAATTCGGCCAGCACCATCCGATGTTTATCGGGGAGAGAGGACTTTTTTCCAATGTGGAATTCGAGGTCAGGTCACCGATTGATACCGACATCCTCATCGGATCTTTTCAGAAAGGGCATGAAGATGATGCGAAAAAAGCCATCGAGGAGGCAAAACGGGCCCAGCCAGAGTGGATGAAGACAGACTGGCGGGAGCGGGTGCGCATACTCCGGGATGCCGCCGATCACCTCGAACAGAAGAGGTTCCTCCTTGCCGCCCTCATCACCTTTGAGGTGGGAAAAAACCGGTACGAAGCCATTGCTGAAGTGAGCGAGGCCATCGATTTCCTCCGTTACTACTGCGATGTCTATGAACAGCACGAAGGCTACGTGCTCCCCCTGACCTCGAACGACCCCAGAGAAAAATGCCAGAGTGTGCTTCGCCCGTACGGCCTCTGGGCTGTTATATCACCGTTCAACTTTCCCATCGCGCTCGCCGCGAACATGGCCTCCGCGGCACTCCTCACAGGCAATACCGTGGTCTTCAAACCCACCAGCGTGGCCCCCTTTTCAGGGCTGAAACTCTACCAGATTCTGATCCAGTGCGGTATTCCTCCCGGCGTCCTGAACATCGTGACCGGGCCCGGGGGCCCCTTCGGTGATGTGATCGTGGCACACCCGGATGTGGACGGAATCGCCTTTACCGGGTCGCGGGAGGTAGGGATGTGGCTTCACCGCGAGTTTATCTCGCGGCAACCCTACCCCAAGCCCGTGGTCTCAGAAATGGGAAGCAAGAACCCCACCATCGTCACGTCAAGCGCGAACCTGGCAAGGGCGGTTGAAGGGATTACCAGGTCAGCCTTCGGATACGGGGGGCAGAAATGCAGTGCAACATCGAGGGTGTATGTCCAGAACGAGGTCGCCCCCCAGTTCATCCATGCACTGAAGGAGCGTGTTGAGGCGCTCGAGATCGGCGACCCGCGAGAGAAGGATGTCTTCATCGGCCCCCTCATCAATGAACCGGCATTGGCTACCTACAGGGATGCCGTGGAAATGGCCAGAAATGACATTAAAAACGGCGGATCGATTATCACCGGTGGAAAAGTCCTCAATGAAGGCGCGTTCACGAAAGGCTACTATGTCACGCCGACGGTGGTAACCGGCATCCCGAGAGGACACAGCCTCTTCACTGATGAGCTCTTCGTGCCGTTCCTCGTCGTCGATACCTTCACCACACTTGAAGAGGCGCTCCACCAGGCAAACAATACCGAATACGGCCTTACCGCAGGTATTTTTTCAGAAAATCCACGTGAGGTGGAATATTTCTTTGACCACATACATTTCGGCGTCACCTACGCCAACCGGGAGGGGGGCTCGACCAGCGGTGCATGGCCAGGCGCCCAGCCTTTTGGCGGCTGGAAGGGAAGCGGGTCCACGGGGCGCGGGGTGGGAGGCCCCTACTATCTGCTCTCTTATATGCGGGAACAGGCACAGACACGTCTTTGAACAGGGGCGAAAAGGATTCATCCTCGCCGCCTATTCCCGGCTATCTGTCAAGACAACATCCGGACGCATCTCTTCTGCCATTTCCTCGCATGTGTCAATGCTGTGGAACATCATACATGCAAGATTCCCATATTAGGAATATATAATTACACAAAATAATATTAAACAGATACTGGCCGTACGTGAATCGTCACGAACCATGATTCGAATCCCACACCGCAAGGGGAAAGAATGATCGATGAGGTGAGATGCACGCGCGGCGGGAGCGGGATGAGGGTTCCATGAGACATGAAAAACCCAGAAAGAGGATAACAATGCATGAAATCCTCTATGAGAACAGGTTTTTACTCTTCCTGCTCTCAATCATCCTCCTTCTCATCGCGTTTCCCTTCGCCGATCAGGCGGCGCAGAGCGAAACCGTCCTGCGACCGGCGTTTACGCTCGTCATTTTTTCAGGCATCCATGCAATGCAGCGCAATCGGGGCATTCTCGTGCTTGCGATGATCATCGGCATCCCGGCAATCCTCGCCCGTTGGATCGTCAGCGACATTGCATCCATTTCCTCGGAATTGTATACTTTGCTCTTCTCAATGCTCTTTTTCTCACTTCTCTGCCTCTTTCTCCTTTCAGCTGTGCTGGGGACGGACAGGATCACCAGAGACACGATATTCGGCGCGATTGGCATCTACCTTACCCTGGGCATAACCTGGGCGCTGTCCTACCAGTTTGTCGACACCCTCATTCCCGGCGCACTTCAAAATGTGCACAGCGAGACGGCATATCTCTACTTCAGTTTTGTCACGCTCACCACGCTTGGCTACGGCGATATCACACCTCTTATCCCGGTGACGGAATCGATGGCCATGTTTGAGGCGGTGATAGGCCAGCTGTATATCGCCGTCCTGATCGCCCGCCTGGTCAGTTCGCTCAGCAGGTGAGGGGGAATTGCGAAGCGCGAAGAGAAAATGCATGCCACAACGTTTCATTGCACCGGCCTGCGAGACACCCCGCATGAATGCCTGCAATCGCGGAAAAACAACCAATAATTACGAAAAAATTCGCAGTCAAAGGTAGGCTTTTGATGTGCAAAACCAATCATATTCGCATGGCAATTAAAGTGAACCTTGCCCTTTTCATGGTCGTGCTGCTGGTGATCTGCACCGCGGTCTTCGCTCCGGGTGCAGCCCAGGCGGAGCCTTGCGACGATCAGGTCATCCATGTCAGCGGGACAGGGACGGTGACCACCAGCCCGGATCAGGCGGAAATATCCCTTGCCGTGGAAACGGAACACACCGACGTGAAGACGGCGCAAAGGGAAAACGCCGCGCGCATGACGGAGGTAATGAATGCGCTCAAAGCAGCCGGTATTCCTGCAGACAACCTGAGCACAACCGGATATTCGATTTACCCTGTGTACGACGACAAACCAGTCTCGAGTTCCATGCCCTGGGGCAACCAGGTCAAGTATTACCGCGTGAGCAACACCCTTCTGGTCTCCCTTGACGAGATCGACAGGGTCGGCGAGGTCATCGATCTCGCCGTCGCATCCGGTGCAGACCGGGTGAACTATCTCTCTTTCGGCCTCAGCGATGAAAAATCCGCCGAACTCCGATCAGAAGCCCTTGCAAAGGCGGTCCAGAATGCACGCAGCGATGCTGAAGCCGTCACCACCGCAATGGATCTTGCCATCCTCGGGGTGAAGGAGATCCAGGTAGGAGGAACCGTTCCCCCCTACCGTTACGCAGAGGCCGCATATGCGTATGATACGGCCCAGGCGGTGCCCACGCCGATCGAGCCGACAGATGTCGATGTCATAGCAACCGTGAGCATCACCTACCGTATCGGGTAGAACCACACTCCCCACTTTTTTCCGGTACTGCATCTCCAGCCGACTTTTTACCGGCGCGAAACGATTTGGGTCTGCGTTCGGTGGTTTGTGAGAGGCGTGAACAGATCCTTCCACGCCTGCAGTGATCCAAAAGGTACATGGTGGCGCGGCGCCATATGCCGGTACAGGAGACGACATCAGCAATGGTCACGGTGACAGAGGTTTATAACAACATCCTCCATAATCCTGAACTCACGCCGGAATGGGGGTTTTCCTGCTATATCGAAGATGCGAGATTGCTGTTCGATACCGGGGGCGATGGGCGGATACTGCTCTCAAACATGCAAAAACTCGGGATCGAGCCCCGGGATCTGGAGGTGCTTGTGCTTTCTCATGATCACTGGGACCACAATGGAGGATTACCAGCCCTTTTTAAGGCGGGCGCATCACCAAATGTGTATGTTTTGCGGGCTTTTTCAGCTGAGACGCTTGGCCTCGTGGATCGGTATGCGACGCCGGTGTTTGTCGAGGGGTGGACAGAGATCACCGATGCCATCGCAACCACCGGGCCGCTTGGGGATGCGATCATCGAGCAATCGCTTGCGATAACATCTCGAAGAGGGCTTTTCATCATTACCGGATGCGCACACCCGCACATCGGTACCATTCTGCGTGATGCTTCATCGAAGGGAGACGTATGGGGAGCCATGGGAGGATTCCACACCGTGTCTGCAGATGACATCGAAGCACTCGCCTCCCTTTCCTATATCTCGGCCTCGCACTGCACCCAGGGGTTGGAGGCAATCATCGAGAAGAACCCCGATGCCTATGTGCCCGGGGGAGCGGGAAAGGTGCACAAGCTCTAAACCGGGAGGCAGGATCGGTCCAGACCCCCTCATCCGCCAATCGATTTTTCAAAAAGAGATTTATTGCTCCTTTCCGTTTGTTTCCCCAGACCGTGTATCCACGCGAAGGGCCTCCGGGAACCAGATAGTACGCTGCGGGAAGGGGATCTCGATACCCTCCGCCTCGAGTGCTACCTTGATCTTCCAGAGGAGCTCAATCTTTACATCCCACCATACCTTGGCAGGCGACCAGACCTTTACATTGATATTGACGCCGTTATCTCCAAGTTCTTCGACATAAAGGGTTGGAGAGGGTTTTTTCAGGACAAATGGATGACCCTTGAGGACAGTTTTGATGATACCAATAGCTTTTTCGGCATCATCCTGGTATCGGATCCCCACCACATAATCAAAGCGTCTCGCTACATTCGCCCAGTAATTTGTTATTTCGGAGTTGAACACCTTCTCATTGGGTATCCGCACATACACCCCGTCATAGGTCTTCACTGTGGTGGAGAGAACGCTTATATCCTCCACGTTTCCGGAAATATCCCCCACATTCACGTTGTCACCGATCTTTACCGGCTGTTCCACCATCAGGAAAAGCCCGGAGACGAAATTCGACACCGCACTTTGGCTCGCAAAACCGATGATGATACCCAGGATTCCGCCTGCCACGAGAAGCCCGGAGAGATCGGCGATGATATTCGGCAGCGCAATGACGACTCCAAGAATGACGATGGTGAAGTATATAACTTTGAGGAGAATTTCCAGTTCATTTTTCGACACCTTGTGTTCGAGCGCGCGCCGCAGATTGGTCACGGTGACGCGGGCGATGATCACGGAGAGCGCGAGGATCACCACCAGCCACAGCAGGTTGCCAAAAGTGATGGAGGTCCCGAAAAGCGGTGCCTGGAGCAGTTCCTGCAGTCGTTCTACGATCACCATTATACAAGCCCCCACTCCATCAAGCCGTTGTGCTTGACTACAGGGATATCACGGCCAAGGTAGAACTCGATGGACTTTTTCATCCCTTCGACCACTGCTTCCTTGAAAAATTCGGTTTCTGCCGTCTTCGAGGAGAGGATCCGCATTACCGCCGTCATCGAGACCAGTTCACTGGAGTAGTATAACTTCATGCTGAACGCATCAAAGAGTGCACGGGAAACTTCAACCCATTCTTTGGTGGTATTGTGTACGGTGAGTTTGATTACCCCGCACTCGAGGGGATTGACCCCGGGTATTTCCCCATATATGGGGCTGTATGCCCATCGTGCAATCGCCCCTCCATTCGAAGGGCCGTACAGGGAATATTTCTGCGGAACAAATGAAAAAATATCCAGCGCCTTGATCGCTTTTTTTGCCACGACAAACACGCCGATTTCAACGGGAAATGTAAGAAAAATTGTTTTTTTACTGAAGGGTTCCATAAAAAGGGGATCGAACTCAATTTCCATGTTGGTGGCCACTGGTTCCGGAAGATTGACCGGTTCAACGGGGCAGACTACAATCTTTCCCCGCTGAGAGACGACATTTTTTTCAATCCTCTTCCCGCCCTTCATTTCGCGGAAATACCGGTGACATTCTCCATCCGGCTGAAGTCCGAAGGTTATTTGATCGTTGGAGTACTGAAACGAATAGTCATGTCTCCCGAACATTGATTATCATCATACTATCTGTACAGACAAAATAAATAATTTCGCCGTTTTTTATTCATTTTATGATATTTTATTCATTCTTTTTCAGGAATTGCCACATGGTGCAAGTGTTGGTGATCAGCCCCCCATGTGCATTGCAAGGACTTCCTGATTTGACGGTTTCAAGGGACAAATTTCAAAGGAGCGTTTGAAATCTCTTACACAACCCATAGCTTTAATGGAAGATCGAATCAAATTCTTTATGAATTTGACAATGCATCGCACACTTGGATTTAAAGAACGGAGATATGTTGAGGAATTGCGCATTCTCACAAAATCAACAGCAATAGACTGTATCATTGATGACCAGTTCGGCCGTGTGATATATGTAATAAAAAAAGGCGATATGGGCATCGCCATCGGAAAACGCGGAGACAATATCAAAAAAATGCAAAGAGTGCTCGGCAAGCGCATTGAGATGGTTGAGGAAGCTCCCGAACCAGCATCCTTCATCACCCACATCCTCAAACCAGTTGAAGTGGGAGGACTGAGAAAGGATGAAACAACAGGAAAATATGATATCATCATCAGGAAAAAGGGCGATCTTGGCATTGCAATTGGAAAGGGCGGAGCAAATATCGAAAAGGCGAGATTACTGAGCAAGCGATTTTTCGGGATAGACATCGGGGAGATCATCGTCGAAAAGGAATTGGGGAGAGACGAGGGGAATGAGCAGGTGCAGCATACTTGAAGAACTCTGGGAGGTCATCGGCGACCGTGCAACAAATCCTTCTGATGAGTCGTATGTAAGCAGGGTTCTCACCCACAGGAAGGGCGCGGACAAGGCCCTGGAAAAGGTAGGGGAAGAATGTACCGAATTTCTCCTTGCCGCAAAAAATCCATCATACGAGAGAACGGTCTCTGAGACCGCGGATCTCTTCTTCCATATACTCATCGCGCTCAAAGCACTCGATGTCGAACTGGATGACGTCTTCAAAGAACTGGAATCGAGAAGAAGATAACAAAAGGATTCCCACCAGAACCAGCCAGTTCACCACAGGCCAGATTGCATTTTTTTTTCGCCGGGCATGTACGCGGAACCGATCTGCAGGGCGCGCGCATTCCAGGACCAGGATATACGCGCGCGGGAGTCCCAGGGAGAATCATGGCGGGCCTTTCGACGGGGATGAGCGTGCCCTTCCCGACGATGCGGGCACCTTATTCCTGCAGGGAGACCACGAACACCACAATGAGGCGGGGGTTCCTGCTCCGTCGATGTTCGCGCCCGAACGCGAATGAGCGGATTAGAACCAGGACGGTACCGGCCTTCATTATCACCGGCAAACTGGGAATGCGATGGACAACCGGAAGAGATAACAAGCGTTCATCACGCCAGAATGCTTCCATAGAACATGCAGGAGGTCCAAAATGATATATTGCATCAAATATGCATGCCAATCAATAATATAACGGCAGATATCAGCCGGTTTCCGGAAGCTGGGGAAGGTTTAATATCGATCGACACCTACATTGTTCCCCTGTGAGGACATAGGAGCTGCAGGGTGCTGCATGTGTGGCGCCCTGCGTGTTCCGGCTTCCGGGAGAGGGAGATGTGCCGGATTTCAGCGTAAATCCGGGACGTTTTGGCAAGGTTTAATACGGCCTGCACACAACGTTATTCTCCT
>Ga0272441_10007964_pt1 | contig 16992 bp, 13 predicted proteins | sample SSMProp6N_FD_193582 | JGI IMG/M metagenome (GOLD analysis project Ga0272441, IMG submission 193582) | Marine sediment archaeal communities from Little Sippewissett salt marsh, Falmouth, MA, United States - SSM-Prop-6N | ecosystem: Environmental > Aquatic > Marine > Wetlands > Sediment ...
TGTGCAAATAACAGCCACAGGGCGCTTCACGGGCTCCATAATAATAAATTCAGTCTTTTCAGCAATCCCGATGCAGACAGCGGACAGAGGGGTCTGGATACACCGGATTTTACTCTGAGCAACCAGATAATAAATATTTCAAACCCCCCTTCGGGGGGATTGGGGGGGCCTTTTTCCCTGTGCAAATAACAGCCACAGGGCGCTTCACGGGCTCCATAATAATAAATTCAGTCTTTTCAGCAATCCCGATGCAGACAGCGGACAAATATGGTCTGAATACACCGGATTTTACTCTGAGCAACCAGATAATAAATATTTCAAACCCCCCTTCGGGGGGTTTGGGGGCTCTCTTTTCCCTGTGCCTGTAGCAGTCACAGGGCGCTTCACCGGCCTCAGTATTAATAAAAATAAATTGACAAAACATGTAGTTATATGAGTTTATTGTAAAATGCTTAAACTCTAAATAATCAGGTGTGTACCATGAGACTCTCTGAATACCAGACTGAGACCGCAACGGAGATTTTAAAATCAATCGCCCACCCTATAAGGATGAAGATACTCTGTTACCTGATGGAAGGGGAAAAAAATGTAGGCGAGATCGAATCACAGTTCGGTTCAACAATATCCAACATTTCGCAACACCTGACTGTGCTCAGAAAAGCAAGCATCATCAGCCGCAGGAAAGAAGCGAACTTCATGTACTATTCCCTCAAGGACAATAACATATTAACCCTGATGGAGACCATAAAAAAGCTCTTCTGCTGACATGTCACGGAACAACCTCATACCCGCAATTATCTTCTGCATCATGTTCACCGCAGTGGACCTGAAGGCCGCGCGGCCCGAATTGAAGATATCGGGACTGAAAATATACAGTGAAAAACAGCTCCTGGGTATTCTAAGGCTCAGCAGATACCTGGGGACCCGCCAGCAGGCCGGGAAGACCGTCCGCGCAATCAGTAATTTTTACATGAAAAACGGCTATACCCTGGTCAGAATATATATACTTGAAAACAGCCCTAAACGCCTTAACATATTCGTGGACGAGGGAAGGCTCGGCAGGATAGTATTCCCCGGACTGGATGAACTGGACCTGATCCGGGTGAAAACTTCCTTTTTACTCGAAAAAAAAATATTCAATATAAACAGCATGCGGGAAAATATTTACCTGCTGAAAAAGAAATACGGATATCCATCTGTTACCTACAGCCTGGTCAGGGTAAAAAGCTACAGCGAATCCCGGTTCCAGCTGGACAGAGAGCTGGACCTGCCCATTCTCGGCAAAACCCAGCTCCCGTTTTTTGATGAAATCGGTCACCGCTACGACCTTGTTGTATATGTAACAAAGGGGGGTAAATCACGCGGAAACCGGTCAGGCAGCAGAAAAAAAAGCGGGGTCGGCTACAAGTTAAAAATTAACATGACCCGTGGATTTATTCCGATGGCAGGTTACTACCATCATGATCTTATCAGGAAAAATGATTTTTTCGAATCAGAGGCATCTGCAGGAATAATGTACGGGCTTGACGGAAATTTCTCTGACCTTCCAAGGCCTACTTTTCTGGAGGTAAAACCTGTATATCACTTTGCCCCTTTCATGACACGGTACTTTACGCCCCTGGCCCGGGGATCCTACTACTGGTCACATGCAGCACGGCCTGATCTTGGCCTGACAATATACGACTATCACAAACTCGTTGGAGCGATTGCTCCGGGTTTCACGCTGCTCAAGAAGTACCGGATATATACAGGTTTCGGCTTTGAGGCGGTATACTTCAGGAACAGTGAGAATGACCCGGAAAGCGACTACCAGGTCTACATTGAGAGAAAAACCGATTATTACAATTTTTTTGAGCTCGTGATAAAACTGGAATTCATACCCATACGTATCGGTAATCCGCGGGACAGGAACATAATTTTCAACTACAGCCATTATTTCCAGGAAGCTCGTTTTAATGAACTCAATATCCAGGGCATATATGACTTTGACTTGAGGAACAATTCAATCTATTCATTTGATTGCTCATACAGGTATAACTGGTACCAGGTCCCGTTTCATCATGAATTTCCCGTGAGCGACAGCTTTTTCAGGGGCCTCAGGGGATATTACAGCAGGCACAGACTTGCCCTTGGTAATGAGTATCTCCTGTCCGTATACAGGGACTATATATACGCGGGACTTTTCCTTGACATGACCGTGTTCGAGGGGTCAGGATATGATATCAGCGGAACACACACGGGTATTGTTGCCGGTCCGGGCATGAGGTTCATTGTGCTGGGACAGTTTGAAATGTTCGTCTACTATGGTCAGGATCTCCTCATCCCGGGACTTTCCAGCAGGGGCAACCTGTCATTCAGCATCCACAGAAAATGGTGATTCAGAATATCCTGATTATACTGTCCAGGTTGAAATACCGGTTCTCCTTTCTCAGGCAGCAATAGGCGCACACATACTTTTTTTTCCCGTACCTGAAAAACTGACCCGGCACAATAATCCGTTCAGACACAATGCCGTCCGAACCAGCGTACCTGATACGCACTGAAGCGCCCGGCCGGTGTTTCCTGAAAATACCCGGATCAGGTATAGGCTCCAGGAATTTCTTCGGTACTATATATTTCCCGTGTACCCGTCCGAGATCAGACATCCGCCACGATCCGTCCTGATCATATTCCCGCACGGCCCTCCTGAATACCTCCATGCAGGCGCGAGCGTCAGAAAGGGCGCGGTGATGAGTTACAGGTATATCCAGACAATCACACAGGGTGTTGAGCTTGTGGTTCGGGAATGAGGGGAAGGCGCTCTTTGACAGCCTGACCGTGTCTATAGACCTGAGTATTGACGGGTCTTCCCTCCTGTTACGGAATACATTGTAAAGAAAGGCAAGGTCAAAGGCCGGATTCTGAATAACCAGGACCGCGCCTGACATGAAATCCACTATTTCATGCAGTAAATCTTCAATGCCGGGTGCGGAACTGACCATATCATCCGTAATGCCGTGAATAGGAATGACCTTTTCCGGCATTGACATGCCCGGATTCACAAACGAGCCGTATTCCCTGTGCACGCGGTCAAGGCTGAACCTGACCATCCCGATTTCAACAATCCGGTGAAACACCGGGTTGGTCCCGGTTGTTTCCAGGTCGAGTGCGCAATAGGTTAAGTCAGTGAGTTTTCTTTTATCAGTAAGCATGGTATTTTATACATGCGGGTTTAGCGGTGTCAGCATATAAACCCGCGCTGCAGTGAAGCGAGGTTAAAAATTTCCGACCATCCGGACCTCGGTTTCAAGAATGATATTGAACTGAGAAAGGACCTTCTCCTGTATGTGTTCAATCAGGGCCCGGATATCCGCTGATGTGGCGTTTCCTGTATTGATTATGAAATTCGTGTGAAGGTCCGATACCATGGCCCCCCCCACACTCATTCGCTTCAGCCCGGCTTCATCAATAAGGCGCCAGGACGAATGACCGTCAGGGTTCTTGAACACGGACCCTGCAGAGGGGTAAGCAACCGGGTGCTTGCCGCGCCGCTCCGCCAGTATATCCAGCATTTTATTCATAGAGGGCCGTATATCGTCTATCTGCCTGAGAGAGAACAGGCCTCCTGCGACAATAACGTCCCTGCTCACGGCAAAATTCCGGTAAGCCAGCATGTCATCCGAAATATCAACGCTCCTTACTGCCCCGTCAGCATCAATGAGGTCCACCCTTTTCAGTATCTCCAGTGTGGTACCGTCAACAGTTCCCGCGTTCATCATGATTCCGCCGCCCACGCACCCCGGGATCCCGGCCATGAATTCACAGCCTTCCAGTCCCTTTGCAAGGGTGTAATCAATGAAACGGCCCTTCTTAACAGTCGAGTCAGCATATACAGTGCCATCACCTTCCGATTCAAGCCTTCCGCGCACACAATCATTTTCGCAGAGCATGAGCACTATTCCCGGCACTCCCCTGTCCCCGACAAGAAGGTTAGAGCACCCGCCCGTAACGGTAAGCGGGATGCTGTTTTCCCGGGCAATCCTGACAATACCGGGCACGGAATCCATCCCGTGCGGCTGAATGAGCATTTCGGCAGGCCCGCCGGTCCTGAAGCTTGTATAGTCACACATGGGCGCATGGGAGCGCACGAGGCCGCACTCTGCAAGTTCCCTGTATATGGGTTCCGTAATTTTCATGTCAGTAACAGGTTCTTTTCCTTTTTATTTCCCAAATTTATTGATTTTCAGGTAACAATGGGTTAATCTTTTCAATACATATAATTATGTCAATAATAATCACTTATTCACGCCAGGGTACAAAAATAGATATACCAGCGAAATATTATTGCCGAAATATAAAAATATGGGGACTTCTAAAAACTACCAATATGATGTCCCCATGTGTGCACAACGTCTGATAAAACCAGTAGTTATTATTTTTAAATCAGTGGAACTACTGGTTTTAAGAGGTGCCCATAGGATAATCTAATACCTTTCAGTATAAAAATTATGAAAAAAACCCCTAAAAAACCCGTCATACCCGATTTTACTGAATTCACTGATGAGAACGGAAAGAAATGGGTCCAGACATCAACAGATGACCTGTTCTCAATGCAGGAACTCAATGATATACTCGAATCAATTGACAGTGAAAAAGAGAGCGGAGAGATCGTCCTGGCAAGGATTGACTTCCAGAAGGTAAACAAGGAATACTATGACTCAGTAGTAACACTGCAGTCAAAGCTGCATAAACAGACCGAGCTGCTGAAAAAAATCATAACCGAGTCCCGGGAAAAAATTGACCGAAAAAACAGGAAGCTCAGGGAACTCATAGATTATATAAAAAAAATGCACATGTATATAGCTTACATACATTCAAACCAGGAACGCCTGGAAACCCTTGAAATCCCTCCTGAACTTATGCCCGTTATCGCTCCTGCGGCAGCGAAGGCAGCGGAGCCTGAACCTGCCGAAGAATCCATTTTCGAGTCTGTTGAAGAAATCTTTGTTGATGACGATGGAGAGGAAAAGGGCCCTGTAAAATAGACTGTCCTGTTATCCGCACCACGCCCTGCCGCTGCTAAAAAATGTTTGACAGGCAGCCATACATGGAAAAAGTAATCGTGGGAGTTAAACTATGACACTGAAAATACATAATACCCTTTCGGGCATGCTTGAAGAATTCATACCCGGGGGAGAAAAAAAGAATTCAACCGGGGAATACCCCCCTGTGACCATATATTCCTGCGGCCCTACAGTGTACAGTTACGCGCATATCGGTAATTTCCGCACCTTTATATTCAATGATTTTCTCAGGCGGTACCTTAAATTCCGTGGCTTTTCAGTAGACCATGCCATGAACATCACTGACGTGGATGATAAGACAATCGCAGGAGCTGAAAGCGAGGGAATAACCCTGCAGGAATACACGGAAAAGTATACTGATATATTTTTTAAAGACCTTGAGACCCTGAACATAGAAACAGTAGAACATACGCCCAGGGCAACAGAATCAATTAACGCAATGATTGATATTATTGACCGGCTCCATGAAAAGGGGCTTGTATACGAGAAGGACTGCTCTCTCTACTTTGACATATCAGGTTTTGACCGATACGGCAGGCTGAGCAGGCTCGATACCAGGGAAATCCGGAGCGGTCTCCGTTATGATACAGATGAATATGAAAAGGATGATGTAAGGGATTTCGCGCTCTGGAAGGCGCCAAGGGAAAATGAAATATGCTGGGACACCCCCTGGGGCAGAGGCAGGCCGGGCTGGCACATTGAATGTTCCGCAATGATCCGGAAAATATTCAACAGGACCATTGACATACATACCGGCGGTGTTGACCTCATATTCCCCCACCATGAAAACGAGATAGCACAGAGCGAAGCCGCCTATGACGAGACATTTGTAAGGTACTGGATCCACGTTGAGCACCTCCTGGTAAACGGCGCCAAAATGTCAAAATCAGCAGGGAACTTTTACACTCTCAGGGACCTGCTCGACATGGGACATTCTCCAAGGTCAATCCGCTACCTGCTCATAACCTCTCACTACCGTAAGCAGCTAAACTTCACCTTTGAGGGCATCAGGCAGGCCGACCAGGCGCTGTCAAGAATCGACAACCTTATTGTCCGCCTCAGGGACATCAACACGGGGGTTGAGGACTGCGCTGAGCTGCCCGGGATCATTGAAAAACTCTATGAAGATTTTGCAGCTACAGTTGACGAAGACCTGAATATTTCAGGGGGCACAGGGATCTTTTTTGATTTTCTTCACCGGATAAACTCACTTATTTCCGAAGAAAAGCTGTCCCGGGGTGACGCTGAAAAGGTCATGGCAGCTCTGAAACGAATTGACATCGTGTTCGGTTTTATTTTCCCGGCTGCTGATGAGGACGCGTCAGAGGACGAGCACAGGATCAGCGGCCTCATTGAAGAACGCCTTGATGCAAAAAAGAACAGGGACTTCGCTCGCGCGGATGAGATAAGGGACATGCTCCTTGGCGAAGGCATCATTCTTGAAGACACAAAAGACGGCACCCGGTGGAAACGAAAACAGTAGTACTCGGGAGAAATCCGGTCCTGGAATACATCCGGCAATCTCAAACCGGAACCGGTCATGTTTTGTACGTGGCCGAAAAGGCCCACGGCAGGATCATAGATTCCATAGTCAGTGAAGCACGTGGCAAAAAAATCCCGGTTGAATACAGGAACAGGCAGTTCTTCGCGGAACACGGGCCATCATCCTCTCACCAGGGCGTAATGCTGGTCCTGCCCTCGCCTGTTCCAGGTGATGACCGGGACATACTGAAGTCAGTGGCGGAAAAAAAGGGCGTGCTTGTCCTTCTGGACAGGATAACGGACCCTCAGAATACCGGTTCAATAATCCGTTCCACTGAAGCACTGGGAGGCGACGGTGTTATTATACCAAAAAGCAACGCGGCCCAGGTCAATGAAACAGTCATAAAGGCGTCAGCAGGCGCGACCGCTTACCTCCCTGTAATCACGATTTCCAATGTGGCCGGTTTCCTTGACAGGGCGAAGAAGGCGGGTTTCTGGGTAATAGGTACCTCGGACAGGGGTGACAGCGACATAGGGGAACTCCGCACTACCAGGCCCGCAATCCTGGTCATTGGAAGCGAGGGAGAAGGGATGAGGAGCCTTACCGGCGACAAATGTGATTATACAGTAAAGATCCCGCTCAGGGGCCGGATCTCATCACTTAACGCGTCCGTGGCTGCCGGTATTCTCCTGTATGAATTACTCACTTGAAAAGGGCGCACACTGAATAAAAAAAGTGCTTGCCTGAATCAGGCGCAATATCACTCTATCGTACCATACCTCAGTGCAGGTATCAAAGACAGTAAAACCGGATATTCAGAAACATGGACCTAAAACATATCAGAAACTTCTCAATTATTGCTCACATTGACCACGGCAAGTCCACCCTTGCGGACAGGATCATTGAACAATGCAGGCTTGTTTCACCACGTGACCTCGTGGACCAGATCCTGGACACCATGGATATTGAGCGGGAGCGCGGTATCACGATTAAATCCAACGCGATAACCCTCAACTATACGGCGCAGAACGGTGAGGAATATATACTCAATCTCATTGACACTCCCGGCCATGTTGACTTTTCCTACGAGGTATCCAGGGCCCTGAGCTCATGCGAGGGCGTACTGCTGCTCATTGACGCATCCCAGGGTGTTGAAGCCCAGACCATTGCCAACCTCTACCTTGCAATGGAAAACGACCTTGAGATCATTCCTGTAATAAACAAGATCGACCTTGCCAGCGCGGACATTGACGGGACCAGGGAAAGCATAAAAAAGACACTCGGGCTTGACCCTGACAGTGCGGTCCTTACCTCGGCCAGGGAAGGTACCGGTATTATTGAGCTTCTCGAAAAAATGATCGAAATAATTCCGCCCCCCTCCGGTGATCCGGACAAACCCCTGAAGGCCCTGATCTTTGATTCCTTTTTTGACAAGTACCAGGGTGCCATAATCAAGGTCAGGATAATTGACGGGACCATACGCAAGGATGACTCCATAACTTTCATGTCAACCGGCAAAACCTTCACTGTAACAGAAGTGGGCGTGTTCAGAATAGACCTGGACAGGACTGATAAGCTGCAGCCGGGAGACGTAGGTTATATTGTGGCAGGCATAAAGTCAGTCGTGGACACGAAAATCGGGGACACGGTCACCCGTACGGACAACCCGGCCCCGGAACCACTTTCCGGCTTCAGGGACGCCAAGCCCATGGTTTTCTCCGGGCTCTACCCCATGTTCAGTGACGAGTACGAGGACCTTAAAGACGCGCTCTACAAGCTGCGCCTTAACGACTCCTCCCTCATTTTTGAGCCGGACAATTCGTACGCCCTTGGTTTCGGTTTCAGGTGCGGCTACCTCGGCCTTCTTCACATGGAGATCGTCCAGGAGCGTCTTGAACGTGAATTCGACATATCCATGGTAACGACCGCACCGAGCGTTGAATACCGGATACACCTGGTTGACGGTGAGACCATAACAATTGACAACCCGGTTAAGATGCCGGACCCGGGAATGATAGACAGGATAGAGGAGCCTTTTGTTGACGCCGCCATTGTAACACCAACTGATTACATGGGCAACATCATGTCCCTTGTATCAGAATGCAGGGGTATCCATAAAAACATGGAATACATAGATCCCAAAAGGGTACAGCTTAATTATGAACTCCCACTTTCAGAGATCGTTTTCAATTTCTATGATAAGCTCAAGTCTATATCCAGGGGATACGCCTCCTTTGACTATGAACTCAGGGATTTCAGGGTATCTAAAATGGTCAAGGTGGACATCCTTGTGAACGGAGAACCTGTTGACGCGCTCTCGTTTATCGTGCACGAAGAAAAGGCGCGCACAAGGGGCAAGGAGATCATAAAGCGTCTCAGGGACATCATTCCCAGGCACCAGTTCAAGATCCCCCTGCAGGCAGCCACTGGCGCGACAATAATAGCGCGCGAAAATATATCAGCCCTCAGGAAAGATGTTACTGCAAAGTGTTACGGCGGGGACATCACCAGGAAAAGAAAACTCCTGGAAAAACAGAAAGAAGGGAAAAAGCGCATGCGGCAGATCGGGTCAGTTGAGATCCCGCAGGAGGCATTCCTGACCATACTCAAGATCAGCTGATTTTTCCGCACAGGAGCACCCGCCCATGCCATCTCTTGAAGACCATATCATAGAAGAGTCCCTCGCCTTTGCCAGGAAAAAGATGAAGGGCCTTCATTCCAGCCACGGCTGGGACCATGTGGAACGTGTAATCACACTTGCTGAAAACCTGTGCGCATCAGAGCCATCAGCAGATACATTTATCGTGCGCACATCCGCGATTCTTCATGATATAGCGCGCGAGCAGGAGGACAGTGAAAACGGCGCACTCTGCCACGCCCGGGAGGGGAGCAGCCTGGCCCGCAAATTCCTTACAGGCCTGGGCCTTGACATAAACCGCACAGAACACATAAGCGACTGCATACGCACACACAGGTTCAGGGACAGTGAAAAGCCGGCAACCATTGAGGCACGCATCCTGTATGACGCTGACAAGCTCGATTCAATCGGGGCCACCGGTATAGGCAGGGCTTTCCTGTTTTCAGGTGAAATAGGAGCCAGGCTCCACAACCCTGACAACAATGTTGAGGGTACAGGCGCCTATACCAGCGAGGACACAGCATACCGTGAATACATGGTCAAGCTCAGGAACGTCCGGGAAAGGATGCTGACCCGGAGGGGACGCGAACTTGCCGAAGAACGTCACAGCTTCATGGAAATTTTTTTTACCAGGCTCAAGCGTGAAATATCGGGTGAGCTCTGAAACGGGGCAATGGAATCAGGTTTTCCCTTCACTCGCCCATGTTACAGACATTTCAGGGTCAAATTTCCTGTAAGAATGTTCATGCTGAGGGATTATCCTGACCGTAAATGCGAATTCCCCGGCAATAAGACAGAGCATCTGCCCCTGGTAGATCGCGGTATTTTTCCCCGACATTTCAGCCATGCTCATTGGCATTGCGGCCCCTTCCACGATATTACCGTCACGGTCGAGTGAGCCGAAATAGAGTTCCACCAGCACATCTTCAGGTTTCAGCTCGCCAAGGTCAACTTCAGCCCTTACCTGGACCCGGTTCCCCACAACAATCTCATTACCATCTTCAAATGTGCAGTTTTTTACTTTAATACCGCTCCATTTCTGATTGATATCTGCCTTCCATCTGCTTAACTGCCTGGGTATGGCGCAGCCGTCTGCCATGAAAGCGCGGTAGTTCCTGTGCGCGGGGCGGTAATATTTTTCAGTATAATCCTTTACCATGCGGTTCGTGTTAAATTCCGCGTTTATTGTCTTCATTGATTCGCGGATCCTGGCGAGCCATTCACGCGGCAGTCCGTCAATGCCGCGGTCATAAAATGACGGCATTACCTCGTTCTCAAGGATATTATAGAGCGAGAGGCTCTCCACCTCGTCCTGGTATCCGAGGTCCGCGTACTCCTCTCCCTTGCCGATCGCCCACCCGTTGTCGGAATTATAGGCCTCGTCCCACCATCCGTCAAGCACGCTGATATTCAGGCCGCCGTTCGGCACTACCTTCATCCCGCTCGTACCGGACGCCTCTTTCGGGCGGATCGGGTTATTCAGCCAGACATCCACACCCTGTACAAGGTAACGGGCAGTGTCAATATCATAGTCCTCGAGAAATACAATACTGTTTCTGAAACGTTCATCCTTTGTAAGGTGCACTATCTGCTTTATCAGCTCCTTGCCCATGTGATCACGGGGGTGGGCCTTGCCCGCAAAAATTATCTGCATGGGCCTCTCCCTGTTGTTGAGCATTTCATTCAGCCTTTCAATGTCCCTCAGTATCAGTGTAGCCCGCTTGTACGTGGCAAAGCGCCGCGCGAACCCGATTGTAAGCGCCTCAGGGTCAAGCACTGAGCTGGCTTTCTCCACCTCCTTGCGCGACACCCCCCGCGAGCCAAGCTGCTCACGAAGGCGTTTCCGTGAATAGGCGACCAGGCGCTCACGAAGACGCTCCCTGCAGCGCCACAGTTCAGAGTCTGGTATATCGTCAATATTTTTCCATATCCCCTTGTCTGTTGGATTATCGATCCACCGTGGGCCCAGGTACCTGTTCAGAAGCCTCATCATTTCATCCGAAGTCCATGAAAGTGTCTGGATCCCGTTGGTCACATGGCCGATTGGTATTTCATGCGGGGGCACGTCCCGCCAGATATTCTTCCACATGTTTCTCGAGACCCTGCCGTGCAGGCGGGAAACCCCGTTACACCCGGCTGATGTCTTGAGCGCAAGCACAGTCATGCAGAATGTTTCCTTGTCATTATCAGGATCTTCCCTGCCGAGCGCGAGGAATTGTTTCCTTCCGATTCCCAGGTCTTCGTGTGTATGGCTGAAATATTTATCCATGAGTTCAGGCTCAAAGCGGTCATTGCCGGCAGGCACTGGAGTGTGCGTTGTAAACACATTGCTTGCGGTTACAAGCTCGCAGGCCTCGCTGTAAGACATGCCCTGTTCTTTCATGATACTCCGTATTCTCTCAATGGAAAGAAAGGCGGCGTGTCCCTCGTTCATATGATATACTGATATGTCTTTGCCCATTGCCCTGAGAGCGCGGAAACCGCCTATACCCAGCATGATTTCCTGCCTGATGCGCATCTCAATATCTCCCCCGTAGAGCTGTTCCGTGATGGTCCTGTCTTCATAGCTGTTCAGGTCGATATTGCTGTCCAGAAGATAAAGCACGATCTTGCCGACCCGGAGTTCCCAGATCTGTGCGTGCACGGTCCTTCCCGGAAAATCAACCCCGATGTATACGGGCGTTCCGTTCTTGTCAGTGACTTTATTCACCGGGATATTGAAAAAATCGATCTCGGGAAGACGTTCCTGCTGCCACCCGTCAACAGTCAGGTACTGCCTGAAATATCCCAGCCGGTACATCAGACCTATACCGTACATTGGCAGACCGAGTTCGCTCGCGGACTTGATATGGTCCCCTGAAAGCACACCCAGGCCCCCGGAATAGATCGTGAGGCACTCGTGTATACCATACTCAGCTGAAAAATATGCTATACTCGCGTCTTCAAAATCACTGTTATTATCATCATACCATGTTTTCCTGGACATATGCCAGTCCAGTTCCTTTTCAACCCGCTCCATGTGCGCAAGAAAACTTTCAGATTCCGCAGCATCTTCGAGTGTCTCCTGGGGGACAGAACCGAGAAGCTTTACCGGGTTATGCCGGACCTCCCTCCAGACTTCAACATCCAGCCTTCTGAACAGCTCAATCGCCTCGAAATTCCATACCCACCACATATTATAGGCTATTCTTAAAAGCGGCCTGAGCTTTTCCGGCAAATAGGGGACAACCCTGAATTTATGTATTCTACTCATCTGTATAATCTCCGGTTATAAAATTGTCCGGCCCCGGACTTCTGTCCTGGACCGTCATATACGGACATGGCTGGACCAGGGCTTTTCCGTGCTGCTATAAGGCTGCTGGAAAATATACCCTGAAAACCGTGCCCCCGCCCTCAACTGAATCAAAATCAATAAAGCCCCTGTGCCGTTTGATCACGGCAAACGAGAGCGCCAGTCCTGTTCCCCTGCCTTTACCGCGCGTTGTGAAACGCGGCTCGAATATTCTGCCACGGACATGCTCCGGTATACCCGGACCTTCATCCTCAACCGTTATCATTACATAACGGCCCTTTTCAAGTATCATGCCGTTTCCACTTTTATCTTCATTAACAGTGATATTCTGCGCAGATATATTTACAGGCCCCACTGAAGAGACAGCCTCTACAGCGTTTTCAACAATACTCTTTATCACAAGCCCTGCCTGTAATTCATCCGCTTCCACCGGCCACAGGTCTCTACTGATATCCGTAGATACCCGGAAACCGTTCCCGTAAGGGTAGAGCCCGGAAATATTATTCAGCATGTGCCCCACGCTTATCAGCTTTTTTTCCGGCCTGCCAGCGCGGGTATACTCTCCCAGCTGCCGGGTAAGCTCCATCATCCTGGAGGCCGCCTGTTCCATGTTAAGGATAAGCCTTGTGACACCTGCATCATCTCCACTGTCCTGCATCCTGGCAAGAGACAGATTTCCGAGTATCACTGTCAGGATATTGTTGAATTCATGCACAAAGGCCCCTGCCAGGATACCGGCAGCCTGGAATTCCCTGACTGCGGAGTATTTCATTCCTTCTCCGCTTATGGGAGCATCAACACATTCCCTGATGCCATTCAGTCCGCTTATATCGTTAAGCAGCACAAGTCGCGATCCTGCAGGTGCGCCCGGGAATGTCATTAAAAACGACCTTGCCAGTACCTGCCTAGTACTCCCTCCCTCTACTTCCTCCTTTAGGAGAACTGACGAGCTCTCCCCTTTAAAAAGCCTGTCCAGCATTTCAGCCTCAGACCGTGGAAACAGGTCCCTGAATGTTCTAACCATGTTCCCGGACAGGTTGGCGGACTCTTTATCATACCCTGTAATGGCACGTGAAATCCTGTCAATATGCTGTATTGATCCGTGTTCGTCACAAAGGCATATTCCTGCGTCTGATGAACACAGTGCCTGGATAAAAGTTCCCCCTGTATCCTGTTGCGATAAACCGTTTATTGTATTTTCTGTCACCGCACACCTGCTGCAAAAAATGCTTTTAAATTCTGAGTTCAGGGAATTTACGACAAAGAGAATCTCTCAGAAAAGGGCAATACCTGCCCTGACCTGGTATACTACATATAATATGTTAAATGCGGCATTTTATCAAGAATAATAAAGACACAGGTATAAAATCGATAACATATCAGCAATAATTCCTGAACATATATTTTTGTGTTGAACCAATTATTATACACCCCGCCGCCTGAGGCGGATCATGTCTTTTCAACCAGTGTGCGGAATCCGTAATACGGGCTGCGGGCGGTAGGGCAGCGCCTGAACCGGTATTCCCTTGTCCCCTGGATTTCATGGCTGACAAGGGAACCTCCGCGAAGAACCCGGTACACCTCTCCGAAATCACTGTTCCCGGGCCCCCCTTCATAAGACTTGAACCAGTCCGAAGTCCATTCCCAGACAATACCCGTATTGTTGCACCTGCTCTCGGACACAGCATCCAGCATCGCATTAACAAGATCAAGGTGCCCGGCAATGGTTTCTCCCCCTCTGAATTCACGCGCACCTGTTTCCGGAACACCTGACAGAGCAGCAAAGGCCTCCCACTCAGCCTCACCCGGAAGCCTTACACTAGAGTTCGTGCGTGCCGAAAGCCATTCGCAGTAGGCTGACGCATCGTTCCAGCTGACCTGCAGCACAGGCAGCATGTCTGAATTCTGCCTGTAAATTCTGTCTGCTTCATGCATGAAAGGGTGCGACCAGGACACGCCCCCCTTTTTACGCCACCTGCCTTCCATGACCCATCCCCAGCCGTCCAGTTCAGCCTCTGTCTTATACCCTGTGTCGGTTATAAAGGCGCTGAATTCCCTGCCGGTTACGGGTGCCGGTGCAACCATTACCTCTCCCAGAATTTCAGTGTGCCCGGGTGTTGCATTGTAAAGGAATTCCCTTTTAATATCACTTCCTCTGATAATGGCCGAATCCGCTGTTTCACGGCTTATGCCCGCAGTATACTCACCGCCGGGTATACTTATGTAATTTACAAAAATATCATTCATATGATTATCCGCTGCACACTCCCGCAGGCGCACATGGCGCGGGTCCGCACGCATAAAAACACGCATGTATACTGATATTAATCATGCATGCTGATATCAAACATTTTTTTCATGTTCAGATAAAAAAGAAATTCGAACATATGGGGGACCGTGGCCTAATCAACCGCGTCAATAAGGCTGTAGATGTCCCCTCCGTCCTCCGGGAATTCCGCAGTAAGGAATGTAATAAGAAGCTGTATCTCCCTTCGGCTGAAGGAATGTACAACCTCGTTGCGTATCGCGCTCGCGAGGGGCACTGCATATTTCCTGTCCTTGCCCGGGAGTATGAGCAGTATCTTGTGCCTGTCATACCGGACTGAAAAATCCGGATCAGACAGCCTTTCACGGATAATCTCCTCGAACCGGTCAAGTATACACCTGACCTCATCATACCCGTAAATATTGTAATAGCGTTTGTAATTCTTGATGGAAAACAGTACAAGGGTAAGAGGTATACTGAGATCCCGTGCATTGGTTATCTCATCATTGATGCGGGAATATATGTACTCGACATTATCAACATACCGGTTTTCCCTGTAATCAAGGCCTGCAAGTACATTCAGGTAGAGGAACAGATTCTGCGCCATTCTTGAAAGCCTGTTATCAATCTCTTTCATGTCTGTGCCGGCTGCTGTTCTGAACAGGCATATAAATCCCATGAGCTTATTGCCTATTTTCGCGGGGTAAAGGTGAAACATTGACATCTTGTTTATCTGGCTGTCTGTAAAGGATTCACCCAGTACCTGGGAATTCCTGAAATCAGCGATTGCAGTGGACCCTTCAGAGTCCGCCGCAAAACGTATGAACCTGTTGTTTCGCCTCAGGTAAAATTTGTCCTCCTTCAGACTGAGATAGTCCTCTTTCTCAACAATCCTCGGAATGTACCTGTCATCCGTCCTGTTCATGCTGAATACTGCGTAACTCTCAACCCCGATCTGCCTGAGTTCCTCCATTACTGTTTCTGTCATCTTTTCAATGCTTCCGCCTGCAACAGCGGTTTCATGAAGCCGGTCAATATCTGATATCAGGCGGATCTGCTTTCGCAGTGAATCCAGGTCGCTGTTTTTCTTTGCCCGGACATTCAGGTTTCTCAGTATTACTGCTGAGTAATCAGTAATTATGCGCAGAAAATCAATCTCTTCATCAGTATAATCCTCAGCAGATATCTTGTCTCCAAGCACGAGAAGACCAAGTACTTCATTGTCATGCACCATTGGAATAAGCATCCGGGCGTCTATAGAGATAAAACGGTAATAATCCTCCCTGTATATCTCCTTTTCACTGAATTCTTCAATATCCGTAACTGCCTTTCTTTTCAGCACCTCTTTCATTATTCCTGCATCGGCCTGGAATTCCAGTTCCTTCTTGCGTAAGGAAATTCCACGCGATTCATCAATTATCCACCTGCCGCTCTCCTCGTTTTCCGGGATTATTACGGATGAGGATGATGCGGCTATCTGTCCCATCACGGAAAACAGGAGTATGTCAAAAAGTTCCTCAAATGAATCTGACTTTATAATATCACGCGAAACCTCGTAGAGTATGAGATAGTCATGAAAGCTGCTCCCCAGTGCAGGCTGGGCTGCCGGTTCCTCCTGTACGCTGAGTTCCGGGACTTCGCCTTTTTCTTCTTTGAGACTTTCTTCAGGGACCAGTGTAAGATCATCCTGATCGAGCACGAGCAGTTCATCATCATGCTCCCTTCCGGCCTGTGCGAAATCAACGACCCTCCCCTTTCCAGGTTCAGTTTCAGGGGAGACCTCTTCAAGGACCTCCATTTCCGCGGGGCCCTTTATCCTGTCAATAAGGGTAACCTTGCCCTTCCGGTTAATGTCTTTTTTATAGCGTAAAGCCTTTTCCAGCAAACCCATTCTTAGATACCCAGATCATTCATTACTTTTACGTATAGATCAAAATATTCCGAATCCGCGAAACTCCGTATCGTATCCTCCGGAAGCTTTTCAAACAGTCCGTCAAAATATTTAAAAAGGCTTTTCATGTCCTTCTGCTTGCCCTGCGGAAACTTTTTTATGAACCTGTCAACGTCAATCTCATCATCAATTATAATCACCCTGTCTGTAATATCATACAGGGCCTCATCAGCCGTGTCAGCAGCTAATGACCTCTCACTCCCTTCCAGGGGCACCTCATCTTCCACTGCCTGCATGGCTGCGTCCGTGCCTTCTTCATCTTCAGGTACATACTCGGGATATTCCTCGCCCCCTGCTTC
>Ga0272441_10007966_pt1 | contig 16991 bp, 7 predicted proteins | sample SSMProp6N_FD_193582 | JGI IMG/M metagenome (GOLD analysis project Ga0272441, IMG submission 193582) | Marine sediment archaeal communities from Little Sippewissett salt marsh, Falmouth, MA, United States - SSM-Prop-6N | ecosystem: Environmental > Aquatic > Marine > Wetlands > Sediment ...
GAATGTGGTTGTTACGGTGACGCCTGATGCGCAGGCGACGGTGGCCCCGGACGAGTTGACCTTCACGGCTGCGAACTGGGATACGCCGCAGACGGTGACGGTGACAGCCGTGGACGACGACATTGATGAAGGCGCGCACACGTCCACGATTGGCCACACGGCCGCGAGCGTCGACGGCGATTATGACGGCGTCGCGATCGACGACGTGACGGCGAACATCACGGATGACGACACGGCTGCTGTGACGATCACGGAATCCGACGGCTCGACAGATGTAGCCGAGGGCGGTGCGACGGACACGTACACCGTTGTGCTGAACACTGAGCCGACGGCGAATGTGGTTGTTACGGTTGCCGCGGATGCGGACTCGACGGTGGCCCCGACCGAGTTGACCTTCACCAGCGGGAACTGGGACACGGCGCAGACGGTGACCGTGACGGCGGTGGACGACGACATTGATGAGGGCGCGCACACGTCGACGATCGGTCACACGGCGGCGAGTGCCGATGGCAACTATGATGGCCTCGTGATCGACGACGTGACGGCGAACGTTACGGACAACGACACGGCCGACGTGACGATCACGGAGTCCGCGGGGACCACCGATGTGACCGAAGGCGACGCGACGGACACGTACTCCGTGGTCCTGGGCAGTGAGCCGACGGCGAATGTGGTGATTGCGGTGACGCCGGATGCCCAGTCGACAGTGAACTCGGACGATCTGACGTTCACGCCGGCGAACTGGGACACGCCGCAGACCATCACGGTGACGGCCGTGGACGACGATGTGGTGGAGGGGGCGCACACGTCTACGATCACGCATGCGGCGACGAGCGCCGATGGCGAGTATGACGGCATCACGATCGACGACGTGACGGTGGACGTCACGGACAACGACACGGCGGGCGTGACCATCACGGAATCCGACGGTTCGACGGATGTGACCGAAGGCGGCGCGACGGACACGTACACGGTCGTGCTGAACACGCAGCCGTCGGAGGATGTGACGATCACGATCGCGGCGGACGTGGAGTCGACGGTGGCTCCGACCGGATTGACGTTCACGGCGGCGAACTGGGACACGGCGCAGACAGTGACCGTGACGGCGGTGGACGATGACCTTGCCGAAGGGGCGCACACGTCGACGATCACGCACAGCGCGACAAGCGATGACACCGACTACGCCGGCATCACGATCGCCAGCGTGACGGCGAACGTCACCGACGATGACACGCCCGGCGTGACGATCACCGAGTCGGCGGGCTCCACGGAAGTGGACGAAGAGGGGCCGACGTCTGACACATACACGGTTGTGCTGAACACCGAGCCTAAGGCGGATGTGGTGCTCACGGTGGACCCGGATGCCAACACCAATCTCGGTGCCGGTGCGGGAAGTCCCATCGAGCTGACGTTCACGGCGGCGAATTGGGACACGGCGCAGACCGTGACTGTCATCGCCGTTGATGACATGGTCGCCGAAGGGGATCACACCTCCACGATCGCGCACGTCGCGGCGAGTGACGACGCGGGTTACGACGGGCTCGAAGCTGTCGATGTGACCGTCGACGTGACCGACAACGATGCCGCCGGCGTGACGATTCGCGAGACGGCCGGATCGACGTCGGTTGTGGAAGGTGGTGCAACGGATACGTACTCGATCGAGCTGGATGCCCGGCCGACGGCGGACGTGACGATCACGGCGACGCCGGATGCCCAGACGACGGTGAGCCCCGCCGCGTTGACGTTCACGGACGCCAACTGGGATGAGCCACAGGTCGTGTCGGTGACAGCGGTCGACGACACGGTGGTTGAAGGGCCTCACACGTCTGTCATCATGCACGCCGCCACCAGCGACGACGCGAACTACGACGGGTTCGAGATCGACGATGTGACGGTTACCGTCGCGGACAACGAAGGAGATGACACCGACGGCGATGGTCTCACAGACGACGAGGAGCTCGCCGGTTTCGACGCCTCCTTCTACTCCGTCAACGGGGCTGGTGAACTGGTGCGCGAGAAGGTTCACTTCACCACGGATCCGGACAACGTCGACACCGATGGTGACGGGATCTGGGACTTCGATGAAGTCGTGACCTACGCCCGCTCGGCGAATGAGGACGGGAGTGTGGATGGCGTGACGGAGCTTGGTGCGGTGGTTCGGCGGAGCAACCTGGCGGTGTACGGTCCGGAGGAAGGGGACGCGACCTCCAAGCTGCTGACATGGCAGGACGCGGGCGACCGGCAGCGCAAGAGCGTCTGGGGTGTCCGTACCATCGCGGGTCCGGTCACGGACGACACCAAGGTGCCGGCCGACTTCGATCCTGCGGATTCGGACAACGACGGGCTCGACGACCCGGATGATCCGGCTCCGCAGTTTGATCCGGCCGTAGTGCTCGCGGGCCAGTCGGTGACGGATCAGAACGTGTTGCTCGACTTTGACCCGGATGACGACGGGTTCGCGGACTTGGTGTTTGTCCAGTTCAGCGAAGAGGGCATCGAGCAACGCCAGAATGTCGATTACAGCAACGACGGGACGCTGACCGACGGCTTCGACATGGGTGGTTTCATCAACAACGTGTACGTTCCGATGATCGGTGGCGACGGCATTCTCGATACGGATGATGTCGATGCCGACAACTGCCCCGGGACGGCGAACCCGGATCAGACAGATTCCAACAACGACGGCGTCGGCGACGCCTGTCAGGATACACAGCCGCGATGCTGTGGCGGTCCGGGCGCCCTGGCGTTCCTCCCGCTTACATTGGCCACGTTGGTGGCGATGAAGCGAAACCACGGTTGGCGAGGTCGTCGGGGCCGCTAATCGGACGCCCGCAGCGGCTCGCCCTGTTTTCCTGAAATCAGTGATGCTTTCGGCGTGACGCGCGCCCCTTATGGCTTGGCGTGCGTCACGCCTTGCTGTTGTCCCGGGCAGTCCCTAGAATCCGATTGCGGTTGCGAAGGAAACAGGGAGACGGCCGATGCGCTCACGGTTAACAGCGGTGCTTGCCAGCAGTGTTCTGGGGTTCTGCCTCGTGGTTTCTCTGGCGGGATGCAGGACATATCTCGTTGGTGCAGACCGGTACACCGGGAGTGAGCAGCCCGGGGTCATACGCGACAGGCAAACGGATCGCATGGCCGAGAGTGACGCGGAGCGTGTTCGCCAGTTGATGGCTGCGAAGACGAGTTCGGGCTACGCGATTGATCGTCCAACTGCCGGGATCGATCGGTCCAGTCGGCGCGCGGTCGATCAGCCTCGCATCGGTGCTCGGTAGACAGGCACCGGCGCGACCACAGGGCGGAAGGCTTCGTCGCATCGCGACCTGTGGGCGGGGTGGTTCGCGATACTCCATGTCTTCCTGATTCTGCGAGTCGACACTGGGATCGAGAGCAATGTATCGGCGTGTGTCCATGAGTGAACATCCCCTCGGAGCTGACGTAGCGATGGGGCCGCGATCATCCTGCGCGACGGGTTGTTGTGGTACGTCGCAGGCGCGATCGCGCACAATCCGCGCCTGCGGGAGGGTAGGCATTGTCGTGGGGCTGGTTGCGTTTTTCTGCAGCGCTGGCTCGCCGGCCGAGGCACAGAATCGGGACGCTCCAAGAGCTTATGTGAACGCGAAGCAGGTGGAAACTCTCGATGATGCCGTCGCTCGGCTGGGGCTGGCGAGCGATGCGCCAGACTGCGAGCTTCTGCGCGGCATTGCGCAGTTCCTCTCGGATCGAGGAGATCGGGCGGAGTGGCTACGCCGGCGAGGCTGCGAAGCGGCGCCTGTGACCATGGTTCCCGGCGTGTCGATTCGGGAATCCGACGGGTCGACGACCGTGAGCGAGGATGGGCTGCAGTCCGACACCTATACGGTCGTGCTCGACGCACAGCCGACCGCGGACGTGACGATCGCCGTCACGCCCGACGGACAGGCGATGGCCGATCCCGGCACGTTGCTTTTTACCAGTGAAAGCTGGAATACGCCCCAGACGGTGACGACCATCGCGGTTGATGACATGGTCGCCGAGGGCGATCACGTAGCGACCATCATGCACAGCGCCGAGAGCGATGACGCGAATTATGACGGAATCGACGTCGTCGGCGTGGCCGTTAACGTGACGGACAACGATGTCGTCGGCGTCGCGATTCGCCAGACGGATGAGTCCACGTCTGTGGCGGAAGGTGGTGCGACGGACACGTACGCGATTGTGCTGCTGACCGAGCCGACGGCGGACGTCGCGATCACGGTGACGCCGGATTCGCAGGTGTCCGTGAGCCCGACGTCGCTGACGTTCACAAGCGATAACTGGAATGAGCCGCAGATCGTGTCGGTGTCGGCGACGGACGATGCGGCTGTGGAGCGGGGGCATGCCTCGACGCTGGTCCATGCCGTGACCAGTGGCGATGACGCGTACAACGACCTGGTGGTCGACGCCCTCGTAGTGAGCGTGGCGGACAACGATTCGAGCGGCGTGCGCATCACCGAGAGCGACGGATCGACCGACGTGGCGGAAGGGGGGACGATGGATACGTATGCCGTCGTGCTGCTCTCGCACCCAACGGCGGACGTGACCATCATGGTTCGACCGGACGGACAGACGATCGTCGGCCCGCGGCAGTTGATGTTCACGCCGGACAACTGGTCGGCGGCGCAGACGGTGACCGTGAAGGCACGCGAGGATGCGCGGGTGGAAGGGCCGCACACGGCGACGATCTCGCACACGGCGTCCAGCGACGATCCGAGCTACGGCGGCATCGCGATCGCGAGTGTCACGGTGTCCATCACGGACACACCGGTACCCGAGCAGACGCCGGTGGAGAAAGTCCTGGCCGAGTTTCCGGAGAAGACGGATGAGCTGTCCGCGGCGGTGTGTGGCCGCTTCTGGTCACAGGGCGTTCCGCTACGGGCCATGCGCAGCCGGCGCGAGACGCTGAACCAGGCTCCGGCGGAGCTGAAGGCTGCGTATGTGATGCGCGAGCTTTCCAGGCAGGGAGCTAACCCGGCGGAGTTGACGGTACGTGTCGCGGGGTACTACCACCAGGAGATCGTGGATGCCCGCATGGAGCTCGAGCGCGATTCGTCCGACGAGCTGCATCTGCTGGCCTGCGATACGACCGCCGCGCTGCTCCAGCATCTAAGCGGCCTGAATGTATCGTCCACCAGCGCCGACTACGCGGCGTGGACGGCGACATTCGCGGAGGCGCAGTGGTGGCGGTGGGAGATGGTCTGCCGGCTGCTGGCCAATGCGACGGGCGGGTCTGTGGAGGGTGACGCGGAAGTCGCCGGCTATGCTGCGCAGGTCCGCACTGGGATCGTGTCCAAGCAGGGCAGTCGAGTGGAAAGGGGTTGCGCGGAGCCGGAGCGCTGGGCTACCGAGTTGGACGAGGGCGAGACGTATCCGTCCTGGCTGGCCCCACGTTCCGAGACCCCTGCATTGCAGACGCCGAACATCAACGCCTTGACGGCGAAGCAGCTCTACAGCGAGGGAGATGGCGGGGCGGGGGTGTGGTCGGTCTTCGAGCGGGTGCAGACCGCGAAGGCTGCTGCCGCGGGAGTGGCTTTGAAGGATTCGGCGAGCATGGATGAGCTCGTTGATCTCTTCCAGGTGGAAACGGGAGCTGTGCGAAGTGTCGCGGTGGACCTGTTCCTCGAGATCTACCGGCATCCGACCGGCGATTATGTGGGGTTCTGGTGCTCGCGCAAGCCGGGGGACATCGAAAGCGGCACGTCGGAGGTGCTGGAGCGCTACGCCTACCGTACGGACGAGCTTTCCGATCTGATTCAGAAAGCCAAAGGCACGACGGCGACGCGGGACAAGCTGATTATCGCAATCGATACGGGGGTGCGCGGGCCGGACGTGATGGGCCTCTGCGATGCGTTTGGCGTTTCGCTCGATGCTCCCCGGGCCGCCATGCCGGATCGCTTCGTGTTTTTCACGACCAGTGCAGCGGCTCTGCTGAAGGGGACACGAGAGAGCGCGTCGCCCGGCGCGGTCGCCGAGCGACCGAGCGATCGCTGGACGTGGGATGCGGTGTACCGTTTCCTGTGGAATGCGGGCTGTTACCGCTGGGGGGAAAGCGACACGAGCGAGGTCGTCCCATCCCTGGGGCAGGCCAAGCGAAGTCGCGTCTGGTTCTGTGACGGCGTCGACTGCGGAGACGCGAAGGATGAACGGCACGGCCTGCGGTACGTGCCTCATCAGCCGGACAGCGAAAGCGCCCCGTACATCCCGTTTCTCTTCGACAAGAACCTGCCGCAGCGCTGAGGCCCCTCCGCCGCCGGCGCGGCGGGGGGCAGACGGGGCCAACGAGGTTGCTGCAAAACGCGACAGGCCGGAGATTCTCAGGTTGTCGCGAATCCGATGCACAGGGCTCTGACTCCGGCGCCCCGGGCGGGTACACTGTAGTGTCCGGTCGTGTGAGCATGGCGAAGCCCGCCGGTTTGGCAGCCGGCCTGATCAGCTTGGTGTGTTGAAGCATGTCGCAGGCGTTTCGACGTTTGATCGCGGTTCCCCCTGACGCGACGGCGGAGCAGCTTTCGCAAGTGCGAGAGGCGCTGGCGGAGGCCGTGGCAGCGCAGCAGCACCTCGCCGGCCGGACGCCGCACGTCCTCCGGTTCGACGGCTCGGTGGAGGAGGGTGAAGGAGGCCTTTTCATTGGGCATGAGCCGGCGGGGCCGCTGTCGTTGGCGGAGCTTTTCGAACCGCAGGCTCCGATCACGGGTCAGGACGAACTGCTGCGGGCCGCAGCGGCTTTGTGCGATGCACTTGCGGAGGCGCATGGAGGGCAGAACGGCCAGTCGGTGATCCACGGCGGGCTGTGCCCGGGCTGCGTGGTGGCGGGGGAGGATGGGTTCCTCAAGGTCACGGATTTCGGGTTCGCGCGAATCATCTGCGAGGTGTTCGGCGTCGAAAGCTATCGCAACCTGGCTGTCGGCCCGGGACCGGCCGCGACCGGGACGTGGGAGGTCCTCGCGTCGGGTGTTGTCGATCGTGACGATCGGCTGTGCGCGTTCATCGATCCCGACAAGTATGGCCAGGGGGCCCTGGCGAGCTTCGAGGCCGGTTCGGACATCATTGCCGCCGGCTTCGTGTTGTACCTGCTGGCCGAGCACCGGCACCCATATCTGTTCTATGAAGCCGGGGCGCACCGCGTCGTGGATATGGTAGAGATGATGAGCTTCGGCGTTCCGTTGCCGATCGGGCGTCAAGACCTCGTGGAGTCGGACACGTCGGCGATGAAGGTTTTCCGCGAGTCGGTGCTCGCGATGCTGGCCCGCGTGCCCGCGGAACGGCCGGCGGCAGGAGAACTTGCGGCCCGGTTTGCGCAGGTTGCGCCCAAGGTCGACCTGACGTTGTTGAAGGCGGAGCGTTGGGTGGCGCACATGGAGTCGCTGGTCGAGAACGGAGCGTGGACGGGGCTGAGCGAGGCGCTTCCGGATCGCCCCGAGCTCGATGCGTGGCCGCCAGAGTTGCTCGCCCGCGCTGACAAGGTGGAGAAGCGGCTGCAGAAACACCGGGCGGAGGCTGCTCGAAAGGCCGCTGTCGAGAGCGACCGCCGGGAGGCCGAGCAGTGGCTGGCCGAGTTGAGTGGTGCGGCGAAAGCAGCGGACTGGGATGCGGCCGACCGGTTGCTGTCGGGCAGGCCGAAGCTGACGCACTGGCCCGAGAACACGCTCGACGAGGTCGAGACGATCCGGGGCCAGGTCCGTCGAGCCCGCGCCGAGGAGCAAGCGCGCGAATGGGCCGCCGCCCTGCGCGAGGCTCACGCTGCGCAGGATTGGGACGCTGTTGGCCGGCACCTCGCGGAGCGACCCGCACAGGAGCATTGTTCCGCGGACATCGTCGAGTACGCCGCTACGGTGGAGGGTGAGTACACCCAGGTCCTGGAGCAGCAGGAGCGAGAGCGGCAGGTCATCGCGGAACAACATGCGAAAGCCCGTGCCTGGCAGGACAAGGCTCGCAAGCTGGCGGACGCGGAAGACTGGGTTGGGGCGCTGGATGTCCTGGCGGAGCCACCGGAGCTCACGACGTGGCCGGATGGTGTGCAGGAGGAAGCGGCGGCACTCGGCAGGCGATGCCGCGATCGGCTGTCCACGGTCGTGGAGCAGAATCTAGATCAGGTCACGGAATCGGTTCGCCGCGCGGGGGAGGCGATCGTGCACGAGGTCGTCGAACAGCGGCTGGGCGGGCTCATTCGGGCGGATGATGTGGAGACGGGCGTCGAATCCGTCGTGTGGGCACCGGATGGCGACGTGGACGGCCACGGCATCGTGCTCGTTCGCGTGCGTCCCGCCGAGGGGCGTCCGGACGAGAAGCCTATTAAGAGCGAGCTCGATTTCCGGATGAAGGGGCTCGAGCCGAAGGTTTGTCGCGGCCAGGCCGAGCTACGAGAGCGTGTGGAACGCGGACTGCGGGAGCAGCTTGCCCGACTTCAGGCGGCCGCGTTGGGCGGCATCGAGGATGCGGTGCGGGCGCGGGTCTCTCCGCTGGCCGTGGTGGCTGGCGGGCTGGATCACGCGGTCGAGCGCGCGACGATGGAGATTCGGTTGCTGGGGGCCGAGGTGCAGCAGGGGATCGTTTCCAGCGGGCTGCGATGGGATGTTGACCGGCTCGCGTGGGTTTGGGCGGATCCCGAGGCGTTTAGCCGGGACGCGCTGGCCGCGGTCGGTGACGTGACTCGGGAGATCGTGCTTCACAATCTGGTCGCCCGCTCCGAGCGACTCCGCGCACACAAGGAGGCGCTGACGCTTGCTTTGACGCCGACCAGTGTGCCGAGCGGAGGTGAGCTGCCGAGCCCGCTGTCCTTCGAGGCTCGCATTGGCATCCGGTCGTCGCGGAACAAGGGCGATGTTGTCCTCGGGACGGCCACGGTGACGTCGCATCACGTCGGTCGTCCCGTGTATGATGGCACCATTGCGGAGTTGGAATCGAGGCTGGGGGAGGTTTTCCCCGTCGCCGGCGCTGATTCCCATTAGGTTCCGGCGATCGCCGGTCATGGGGTTCATCGCTGGGGGAGAATGCACTTGCTGGGGGGGGATAGGCGGGCTATAGTCCCATTCCGCAGTTGTATTGACGTAGCTTGTTTGTGGTCGGCGCCCAACATGTCCGCGCGGGCCGATATCGAGGGCAGCGTCTGAGCGACGTCGATGTCGAATAGTTCTCATCATCACTGATAACTGCATTCTGCATTCAGGGCCAACTGAGGCATGGTGATGCCGGAATCGGTCAACGAGCAACGCACGCGTCCACCGGCAGCGGGCGACAACGAGCTTCTCGGGCCGCTCGGAGAGAAGCTGATGAAGCTGCCGACCGCGGATCGGATTCGCGCGCTGGGCTCGCTTCTGATCACGTTGGCCGATCAAGAGGCTGCAGCCGGTCCGCAGGCGGGTGGTCTCGACGCGGAAGGTCTGGGCAAACGACTGCAACGACTGGGTGAGGCGAAGGCCCAGGCCGACGACGAGTTGGCGGCGGTGAAGGCGGACCTGGCGTCACGCCTCAAGCAGGGGGAGGCCGAGCAGCAACGCAGCGCGGAACTCGAACGGATCGTGGCCGATCAGCGCGATCGCCTGCGAGCGGCCCAGACGGCGGAAGCCGAGCTGGAGCAGCAACTGGTCGCCAAGAACCAGCAATTGTACGAGGCGGAAAACAAGGTTGAGGGGCTGACGCTCCAGTTGCAGCGGGCCGAGCTCAAGGCGGGGGATTCTTCCAAGCTCAATGAGCTGGAGGATGGACGGCGTGAGCTGATTGTCCAACTGGAGGAGTTGCGCGAAGCTTACGAGCAACTACGCGTTGACAAAGACCAGACCATCGAGGAGCTCAAATCGAAGGTCGGGGCTGAGCGGGCTTCCGCGGGTGCCGAGTCGAGCGAAGCTCTGGCGTCGTTGTGGGATCGCCTGGCGCGAGCGAAGCCGCCCCTGGCGCCGGGTGGCGTGCAGCCCAGCGTGAAGAGCGCCGAGCGGCTTTTCGACGCGTTCATCGAGCTGGCACATTTCGTGCACGATTTTGACCAGGCGCTGCGTCCGTTCCTGAACAGCTTCATCCGGCACCATTCGACGCTGCGGCGGCCCTGGGAAGTCTATGCGCGGTCGCCGGGGCTGAACGATACGATTCGCGAAGTCATCGATGTCCGGGGTGGGAAGCCGGCGAGCATTCTCAAGATGCTCCTGCGGCAGGGGCTGCAGCGGTGGACGGTGGCGGCGATGATCGGGTCGGATACGGCGATCGAGTCGATCGCGCACGAGCTCGAGCAGAACCTGCGGGGCGAAGCCGGGATGGCTGCAGATCTGCAGCGCAGGATCCGGGATTACCTCCGCGATGACGGACACCACGTGTTTCATCAACACATGCGCGAGCTTCGAGGTGAGAAGCTCGCCGAGGCCTATACCCACGGGGCGTACGGAGGGTAACGCTATGCAGCGCACGGCACGATCATCGAGGGTGAGAAGCATGTTCCGACGAGGCTGCACCGGTAGCGTATTGATGGTGGGCACGCTCGCGTTGCTGACGGGCTGTACGCGAAGCTTGACGATCCACCAGGATCCCGTCATCAACACGGCGATTCATGCCGATCGTGCGCCGGATCAGCGCAGTGGTGGGCCGCTCGATCTGGCGATTGTGTGCGTCTATGCCGACGATCTGAAGAAGCCCAGCAACGCGCTGCTCAAGCCTGATTCGCGTATCACGGCGCGGGACTGGTACAACAGACGCCCGACGCTCAAAGAGAGGGGCGGGAAGCTCTTCGATCTCCCCGCGAAGCAGCTCTACCTCCTGACGGATGAGAAGGACTCGTACGGCCAGTGGATTGGCACCCCTCTACGCGGGGCGACTCTCGATGGTGCCGCCCCCATTCACAAGAAGGGGATCAAGCTGAAATGGGGCCGGCTGGGCGATGATCAGACGGTCCTCTACGTGTTTCCGCGGTTCATCGGGCCAGACGGCGCGGTGCTGCCGGTTGCGCCCGCCAGGTTCTGTCCGCCGGGTGCTTACCCCGCCAATCTGGAGATCAAGGTCGGCGTTCGCGCAGACCGGCGTGTGGAGGAGGCGCAGTATATCGAGATCCTCTCGAAGCGCTAGGGTGGCGTTCTTTCGGGGGCGGCATGTTGGTGGGCTGGTGCCGCTCAGGGTGTGCGGCATGTGCCGACTTCGGGCCATTCGGAGATGAAACGGACATGACCTTCTGGACCGAGGTTCACTGGTACGAGGGAATGTTTCTCCGGCCGCATCATTTCCAGGCGGCTCAACGCCGCGTGGAGACGCTGCTGCGGACCTCGCTCGATGTAGCCTGCCGATACGCGTGGGGGTTCGTGGAGCTGGAAGCGGCCAAGGAGCCGCTGGAGAACTTCACGCTGCGGGTGGATCGTTGCGATTTGCGCCTGAAGGACGGAACGTGGGTTCGGGTGCCGGAGAACACGGAGGTACCGCCGCTCAACTTCGAGGCAGCACTGGACGCCGGCGGCGGCAGCGCGGAGCTTCTGCTCGGTGTTCCAGAGTTGCAGGAAGCGCGTGCCAACACCGTGTCACTGGAGAGCCCCGAGCTGACAACCGGCAACCCGCGCTTTGAGCCACAGGCGCTGACCCGCCGGGATGAGAACACGGGGGAGAATCCGCAGACGGTGTATGTCCGCCGCATGCGTGGCAGGCTGTTCATCGCCGGCGAAGATACCACCGGCTACGAAGTGGTTCGGCTGGGGCGCCTGAAGCGAACGGACCGGCCGGGAGCGGTACCGGAACTCGATAACCTGGGCGCGGGGCCGTTCCTGGCCATCCAGGCTGACGCCGGCCTCAGCTCGCTTGTCACTTCGCTGACCGACCAGGTTGAGGCCAAGAACGAGGTCCTGGCGCGCGAGGCCCGCGAGCATCGTATGGCGTTCACGGACGGCGTCGCGGCGAACACGGAGATCCTGCTCAAGCTGCACGCGCTCAATTCCGCCCGCGCCGAGTTGCGCTCGTTGTTGCAGTGCCCCTTGTTGCATCCGTACGACGTGTACGTCGCGCTGTGTCGCCTGATCGGCGATCTGTCGATCTTCCACGACGATCTGACGCCGGGGACGCTCCCCCCGTACGACCATGATCGACCAGCCGAGTGCCTGGACAGGGTCCGGCGTGAGGTGGTGAAGCGGCTGGATGCGTTGCGGCCCATGGCCTACGTGGAACGCCGCTTCGAGCGAAAGAAGGACGATCGCGGGCGCGACGGACTGGAGGTCGAACTCGACCGGACGTGGATCGACCAGAACCTCGAGTTGTACGTGGGGCTGCATGCGGATGATCGCGAGATCGAGGATCTGCAGAAGCACATCTATGGCACGCTGAACATGAAGCTCGCGTCGCCGCGACGATCGCCGCGGATTGCGACGCTGGCGGTTCGCGGGTTGCGCTTGCAGATCAAGGCGGTTCCAGCCGGCACGTTGCCGCGGCGGCCCGGGCTGCACTACTTCCGCATCGACAAGACGATCGGTTCGGATCGGACCGACTACTGGCGCGAGTGCGAACAGGAGCGCGGCATTCGCCTGAGCATGGCGGAGGGCCAGTTGGCGGCCATGGAATCGTACCGACCGGCGCTTTACATCGTGTTGAAGGGGCCTGAGCGATGACGGATTACGATGAGTCTCCGCAGCTCCGACTGACGGAGGTCTGTTGGCCGGTGTTCGACTGTCTGCTGAACCTGGGGCGCCAGGCCAAGTACGACACGATGCCGCCGCCGGATCAGGTCCGCTACGAGGTGCTGAATGCCCTGCGCGACGCCGAGGACATCGCGCGTCGCGATCCGGTGGCCGAGCGGATCTGGGAGGATCGCCTCAAGCCGATGATGGTCTACCTCATCGACTACAAGATGCTGCACAGCGAATGGGAGGGTCGCGACTACTGGTTTGACAGCCGCTTTGAGACCGACCCGGAGATTCTGAACCACATCGAGGCGCTGGGAGGCGAGAAGTTCTTCGAGGACTGCGACGAGGTGCAGCGCGACTACGAGTTGGCCGAGCGACGTGACCGGCGTGACAAGGACGAGCTGGCCGACCTGCTCAGTCTGTATTTCATCTGCCTGCGACTTGGTTTCAAGGGCCAGTATCACGACCGGCCGCAGGAACTGGCTGATTACACGAGGCGGTTGTTCACGCGTCTTCCTGCTTACGCGACAACGCGCAGCAAGGAGATGTTCCCCGAGACCTATCGGCACAACCAGGAGATCAGGGTCGATTACAAGCTCGGCATGAGCCTGACGGTTGTCCTGGTCGTGGCCGGCCTGGTCATCGGTGGAAGCCTGGTTGCGTTTCAGTTGAGTTGGCGTAACGCGGTCAGGGAGATTCGGAACGTCGCAGAGAACTGGTCGGAGCAACAAGCCACGGCGATCGTTGAGCCGGCGGACGACGGCGAGAGAAGCGGCTAGGACGGGCCGAGGCCGCTTTTGCTCTGTGCGGGCGTTGTGCGAGGTGCGCGATGAAGAAGCTGTTCGGGCTGTACAAGAGCCTCCCGCGGGAGGTCAAGATGCTGGTCGCGATGGCGGGCCTCGGCACGCCGGTCGGGATCTTCTACTTCGTTCAGCGCGTGCTGTTCCCCGGCAAGCCGATCTGGCTGATCATCCTCATCGTCGCCGGCATCGTCGCTGTCCTCGCCTTGCTCGTATTCCTCATCTCGCTGATCTTTGGGCGCTCCGGGAAGAAGCGCACAAAGAAGATGGAGGCCGACCTGGCCAGTGGTGCCGAGTCGGGACCCGCGTCCATGGACTTGCGGGCGGCGATCAAGAGCAACAACGAGAAGTTCTTCGGCGCCATCAAGGGCATGCGCAAGCTGGGGATCAGCATCTATGATCTCCCCTGGTACATCGTGATCGGCGATTCGGGTTGCGGGAAGACCAAGCTGATTAATGAAGGGGGGCTGACCTTCTCGACGGGGCGGCCCGAGGGTTATCAACTCGGCACGCTGAACTACAACTGGTGGTTCACCGAAGACGCGATTTTCATCGACATGGCGGGCCGGCTGTGCAACCCGCAGGAGGACGCCGACCGGCGCGAGTGGGAGGCGTTTCTCAAGACGGTCGCAGCCGGTCGCAAGGGCTTCCCGATCAACGGTGTGCTGGCGAGCGTGTCGGCCGAGCATCTGCTCCAGGATCCGCCGGAGAAGCACGAGGAAGACGCCAACACGATGCTCGAGCGGCTCCGCGACCTCCAGAACAAGCTCGGCGTGACGTTCGCGACGTACCTGGTCGTGACCAAGTGTGACAAGATCGTCGGCTTCATGCCGTTCTTCGACCGGGCCGAGCGGGACATCACGATCAAGAACCAGATCTTCGGCTGGTCGCGGCCGGGAGGGCTCGAGGAAGTCTATGACCCCGAGCGGTTCGGCTTGAACTTCGACAGCATCTATGTGCGGCTGAACGAGCTTCGTCTCCGCCGGCTGAACGATGACGTCGACGAGTTCGAGTTGGGCATGGCCTACAGTTTCCCCGAGGAGTTCCGGCAACTGCGCGAGCCGTTGCAGACGTATGTCCGGACACTTTTCCCGGCAATCAAGCACCCGCGGGCTGTCAAGAACCTGATTTTCCGCGGCGCGTATTTCACGAGCGCGACGCAGCAGGGCGGTCTCATTCTTCGCCACCTGGCTGAGCGGTTGGGTGAGGACGCGGCGCGGCGATTCCCATCGCTGGAGAGTCTCTATCCGCGGCCGCGGCCGCACTTCGTCAAGGACTTGCTGCTCCGCAAGGTCTTCCCGGAGGAGGGGCTGGTCTTCCGAAATGAGAAAGACGTTGTGCGCAACCGCAAGTTGGCCCGGTTGCTGCTCTATGGGTCGACGGCGGCGGGTCTGTTGCTGGCGGTCCTGCTGATTGTCAGCGCGATGAAGTTCAACACGCTCATGAATGAGCCACGCGCGCACGCCCAGGAGGCGCCCGCCGTCGTCAGCAATCCCGGGGAATGCGTGGCGATGACCGCCAGCCTGGGAGAGGACATCGACTCTCTGGGGAGCAGCATCTGGCCGAACATCCTTTCGCTGAACATCGGTGCCGACAAACCCATCACGTACCTGACCGAGATCCAGATGCACGTTTTCGAGGACGGCATCCTGCCGCGCGTGCTAAACGGCTGTGACCGGGTGTTGCGCGATGGCGTAATCGTGGCCGGGACCGAGGGTGAAGCGGCCGGAGTCCCGTTTGAAACGTACCTGGCCGGCCTGGAAGCGTACATCACGTGGTTCGGCTGCGCCGGAGAGGACCGAGCACCGGAGTCGGTCAGCCTGGAGAGCTTCGAGGCGCTCGGCGAGCTCGCGCGGCACGGCGAGCGCGTATCGCTGCCGCCCAAGGACGAGCTCCAGTCGCAGGCCCGGCGGTACTTCGCCGGCGTTCGCGAGAGAGACGACTGGGGCAACCCGGCGGGGCTTCTGGTCGTGGGGCAGGAAGACCGCCCGCGCGAGACGATTCGAGCGGGAATCCAGCTTCTGCATGGGTATCTGCGGCGTTTTGCCACGTTGGACGCGGACCACCCGAACGACGTGGTCGGCGAGTGGATGCGGATTCATCACTGCTGCGTCCGCATGCAGGACGCGTACGCGAGTCTGCTCGAAGCGGCGAATCGGCAGATCGGGACGCAGGAAGATCTGGACGAGTTTCGCACGCGCTTCAAGAGCGACTACGAGGCGTTCGCCGAGGCGGCCAACGAGTGCGAGTGGCGGCTGAAAACCGGGCCGCCGTTGAAGATCCCGTATCTGGCCGATGTGCTGACGAGTGTGCGCAAGGACGGGTGGCTGGCGGTACGGGAGCGTCTCGAGCAGTCCTATCTCTCGTGTCGGCCCGACGGCCCGGGAGACGACGTCACCCGGGCGATCGCCGCGCTGAGTGCGGGTGGGGAGGAGGGGTGGATCCCCGGTCTCGATGCACTCCTGTACAAGAGCATCAGCGATGCGAAGCTGACCGAGCACGGGTACGTGTCCGACTACTTCGAGGGTTCTCTCAGGGAGCACATCATCGAGGTCGAGTCGAGCTTCCCCCATATCCTCGAGCTCGCGCGGGGCGAAGGTTCGGCCGACAACGATGTGCTGGCTCTCACGGCGGACACGGGTACCGTGCGGTCGGTTGTGGCGAAGATCCATGGGTATCTGGTTTCATCGGAGGCGCTGGCGGCGGAAGGGGTGGCGCTGCCGAAGCGGATTGCATCCCTGCACGGCCTGCTCTGGCCCAATGACCAGGATGAGCGGGGAACGGAGAGGCAGCAGGGGTTCAGTGAGCTACACGAGAGCTGGCTTCCCGACGATTTGGAGGAGCTCAACGGCACCTATCGCGAGCTGGTTCGCAAGGCACAGGTAACGCTGCAACTGCGTGCCATTGAGGCCGATCTATCGGGTCTGGGAGACTGGGGATTCGCGGAACTCTCGGAGGACTGGCGAGAGCCGAGGGAGTCAGCGTACACGATACGCATTCCGCGGGCCGACATTGTGACGCCGCCGACTGCACGCGAGCGAACCGAAGAGCGGCCGCGCCTGGAGCGTTCCACGGGCGACCAGCCTCCGCTGACGCGCGAACGCAGCCGGCGGCCGGAACCCGCTCCATCCCGTGCGGAGTCCCCGCCTCCTGTGAGGGAGGGGGCCCTGGTCGGCGAGGGGAAAATCCCGGCCTGCGCTACGGCTGAGCTTCTCAACGATCTCGGATGGCACGCTGCCCAACTGTTGTATTTTCTCGAGTACTGCGGCCCGGAGCATTACTTCCGCGGATCGGAGCCCGAGCCGCTGAACCATCGCTGCCTGAGTCTGGTTGAGCAATCCTGGAAGACGTACTGCGTCCAGTATGTCCAGCAGTGGGACAAGGCCTACGGACAGACCACGCTGGTGTCGTTGACCGAACTGGGACCGAAGGACCGGAGTTGGAACGAGTTTATCGGTCAATTCCGCACGGGCTCTGGCCCGACCGACGACAATGCCCGCTGGACGCCCATCCGCGAGCTCCAACGACGTTTGAGTGAGATCCTGCGCGTTACGCGTTGGGCGCTGTATGTGCCGGGTCTCTACTGGCTGAAGGACTC
>Ga0272441_10007967_pt1 | contig 16990 bp, 8 predicted proteins | sample SSMProp6N_FD_193582 | JGI IMG/M metagenome (GOLD analysis project Ga0272441, IMG submission 193582) | Marine sediment archaeal communities from Little Sippewissett salt marsh, Falmouth, MA, United States - SSM-Prop-6N | ecosystem: Environmental > Aquatic > Marine > Wetlands > Sediment ...
CTCAATTCTCCTGGGCCAGTGGGTGCGGACGAAGGCGCGGGCCTGGTCGGCATCGTTCAGGGCTCCTTCCAGTTGGGCATCCTCGACCGCCTGGAGGATCTCAGAGAACAGGGGTCCGGGCGCGTACCCCATGGTTATCAAGTCGGTCCCGCGGAGCAACGGCGCCGGTTTGAGCTGCTCGGGCTTCAGCTTGGCCACGTAGTCCTTGATCCATTCGATGGTGTCGGTGTCGTTGTGGCTCGCCACGCAGTCCAGCCGGCACAGCTCGAGCAGGTCCGTAAACGCTTCCTCGCGCACGAAACGCTTCCGCTTGCTCTCGCGCATCTTCGGCGCCGCGTCCACCCGCATGTGGTTCTCGACCATCCAGGCGATGCGTTCGCGGTCTTCGTTGGGCATGTGCAGCCGGCGGCATATCTTCTCCGCGATTCGCGCCCCGACCTTGTCGTGGTTGTTGAACCGAATGCGATCTTCGAACGACTGCGTGAGCGGCTTGCCCACGTCGTGCAGCAGTACCGCCATGGCCAGTGTGGACGACGGATGCTCCATGCGATCGAGCATGAGCAGCGTATGGTCGAAGACGTCGCCTTCCGGATGGAATCGGGGCGGTTGCCGAACGCCCTTCATGCGGGCGATCTCCGGCAGAATGCACTCGAGCAGGCCCGTCTCGTCGAGCAGTTCGAAGGCCCGCCGGCACCCGCCTTCCGTGAGCATCATGATCAGTTCATCCCGTATGCGTTCCGGGCTGGTCTTGGCGATCAGCGGGGCCATCTCACCCAGCGCCGCATACGTCTCCGGGACAATGGCGTAGCCGAGGCGCGCCGCAAAACGTACCGCGCGCAACATGCGCAGGTGGTCCTCGGCGAACCGCTCCCGCGGATCCCCGACGGCCCGGACGAGTCTTGCATCGAGATCCTTCCGGCCGCCCACGTAATCAATGATACTGTCCGTTTCTGGATCGAGGAACAGGGCGTTTATGGTGAAATCGCGACGCCGGGCATCGATTTGCTCATCGAGGAACTCGACGCGGTCCGGGTGGCGTCCGTCAGAGTACGGGCCGTCTCGTCGAAACGTCGCGACCTCAAAATGGCCCTCAGGCAGGAGGACGATCTGAACGCCGAACTCGGCGCCGACACTCACGCAAGACGTGAACAGCCGTTCGACCTCCTCGGTGGGCGCGTTCGTTGCAATGTCGTAGTCCTTGGGTTGGACGCCGAGAATGAGGTCGCGCACGCAGCCCCCGGCCAGCAACGCCCGGAAGCCGGCCTTTGTCAAGGTCCGGCAGATCTCGATTGCGGCACGTTTTCGATCATCCATCGGGCGCGGATCCATCGGGCGGATTCTCCGAGGAGCTCCTCAGTGCGCTTTGCCTGTAGCGCGAGTAGGCCCATGAGATGACAAGGAGGGCCCCGCTGAGCGCGGCGAACGACAGGAACTGATAGATCAGCGGCAGTCGCTGCAAATCGAAGTAAAACGCCCGGGCGACGGCCACGCCGAACAGCGCCATGGCCGCCCACCGGTAGCGGCTCTCGTAGAAGACCGCCCCGAGCACGAACCCGGCCACGGCAAGCGCCAGCCAAAAAAACGTCACGTGGCCCGCCTGGCAATAATTGTACAAGGACAACGCGCCCAGCGTCCCCAGCAGCGCCACCAGGATCGTGCGGACGACGGCTTCGGCGCGCGACGGCGCCCGTTCCGCCTTCTGCAACAGGGCGAACAGGCGCTCGCCGGCAACATACGTGGCCAAAAACACGATGAGATACGATAGGAAGAACCGATCGTGCGTGAGCGGGGCCTGGAAATCGTAAAGCCCCCTGTAGAACGTCGCGGTTCCGACGGTCAACGCCATCACGCCGGAGGCCTTGACCGCCCTGAAGTGCGTAAGGAGCCCCACCAGCAGCAGGACGCCGCCTAGCGCATTATGGGCCAGAGGCGCCTGAATGGGCGTCAATTCGTGGCCCAACAGCGTGGTCAACATGAACGTAGCCGCCAAGTAGGGGATCGCGGCGGTCACATCGTGCTCCCACTGCTTTCCCCCCTTCACCCGGTGGAGATAACGTTCCCAGAGATACGCCCCGAAATAGGTGAACATGGCGACAAGCACGGTGTACATTCCGTAGTGGGGCTGTTCGCGAAAGCCGGGAATGCCCAGCAGCAGAAAGGCATGGTAACACAGATGCGCGGCCGCCAATAACAGCACACTCGCCACCTCGACCTGCGGGGTCCGGAGCATGAAGCCCACCGTGGCCATGGCCACACTCTCCGCCCCAAGGATGTACGGCAAGGCGGGGGTGTCGCCTACATCGATGATCGTGACGGTCAACAGGATCAACGCCGCGGCCGCGGCATGCAGCATGGCCATCGTGGCGCTGCGCACGTCCAGGAAGGTCTCGGCGAGAAACCATTGTCCGGTGACCACGCGGTCCTCGGGCTTCGGACGCCATACGAACTGCTCGTAGAACCACGCCACGATGGTGAGGACCGCGGCCGTGCCCCCGCAGCAGAACCAGTTGGCCGGGATAGAGAATCCCCAGACCGCCACGGCCGCGCCCGGCCGCATGTGAAAGAAGCACCCGATAAACGTTACGAGTAGCAACAGCACCCCCAGGATCTTGAACGTGACCACGCCGCTGCGCTTGTACGAGAAGGACAGGGCAAGACACTCGACCGCGATCGCCACCATCAGCTTCTCCCCCGAGAAGTAGGCCTGGAGCGCCAGGGTAATCATGATGACCACCTTGGCGATGAAGATCTGGAACAGGTAGTTGCGCCGCGGGCCGGTCATCTCGGCGAAGAGGGCAAAAACGAACAGGCAGGCCGCGAAGCCCAGACGGAAAGCCCACTCATAGTCCACGTAGTGCTCGCGAATCGCGATCCAGGTCAGCGCGAAATAGACAAAGGAATTCACCCCGGCCATCGGGGCGACGGTCCGGCGGTATTCGCCCGTCTTGCGGGCATCGAGAATGCACGCGAACGAGAACAGCACATAGCAGACCGTGAGGAAACCGTTGGATAGCCAGAAGTACTGCGTGTCCGACATGACAAGCCCGGCCGGCGCGCGCAGGAAGTAGAACATGTACGTCAGGTAGGTGGCAATCAGCGCGACCCAGGTGAACAAAAGCCACCGGTGCAGCGCGTGGAAGGCCAGCGTCACGGCCGCGAGGATCGCGCACGTGACCAGCGCGTACGTGATGTTCTCGGCGCTTCTGCCCCCCATGCAGCTCGCCACCACCGTGTAGTACACCAGAAACAGCGCGATGCCCGCCACGGTTTGGCTCCGCCGCCAGTGCGACACCCCCACAAGAAACAGCAGACACACCAAGAGCAGCGGCAGGGCCAGCAGCTTGTTGCTCGATACTTGCAGACCTTCGGTGAAGAAGGCGCCATACGTGATGAAGTAGACCCCGGCCAAGGCGGTGCCGAGAATGGTCTGCGAGAACAGGTCCTCCTTTTTCCGCGCTACGAACCCGTATACGAGGGCGATGACCGTCACGGAGTAGGCCACCAGGACCTTCTGCCACGCCGCGAACACGTCTGTGTAGAGCGTGACACGCGCGCCCAACGCGGCCGCGGTCATGAACAGCACCACGGCCACCCGGCTCAACCAGATCCCGCCGATGCGCGACTCGAGGGTCTCCCCGGTGTCCCCGCCGAGAACCTTGTCGACGTTCCGGCGCACGTCCTTTTGGAAGAGCTGTCTGAACTCGCGTTTGCGCACGCGCCGGGGTTTGCGCGCGCGCCGGGATTTGCGCGCCTTTGGCGGAGCGGACGCGGATGCCTCCCCTTCCTCATGTTGGGCACGCACCAGTTGCTTGAGTTCCTCGAGCTCGGCCTCAAGCTTCGCGATCTGTTCTTCAGGATCCATTGGTTGGGAGTCGCAACGTGTTGCTGACGCTTCCAGGCGCCGTCGCTCGGCTTCAATGCTTCCGGGAGGGTCAATACCCGCTGAGTGCAATTCTACCGCGTGTGACTTGTGGGGGCAATGTGCCGGAGCACAAGCATGAGCGGCCACTGCGGGCCGGCTCCTATTGGGTGCATGAGAAAAGGGCCACGGGAGTCTCCCGTGGCCCTTGTTTGCCGATTCACTTCTCGGCGCCGTTACGCCTTTGTCGTTCCCTTGGTCAAACGCAACGCTGACAGGCCTCCGGCCAGCAGGGCCAGGGCGATTGGCCACCAGGCCAGGGGCAACTCGGCCGTGCTCGATGCGTCATACGGATCGCTGCCGAACTGTACATCGAGCGCGTCCGGCACGCCGTCGCCGTCCGAGTCCAGGTCGACGAAGTTCCCGAGCCCGTCCAGGTCCAGGTCGTCTTCGCCTTCCAGCGCATCGATTAGACCGTCGCCGTCGCTGTCCGAATCCAGGTAGTTGGCCGCGCCGTCGCGATCCGCATCGTCTGTCCCTTCGGCCAAATCGCCAAGCCCGTCGCCATCTGTGTCGGCATCGTCAGAAAGCCCGCTTTCCTTGGACGTAATGATGACCTCATTGCTGATGGTCCATGGGCTCCAGTCTGTCCCGTCGGTCACGCGCACCCGGAAGTACCAAGTCTCACCCTCCGAGGTCGCGCTGGACGGCAGCGTCGTCAGGTTGTCGTACGCCGCCTGGTATACGGCGTCCCTGTACCAGCGGATGCGATAGGCAACCTCAGGCTCACTGTCCGCGTCGTAATAGGTGTAACTGGCCAGCAGGTCCTGGTTCGTCGTGGGCGGGTCCGGGGTCAGCGTCGGATTCTGGACTTCAGGCGGCGTGTTGGCGACGACCGTCACTTGGTTGCTGATGGTCCACGGGCTCCAGTCCGTCCCGTCGCTTACCCGCACCCGGAAGTACCACGCCTGACCGACAGACGTCGCGCTCGAGGCCACCGTCGTCAGGTTGTCATACGCCGCCCGGTATACCCCGTCCCTGTACCACCGGATGCGATACGTGACCTCCGGCTCGCCGTCCGCGTCGTAGTAGGTGTAGTTCGCGTACAGGTCCTCCCACGGACGCGGGCGATCCGGCGTAAGCGTAGGACTGTGCACCTCAGGCCGCGTGTTGACGATAACCATCACTTGGTTGCTAATGGTCCAAGGACTCCACTCGATCCCGTCATGCACCCGCACCCGGAAGTACCACACCTCGCCCACCGCGGTCGCGCTTGACGGCAACGTCGTCAGATTGTCGTACGCGGCCTGGTATACCGCGTCTCTGTACCACCGGATGCGATAGGTGACCTCCGGTTCGCTGTCCGCGTCGTAATACGTGTAACTCGCATGCAAATCGGCGCCGGTCCCCGGCGGGTCCGGGGTCACGATCGGATTCTGGGCTTCAGGGGGCGTGTTGGCGCCGCTGATCGCTACCTGATTACTCATCGTCCACGGACTCCAATCCGTCCCATCGGACACGCGCACCCGGAAGTACCAGGCCTCGCCCACCGCGGTCGCGCTCGACGGCAGCGCCGTCAGGTTGCTATACGGCGCCTGGTACACGCCGTCTTTGTACCACCGGACGCGATAGGTGACCTCGGCGTCACTGTCCGCGTCGTAGTAGGTGTAACTGGCAACCAGGTCCTGGTTCCTCGTGGGCGGATCCGGCGTCAGCGCCGGACTCTGCGCCTCTGGCGGCGTGTTCTCGATGGTCACCTGGTTGCTGATGGTCCACGGACTCCAGTCATAACCGTCATATGCACGGACGCGGAAGTACCAGCCCTCGCCCGTCGAAGTGGCGCTGGACGGCAACGTCGTCAGGTTGTCATAGGCAGCCTGGTACACCGCATCCTTGTACCAGCGGATCCGGTAGGCAACCTGCGTATCGCCGTCCGGGTCCGAGAACGTCCACGTCGCCAGCAGGTCATCGGCGTTGTGCGTCGGGTCCGGCGCCAGGTTTACCGAAGAGACGAACGGGAGGCGGTTCAGGCGGAAGTCGCCCTCCTGCCAGCCGTTCCACGGTATTGTCAACCACCGGCTCCGTTGCTGGTAGGGCATCGCGGCCGGGTGATACAGGAGCCGCACGCGCCAATGATGCACGGCCGGGCTCAGGCCTGCCACAAGCTGGGACAGGGCTGCGCCAGCCGTGCCGGTGTCGGTCCACGTGGGCGAGGTCACCGTACTCGTGCCGTCGAAGGGCGTGCCCAGTGCTTTGACCTCGCATTCGAGCCTGACCTTGCCCCGGCCAAAGGGCGTCCGGCCGAGCGCGGCCAGGCGGACGCTGTCAGGGCTGTCGCTCTTCCCCGTGGGTGCAACCGGCGCCGTGTCGTCCGTTCGCCGCTGTTGCGGCTCGAGGCCCAAGCCCCTCCCCGCCTCGCCATTGCCGTAATAGAGAAAAGCCCGGCCCTCGTTCGCCTGGCCGTTGTCGTACAGGTATGCGCCGACGATGACGTCGGCATACCCGTCCCCGTTCACGTCCCCCGCGGTCGACACCGAATCGCCGAACCAGGCGCCCGCCTGGTTGCTTTCCGCGGTCGAGGTCGCCGTCGCCGCAAGCCCGCTCGCCGAACCGTGGTACACATACGCCCGGCCCTCGTCCGACTCCCCGTTGTCGTATCGGTAGGCGCCGACGATCACATCCGCGTAGCCGGCCCCGTTCACGTCCCCCGCCGTCGCGACCGAACAGCCGAAAACGGCGTACTCTTGATCGCTTTCCGCGGTCCAGGCCGCGGTGGCCGCAAGCCCGCTCGCCGAACCGTGGTACACAAAGGCCCGGCCCTCGCAACTCTCGAAGTTGCTATACAGGTGTGCGCCGACAATCACGTCGGCGTAGCCGTCGCCGTTTACGTCCCCCCCCGTGGACACCGAAGAGCCGAAATGCGCGCCGCCCTGGTCGCTTTCCGCGGTCCAGGTCGCCGTCGCCGCAAGCCCGCTCGCCGAACCGTGGTACACATACGCCCGGCCCTCGTCCGACTCCCCGTTGTCGTATCGGTAGGCGCCGACGATCACGTCGGCGTACCCGTCCCCGTTCACGTCCCCCGCGGTCGAAACCGAATAGCCGAAAGACGCCCAATCCTGGTCGCCCTCTGCCGTCCAGTTGGCAGTGTAAAGCCCGCTCGCCGAACCGTGGTACACATACGCCCGGCCCTCGTCCTCCTCCCCGCTATCGTAATCGGGTGCACCGACGACCACGTCGGCGTAGCCGTCGCCGTTTATGTCCCCTGCCGTCGAAACCGAACAGCCGAAGCGGGCATCCTCTTGGTCGCTCTCTGCGGTCCAGGCCGGGCTCGTGGCCAGCGGGTCGATGGTGATGGGGAAGACGGCATTCGAGGCGTCAACCGTTATGCGGATTGCCTGAGACGGATCGGACGGATCGGACCGATCCGACAGAACCAGCTCGAGCCTGGCGGGCAGTTCCGTGCCGTTGGCATCGCAGGCCTTGAGCTGGCCGTAGTGGATGAGGCCGACGCCGCCCGGGCTGAGAAACTCGACGGTTTTCCCGTCCGGCATCATGCCCGGCGTCAGGTCGCCGCGCACCGCAAGATCAAGCGCGATGTGCGCCTCGGAATACGCGCTGCTTTCTCCCAATTCCGCAATTGTGAACCCCTGCTCGACGCCTTGCGGGCCATTCACATACCACTCGGTCAGCGCTGGCCCGCGCCGATACTCGATGCGATTCCCCTTGGCTGTCACTTCCTCGACAGGTGGCGCGTCTTCATTATGCATCCCGACCAGTTCGAGGCCCCAGGTCCAGGTGGGCTCGGCCTCGGTGCGCCGGACCACCCGCGGGCCCTCGGGAGTGAAATAGGTGCGCAGGTCATGCGCGCGGTTCGGCGCCTGGTACGCCGCGTCCACGTCCAGAAGGCACGTGTCCTCCTGCCACGTGACGTGATACTCGGACGCGGCAATGTCTTGCTGCACCTGGGACCACTAGTCCCCCGGTACGTCCGCGGGTAGCGCCTCCTCCGCGATTGCAGCCCAGCCGCAAAGCGTCACGGCCAATACCAAAACAACGAACATCAGCCCCTTCACCTGTTCATTGCTGTTCATGCCGATTCCTCCCCGCTAATCCGGACATCTTGTCATCGCCCAATCCACGCCGAAAACCACGCTACATCGCTTCGCTCGCCCGAGCGATAGATCGCTTGCCTTCAGCCGGAAATTATGACCGGCAGGCTGAAGCCTGCACTCGAAACCGCCGCTTGAGGGACGTTAGCACCCTAGTTTGTGTCTGTCAAGGTTCCTCTGTGTTATGCGCAAATCGCGGTGCGCCCGCCAGCCGGCAAGATGCCGACGCTACAAGCGCTACACTTGCCGGCAGGATGCCGGCGTTACGAGCGGCCTTTTCGGCTTGCTGCGCGTTTGAATCACTGGGGAGGCCGGGCGTATCCTCAAAAATGACTGCGGAAACACGAGAACAGAAGGAGAAAGCACACATGGCTAAGACCAAAGGCAAATATCGATTTTCGTTTGGGCCGTGGAACATCGACGAGGGCGCGGACCCGTTTGGGCCGCCGGTGCGCAAGCCGGAGTCGCTGGCCAAAAAGATCAAAGTGGCCAAGAAACTCGGCTTCGATGGGGTGCAGTTCCACGACGATGACGCGGTGCCCGACCTGGACACCAAGTCCCACCCCCAGATCATGAAGGAGGCCGGGCGCGTCAAGAAGATGCTCGATAACGAGGGCCTCAAGGCGGAGTTCACGGCGCCGCGCCTGTGGTTCGCGCCGCAGACCATCGACGGGGCGTATACGAGCAACGACCCGAAATGCCGCAAGTACGCCATCGAACGCACGAAGGTGGCCATGGACATCAATAACGTGATCGGCGGGTCGTGGATGGTGTTGTGGCTGGCGCGCGAGGGGTCCTACATCCGGGAGAGCAAGAACCCGCGCGTCGAGGTGCTCCAGATTCGCGATGCGCTCAACGAGTTTCTCGAATACGATTCCAAGGTCATGTTCCTGATCGAGCCGAAGCCGAACGAGCCGGTGGACAGCGCCATCATTCCCACCATTGGTCACGCGGTAGGCCTCAGCTATCTTACGAGCGACCCGCCGCGCGTCGGCTGCCTGGTCGAGTCGGCCCACTCGGTCCTCGCCGGCCTCGACCCGAGTGACGATATGGCCTACGCCCTCGCCCACGACAAGCTCAAGAGCGTCCACCTCAACGACCAGGGCGGCCTCAAGTTCGACCAGGACAAGTCCTTCGGGTCGTACAACCTGCGCCGCGCGTTCAATCAGGTGCGCGTGCTCGAAGAGTACGGCTACGGCAACAACGGCGAGTGGGTCGGCCTCGATGTGAAGACCATGCGCACCCAGAAACAGAGGGTCAACACCAAACACCTCTCGAACAGCCGCCAGACCTTCCTGTACCTGCTCGAGAAGGTGCGCACGCTGGACCGCAAACTCGAGGAACAACTCATCAAGGCCCGCGACTACGAAGAACTTGACCGCTACATGCTCTGCCACCTCCTCGGCAAGAAATACGCGTAGCGACCAAGCACGAAGAATGGGCGGACCTCCCCGACGCGTAGCGCGGGCATCGTGCCTGCGTTCCCTAACGTTGCCGGCTGGAAGCCTGCGGTATAATCCGTGCGCTCCTTTTTGACGGACGCGGCGCCCTGACGTAGACTGAACCCTTGGGACGTTGGGCAATAAGGAGACGAACCATGGCGCAGAAGGACGTATACAGAGTGGGCGTGATCGGCGCGGGGTCGATTGCACAGGCGTGTCATTTGCCCGGATACGCAAGGAGTGAGCACGCCCAATTGGTGGCGTTTGCCGACCCGGAGCCCGAACGGCACAAGGAGATGGCCAAGCTGTTCGGCGAGATGAAGGGCTACGCGCATTACAAGGACATGTTGAATAAGGAGAAGCTCGACGTCGTCAGTGTCTGCACGCCGAACAAGTACCACAAAGAAGCCGCCACCGCGGCGCTCGAGGCCAAGTGCCATGTCTTGTGTGAGAAGCCGATTGCGATGACGTTGAAGGAAACGGACTGCATCATCGCCGCGGCCAAGAAGTCGCGCAAGAAATTCATGGTCGGTTTCACGCACCGGCTGTTCGAGGGCCCAAAAAAGTGCAAGGAACTGCTGCAAGACAAGACCCTTGGGAAGCCCTTCATGATCCGCGTTCGGTTTGCCCACGGCGGGCCGTATCCCGGGTGGGCCAAGAGCAACTGGTTCTACAAGCAAGACCTGGCCGCGGGCGGGGCCATGCTCGACATGGGGATCCATGCGATTGACCTGTGCCTGTGGCTGTTCGGCCCGATTGTGGGCGTCAGCGCGAAGGCCGCCGCCTTGGTCAAGAAGATCGAGGTGGACGACAACGCGCTGATGATTCTCGAGTTTAAGAGCGGCGCCCTGGGTTATATCGAAGTAGGCTGGACCAGCAAGCCCGGGTTCTCCGGCCTCGAGATATATGGCGCCAAGGGATCGATCATCTGCGACTACCTCAAGGGCCTGCGACTCTGCGGCGGCAAGGCCTCTGCCGGCGCGGACAGCGTGGCCGAATGGAAAACGCTGACCCGGAAACCGACCGAAGGCGGCTGGTCTATGGAGATCGCCCATTGGATGGACGTGGTCACGGGCAAGGAGAAACTCGCCATGACGGCGAAGGCCGGCCGGGACGCGCTCGAGGTCGCCCTGGCCGCCTACAAGTCCAGCGCCACCGGCAAGCGGGTGGCCATCGGCTGAGAACGAATAGGACAACGCTACGAAGCCACGCGGCGAGAGCCCAAGCAGGATGCAGGAAATGAATAACGATACCAGGTGGGCGTGTCTTGTGGCGTTCTGCGTGACGTTCGCCGCAGTGGCCGCGTGGTGTGCGCCGCTCCAGTACCGGCCCGGCCGTGAGTTTCGCACCGTCAATACGGACCTGTATGAAGTCAGCATCCAGAAGAACGGCCGCACCGACGTGACCCTCGCCCCGGGTGAACCCGTGTTCGAAAACGCGTGCCCTATGGTGTGGTTGGACGGCGAGAAGGAGCCCGAGCCGCTGATCGTGGACGGCCGATGGACCGGACGCATGGACGTCAATGACCTGCTCGGCAAGGGGCAGGGCCTCATGTTCCGCAAGAAGAACTGCGAATGGTATATCCACGCGTACCCAACGAAACCATATCTCACGGTCTACGCCGCCTTCGTCAATAGGACCAAGAAACCCGTCAAGGTCAAGATGCTCTCGCCGTGGAGCGTGGGCGCGCCGAAAAAGGGGGCGTTTTCGCTCGGCCTTGGCACAACCCAGGCCGCCTTGCTGGATAACGGCTCGCTGACGAATGTCCAGGCGAGGCTCAAGAAACCGCTCGGCGACAAGTGCCTCAGCCTTTGGCACATGGCGGCGTACAACCCCGTAAGCCAGCGGTCGTTGATCGCAGGCTTTCTGACAAACGATACCGGCTACACGCAGATCCGACTCGAACGCGGCCCGAAAGCCCCGGAAGGCGCCTTCGACCTTTTCCGCGCGGAATGCGTCTATGATCCGCCCGTCGAGGTGCCGCCGGAAGGCCGCCTGCAATCCGAGGTGCTCTTTTTGTCGATTGGGGATGTCGATCCATTGAAGGGCCTCGAAGGGTTCGGCGCGGCCGTGGCCGCTTTCAATAAGCTCGAACCCACGCGGCGCGCCCTGCCCCATGGCTGGGATTCGTGGGCCACGGAGTATCACACCGACATCAATGAAGAGCGGATGCTGGCGGAACTGGATTTCGTTGACAAACACCTCAAGCGCTATGGGTGGACGCATTTCTCGCTGGACGACGGCTGGCAACTCGCCAAGGGCGTATGGGAAGCGGACCCGGCGAAGTTCCCGCACGGCATGAAATGGTTTGCAGACCAAGTCCACGCCCGGGGCATGACGGCCGGCATCTGGACCGACCCCTTCACCGTGCCCGCGGATGCGCCGCTTGCGAAGGAGCATCCCGAGTGGCTCGTGGGTCCCGGCGGACTCGGCCATACCATACTCGGCAAAGACGAACGCATCCTCGACATCACCGCGCCCGGCGCCTATGACTACGTGAAGAACCTGTACGCCAAGATCGGAAACGAATGGGGCTACGATGCCCTCGTCGAGACGGACTTCGTGTACCACCTGATGTTGGCCGAGTCCTACGCGGACGCGACCCTGACGCGCGTGCAGGTGCTGCGTAAGGGGATGAACGCCATCCGCCAAGGCTTCGGATCGGACAAGTTCATCATGGCCGTGCCGCCGCTGTGCGTCACGGGCTACGTCGCCGATGGCGTGCGCACCGGCATCGACTGCGCACCCATCTGGCAGAAAGCGCCGGACAAGTGGCCTTGGGGGTGCGTGGACACGCTCGCCAACGCGGCGCATCGTTATTACCTCGCCCCGCACCTCTGGGCGCCCGACCAGGACTGCGCCTACTTCGGCCATCCGGGCGCGCGTGAACGGTGGCACGTGGCCGACGCGCCCGAGCTGACTTGGGACCAGAGCATCGCCTGGCTGACCGGCGCGGCCCTCACCGGCGGCGCTGTGAAGATCGGCGACCGCTTCACCGACCTGACCCCGAAGCAGGTCGACGCCCTTAGCCGCATCCTGCCCGTTTCCCGGCGGCCCGCCCGCCCGATAGATCTGTTCGAACGCGAGAACCCGTGCATCTGGTCATTGCCCATTCACTCGCGCGTCGGCGAATGGAACGTGGTCGCGCTCTTCAATTGGGATGCGGCCGCCTCGCAGAATCTGGGCCTGTCCTTTGCGGCGCTGGGACTCAATCCCAACGCGCACTACACCGTCTACGACTTCTGGCAAGACACGTACTATGGGCTCGCCCGGGAAAACCTTAACGTGTCCATCGCCCCGGGCAGCGTGCGGCTCCTCGGGCTGCGCCGTTACCAGAAACGCCCGATGTTCCTCGCCACCGACCGCCACTTCACCCAAGGCGCCACCGACTTCACCGCACTCGAGTGGGATGCGGCTGCACGCCGACTCACCGGCGCCTTCGACGGCATCGCCGACACCGACTACAACCTGCGCATACTCGTCCCCGAACCCTACAAGCCCGGCGTGGTGAGCGTCTCCATCGAGGACGCCGACGCCAGCCTCGACGGGGAAGTCCTCAAGATCTCCTTCCACTGCGCCGAACAAACCCCCGTCGAGTGGCGCGTGCAGTTTTAGACTGCGCTCAGGGGACCGATGGGCTCTTCAGCACGACGAGGGCCATGTGGGCGAATTCGGGTACGCGGATCTCGACGCCGTTGTCGCAGGGATTCACATCGAGGGTCTCACCGGTAATGACCTCGATGGCGTGGGCCGGCAAGGGTTGGCGTCGTAGGACGATGCGGACGTCCGCACACGGCGCCGGGACCTTCTGCCCCTCGATCTCGACCAGCTCTGCACGGCTGTCGTCTTTAATTCTCCCGGTATGCACCCACGCGAAATCGTTCGCGAGCGAGACCGTCAGCGTCCCGCCCTTGTCGCGGCTGAACGCGGTGGCGTGCATAGTCTCCGGCCCGCCGAATACCTGGACGGGCGCGGGGTTCGCGGCGTCGGCCAGGGCGTTCGCGAACTTCTGTTTCGCCGCTTCGTGGCCGCCGCCCGGATCATGCCACTTCCATGCAGGGCCTTGCTCGACGACCCGCCCGCCGTTTTCGCGAAAGGTCGCCGCGACCGCGCACATCGGGTCCGTAAGCGCGTCGGGGGCAGGCAAGAACAACACGTCATAGCCGTCAAGGAGTCCGTCCTCGAGTTGGCTATCCGTAACGATGCCTACGGGCAGTCGCGCACGAAGCAGGACCAGGAACGCCCCGTAGAAGGGGTAGAGCACCTTTTCCCACGCGCCGGCCGGGTCCGCCGCATACCGGTCGCGCGCGCGCTCGGAGTAGTGGAGCGCCGCCCATCGCACTGGGGCAGTCCCGGCAAGATAGGGCGATACCTTCTCGCCCAGGGCGAAGGCCTTGTTGAACATGGCATTGGGGAGCGTGCCTTCCGCCACGTCCAGGTTGGCGATACAGCCGTGGGTGAGCATGCCCGCGGTTGCATGGAGCGCCCCGGTCTCGCTGAGCAGGTTGTGGGTCCAGATGTGGGCCGGGCGCCCCCCCGCGGCGTCGCGCGCCAAGACATACCCCAGCGCGATCTTCGCATCGCGTTCGAGGGGCTGCATCGACGGACACAGGCTGAGTGTCGCATGGGCAGGCATGCGCGCCGGCAGCGCGAACTCGGTCTTCACCGAGTCGGCGATCCTGAACAGCCGGCTGGTCAAGTGGCGCTCGACCATCATGGGCCACGTATTGCTACCCACGAGCATGACGAGGTCCGGATTGCGGGCGTGCAGGGCCTGGCGCCACTTCAAGAAGGTGCGCTCGATCGTGGCGTTGTTGAAATCGATCAGCTTGTGCCATACCGGGTCATCCGGATCGGGCCGCAGCGGGTGATCGAGCCCGGTTTCCTCTTTGAACCGCTTCCTGCAGGACGCGCACCAGCACCCGGTCTTGGGCATATGGGCTTCATCAAAGTAGAACCCGTCCGCGCCCAGGTCGACCAACTCGAGTGCACGTTGCAGGAAGTAGTCCGGATAGGGCGAATTGAAGCACATGTAGTCGCCGCGGCTACTGCTCCGCGGGCGCCCTGCGTGATCGCGGCATACCCAGTCCGGATGCTGCTCCGCCATGTGCGCATCTTCCATGTGGCGGTGATAGACGATGATGCGGCCTCCGGCGTTGTGTGCGTTGTCGATGATATCCTTAGCCCAGTTGCGGTCTCTTGCCTCGGGCAGGACCGCACCGACCGCACTCGGCCACCAAGCGCCTTCCTTGCCGGACTTGATATGCCGGGTGAACACGCGGCAGCCCATCTCGCGGAATGCTTCTGCCGCGGAAAGGAAGATCGGATTGTCCATGTATCTCGCGCTGAGCCGCGTGTGGGCCTGGACCCGGTGCTGGTCGTACCAATCGGGCAGGCGATACGCTTCCGCGCCGTCCAGCCATTCCGGACGAACCCGGCTCAATGGCTTCTCGATGAGCGCGCGGGTTTTCGCATCCAGCTCAGGGGGCCCAAGGCGGATCACGGCGTCGGTTACCGCGTCCGCGCTCCGGGTGACATAGATGCAGTCCGGCCGGAATGGGCCTGAACCGAGCGCAAGGGTATGGTCGCCTGCGGCCAGGTCTGCGCTGAAGATCTGGGTCCACCTCCACACGCTCTCACCCACGTAGCCGCCCGTCGGCTCGATGGTGTGCAGGTCGAATGCGGGCGGCCGCGCTTGCGACGGATCAAGCGCCACGCCGAGCCGCACGTGCGTCTTGCTGCCATAGCGGAGCCACCCCGTGTAGGCCCCGGCTTCCGGGAGCGAAAAACGGTACACGACATGCCCTTTGGGAAAGAAACGGCTGAGCACGCTGCGTCCGCTGCCGTGGCGCTCGACGCTGGGTTTGGCGAAGCCGGCGACCTCGGACACTTTGCGGTCAAAGGCCTCCGCCTCGATAAGAATGCCGTGTTCGTCGCGGCGTTCCGCAGGCTGTTGGGCAAAGGTGCCGCAGGATGCCGCCAGGAATGTGAGGATTGGGAGGAGATTGCGTTTCCATTTCATGGTTTCTGCCTCTGCAAATCCGATCCGCTTTCCCAGGCGGTCTCGAACATGGCGGTCGCGTTTTCGAGGGGCACGTCCCAGTGGATTTCGGTGCTCGAACCCATGAGGAAGCCGCGCCCGCCGGTGTCCTCGATGGCTTGGCGGCACACGGCGCGGACCTCGCCGGGCGTGCCCAGCGTGAGGAGATGGCTGACGTCGATGCCGCCGGCCAGGAAGAGTTGCGGATACCTGTCCCGTACCTCCTTTACGCCCATGCCGGCAAGCGTTTCGAGCGGATTCAGCCCGTCGATGCCCGCGTCGACCAGATCGTCAAGCACACCCCAGAGATTGCCGTCCGAGTGAAACAAACATACCGTGTCTCGCTCGTGCCAGGCATCGTTCAAGCGTTTCAGCCTGGGGACCCAGTTCTCGCGGAGCCATTCGGGCGAGAACATCGTGCCGGTCTTGTGGGCGATGTCCGTGTAGGTCAAGGCGATGGGGATGTAGTGGGGGTTGGCGATCGCGGCCGCGCGGCGGAGTTCGGCCTGGCTGAGCGCCTCGAGCCATTCGTCAATCAAGCCGGGATACTCGATCATCAACTCCGTGAACAACCCCATGCCCGCGGCCCAATACATCCATTCGAGCCCCACGCCGCTCTCGACCACGAACACGGCCGGGTCGTTCCGCCCAGTCGGATCGCCCTCGGCAAACGCGGCCCGATGCCGGTCGATCTGCTGCCAAAACGCCTCGGCGTGATGCCGGTCGAACTGCTGCGCGTTGGCGGCGCGGATGCGCTCCTTGACCCAGGGGATCAGTGACGCCACATCCTTGAAGGGCCGCTCGACGATCCACCCGGTCCACCGCTCCTGCCGCCAGTGTATCCCGTCGTCGTGCACGGTTTCGCCCGGCCGTTGCGGACCGCCCACCATGCGCGTCATGTCCAGGGCGTGGCCGACCGCGACGCCGGTGATCCAGGCGCCGTCTTCGTAAGTCAGCTTGCGGCCCGCGTAGTACTCGATGATGGCATCGTTCTGCAGGATGTCATACAGGGGCACGCGATCCGTTTCCTCGAAACGGACCGCCCGCATCACCCGTTCCCGTTTTGTCATCATCGCCATTTCCTTGGGGAGGCTGGAGACTGTAGGCTGGAGACTGTAGGCCGAACGCTCCCGTCAGTCTCCGGTCTCCAGAACGGGCTAAAGCCCGCACTACGTAAACGTCCCCCGCCTCCAGTCTCCAGTCTCCGGTCTCCAGCCTCCAGCCTCCAGCCTCTCCCCTCCCGCCATGGTATCAGATCCTGCTATTGAATGATCCGGCAGGCGTGTGATAGCCTTCTCTAGTTTTCGTTTTCACTCGAATCCCCAACGGCCTTCACGCGCAACGGGCGTTTTGGCCATAGATATGTGGAGGATGTTCGCATCATGCAGAACCTGATGCGGAAGCACAAGAGAGCGGTCATGGTCGTCACGCTTGCGTTCGTGATAGTCCCCTTCGTGGTTTGGGGCGGGTACCGGCGGGCGAGTCGAGACAACACCCCCGGCGAAGGTCCCACCGTGGTTGCGACCGTAGGGTCCATCCC
>Ga0272441_10007968_pt1 | contig 16989 bp, 16 predicted proteins | sample SSMProp6N_FD_193582 | JGI IMG/M metagenome (GOLD analysis project Ga0272441, IMG submission 193582) | Marine sediment archaeal communities from Little Sippewissett salt marsh, Falmouth, MA, United States - SSM-Prop-6N | ecosystem: Environmental > Aquatic > Marine > Wetlands > Sediment ...
AAGATGAAGATCCCACCTCGAAAGGAACGGACTCACTCCTGCATCGCCATCGAGATGAAGGGCAGGTTGAACGGCGAGAACGTCCAACGAAGCATCTACGGGTTAATGGAGGACTGGAAAGGTAAAGAGGGCAAATGGAAGGTAGATGTAGAAGGGTACAAGACGGCCCTTCCCTGCGCCCTCTCCGCCGTCAAACTGGCCAAGGGAGAGATATCACACAAAGGAGTGCTGCCACCTGAGGCCTGCTTGGATCCTGTTCCTTTCTTGGAAGAATTAAAAAAATGGGGGCTGAAAGTAGGAGACAGCATCAAAAAGATCTGAAAAACGCAAGGATCAAGCACTATTAGATACGCAGTTGTTCCAGAAGTCCATATGTTATTCCCATAACATTATTCTGTTAGCGGTATGATATTCCAATTCTTTATAAATAAACGAGTAACTACTAAGGAGTACAAACATGGCACCTAAACTGATCACCATGCTCACCTATAATGACGAGACTGTCAAAGACGCGCTGGAGGTCTTCAACCGGTGCGCTGAGCTACCTTGCGATTTCTGGGGATTCAAGGACATCGGACTGCCTCTGGATCAGATGAAACAGCTGGTCAGCCGCATGAAAGAGGCCGGCAAAACGACCTTTTTGGAGATCGTTTCTTTGAAAGAGCATGAATGTCTGGCCGGAGCGAAAGTGGCGGTGGACTGCGAGTTCGACTACCTGATGGGAACGGTGTTCTACAATTCGGTGTTCGAGTTCCTGAAGGACAAGCCCATCAAGTTCCTGCCCTTTTGCGGCAAGGTCAGCGGTCATCCCAGCATCGTGGAGGGAACCATCGAGGAGGCGATCGAGGACGGGAAGAAAATGGAGAAGATCGGCGTGGACGGCTTCGATCTGCTGGCCTACCGCTACGTGGGGGATGCCGAACAGCTGGCCAGGGAGTTCATCCAGGCCATGAACTCACCGGTGGTCGTTGCCGGAAGCATAGACAGCTTTGCCCGGCTGGACACGATCAAGGAACTCGATCCGTGGGCATTCACCATCGGTTCGGCTTTCTTTGCACAGAAGTTCGTTCCCGACGGCTCCTTCGACAAGCAGATGGAGGCGGTTCTGGACTATTTGGACAAGTAAAGGTCCAAAATCAAAATCAAACACTACTGACATAAGGAGATATCATGTCAAAAACCAAAGTTGCTTTAGTGCCGGTAGCCAATCACTTCGAAAGCGGCGGGGAACGCTGGGAGGATCTTTTCGGCGCGGCCCGGAAGGCCTTCGAGCAGAACGGGGTGGAGGTCCTGGGGGCCAAGAAGATGGTCTGGGACGCCGCCGATGCGCTGGAAGTGGTGGATCAGTTTCAAGGCGCCGATCCGGACCTTCTGGTCATCATCCACGTAACCTGGGTGCAGGACACGATCCAGTACCTGTTCGTGAACAACCTCAAGTGCCCGGTGATCCTGTGGGCCGTTCCCTTCATCGAGACCTTTTCCCTTGGATGTGTTCAACACTTCGCCAGCATTCTGTGGGAGAACAACATTGCCTTCAAGCACGTGTACGGCATGCCCCAGGACAAGGATGTTGTTGCCGAAATTGTCCGTTTCGCCGCCAGCGCCGGGATTGCCGGAGGCTTGAGGAAAGCCCGCATCGCCTTGATCGGACCCCGCCAGACCTGGAGGGTGGCGAATGCCCAGGACATGAGCCGGGAGGAGTGGGACTTCTCCAAAACCTGCGGAGTGACGATCGTTCACATCGAGATGAGCGAGCTGATCGGCGCGGCTGAAAGCAAGTCCGAGGCCCAGGCGAAGCAAGTGCTTCAGGAGATGAAGCGGACCAAGCGGCTGGGCACGGTCAAGGTCGATCAGGGGCGCCTGGAATACGCGGCCAAGGTCTACCTGGGGGTGAAAGAGCTCTTCCAACGCTACGGGCTGAGCGCCGCGGCGGCGGAGTGCTACCCCGAGTTCGGCGGTCTGGTGAACCTGCCCTCCTCCTGGTTGGCCGACGAAGGGCTGGTTCTGGACACCGAGGGGGATATCGGCCATACGCTGCTTCTGTATGCGCTGTACCAGATGGGCCAGGAGGGTCCGGCGGCTCTGAGTGAGATCGGCAGCTACGAGAGCAAAGAGAACTGCTTCTACCTGGACCACGAAGGCAGCTCGGCCCACTCCCTGGCGGAGGACCCCTCCCAGGTACACATTCAGGAGGGAGGCGAGGGAATCATGGTGGGATTCCCCTTCAAGCCGCTGCCCAAGGTCACCGTCACCGATATCTGCGGCAACAACGGGGTGTACAAGGTACTGATCCTGAGCGGATCCACGGCGAAGATCGACGACAAGACGTGGGCCGAGGCGGGGAGCAAGCTGCTCATCAAGGTGAAGTTCGAAAAGAAGGTCGAAGAGATCTTCAACTGCATGCTGCAGGAGGGGGTGGATCATCACCTGCTGGTCAAGGAGGGGGATGTGTGCGCTCAGCTTGCGGATCTGTGCGATATCTTGGGGATGAAAAAAGTAGTGATCTAGGAAGGAGCTTTGTATGGATATCAAAGTGGTGCGAAAAAAGGAAGCCCGCAGCTTCATGGAGGGCCCGGAGCACTGCCGGGAGTATCTGAAAACCGACAAGATCACCTTCGGCTCCTCGACCCTGCTTCCCGGCCAGAGGGGGAACATCGACCGGGGCCATCCGAAATCCCACGAAGTGTTCTTCGTGTCCCGGGGCAGAGTGCTGATGTTCGTGGAAGAGCGGGATGAGTACTTCGAGCTGGAGGAACAGGACATCATCCTCATGCCGGAGGGAGTCTCCCACACGCTGATCAACGTGGGCACCGAGCCGGCGGTGATTACCTGGAGCCTGGCCCCCTCGGAGGGCTGATCGATAGCTGGGAATGGGGGTGTGAGCATGGAATACATTCTGAGCGTGGATCTGGGAACAACGGCGATCAAAGTCGCCATGGTTGATGCGGAGGGCAGGATGTTGTGCACCTCGACCCAGGAGTACACCCTGCTGACTCCCACAACCCTGGCCGTCGAGCTTCCCGTAGGGACCTACTGGCAGGCCTTCAAAGCCGGGGTGGCCGAGGTGCTGGAGAGCAGCAAGGTGGACGCCTCGAAGATCCGGGCGCTGGGCATATCCGCCCAGGGGGAAACGCTGATCTTCGTGGACAAGCAGGGCAAGCCCCTGCGCAACGCCATCGTCTGGATGGACAACAGGGCTCAGGAGGAAGCGGAGATCCTGGGCAAAGAGTTCCCCCAGGAACACAGCTACAAGATCACCGGCCAGGTGAGCATCGTGCCGACCTGGCCGGCCAGCAAGGTGCTGTGGATCCGCAACAACGAGCCGCAGCTGTTCGCCAAGACCGCCAAGATCCTGCTGATCGAAGACTACTTCATCTACCGGATGACCGGAACGTACGTGGCCGAGGGCTCTCTGCTGTGCTCCACGGTGTACTGGGACATCATCAACAAGGCCTGGTGGGCGGACATGCTGAGCTACCTGAAGGTGGATGAAGGGCAGCTTCCGGATATCCGGGAGTCCGGAGAGCCGGTGGGCACCATATTCCCTGAGGTGGCCAAGGAGCTCGGCGTGCCGGCGGATATGGTGGTGTGCACGGGAGCTCTGGATCAGGCGGCCGGGACCATCGGGGTGGGCAATATCAAACCGGGGGTGTTCTCCGAGAACACCGGAGCGGCCCTGGCCATCTGCGCCACCGTGGATCATCCGTTCGTGGACCCCACCGGGCGCATGCCCTGTCACTACCACGCCATACCCGACACCTACATGGCCCATACCTTCACCACCGGAGGCATGGTGCTGAAGTGGTACCGGGATATGTTCTGCCAGCCGGAGATCCAAGTGGGGAAACTGGCGGGCCTAGATGCCTACGAGGTGTTGAGCCTGGAGGCCGGCAAAGTGGCCCCCGGAGCGGACGGGCTGGTGATGCTTCCCCATCTGCAGGGAGCCATGGCTCCGGAGGACAATCCCAAAGCGAAGGGGGTTTTCTACGGAATCACCCTGAGGCACACCAAGGCGCATTTTGCCCGGGCGATCATGGAGGCCATCGCCAGCATCGTGAAGCGCAATATCGAGGCGGTGGAAGATCTGGACATCCAGGTCAGTGAGATCCGCTGCCTGGGCGGCGGAGCCAAGAGCCCGGTTTGGAACCAGATCAAGGCGGATCTGATCGGCAAACCGGTGGTTACCATGGACAGTGAGGAGGCGGCCTGTCTGGGGGCGGCCATGGTTGCCGGTGTGGGTATCGGCATGTTCAAGAGCCTGGAAGATGCCACCTCCAAAATGGTGAAGATCAAGCAACGCTTCCAGCCGAACCCGGAGAACGCCGAGATCTACAGCCGACACTACAAGAAGTACGTGGGGTTGTACGATTCGCTGGTCGGCATGTTCGCCGGGGAGTGATCTGATCCTTTTCTTGAATTGTAATTTACGCAGGCTTCTATATAATTAGATAGGGAAGAACAAAAACCCTTCAAAGGAGGAGAAGTATGAAAGGAAAAGTGTACTTCAAGGGTGCTGTACTGTTCTCTCTGTTGCTCCTGGCAGCCGCGCTGGGATTCGCCGGGGGAGGGGCTGAAGAACCGAAAGCGCCGGCGGCAGAGACCCCCTACGGTGGGCGTCTCAACGTGGGCTGGACTACGGAACAGGCCATTGAGACCCTTCAGCTGGGCGAAGCCTGGGAGCTGGGCGACATGGGCACAGTATTCTGGCAGTTGCTCTACGATCAATTATGGATGATCGGCCCACCCCCGGACTACGCAATTACACCCAGGCTGGCCAAGAGCTGGGATACGCAGGACCGGCAAACCTGGACATATCACCTGGTTGAAAATGCCAAATGGCATGATGGCAAACCCGTAACGGCGGAGGATGTGATCTTCTCCATGGTCTACATCCCCAAAGCCATGCCGGTGTGGGATACCCCGGACACGACCTTTGAATCCATTGAAGCCCTGGACGATCATACCGTGCAATTCACCCTTGAAGAGGTGTTCGGAGGCGAGTATCCGCCGGTATTCTGGATGCCCATTTTTCCCAAACATATTTGGGAGCCTTACAAAGACGACTTGCTTGCCTTCAACAACGATAAAGCCATCGCTTCCGGACCTTTCAAGCTCAAAGAGTTCAGACCCGCCGAATCGATGTGGTTGGTGGTCAATGAGGATTACTGGGGAGAGCGGCCCTATGTAGATGAGGTGGTTTTTCGGACCTACGGGAGTGAAGACGCCCTGTACATGGCGCTTAAGCGTGACGAAGTCGACATGATTGGCTACTATGGGGCCAGCGTCCTTGCAGCTCAAGATCTGGAAAAATCTCCCAATCTTGACATGCTGGTAAATGCGGGCAACAACACCTGGATGATGCCTTTCAACCTGCACAAAGAGGGGCCCTTACAAGATCTTATTGTCAGGAAAGCCATCATGCATGGAATCGACCGCCAGAAGATCGTCGATATGATCTATTTGGGACAGGGTATCCTGGCCGACAGTCCGGTATATGCCGAATTGGAGGATCACAATCCCAACCTGCCCCAGTACGACTACGATCCGGGTAAGGCAGACAGCTTGCTGGACTCCGCCGGGTACAAAGATACCGATGGAAACGGAACCCGTAATGATCCCAAAACGGGGGATGATGTCTCCCTAGTAATGATCGTCCCCGCGGAGTGGACGGAAATGTTCAAGGCTTCAACGCTGATCAAGGAACAATTGGCGGAGGTTGGACTGGAGATTGTAATCAATACGATGGACATCGACGCCTTCTACGAGTTGTGCTACGCACCCGAGGATGACGACTTCGATATTGCCTGGGAAGAGTTCGACGCCGGCCCCAACTACGACTGGATTTGGGATTATTTCTACAGCTACGAAGGCGGAGGCGCGGGTTGGAATGCCTCCTATTACAACAATCCCGAGCTTGACGAGCTGATCGATACCATGAGGGCGGAAGTGGATCTTAACCAACGCAGACAGTACATCTATGAAATCCAGAAGATCATCGCTGAAGATTTGCCCAAGGGTACCATGTTCAGGGGACCAATGATGGACCCGGTAAACACACGACTGGAGGGCTACGTCAACTTCATGGGCGGTATTTCCTCTTGGATCAACCCCTGGACCTATTACATGGTGCGGGTGAGGAAGTAACAGAATAACGCCCGTACATTCTGTAGACTCTCCCGGAAGGGATTCCGGGAGAGCTTCAGTTTACCGGTGTACAGATTCTTTCTGGGGAAAATATTATCATAAAAGACGCTCACCCGATTCTGTACAGCAAAGAGTGGCCGTTCTTCGCTGTCCCATCCTCGCAGGTGGTAATACTCGTCAAGAACTGTTTCGAACTGGTCTTTTCCCATATTGATTTGTTTGGCCGAACCTTCCGGAAGTGTTTCTTTATTAAGCCGCCTCCTCCTTGTAGGAGATAACCCCTTTGGGGCACCACTCCACACACTTGGGGGAGCCTCCGCAGAGATCGCGGATAATGGATTTTCGCTCTAGATTCAGGTAGATCGCATTTTTGGGGCAGGCTTCCTCACGTTTTTTGCAGAAGATGCAGTGCCCGGAGGCAATCTTTACCCCCTCGTCGGTATATTCGTAGAACCTATAGATAAGGATCAGGAAAAAAGCTGCTAAAATGGGCAGACACCACCATCTCAGATGATCATCGATAGGGGAGAGGGATCGTATGTGATCGACGAGGACGGTAACCGTATCGTCGATTTTCATTCGGGATGGGCTTCGAATCCCTAAGGCAATGCACCAGAGGAGATAATCGAAGCAGTTGAGAAAACGCTGCGTCAGTACGGCTTCATCTACGAGCGCAAACTTCGCTATGAGCTGGCCGAAGCCCTCGCGGACATCTCGCCCAATCACAACCTGCGGCGCGTAAATTTCGAAATCTCCGGCACTGAAGCGAGGAGCTTGGTTGATCTGGGATTCAGAACCGCAAATCCGTCTCTATCCGGCGCTCACGATGAAAGAGGAAACTATAGATCTAGGGCTAACCTTGACCGAAGAAGCCCTAATGGCGGTGGATTCAAAGTACGAGCCGTGTGATTATCCCTTCTGGACTACGGGAATTTCGTGACAGGGGCACGGCCGCCAAAGTCTCAGCCAGTATCAAAAGCATAAGGGTGTTGTTCCGGCCCATCGCGTCATTCTTTTCAACGACTCACTGCCACAAGGCTGTGATTCGCGCAGACCAACTCCTGAACATCTATCAACTCACCCAGTCGTTCGGAGAGGATGCTGCCCTGCACTCCAAGTACAACGACTCGTATTCACAGACTTCCGTAGATGACACCCTGTGGAAAGGAACATAGTCCATTTTGGCGCCCGACAGAAACTCATTTCTACCATCAGACCACCCACCTCAGTCTGTTGTTGACAACAGACTGGAGTACAGATAGCCTCAAGAGGCACAAACCGCGAAAGGACTATTCCATGAACGAAGCAGAACGAACCGATCGATCCTCGATGAGACCCACTCGGCGCATGACCGATTACATCTTCGCCGTGATCTTCAATATCGCCTTCCTGGTGGTAGTGAACAAAATACCGGACTGGAACATCGTGTTCATCATCGACTCCTTTCCGGACGTTTTATGGGCCGTCAACACTTCCCTGGCGGTCTCAATCGCTGGAAACCTGATTCTGATCTTCTTCCATCCCCGGTTTCTTCACCACCTGTTAAACGCCGTGTTTGCCGTTTTCGGCATTCTGGCCTGCTCGGTGATCCTATCTGTGTTTCCCTTCGATTTTTCACAACTGGTGGGAGAGTGGCTCAACATCCTGATCCGTATCGCCCTGATTGTTGGCATTGTGGGGAGCGCCATCGCCACGGTGGTGAATATCGTGAAGGCGATTGGTGCAGTATTCAGAACCAAAGAATGAGAGAATTCACTTGACTTGGCAGTAGTACAAGACAGGTGGTCAAATTGCCTCTTATAAAGACAAACAAACCTGTAGTCGCCCAATCCAGCCGTTTTGGCGACTAACAGCAGCATTCAGCTCCGGGAATCGAGGGGCTTGAATTTCGGATCAACCTACCATTCTCTGAAATTTTACTTACCTAAAAGCTCGTTTGCCTTCACCACCGCCTCATGAGCGTTTTCCGCATAACCATCCGCACCGATCCGATCCGCCCACCTTTGGGTAACCGGAGCCCCACCAACAATCGTTTTTATCTTGCCCTTCAATTCGGCATCCGCTAACGCCTTTTCAAGTTCCTTCTGCTCGGTCATAGTTGTTGACAGCAAGCTGCTTGTTCCAATAATGTCGGCTTTCACTTCTTTTGCCCGATCGATGAATGCATCGTTGCTGACATCTCTGCCCAGATCATGAATCGTGTAGCCGTTCACACCAAGCAACGTAACAACGAGGGTTTTTCCGATATCGTGTATATCACCCTGAACCGTCCCTATGACAACTGTTCCCTTGTCCAGCGACTGCTCGTCCTTAGGCAGAGAATCGGTGATTTTCTCGGTTACAGCCTTCATTACCTCCGCAGCTTGAATCAATTCGGGCAAGAACATACGACCTGAGCTGAACTGCTCACCAATATCGTTGAGAGCGGGGATGAAAGCATTGTCCATCAACTCCAACGGATTTTCCTGACTCGATACCACTTGTTCAACGATACTGAGTGCTTTCTCCGCGTCAAAATCGAAAATGGCCTGTTTTGCTTCGGCGAGCGTTTTCTCTTTAATCATGATAGTAGTCTCTCTCCCTTCTAAAAATGATCATTACCATATCGTTCAGCATGGCATGTACACCAATGCCTATTTATGCTCTATAAAATGCGGGCGGCCCCGCTGTTGCTACCTGGCTGTATGGATTCAAAAACTCTTATGATCGCATTTCGATCCACCCCTAATTGACAATCACAGCAATGATTTAAAATAGTTGACGGAATTGATCTCAATCCCCAATAGTTCAGCAATCTTCATTTTTGCTGTGATACCTGTAGCTCGCCCGGGATCTCCTGTAACGATTCCAATACCTAAATCTTCCCTCAATGAATACATAACGTCTTCGTTTGTCAGGTCTATAACATCTATCCCCAATTTGTCAGCCACATACCGCTTGGCTTCGGCAATTTTCATTCTGCGGGTCATCTGCATCCATGCTACCAGATCTCCGGCAGTACGAATGCCACCCATGCCTGAAGCCATGATATGGGCAATTGGCATGCCAAAGGCATCCCCGACACCCAGCTACAACCCGTCCGCTTTCCCGATCAGTACTAACGCCTTGGACGCCCTGGTCACGCAGTCGATAGGCGTTACCAAAAACATCGGTACACCGCACACACCCATTCCAACGTTCGGATGCACGGGCAGCTTCGAGGCCTCGGAAGTATGTTTTACCATAGTTACGGCTCTTGCCAGATTCCATGCTATCGACTTAGAGGTATTCACGTTGATCGCGGGACCGAAGATATCAGCACCTGCAGCGGCCAATACCTCAGCCTGCTCATGGGGATACATACCGGCAAGGCGTTTTCCCTCAAAGGCAAGGCTGCCATGCATCCCCAGAATGAACTCCCCTGACATTCCAACCTCAATCGACATTGTGGGGAATTTCTTTTTCAGTTCGGCAACCGCCATGAGAGTTGCATAGAAATCCGCATCTCCCGCCGATGCCGCGGTATCGAAGTCAATTCCCTCGCAACCAACCTTAGCGAGCTTTGTCCCCACAAATACCATGTCTTCTCTGAGCTGCTCAGCCGCATCCTCCTGCGCCTGTTTTGACTCTTCAATTTTCCCTTTCGGCAACAGATCAGCCGGATTCGGATGAGGTCCATCGGGTTGAAAGTACAGTCCCAGATTGGGTTGGGAACCGTAGAATAAAGGTACGGTGGTCGCCAGAGATGTTGTGTAGTATGCCTGCATTTCATAGTCGATGAGAGCCTTGACTGGCTTGAAGCTGTAGTCTTCATGGCCAATTGAAACGGTATCCGCAGCAAATCCCCGCTCATAAGCTAAAACCGAATTCTGGCGGCTGATCGGCAGGGCTGCACCCCCGTCGGCTGGGCCTGAACAATAAATCATAGCGCATCCATCATCGGTCATCACGACTTCGTCCCCGGGTGGTACACTCACGATCCGTCCCGGTTCAGCGAGAATCTCGAATAACTGATCAAGGTCTTCCTGATTCAGTTCGGGAATCTCCGCTTTCTTGGCTGCATCCTGTGTTCCGATCAACAGTTCTTCCTTCACCTCCTGAATGGGCATCGATATCCTCTCGCCGTCACCCATCCTCGTAACAATGGTGTCCTGCATGTTGAAACCTCCTAAACTATTATCCTTATTACTGAAATTTTCATTTTAACGACTAACTAATCCTTGCCTTCTTTGATCCTCATCCCTCGGAATACCTGCTTGCCGCCACCAGATCTCCAGCAAGCCGGATTCCACCGATACGCGAGGCAAAGCCGTGGCCCATAATATTCGCACTCTCTCCGTATGGAATAGCCCAACACTCATATTGGTGTCAGGCAAGTAACCTTATATGCTGCTTCTGTTATAGAACTAACAGCGTTCTGTTACAACAGTAATTTTTCTCGCCTGTCGAATGCTCTTTTAAACGCTGCCGTCGCGCTCCTTGTCTCGTACACAAGATCCTTACAGCCTTATACGAGTCTGAGCGTTATCTTCAAAGGGGTGAGTACCGCGGGTTTTTTCCACGGTAAGACATTCCTGGATTAGCTGAAGTTAAAAAAGTTGTGCTTAGCCTTCTTCAGTCAGGTTGCGAACCCATTTTTTGGACAGAAGCCGGAAGATGCCAACGGCAAACTTGACGATCTCCTCCGAGCGAACCAGGGAAAATACCACCACTACCGGTTGGTGCAAAACCAGACCGGCGACAAAGGCGAGGGGCACACCAAAGCCCCACATGGTACCTATTTCCATCAACATGCTGAAGCGGGTATCCCCACCGCTTCTCAGGATACCCACGATCAGCTGCCAGTTAAAAATGTCGAAGGGAATGATCAGACCATGGAGAATCAAGATTATATGAGTAGTATTTCTTACGGATTGAGGGACCCGGAACAGGAGAGACACCCAACCTGAGATTAGTATGAGAACGAATCCAATAATGACCCCTAAGATCGGCCCGATAATCGAAAATCTGACCGCGTAGTTGTAGGCTTTTCTGTCTTCTCCAGCTCCCAGCAACTTCCCGATCATTACGGCGCAGGCATTGCTGGTGCCGTGGACCGCCACGAGAAAGAGGTTTGTCACATTTTCCGCGATGTTGACAGCTGCTATGACCTCGGTTCCCATGCGGGCAAATACGACCTTGTACATGGTGAAACCCAACGCCCAGCCAACCTCGTTGAGCACCACAGGGATGGTGATCCTGAAGTACTGGCGAGCAAACGCTGAGGAGATATCGAGGAACTCTCCGATGCGGCCGGCCAAAGGGGTTTCTTTCCAATACACGATGGTGAGCAGTAGCGCAAACTCCACAAACCGAGAAATTGCGGTGGCGATAGCCGCGCCTCTAACGCCTAATGCAGGAAAACCCAGTTTGCCGAATATGAGCAGATAATTGAGAGCCGTGTTCAACACCAGTGAGATAAAAGTGACAAGAAGTGGAAGTTTCGGCCTCTCCACGCTGCGGAGCACCATGGCAAAGGACATGCTTACAGCGGATAGGAGGTAACTCAGGCAGACGATTCTGAGGTAATCGCTCCCCAAATCGATGACCTTTGTATCCTTCGAGAACACGGCTAAAATCCATCCGGGTTTTAAAACCGACGATAGGGTGACCAGGATTGCTCCACAGGAAGCGATGACGATACACAATCCCATGGCTCGCCGGATCCCCGGAATGTCTTTTTTTCCCCAGTACTGAGCTGTGAATACGGCAGTACCGGTGCTGATCCCGTAAAAAAAGAGCAGCAGTACAAAGAATACTTGATTCCCCAATGCGACCGAAGCGATTTCGATTTCCCCCAACTGCCCGATCATCAGCGTATCGATCATATTGAGGGAATACATCAGGAGGCTTTGCAGCGCCATGGGAACAGCCAACTTGAGCAAGTTTCTGTAGAAGAGACTTTTTTCATCGGGACTGAGCCTGAAAGCGGTGAGGGGATATTTCAACATCGAATCCAGTGTATATCATAATGAGCTATCTGGGAGACCGGTGCAAGGGAGCAGGGTATTTGCGCGAAAAAATGGTTTGTTGAAGAACCTTCACAATAGGAAGACAGATCGAAGCAGAAATTATTGGAATAACACTATTCTATTAGTGGCGTGATAGAGTTGTAATCTATAAAAAGTAAACCAGACTAACCTACCAGACTGGGCGCTGAAAGGAAGGTAGTATCAGTGATCAAATATTATGATGAAAGGAGGGTACCGGCTAGCGATTCTATAATCAATTCAAACCTATTTGAACCGAGGTTATTTGGTTCGCCTCAATTAGGAGGTAATGAATGAAGGAGAAGAAAGCAAAACCGAGGGTGATTGGAAAGGACGACTGGGAGTGGTGCGGTGAAGATAAGATAGTACCCGGGTGTTTTTATACAAACATTATCAGTACAAAAGGTGTTGGCTCGGTGGGATTGTATTTTATGCCTCCCGGTGTAAAAACAGACGTTTTCTCTATGGACGACACAGATGATGGAACCGCAGATGAGTATTTTGGTCCATGTCATGAGGTCTATTACATCTTGGTAGGAGAGTTTACCATGTACTGGGGTGAAGACACCTCCAAGGTGAGGGCAGGCACTGCGGCAAAGCTGATTCTGAAAGCTGGAGATCTGGGTTTTTGGGCAAAGGGTTGGAAGTACGCTGTGGAAAACACCGGCAAAGTGCCGGGAACCTTCTTCTGGGGCCTAACAAGCCCACCAGAGGGAACAAAAATCAGAGATTACACCGGGGCTGGATATAATTTCGTAAGCTGAATTATCCAAAACGGGTAGGAATCTCTCGACTTAGTTGGACAGGCTGTTAATTAGATATAAATGCAGAAGTATTTCAAAACATAGCACACTTACCAGATTGTGTCGAAAAAGAATTGGAAAAAAGCATCAAAAACTTAGAGGAATTAAGGAGACAGAGGACATGGTAGATTTAGCTAAGATTGCGGATGGTATTATAAAAGCCGATGTTGATGCGGTAAAAGAGATGGTTCAACAAGCCATCGCTGAGGGGCAGGATGTGCAAAAAATCCTCAATAACGGTCTTATTGCAGGGATGAGTGCTGTCGGAGATAAATTCGAAAGTGGCGAGTTCTTTCTGCCTGAAATGATTATTGCCTCCAAGACGATGAAGGAGGGACTGGAGTTGTTGCGCCCACTGTTGCTGCAAGCTAAAGTGAAAAGCGCCGGTGTTGTAGTCATGGGTACCGCAAAAGGGGACATTCACGATATTGGTAAAGGGATAGTGGGTACTATGCTGGAAGGCGGGGGATTCATGGTAACGGATATCGGAGTGGATATAGATCCGGAAAAGTTTGTAGAAACTGCAAAAGAGAAGAACGCAGACATAATAGGCGTATCTGCTCTATTAACAACAACGATGGTCGGCATGAAGGATGTGATCGATTCGGTACGGGAAGCGGGAATAAAGGTCAAGGTAATGATTGGGGGCGCCTCGATTACCGACGAGTATGCCGATGAGATTGGAGCCGATGGTTATGCCCCGGACGCACCTGCTGCTGTTAGAGAAGCAGCGAAAATGCTTGATACAAAGAGTTCTAAATAAATGGCTACAATGAATGGCTATATCGAAGATTACTATCCTATCAGATAGCGAGCTGGAAACAATTCATAACGCCTCATTGGAAGTGCTGGAGGAGACCGGCACAATTGTGGAGAGTAGGGACGCTCTGGATATTCTAAAGAAAGCAGGAGCTGAGGTTGATTACGAGGAACAGCGGGTAAAGTTACCTCATGATCTCGTAGCAGAGGCCATAAAAAGAGCTCCGAAGAGGTTCACCTATTGTGCCAGAGATCCCAAGAATGACCTGGTACTGGATAAAACAAGGCCGTATTTCTGTGCAGTTGGAGGGGATCCGTTTCATATCGATTGGGAAACAAACCAGCGCAGGTATTGCACAACCGAGGACATGGCCCGCTCGACGGTGATTGCCGATTATCTGGATCATGTAGATATGATGTGGCCCTTGGGAGGCTGCTTGGATGTTCCGGAGCCTTTAACCCATATATATAATATGGTTACTTCCTTGAAACATACAACGAAACACGTAGAAGGGGACGCGGTAAGTGCAGCAGAAGCCCGCTACCAGATCGAAATTGCCGCAGCCATAGTCGGGGGCAGGGAAGAGCTCAGGGCTCGGCCTATTTTTTCGATGGTCAATTGCACTCTGTCTCCCCTCAGATATGAGCGGGGAATGATCGAAGCGAGTCTAGAGCTGGCCAAGGCGGGTATTCCGATGGCCGTGATGCCCATGGCCATGGCGGGTATGTCGGCACCGGTTACTCTGGCAGGCACGCTTGTTGAGCACAATGCAGAGTTCCTGGGCGGTCTGGCGATTATTCAGTTGGCCAGCCCCGGAGCGCCGGTTGTCTATTCGGTTGGCTCCGGTACGGTGGATTTCAGAACTGGGCTGGAGATGCAGTCTGCGGAGATGATGCTTATGAATGCGGGTCTGACCCAAATGGCTCACTTCTATGATCTACCCAGCGAGTCCCGGGGCATGCGTTCCACATCCAAACTTGTGGATGCCCAGTCCGGCTATGAGAAGGCTATCGCGTTGATTCCTCGGCTACTCTCAGGTCCTGACATTGTGCTGGGCTTGGGCGGGCTGGAGGGGGTTAGAATCAATTCTGCTGCGGCCTTGGTCATCGACAACGAGATCATCGACTACGCCTTGAGATATGTTCAGGGTATCGAGGTGAGCGAAAAGACTTTGGCTATCGATGTGATTCACCGCGTTGGTCCCCGTGGCAATTACCTGGGAGAGAGGCATACGGTTGAGCGTTACAGAGAGAGGTGGAAATGTCGGATTGCCGATTTCAGCGCTTTTGAAACCTGGGAGGCAGGGGGAAGCAAGCCGCTGGACGTTGTGGCAAACGAAAAGGTACGTGAGATCCTAGCCACCCACAGACCGGAGCCTTTGTCTGAAGCTGCGGAAAAGGAAATATCCTATATTTTGAAGAAATCCAAAGAAGAGTTGGTAACGGAGAATTAGCGATAAGGCGTATATGATGAAGAAGAAACCACTCGCATGATCCAGGGCTCAGGGGAGTGTGATTTGGGGAGTGCTTTCCAAAGCTAAGGATGTCGGGAAAATTGCGAGGGGAGACATCAATGCATCATCAGCGTTCTTCTCCTGAAATGAGTTGCTATTCCTGTATCGATCTTTTCATTCATGCTGCAGAGAGATCGGCTCGGGCATACGGGCATTTTTCCTCCGGAAGTATTTGATCGGGAGGAGAGAAAGATCTTCTTCAGCGGCCAAGGAGTGAGGAACTAAAGTTCACAAACAGGCGCGGGAAACTCTATAGGGGCTGTTTTTAAGACTTCGACTCAGCTCAGCCGGCAAAAGAGTCCTTTTCCTCTTCGGCCTTTTTCAAGATATAGAGTAATTCCTGTTCAACCGCATCAGAGAACGGCTCGGGTTTGTGGGTGGCCAAGATCTCCTTGACCTTCTCCGTTGCCACCGCGTGGATTTCCTTGGAACCCTGCTTCTCCCAGCTTTCAAACGCATCGATATCAGCAATACGGGACTTCCACCTCTCCCTGAAACGCTCTACCGTATGCCTCTCTCCCAGGTAGTTGCCACGGGGACCAACGGCCTGAATCACATCCAACGCCAAGGTTTCCTCGTTCACTTCTAACCCGCGGTTGTACTGTATGGCATAATCGATGATCTCGTTGTCGATGATCAGGGATTCGGGGCAAGTACTGCGAGCGCTTTCCAGGGCACCAAGGCCGAGCAGGATATCAGGAGCGCCCATCAAGAAGGGGACAAGATCAATCGCCTTTTCGTACCCATCCTGAGCATCGTTGAGTTTCGATGCCGTGCCCATAATAGCAGTCTCCCGCGGAAGATCGTAGTGACGGGCCAATTCCGTAAGCCCCAGATTCATGAGAGCCCCTTCCGCTGAATGAATGGATACCCCTGTTCTAAAATCTGCAGTAGCAGCGTCCGCTGCGTATACGATCGGCGCCCCCGGATAGGCAAACTGGTAGATCACCAGGCCTGCCAGAAACTCCGCATTACCGACGGCCATGGTTCCGGCCAGCGTGATCGGGCCGGATATCCCGGATACAGGCATGGGATAAACCACCAGGGGCACCCCCGCCTCCGCCAGCTTCAAACCCGCCTCGGTCATTCCTCTGTCAAAACGGAGAGGAGCAATCGTGCAATTGACCATGGAGAAAATCGGCCGGGCCCTCAGTTGCTCCTTTCCTCCCACAATAGCCGAGGCGATTTCAATCTGATACTCCGCTTCCTTGGCATTGGTAGAGTCACCCTCGAAATGCTTCCCCGTATTTCGCAACGTGGTATACATGTTGTAGACATGAAGCAGGGGTTCCGGAACATCGCCGCATCCGCCCAGCAGCCAGATAAGATGGACATGGTCGAGATAATCGGCGACGATCGTGTTGGCCGCCATATCCTCGCTGGTCGAGTATTTGCGCTTCCCTGTCTGCCAGTCGTAGACAAAGGGATATCCGCCGGCGGCGCAGAAATGGGGCTCTCCTGTATTCAACTCGAAGTCGTTTTCCGGATTTCTGCCGCAATACGTGATCCGCCGCGGAGCTCTCTTCAACGCCTCTTCCACCAGGCTTTCCGGGATCCTTGCCCGCTCGGTTTCATCATCTATCGACGCACCTGCCTTCTTCAGAATATCAAGCGCTTTTCTACTCCCAACGGAAACGCCGGTTTTCTCCAAAATCTCGACCGAAGCCCGATGCACCGCCTCCAGCTCTGCTTCTGATAGAAAGCTCATTTTGGGTCTGCCCATACCTCAAATCCTTTACTCTCAGTTGTTCATATCTCGAT
>Ga0272441_10007969_pt1 | contig 16987 bp, 13 predicted proteins | sample SSMProp6N_FD_193582 | JGI IMG/M metagenome (GOLD analysis project Ga0272441, IMG submission 193582) | Marine sediment archaeal communities from Little Sippewissett salt marsh, Falmouth, MA, United States - SSM-Prop-6N | ecosystem: Environmental > Aquatic > Marine > Wetlands > Sediment ...
GAAGAGATCATCTACAAGGACTACATCCACATCGGCGTGGCTGTGGACACGCCGCGCGGCCTCGTCGTCCCTGTCTTGCGAGACGCGGGGAAGAAGTCGTTGCCGGAGGTGGCGGCCGAGCTGCAGCAGATTGGCGAGAACGCGCGGAATGCGAAGTTCGAGATTGCGGATCTCCGCGGTGCGACGTTTAGCATCACGAACTACGGTGCGATTGGCGGCCGGTTCGGCACGCCCATGGTCAATGCCCCGGAGTGCGCCATTCTCGGGCTTGGGCGAGCCAAACTGGAGCCAGCGGTCCACGACGGCCAGATCGTCCCACGCTTGATCCTGCCGTTGTCATTGTCCTTCGACCACCGCACTGTGGATGGGGCCGATGCCGCTCGCTTCACGACCGACGTCATCCAGTCGCTCGATAACCCACTGCGGCTGATGAGCCTCGGATGAGACGTCCACGAACCGATCGTTTGCGGCGTGCATGGGGATGGAGATCGATGGCCGGGCCGGCATAGCCGGTTACCAGAACCTCATAGCGAAGGGTGGCCCATGGTTGTCGGTGAACTGATGGAAAACACGGATGTGCTGGTGATCGGCGGCGGTCCCGGCGGCTATGTCGCCGCTTTTCGCGCCGCCGACCTCGGCCTGCACACTACACTCGTCGAGCAGGACCCGCTGTTGGGCGGCGTCTGCCTGCGCGAGGGCTGTATCCCGTCCAAGGCGCTGCTGCACGTCGCACACCTGATCGAAACGGCCGAAGAGGCCCGGGATTGGGGGGTGACTTTCACCAAGGCCAAGATCGACGTCGACAAGCTCCGCGCGTGGAAGCAATCGGTCGTCGAAAGGCTGTGCGGCGGTGTCCGGCAACTCGCGAAGGGCCGCAAGGTCAATGTCATCCGCGGCCGGGCCAGGTTCGAGGATTCGCATACGGTTCGGATCGAGGGCGATAACGGCGGTCGGCTGAAATTCGAGCACGCGATTGTCGCAACCGGGTCACAGCCGAAGCGGCTGCCCGAGAGCATCATGCCGGTCAACGCCTGCATCGATTCGACCGGTGCGCTCGATTTGGAGGACGTGCCCAGGTCTCTGTGCGTTGTTGGCGGCGGCTACATCGGTCTTGAACTCGGGCAGGTGTACGCAGCCCTGGGTTCCAAGGTGACCGTCATCGAGGCGCTCGACCGCGTTCTCACCGGCCCCGATGTGGATATCGCTCGGCCGCTGATCGCGCGTCTGCGCAAGCAGTTCGAGGCCATCCACACGAGTGCTGTCATCAGCGCCAGCCGAAGAACCGGCAAACAGACGGAGGTGACCTTCACGAAGGCGGGCACCGAGCATTCCTTCAAGTTCGATCGGGTGCTGGTCTCCGTCGGACGTCACCCATACACCGAGGACCTTGGCCTGGATCACACCAAGGTGACCGTTAACGAACAGGGTTTCATCGAGGTCGATCCCCACCGCCGCACAACCGACAAGCACATCTACGCCATCGGCGATGTGGCGGGCAATCCGATGCTTGCTCACAAGGCTAGCCGCGAGGGCATCGTCGCCGCCGAGGCCATCGCCGGACAACCCACCGTCTTTGACGCCCGCGCGATTCCCGCCGTGGTGTACACCAGCCCGGAGTTGGCGTGGTGTGGATTGACCGAAGCCGAGGCGAAGGAGCAGGGCGTCGACATCAAGATCGGCAAGTTCTCGTGGGCCGCTTCGGGGCGCGCGATCGCGATGGGTCGGCCCGACGGCTTGACCAAGATCATCGCCGACGCCACGTCCAAACGCGTGTTGGGTGTCGGCATCGTGGGGCAGCACGCCGGCGACCTCATCGCGGAGGCCGTTCTGGCCATCGAAATGGGAGCCGAGGCAGAGGATCTCGCGCTGACCATTCACCCCCACCCGTCAACATCGGAAACCATCATGGAGGCGGCCGAGAGTGTCTTCGGTTCTGCAACCCACATGTACCGTAAGTAGATGGCGTCAGCGGCGAACCGGCGCTCGCCCATCAAGCCTCGTGGCGGCGCTTCTGGCGCTGCCGTTGCTCCTCCCCGGCTGTGACACGTTGCGGTCCAAGCCGGAGGACAAGGGCGGCCTGTCGCCCGTGCTCCATCGCATCCAGCAGTACTATCCCGACCTGGCTTCGGGCCGGTTCATCAGCTTGGCCGACTTCGAGGCACCGGGGCACGACATGCTCTTCCGGATCGTCGATCGCCGGGGCCAGGCCACCGGTGAGCAGCCATCGCTGTCGATCCTGCGCAGCCGGAACGAGACCGGTGCAGGCAGCCTGAAGGCCGTCTTGACCAGCGCGAACGAGCGCTTGCTCTTTGACGGCCAGCGATCGAGCCAATTGGCCCTCGTGCGAGATTGGCGCAAGTACGCCCTTCTGCTGGCGAGCATCCACGCACCGCCGGGCGGCGCCGTCGTCGAGTTCAGCATCGAGAGCGGCAAGCAGGTGCCCATGCGCTGGACGCGCACACTCCAGCTCCGCCCTGGGTGGAACCTGTTTCGCACGGATCTTGCCGGCGTCGGAGAAACGGTGGATCTGGCGGATGTCCGCCGCTTGGCGTGGAGCGCGCCGGAGCTCGATACCCCGCTCGAGCTGCACATCGATGACGTTCTCCTCGCCGACAACACGCGTTATGAACTGGGCGAGAGCGCGGGCCCAGGTGAGCTTTACGTGTTCACGCGCGGGCGGCGGCTGCACGTCGGTGCGCGCGATCGCTTTGACCTCGCATTCGCCGATGGCGTGCTTGTCGCCTGGAATGGTGTGAACGAGGGGAACCTGGCCGACCCCGGCGGCCTGGGACCCTGGCCGATTCCGCTGACGCCCGGCTGGTCGGTGAGCGATGCACCACCGATCGCCTACGATGACCCGAGGCTGTTCGCAAGCTGGGGGCCGGCGGTCGCCGCGCGGCAGGAGTTGACAGAGGCGACACCGTTTCGCGTAGTCGTCAGCGGGAGTTGGCGTTTCGCGGGTGCGGACGCCGCCGTGACGGCCCCCGGCGGTTCGATCGGCAACGCGCGCAACTCCGACATCGGACACGCCTGGCAGTACACGATTTTCCCCTTCGGCCGCCTGCTCGTTCGCGTGACGTCCACGCCGCCGGCGACCGGCTGGGGGGCACCGCGCGTCGGCTACGCCATCGGCTTGCGCGGCCGGCAGAAGTTCCGGCTCATCGGACCGCCACCGGCCAGCCCGAACGAGCCGTCCGCACGTTTCGTGCTCATGACCCGTCCCGGTCGGCAGCGTGCCGACCTGCTCTGGACATGGGGCAGCGCGAATGACTTCACGCGGCAGCGAGAGCTCACGAGCGCTGGCGAGCGGCGTTTGGCCGTGATTGTCGGTGACGTCGCGGCCGAGGGCGTCGTGGACACCGCGCACACCTTTCGCGTCTGGCCCGCCGACATCGACGATGCGCCGGAGGCCCGTGCGTTCTCCCTGGATTGCCGCAACCCGATAGCGCTGCAGCCGACGACCGGTAGTCTGATAACCGATGCGCCGGGCGATCTGAATCATGACGGGTACAATGAGACGGAAGGGTGCTACGAGCTGGCGACGGCGAACGACGTGCTCCGGTTCACCTTCGACCCCGGCTCGAACCTGCGATTCGACCCCGTGTTTCGCGTCCACGGGCTCGCGAACCGGGAGAGTTGGGTCTACGGTCGCGGCCGGGTGATCTCGACGCGCGGCCGCGATGGGGCGGGCAACCTCCTGTTCCGCCTGGCAGAGGTCGTGAGCGCGCCGACGCCGATCGAAGTGCACGGCGCGAAGGGCGGCGAAGAGCGCTGAGGGAAGAACGACATCGCTCCCGCGGCTGGATCGCCCGTGCTTGACTGCTGTGTGATGCAGTTCTACGATTCAATCTCTGGGGGCGCGCCCTGCGGAGTTGGCAAATGGGACGCTGTGAGCGGTGCAAGAAGGCGAAGGCGACGTTTCACCTGACGAACATTGATCGTTCGGGCAGCAAGGTGGAACGGCACCTGTGTGACAAGTGCGCCGCCGAGGAAGGACTGTTGCAGACCGCCAAGGCCGTTGATCTGAACGACATCCTGCAAAACTTCATCGCCAGCAGCAAGACGAGCGGCACCGATCTGAGCACCTTGGTCTGCGATCGTTGTGGCATCAGCTACGTCGAGTTTCGCAACCAGGGTTTGCTCGGTTGTGCCAACGACTACGAGGTGTTCAAGGAGCAAATCGCGCGGCTGCTGGAGCGTACACACGCGGGCGGTAGTGTCCACACCGGAAAAACACCCAAGTCGCTGGGCGTGGCCCACAAGCCCCAGCACGACATACGTCGCCTCAAGCGGCAACTCGCCGAGGCCGTAGCTGCGGAGGACTACGAGCGCGCTGCGAAGCTTCGGGATCGCGTCCGGCAACTGGAGGACTCATGAGCACGCCGCTCGATGCAGTCGTACGTCAGGCCGGCGAGTGGCTCCGTGGCATCGGGCCGATGCATGAGATCGTCATCTCGACGCGCATCCGTCTGGCGAGAAACATCAGCGGGTTCCTTTTCCTGCCCCGCGCCGAACCCGACATGCGGCAGGAGATCACGGAGACCGTCACATCGGCGACGCGCCGGGCCGAATCGCTCAAGGATCTCGTCCACATCGATGTCGACGAGCTGAGCGAATTGGATCGGCAGCTTCTCGTCGAACGGCACTTGATCAGCCGGCAACACGCCGACGGCACCGGTGCGCGCAGCGTGGCCTTTCAGCCGAGCGAGGCCGCGGCCATCATGGTCAACGAGGAAGATCACCTCCGCATCCAGGTCATGCGTAGCGGGCTGCAGATCAACGAGGCCTGGCAGCAGATTAACTCAATCGACGACTCCCTGGAGGAACAACTCGATTTCGAGTTTCACAGCCAGTACGGCTACCTCACCGCCTGTCCCACAAACGTCGGCACGGGCATCCGCGTTTCCGTCATGCTGCATCTGCCGGCTCTGCGGCTGACGAACGAGCTCGAGAAGGTGGCCCAGGCTGCCCGTGATATGAAACTCGCCATTCGCGGCCTGCACGGCGAGGGCACCGAGGCGCTCGGCGATTTCTTCCAGATCTCCAACCAGACCACGCTGGGACGCAGCGAAGAGGAGATCATCGACGATTTCCGCGATGTGGTGATCCCCAAGATCGTCGAGTACGAGAACGCCGCCCGCGAAGTCCTTCTGAAGAACCGGTCACTCGCTCTCGATGACAAGGTCTGGCGCGCCATGGGTGTCCTGAAGAACGCCCGGCTGATCAGCTCGAATGAGGCGATGCAGTACCTCTCGCACGTACGCATGGGCCTCCACATTGGCCGGCTTCAGTCCGTCGATCTTCAGACACTCAACGAGCTCTTCCTGCAGATCCAGCCTGCCCATCTGCAGAAGCTGCACGGCGAACGCCTCAATGGCGAACAGCGCAGCATCGAACGCGCCGCTTTCATCCGGGCACGCCTGAACGGCAAGTAGCCCGCCTGAGAGTCGCCGCACGGGACCCGGGTGAGATCAATTGTTGACTGCGGTCGACACCGAGGTCTTTTCCAGCTCGTTTGCGACGTCGCCATTGCCTTCCGGCGCCACCCAGAGACGCACGTCGGTCAGCTCGGCGGTCACCGAGGTCACCTTCTGTGCTGACCACCTGTGCGAGTGGAGCGCCATGCGCCGGCTTGATCCCGGAAGCAGCGGCCCGCGCCAGTCATCATCGAGTACGATCGGCGTCGCCGCCATCACTGACGACTCGTGCAGCGGGATTCCGTCATCATCTTCGAGCACGACGTGCAGCGTCAGCAGCGAGACCGTTTCTGCACCGGTGTTGGTCACCTCGATGACCGCCAGGGCCTGGTCACGATAGGTGTCGGAGCTCGCCAGGCGCGCGTGGACGTCGATGTGCTCGCGGTATTCCGGTGCGCGCCGATCGTGCAGCGCCTCTGCGAACTGCGGCGGCAAGGCTTTCTGCCATTCCGGCAACAGTGCGATCACCTGGTGCACCAACCCCATGGCTTCATTGCTCAACGTCTCGGCGTGCCGATCGCAGATCCTGAGCCCATAGACCCCGAGCGCCGTGCCGCAGATGACGACCGCGATCAGCGTCCCGAACACTCCTTTGGCCAAAGCGGCCAGGAAGCCACTCTTTCGAACAACGACGCTTGGACTGGAATTCATGGCATGACTCCTTCGGCTGCCGATCGGTGGGGCCACGTCGACGTGTGGCCATCGAGCTCCACGGGGGAATTCGCCGCCCCGGCCCGATTATTCGGGCTCCTGTGCCCGAATTGGCCCCGAGGAGGGCAGCCCGCGGCCGCTGGGGGCTCCCCGTGGGCGGCTAGGCCCGCTAAAATCTCCATATCTTGGGCCTGACGTTCGTGAAGCTGGAGGTCTGCCGACGATGAACGACGGATGGAAGCGTTGCTTCGTACTATGGGGGGCGGTGACGCTGCTGCTTCTGGCCGGCTGCGCACCAACCGACCCGCCGAGCGCCGAACAGCTCCTCTCCGCACTCTCCTACGCCATCCTGCAACCCGAGGTCACCTGCGCGGAACTGCGGGAGGAGTTTGACCTCTCCTACCTGCCGCTGCCCAACGACCCGACGGATGGCGGCATGGAGTTCGAGGAGCATTGGCTCCCCGGCCCCAAGGGCCAAACGCTACGGGCTTGGTACATGCCCGTAGCCGACGAACACGGAACGGTCATTCTCTCCCCGGGTGCCGTCGGCCCGATGACCTGCTACCTGTTCTCCGCCATACTCCTGACCGAGGGCGGGTGGTCGGTCGTCATGTACGACTATCAGGGTTTCGGTGGGAGCACTGGAGACCCATCGCTCCAATCCCTCTGCCCCGATCTCGAGGCCGTCGTCGACTGGACGCGGGAGTACACCGGCTGTGGCAGGGTTACCTTGATGGGCATGTCTCTCGGGGCGATTCCCTCGGTTGCCGTGGCTGTGACGAGACCGGATGCCGTCAACGCGGTCGTGCTGGATTCGCCGGTTGCCCTGGGCGAGGAGATCGAGCGTTTCCAGTACCTGATGGCCGGGCAATCGCAGGAGGTCATTTCACTGCTCGACCCGTCCCTCCTGACCGAGAACATCATCGCACAGATGATGCAGCCCCTCCTCGTGTTCGCTCACGAGGAAGACTTCGTCACCCCCCCCGAAACGGTCGAGCTTCTGTATGAGCGGGCAGGCGGACCAAAGGAGATCGTCAAGTTCACCGGGCTCGAGCATGCCCACGGCCAGTTCCAGAGCACCGGCGAATACAGCGCCGAACTCGAGGATTTCCTCGAGGCTATCTGGCAGCGATGAACCCACCATCCGGACGCACGCAGGCGCAGGCAACGTCCGCACGCGACGCGATCGCCACGTGCGGACATCGCTTGGTTTGGTTGACCTGAGTTTCCCTTACTTCCCTTCGCCCCAGTTGCTGAAGAATTTCTTCGACCCTTCCGTATCCGGTGCCATGCTCTTCTCCCCCGGCTTCCAGTTCGCCGGGCAGACCTCCCCGTGCTGCTCGAAGTGAGCCAGCGCATCGACCATCCGCAAGGCCTCGTCCACACTCCGTCCCAAGGGCAGGTCGTTGACGAGCGCGTGGCGGACGATGCCCTTCTTGTCGATCAGGAACAGCCCGCGAAGAGCGACGCCTTGGTCCTCCAACAGAACGCCGTAGTTCCGGCTGATCTCGTGGGTCTGATCCGCAACCATGGGGAAATCGATCTTGCCCAGACCGCCGGCCTTCCGCGGCGTGTTCTGCCACGCCAGGTGCGTGAACTGGCTGTCCACTGATGCCCCCAGCACGACGGTCTGTCGCTCGGTGAATTTCGCCAGGGCGTCATGGAATGCGACGATCTCCGTCGGGCAGACGAACGTGAAGTCCAGCGGCCAGAAGAACAGCACGACGTTCCTGCCGCGGAATGACGAAAGCGTAATCTGCTCAAACCGACCATTGACCACAGCCGTGGCACTGAAATCCGGGGCTTCCTGGCACACTCTCACATTCATGCATCTGCTCCTGTCAATCCAGAACGTGGTATCCCTGATGGCTCGTTACGAGAACACCGTGTCAGCAGTGGCGTGTGGCCCGACCACAATCCACCACCGAGACAGCCCGTGACAGGGCCGTTGTTGGGATTGTATGCACCCCCCGGCGAGTTTCTCGCCCTGTCCCCGCGAACCTCTCAGATACGCCGCGCTCGCGGCTCTGCGCAGCCCCTAGTTCTGTCCGGCGTGAAGCACGACACCCCCAACCGCAGGCGCCGATACCGGAAGCTGACCATCGGTCGCCGTTGCCGCCCCGGTTCCGCCAAACACGATCTTCCATGCCTGCGGACCCTTCGGCGGCAGGGGGATCCGGACCTCGTGCGGGGTCTCGGAGGCGTTCAGCACGACGAGCATGTGCTCGCTATCATCGCTCCGGACGAAGGCCCACACGTCGGCCGCGTCGTCTGTCAGCAGTGTCTGGATCGACCCGACTCGGAGAGCGGGGTGCTCATTCCGTAGCGCGATGGTCTGCTTGTAGAAGGCGAGCTGATCCGCCATCACCACGTTCCCTTCGGGCGAGTCGTATGGCTCCAGGTCCTTCCAGAGCATCGGTTTGCGGTTCGTCGGATCATCGGCCCCCCACATGCCCGCCTCGTCGCCGTAGTAGATCATCGGCGCCCCGATATACGTCATCTGGAAAAGCAGCACGAGTCGGGCCTTTGCATACGCCGCGGCCGCCGGCTTCGAGTTGTCATACTGCGGGTTGTTGTCCTGCACGCGATTCTGGCGGTCATACTCGCGGTTGGGGTTCTGCGCCATGGACGCCAGGCGATCCGTGTCGTGGCTATCGACCAGGTTCTGCAAGGTGTACGTGGCCGCCTCCGGATACGCCAGACGCAACTCCGCCAGCCGACTTGCCGCCTCGCTGGCCAGGATCTTCCCCTCGCGATCGAAAACCCAGTGCGCGGCGACCTTGGCAAACTGGTAGTTCATGACGGCGTCGAAGTGCTTGCCGTCCAGCCACTGGTCGGCGCGGTGCCAGATTTCACCCGTGATTAGCGCGTCCGGGTTCAGCTTCTTGACGAGCGTACGCCATGCGCGCCAGAACGGCCGCGGAATGTCGTTCGGCACATCCAGTCGCCAGCCGTCGATCCCGTCGTTCGGGTCACCGTCGCCGTTCGGATCCATCCACCGCCGTGTGATGGAGAAGATGTGATCCTTCACAGCCGGGCTTGCGAATCCACGCGGATTCTTCCTGAGCACCGGCATATGCTCGAAACCGGCCCAGCCCTTGTACGTGACCGGATCCCACGACGTGATGTCGAACCAGTCCGCATAGCGAGACTGCTTCCCGTTGGCCAGCACGTCCAGGAACGCCGGATGCGAACTGCCGACGTGGTTGAACACGCCATCCAGAATCACCCTGAATCCCATCTCGTGCGCTTGCTTGACGAACTCCAGGAAGCGCTGGTCGGTGGCGGTCCACTGCCAGGTTGACGGATCGAGGAGATCCTCCTTCTCGGCGACGGCTTCGTAGTCTCCGCGCGTCCCGAACCCATCGTCGACGTGAATGTAGCTCTGGACATCATACTTGTGATTGGATGGCGACTTGAAGATTGGGTTCAGGTACAGCGCGTTGATCCCCAATGCCTTCAGGTACGGAAGCTGCTCCGCCAGCCCGTCCAGATCGCCACCATACGACCGGTCGAAAACGTACTCGTAAAACTCCCGGCCTTTGTCCTTCTCCCACGCGGACGGCGTGAACCATTCGCTCGTCCACGCCCGCACCTGCTTCGCATCGTTCCCCGGGTCGCCATTGCGAAACCGGTCAAGCATGATCTGGTACCAGATCGCATGCTTGGCCCAGTCCGGCGTCGCAAAGAGCCCGCTTTCCGTGAAGCTGTAGTGATAGGTGTACGGATCGCTGACCAGTTCCGCCCCGTCATTCAGCACAAATGTGTAGTCGATCGAGCGGACCTTGCTCGGCCGCGCCGTGTTACGCTCCGGAACAGCAATGTCTGCAGCGAAGTAGCTGAACAAAGGCCCCTTCGACACAAGCGGCATCGCGATGGTCTCGCCATCCTTGATCGCCAGCCGAACCTGCTTCACGTCGTGAGCGAACGTGCGGTAGCGGATGGAAACGCGCTCCATGTCCAGCGGCTGCACATACAAAGGAAGCGGCGGTCGGTGTTCGAGGCCGAGCGCGGCGACTTTCCCATCCCCAAGCTGCGCCTCGGACTTCTCCATGCGCGCCAGCCGACCCAGGTGCACAAACGAGTTGAAGTTGCCGAACCCGTCGGGGACCCGGCCGAGGTTCCGGGGGTCGCTGATCCACCGCTCGTCGTCGACCAGGAACTTGTACTGATAGACGCCCGTGCTCAGGTCGATCTGTGTCGACCACTCCCCGTTCTCGTCGGGGCCCGTCATCGGGTGGCTCAGACGGTCCCAACTGTTGAACGAGCCGGCGAGAACAACACGCTCGGCCCGAACCTGCGGTCGAAAACGAAACGTACAACGCCATTCGCCTTTGCCCATCGCTTCCGCCGAAATCGACGGCGGCAGCGGAGCCGCGTCTTCGGTGGCCGCCACGGGTTCGAGCGGCGGGGCAGGGGGCCACCCTTCCTCCGCGATCGTGCTGGGGACGACCGTACCGACGAGAGCCAACAGAATGCCTAGCTGCAAGATGGGGGATTCGTGCCGCATGCGCATGGTTTCACTCTCTTTCTGGGACCTGGAGAAGGTAGTGTACCAAGCTGACCACCCTCCGCAATATCACCCGCCCGCAACTGCGACAGGCGACTGCCCGGTAGATCCCGGACCGCCGCCATCCGCCGTCCTGCGACGCGCGCAAGAGGTGATATCCCAGTTTCTTGTCAGTTTGTGAATGGAATGAGCGCGCCGAAACCCTCTACCCGCGGCCTGACGCCGTGGCTAATCGCTGAGGGTCACGTGCTCTGTCGCGGCGTTGAACACCCCGCTCATGAGCGTGCCAAGGTTGGTGATCACCGTGAAGAGGGCGATGACGATTAGCGCGAGCATGACCGCGTATTCTACCGCCGTCGGCCCGTCTTCCTGCTGCGCAAACGCCCGCACAACCGCTGCCAACTTTGAACGCCGGAACATGGTTATCGCTCGTCAAAGAGGGTACGTGTACCTGTGCCCCTTTTAGCATTCAATTCCCCCACGCCGAACGCCAACACAATCAGCGCGATTCTCGCCGCCCACAGCCCTCGGTTCTCTCGACCACCCCGTGCGCGAGCCACAGAAAGACGCTCGCCGTCCACGTCAACGCCGGATCACGCAGTGACGCCCCCGTTTCCGCGTCGAAGCACTCCGCAAACCCACTCTGCGTGCACAGCCGGCGATACCGCCGGGCGATCTCCTCCGGTAGGTCCGAGATTCCAACTCGCCGCAGCCCGTCGATCACCAGGGCCGTCGACGGTGCCCAGATCGGCCCTCGCCAGTAACCGTCGGACTCGTACAGCGGCGAGTCGGGCCGCTCCGTCGCCAGGCCCCATGCGGTCAGGTGCTTCCGGATCGTCGTGGCCAGCCTATCAGCCATCCCCGCAGGCAATCGCTCTCCGAGTACGATCGGCATATGGTTCAGCAGGCAACTCGGTTGCTCCACGGCTTCCCCGGTGACCGCATTCCGAGCGTGGAACCCGTTCCCGCCCCAAAGCTGCCCGATCAGCCGTTCCTGCAAGTCCGCCGCCCGCGCTCGCCACGGCGCTGCTTCCTCGCCACGACCCAACCGCTCGGCGATATCTCCCAGGGCCTCGCATTGCAGAACCAGGTACGCCGACAAATCCGGCGTCACGACGGCTTGCCCCACGTCGAACACCGTCGCGTTGTCCCAACCGCTGTCATAGCCGTGGAAGTAACGCGGCAACCCGCTGTCATCGAGTACCCGCTCGTCCAGCCACCAATTCGTCCACCGCATCAGCGGCTCGTACACTTCCTCCAGCCGCGAACGTGACAAACTCGGCTGCACCTCCAACATCCTCGTCAGAACCCAGCCGTGGACCGGCGGCTTCACCCACGTGCAGAGCCGCACCGTGTCGTTCACATAGTCCGGAAGCTGCCCGTTGGGCAGTTGGCTGTCGAAGACGACCATCAACTGATCCCATGCAAGATCCGGATCCCCGGCTGCCAGGGCCAGCGCGTTGAAGCAATGGTCCCAACTCCACACGCCGGCCATCCAGTTCTTGCTCGAGAACATCGCCGGTCGCGTCAGACGTCCACCCGGCTCGACCAGCGAACTCCAGGTCACGTACGCCGCCAAGGCCGCCGTTTGCTCGTCCTCAGCCGGTACCGCTCCATAAGACTGCCGAAATCGGTCGAACGCCTCGCTCGCCTCGCCGGAAACCACCGCAAAGTCCCGCGCGGCCGTCCGAGCCGGCGGGGAGCCCTCGCACTCATCGATCGTCGCGTCCAGCACCCTCGTCGCCTTGTCCGGCGTCAGGTTCGCCGTCGCACCATCGCCCACGGGCCCATTCCACTCGGCGTCCACCTGTAGCACGCCCTCATGAACCGTCACGAGGTACTGGCGCATCGCCGACTCGGCCATGAACACCCACGAACCGTCACGGCCGGGCTGAGCGCAATTGCTCCACCCGCCACGTAGCTTCAAGCGCACGCCCAAACCCTCGCCCCGAATGCGCACGGTGGTCGGCAGCACGATCGCAAAGCGCACGCTGCCTTCGCCCGCGCGAAGCTCCAGGAACCCCGGTGTCCCGCGGTTCTCCGTCTGGACGACACCGTCCGACTGCCATCCCTCGATCCGAACAACCTCGCGAACCGCCTGCCCGAGCAGTGTCCGCAGCCACAGTCCGTGCTCCACGGGCCCAGGTTTCGTCTGAAAACGATCCGTGGTCTCGCACAGCGCAAGATGCGAGCCGGCCCGGCTGAACGGTACACAGCGGGGGTCGAAGTCGAGCATACGCGTCCTCCTCTGGATAAACGGCGCATCATCTGGCGTGGGCGGGTCTGCGGCAAGCTGCCGCGACTGCCGTTTTGCATTGCATGGGCATCGGGAAACCGGTACGCTCGAACCCAGTGGCCGGGTGCATGTCAGGCACGGAAGATCAGATCATTCGGGAGGTGGTATCGTGAATCGCAACCCTTCTCAACGCCGTCGTTACGGAATGATCAGCCTTACGGCATCACTTCTTGGGCTGGCGCTGTTCCTTCCGACAGCCGACGCCGGCGACCGTGACCCCGTCGGGGCCTGCTGCTTCCCTGACGGCACATGCGAGATTCTCACCGAGCTGGAGTGCATCGATCTCTGTTACGGCGATCTCAACTGCGACTGGATGATCGATTTCGAGGATATCAACTTCTTCGTGGAGGCGCTGCAGTGTCCGGGCGGTGTGGGTTGGCCGCATGACTGCCTGTGGATCACCGGCGATTGTGACGGCGACGGTGCGGTGACCTTCGACGATATCAACCCGTTCGTCGAGCGTCTCGGCTGGGTCTGCCCGCCGGGCCTCGGTGGCGAGTGGCTCGGTCCCGGAACGACATGCGGATTGTGCCCGTGTGACGTGCTATGTCCCCCAGGCAGCGTCCCCGAGCAGGAGCTCTGTGGCGAGGACACGAACGCCGGGTGTGGTAGCGTGGGGCCAAATGCGTTCGAGCCGATTTACGCGGATGTGCCCATCTGCGGAACGGCCTGGTACGACGGCATGCTCCGCGACACCGATTGGTACGAGATCACGGTCGCAGAGAACACCGAGTTCACATTGACCGTGCAGGCGGAGTTCCCGGTTCTGATCGCCCTGGTCGAGACGGATCCGCCGGGCTCCGGCGATTGCTGGGACATGACCGGCTACCTGGACCCGTATGCGAACGTCGGCGCGTGCGAAATCGTCACGATCGTCTCCGATTGCCTGCCGGCCGGGACGTACTGGTTCTGGGTCGGGCCGCAGTTCGTCGAGGACACCGTCGATTGCCCCGCCGAGTACTGGATCGAACTGACCACAACCCCCTGCGCTCCGTGAGAGATGAGAAGGGGGGCGCGACTGCCAGGAACCACACGCTCCTCCCGAGCCGCCGGCTTCAGCCGGTGATCTTCGCGGACTGAAGTCCGCGGCTCAGGAGTTGGGCCGGGCCAGCGTCGCCGGCTAGGTTGTCGCGGCCGGGGACGCGGCGTCCCAGCTTTGGCGGCTGTGGTGTCGATGGTACCGGAGAACGAGCACGACTGCGGGGTAGAACCCAAACACAAGACAGGGGCCCCACAACGGGACTGTCACAATCGCCATCGACGTTTGCATGTGGATGGATTCGGGTTCCGTGTCGTCCGGCGGGCGCCCGGAGGCTACCGCGATGCTCCCGAAGACGACTCCGTACGCATAGCGAAACCCAGCAATACCGTAGTTTCCCTTGGGCCAATCCGCTTCTGGCCGCCGCACGAGCACCGACAGGATTCCACGCCACAGGCCGACATGGACCGGTTTACCCGGCTGTAGGACCATGGTGGCGTGCCAACCATGCACTTCGGGTGGCGTTCGTGCCGACTCGGAGTAGCAGGCGTCGAGCCATTGCTCACTCGCCCAGTCATGTCGCAGTCCTTCCACGGCGGCGTCTCGCTCACGCGTGGGTGCGATGAAGCTGATTCCAATCAGCAGGATCGTCGCTGTCGTCGCGAGCACGAGGGCGCTGAGTATGACCTTGCGAACCATGATGCTCCTCCAAGTCGCAGGCGCCCCCCCGTGCACGGCACCGATTACAGGTGTAGGCGATTGAAGTATTACACATGTAGGCGGCAAGTCAAGCTCGGTTTATCGGTTTCTGGCAGATCGGCCCCAAAGCCCGTCGGCCAGAGAAGGGGACACGCGGCGCAGACCCATCGCGACCCGCGTCGATGCTGTTAGAATGCGTTATTCGGGCTCGGCGCCTGAAGCGCGGGGCTGTTTCTTCAGAAAGGGGTGATCCCATGGCACGGTGGCGCGAAGTCGAGGCGGAACCTGAGAGTCTCTCCACCGCCAGCCCACCAGGGCAACCGCCGCCTCTCTCTGAGCAGCGACGTCCGGTTCGGGCTCGGCCCGTGCGCGGTCGCAAGAGTTGGCGTCGGAGAGTCCTCGGCCACTTCGCGTGGGCTGCGACCGTATCCCTGGTCATCATGTGTGCGCACTTTTTCAGCGGCCCCACAGCCGACGTGCCGGCGCTCGATCCGGCCGAGAAGATCAACCGCGAGGCCGACGGCCTGCCCACAAATGCGGCACCGCTTTATCGCCACGTGATCGAAGCGTATGAAGCGGACGACAAGATCGACTGGGATGATCTCGACCGGATCGACGAGCCGGAAGTTCGCGCGCGATTCAACGCCCATCTCGCACGCAACGCCGAGTGCATCCGCTGCGTTGAGGAGGCGACACACCTGTCGCCATGCTTGTTCAGGGTCGAGCGTGACAGACGCGGTTTTGTCGAACCGCCCGACGTGCTGGTGCTGCGGGACGTGAGTGGGCTTCTGAGGGCCCGGCTCATCTGCGCAGCGGCCGACCACGATCTGTCGCTTCTCAATCGCACGCTGGTGGAGCTCGACCAGATGGGGCGACATCTGACCAGTCAACGCACTCCAATCGCGTATCTGATCGGCCTCGGTTCGCTCGGGGCCGTTCAGGAACGCCTGCTCGATCCCTTCGACTGGCCGGGTCTATCCGAAGCGGATCGCAAGGCCTACGGTGAGCAGATCGCTGCGCTGTGCGCTCCGCCGCCGGACCTGACGGAGGTGCTCCGCTTCACACGGGACGAGCTGTGCTGGGCAGGACGAGATGGGGCGCGTCCGAAACGCATGGCCGGCGAGGTCGATCGCTACATGGCGCCCTTGCTGCGGCTGGCGGATTTGCCGGTCGAGGAACAGGTTCGTTCGGACCAGCCGGTGCGGGCCGAGATGACCAAGCTGTGGGCCAGAGAAGCGCCCAGCAAGGATCTGCTGGGTTCCCAAGCGAGGAAGATCATCCCGTTTCTGCGTGTGCATGTCAGGGCGCTGGATCTGCGGGCACGCGTCGTCGCTACGCAACGGGGCAACCTGACCGCCGCGTCGATCCTCGAGGCGCACGCCGCAAACGGTGAATGGCCGGCGGATCTGGCGGCCTTCGGACCGATGGCGATGGACCTCTACTGTGGCGAGCCGCTAGTGTATGCCGTTCGTGGGGAGTCCTTCGTGCTGTACTCGCGTGGCGTGGACGCGGACGACGACGGCGGGCGGCACGATGCGCGGTTTGGCGCACCGCCGCCTTCGAAAAAAAGCGACCAGGAACCTCCGCCCGACCCCGACGGCGACTACGTATTCTGGCCATTGTCCGCCCAATCCAGCGAATAACGACAAGGGGGGCATTTCCCTTCCCTCGGCGTCGCGGCTCGTCGCTGTGCGGATATGTGCGTGCGCACCGCTGCATACGAGGCGCTCCGCGCGGTGTCCGGCTGTCACGACAGAACCGGAAACGTCAGCGACCGGCCAAGCCAGGCCGGTTCCCGATCCAAGCCACCCGCCTATTCTTCGGCATGAGGTTCGCCCCGTTGCTGTAGGGTATCCCACAACGCCTCGATGATGATCATGGAAGCGTCGTCGGGGTGGATTTCCACTCTCACGCGCCTCGGTGCATACCTCTCCCGCAGTGCCGCGTACTCGGGTCTCCGCTGAGCGCAGGAATCAAGCAACGCGTTGTTACCCGCCCATAGGCCGAAAGCATTCCGAATGCCAGTCCCGAAGCCATGATGGAACCTGATGAGGCACTCCCTCGGAGTGTCCCGCAGAAGTTGTCTGTCTTCGTCCGGGAGTTCAGCCAGCAACGTGTCAACAGCCTCATCTACGCTTTGTGGCCAGTCATTGGGCCCCGCGTTCGTCGCTGTCTCCGGCGTTGGGGGAATGGTCGCACCAGGATCGGCGTTTTGACGGTGGCAGCCTGAGAAGACCGCCAGCAAGATAAGAAGTGGCTTAGAGCTTATCCCATAACCTCTGCTGCCCGGAGCGTGATGTACGCGCAGGCGAGATGGAGCATGGCTGTGTAGTTGGCGACGTTTTTCTCCCAACGGATCAGGAGACGCCGGAAGC
>Ga0272441_10007970_pt1 | contig 16986 bp, 22 predicted proteins | sample SSMProp6N_FD_193582 | JGI IMG/M metagenome (GOLD analysis project Ga0272441, IMG submission 193582) | Marine sediment archaeal communities from Little Sippewissett salt marsh, Falmouth, MA, United States - SSM-Prop-6N | ecosystem: Environmental > Aquatic > Marine > Wetlands > Sediment ...
TTTATTCAAGACTTTAACAAAGTAAACCCAACCTCTAAAATGCCATATATTGTTTTAGTGATTGATGAGTTAGCCGACTTAATGGCAGTATCGGCCCGCGAAGTAGAGGCCTATATCTGCCGCCTAGCTCAAATGGCTAGAGCAGTGGGTATTCATTTAGTGTTGGCCACTCAAAGACCGTCGGTTGATGTTATAACTGGTTTAATTAAGGCGAACTTCCCTTCTCGCCTAGCCTTTGCCGTAACCTCTGGTACTGATTCCAGAACCATTCTAGACACTGTTGGTGCAGAAAAATTATTAGGTAACGGAGATTTATTATTCTTGCCATCCGATGCCAGTAAGCCCAAGCGTATTCAGGGTTCGTATGTGGGCGATAAAGAAATTAAAGCTGTTACTAATTTCATTAAAAACCAAGATAACCCTACCTATGTCGATGAGCTTGTTGCTGAAACTAAAGAATCGAAGCAATCGGAGGTTGAAATGGAAGGCGACAAGCTATTAGACGAAGCCACAGAGCTAGTGGTTAAAACTGGCAAAGCCTCGGCTAGTTATTTGCAAAGAAGATTCCGCATTGGCTACGCTCGCGCAGCCAGATTATTAGACCTATTAGAGGCCAAAGGGGTGGTAGGGCCAGGAGAGGGCGCTAAGCCTAGGGAAATTTTAATATCTCGAGCCGAATTAGAAAGCGAAACAGCTGCCGCGGCCGAAGCCGAAGAAACAGAAACAGTTGAAGAAGAAAGTGAGGAGGAATAGTTTATGGCTAACTTTTCTTTCGATATAGTCTCGGAAATTGATCAACAAGAACTAAATAACGCTTTGGATCAAACCAAGAAAGAAATAGCTAACCGCTACGATTTTAAAGGTATAGACATAGACATTAAACTAGAAGATAAGAACTTGATTTTGCAGGTGCCAGACGAATACAAGTTAAATGCTTTGTTAGAAATTATTAAGTCAAAAATGATTAGGCGGGGTTTAAGTTTAAAAATATTAGGCGACCAAAAACAAGAAAAAGCTTCTGGTGGTTCTTTGCGAGTTACTATTAAGCTAGTTGAAGGAGTTGATCAAGAGCAAGCCAAAAAGATTAATAAATTGATTAGAGATTTTGCTCCTAAAATTAAAACTCAAATTCAAGGCGAGGCGGTTAGGGTGGTTTCTAATAGCAAAAACGAGCTCCAAGACATTATTCAAATGTTAAAAACTAACGAATCTATTAATATTCCACTACAATTTACTAACTATCGTTAATTTACATATTATTATTTAAGAATTTTTTATGAATTCAACTAAAACAGCCACCAAAGACGCTACTAAGTCCGATAATTTATCTGGCACTTTAGGCGAAATAGAAAAGAAGTATGGCAAAGGCGCAGTTATGCGACTGGGCGAATCTCAAACCGTTGATATTGATGCTATCCCTACTGGTTCTATTACTTTAGACATGGCTTTGGGCATTGGTGGGGTGCCAAAAGGCCGGGTAGTAGAGATTTATGGCCCAGAATCTTCTGGTAAAACCACTTTATCTTTGCATATTGTGGCTCAAGCCCAAAAACGAGGCGAAGTAGCTGCTTTTATCGATGCTGAGCATGCGCTAGATCCAGAATATGCCAAACGTATTGGTGTAGATACAAAAAATTTGCTTATCTCTCAGCCCGACACTGGTGAACAAGCTTTAGATATTGTTGAATCTTTGGTGCGATCTAATTCCGTAGGCATAATTGTGGTAGATTCGGTTGCTGCTTTAGTGCCTCGGGCAGAAATCGAAGGAGAAATGGGCGATGCCCATATGGGTTTGCAAGCTAGGTTGATGAGCCAAGCCATGAGAAAGATAACTGCCCATGTTAGTAAATCGAAAACTACAGTTATTTTCATCAATCAGTTAAGAATGAAAATTGGTGTGATGTTTGGTAACCCCGAAACTACCACTGGTGGTAATGCTCTAAAGTTTTATTCTTCAATTAGAATGGATATTAGAAGAATCGAGTCACTTAAACAAGGAGATACCAATATTGGTAACCGAGTTAGGGTTAAAGTTGTTAAAAACAAAGTTGCTCCCCCATTCCGCCAAGCCGAGTTCGACTTAATGTTTAACAAAGGCATTTCTAGAGAAGGTGAATTAATCGATTTGGGGGTGCACCGAGGCATTATTGGCAAAGCCGGTGCTTGGTACGAATATGATGGAGAAAAAATCGGCCAAGGCAAAGAAGCGGCTAAAGAATTTTTGCGAGCCAATAAAAAAATCTCTCAAAAAATTGAGAAAGCTATTCGAGCAATCGGTTAAAAATAGATTTTAGATAATCTTTACCAAAGTTCCATTCTCAGCCCAATCGTATAAAACTTGGGCAGCTTCTAATCCCAACCTAACGCAACCATGAGACATTCTTTCTCCTAAGTGGTTGTAGTCTTCATATAATCTGCCTTGAGTATACAATCGACCATCTAAAATTTGTCCTTCTAAACCTTCGTAATTGGCTGGGTTAACATTCCAGTATGGCAATTTGTGTAAACCATAACCTTTAAAGCCGTAGGTTAAACTAGATAAAGCCATCCAATTATCCATATACAGTCTGTATGGAGAAGAATAAGCTGTATCAATATGGTTTAAAATTTTATACCACCCTGTAGGTGTGTTGTGCCCATCTTTCCCGGTAGAAACTGGGGTTTCCATAACTACCACATAGTTTTCTATAGCCATTAGTTTCTGATCGTCTAAAGAAACTAAGACTTGTTTTTCTGGTCCCAAGTTTTGGTAATACAATTCGCTACCTACCACCAGTAACCATTCAACTACATCGCCCTCTAAAGTTAAAATGTTATTATCTTGGAATTTAAGAATGGGTTTAAAGTAAACTTTATATATCCCCTCTTTGTGGTTAGTCATGATGGGGATATTAAAAGTTATTTGTTCGCCAGGGTTAATGCTAGCAATACCTTCTTCGATGGCCGGCCTTACGTTTGTGCCATCTATCCAGCGAGTAGTAGCAAAAGGGTTTTCATAATTTAGGGTTCCGTCAAAAAAGGAGCTATTTAAAAATAGTTGGTTAACTGGCCAACTCATTCGCCCATTATTCTGCAAAGTAACATTTAAATATTCGGGGTCGTAAGTAGAGAGTGAGGGGTTTTTGCTTTGGTGAGTAATGCTGTAATAGTAGGGCTTGTTTAAACCAGTGTTATCTTCAAGCTCTAGAGCGTAAGTTGAGTATATGAAAAAAGCGACTACCACGCTGAAGCCAAGCAACACTGTTAACAACACCTTTAATATTTTCATATTTGTTTTTATTTTGGTAAATTTTTAATACGCTTATCTCCTTATTATATCAAAAAATACGCTTCTAGTCAATACTTTTAAGGATATTTTCATTGACATACAAGGTTTATAATAGTATTATTCAGTAATAAGTTTTTACTACTTTGACATATAAAAACCTCGAAACAGGTGAAAACATGAAAAAGAAAAGAAAGCTGTATCGAGCTGTTTTAAAAAGGTTGTGTCCAGTATTAGGAGGTTGGCATAACTGGTTTGAGGTTGCTCCTATGTGTGTTTGGGGCATAAATAAATCAGATGCCATGTTCAATATCTACCTACACATATGTGAAGGGAATTACACTGTGAAAAACAGAAATGGGGACACAGTAGTCTATTCACTTTGTCCCGATTATCACGAGAGGTCACAAGCCTCCGGAGTTAATTTTTATTTATTTTGGGTGGTTGGGCATGGCAAACATGTCATCGTCCCTGCCAAAAATGAGTCCCAAGCTAAGAAGCATCTTTTGGACACGGGTGTTTCTATTCTAAGGACCAAAAAGGGGCAGAAAATAAAAATAACTCTACACGAGAAAAATCTGGACTATTGTAAAAATAAGTGTAGCTGGTACCACAAGAATTTTCCTTGTGGGTTGGACCGCCCTTTAAATGGAGAAGGGCCATCGTTGTCTGTTGTGGACGATGATCTATTATCAAAGGCAGACATGGTCAGTTGCCCTCTTTGTGGGGAAGAAAACCCACGCAGTTTGCGCCAGTGTTTAGAGTGTGACACTCCCCTACATGAGTCGCTGGCAACAAACGTGCCCGTGCTAAGGGTAATCAGCTAATTTTTTTGTACTTTTAGCAAGAATAATAACAGCCATCCTAAACAGGATGGCTTATTTATTTAATCGGGAAAATAATTTAATTTAAATACGAGAGCATGGCAGAAGATTCTTGCCAGTTAATAAAAATTAAGCTGACCAAAAATAGTAGCACCAAAAAAACTAATACCCAAAATAACCAATGGATGTTTTCGTCTTTTTCTTCAGGCATGCGGATAATAAAAGGCTTCTTACTAACCTTGGGTAACAGAGATTTTAATTTTGCTGTGCCTTGTTTTTTCTTTTCTTTTTTAGCCATAATTTTTTTATCACTAATAGTATACAGCCTAAGCTTTAATTATTAAAACAAACTCACCCTTAGGTTTTTTACTTTCGAAATATTCAATTAACTCTAAAACATTACCTTCTTTTATTTCCTCAAATTTTTTAGTTAACTCCCTCATTACAATTACTCCCCTACCTTCCAAGTACTTATTAATATCGTTTAACGTTCTAATTATTCTGTGGGGCGATTCATATATTATAACGGGCACCTTTATAGTGTTTAGATATTTAAATAAGGTTTGTCGGCCTTTTTTCTTTGGCAAAAAACCAGCAAAATAGAATTCATCAGCATTAATCCCAGCTACGCTGAGTGCAGTAGCCACAGCTGATGCCCCAGAGATTGGAATTATTTCTATCCCCTCATCTCTAGCCACTTCCACCAACCCATTGCCAGGGTCTTGGATGCCTGGTGTCCCAGCATCGGTGACTAAAGCCATGGTGTTGCCAGATTTTAATAAGTTAATTAAGTGATCAACTTTTTTGCTAGAGCTATGCTGATAATAGCTAGTAGTTTTAGTATCAATATCGTATTTATTAAGCAATTTCTTTGTTACTCTTGAATCTTCACAAGCGATTATATCCACTTCTTTTAGAATTCTAAGAGCTCTTAGGGTAATGTCCTCTAAATTGCCTATGGGAGTTGCGACTACATATAGTTTGCTCATAGTTTTAACTTAGCATGTTATAAATTTTTATCCACTCATCTAAAGTTAAGGTTTCGGCTCGTCTTTGGCTAGCAATTTTACATACCTTTAACGCGGTTTTAACTTTATCGCTTGGCAAATTTAGGCCACCAGCCAAAGAGTTGTGCAGTTGTTTTCTTTTTTCTCCAAAGCCAGCTCTGACGATTCTAAAAAAACCTTTTTCATTACTAATTTTATGTGGGCTTTTTTGGTGTGGTGTAATTTTAATGATAGCTGAATCTACTTTGGGTTGTGGCCAAAAAGACTCTTTTGGTACTACCTGAACAATTTCTGGTTCTCCATAAAACTGTACAGCCACGCTTAACAGGTTAGCATCTGGTGGCAAACCAACAATTCTTTCGGCCACCTCTTTTTGTACCATTAAAACCATTACTTGGGGTTTCGGTTGGTTTTCTAAGAAAAATCTAATAATGGCTGAGGTTAAATAATATGGCAAATTAGCCACTAACTTATAATTTTTTAAGTGATGTTTTTGAAAAAAGTCGGTTTGCAAAGTTAAAGCATTTTTTTGCAAAACTAGAACTCCAGTTAAATCCGAATTAATCGATTTAAATACCTTAATCATCTCTGGATCTTTTTCTATGGCCACAACTTTTTTAGAGTTGCTAGAAAGTTCCCTGGTTAAAGTGCCCAAACCCGGCCCAATTTCTAATACAGCATCGCTAGATTTAAGCTGAGCAGTTTCGATAATTTTATCTAAGGCTTTTTGATCAACCAAAAAATGTTGCCCAAGCTTTTTTTGGGCAAATATCTTAAATTCGTGCAGAATTTGTCTTAGGGTGTAGATATCGGTTAATTGCATCTAAACTACATAATATTTAATTTGAATTTTGCCAGCTCCTAAAGGGGCTAGCTTAGAAAAGGCCACACTGTTTAGATCTAGTGCTACGCCAGTCCAGTCTTCGGGGCCATAGTCGTTAACTACTACATCGATAGTTTTACCAGAATTAACGGCCATTACTCTAATTTTAGTTCCTCTGGGGAATTGAGTACTTGCCGTATTTAATCCATTTCCAAACCTATACCAACTAGCAGTACCAATATAGGTTTTGTCTTCTGCGGTGGGTTCAAACACTATTATTGGTTCAGGTTCTGGCTCGGGCTCAACCGCAATGGTTGTGGTTTCGGGTTCTGGTTGAGGTTTGGCTGCCTCGATAGCGCTTGCTAAGTTCATAGCCACAGTTGGGTTAACCGCTTTAGGTGCAGCTTGGATGTAAACCATATCGCCACTGGATAATTCGGTATCGATGCTGGGGAATATCGAAACAATTTGGCTATCGTCTGGGTAAATTTCTTTTACAAAATCATCAACATATTTAGCTGAGGTTTGATAGCTGGTTTTAAGTCCATTCACATCTAAGCTAACCATTTTATTTTGGGCTTGAGCGGCATCTAAGGCAAATAATAAGTAAGTTACTACTATAAGTAACACCATGCAAAGTGCGCCGACTCTAAAGCTTAAAAAGTGAGCGGGATTGGGGCTAGGTTGATCCTCAATTTCCAATACTTACCTCCTAAAAAGTATTACCAACACTGATTATTATATCAAATATTCTAGTCTACTTATCGATCTTTTTAAGAGGGGCTAATTGCTTATCTAGCTTTTTGGTACCTTGATTGTTAAAAATGATTACCAACTCGTTTTGGTTAATTTCTAACACAGTACCAGTCCCAAAAAACGTGTGTTGAACTTTGTCCCCTATCTCTACATCGATAGGCTTAGTTTTTAAATCGTTCATGTCTAAACTAAAATTATCTTTCGAGTTAAACTGGCTAGAATAAATATCTTCAACCAAATCATCAGGCAGATCATCAATAAACCGAGATGGCGCATTGGGGGTGGAGCTACCATACAGCATGCGTTGTTGAGTATAAATTAAATATACTTTCGATTTAGCCCTAGTGATGCCTACATAACATAACCGCCGCTCCTCTTCTAGTTCATCATTATCTAGTAAACTACGAGAATGTGGGAAAAGATTTTCTTCCATCCCGGCAATAAAGACATAATTAAATTCCAAACCCTTGGCAGAATGCAAAGTCATCAAAGTAACAGCGTCTTGTGATTCGTCATGGTTATCCATATCCTGAATCAAGCTCACCTCTTCTAAGAAAATTTGTAGAGCCACTGATATTTCTAACTGGTCATACTTTTCTATAACGCTTTTTAACTCTTTTACGTTCTCTATTCTGGTTTCGCCCTCGATAGTTTTATCATTTAGCCAGGTTAAATAACCAGTTGCTTGGGTAATGTAATCAAATAAGGCACTCAAATTTCTGTTCCAGCTTCTGGCTTTGTTAAACATCTTCTGGAGCTCTGCTAATTTTTTAGCAACTTTATCACTGGCTGGGAATTGATCTAAAATTTCACTAGCCGGCTTATTTTGTTGTTGGCTAAATTCTAATATATTGTCCCAAGTTTTTGCGCCGATGCCTTTAGGCGGTATATTAATAATTCTTTTTAAGCTTAAATTATCCTGGGGATTAGCAATTACTTTAAAGTAAGCCAAAATATCTTTAATTTCTCGGCGGTCGTAGAACCTAATGCCGCCAATCACCCGATACGGTAAACCATTTTTTATAAACGCTTCTTCAATAGCTCGAGACTGGGCATTGGTGCGATACAAAACTACAAAATCGTTAAACTCTAGCTTGGGGTTGGCCGTTTTTTGTTTAATAATTTCCTGGATAATAAAGCTGCCCTCATGGTTTTCGTTAGACACCGAGCAAACCGATATCTTTTCTCCCTCTCCCCGCTTGGTCCACAGTTTCTTATCGCTCCGGTTAATATTAGTTTTAATAATTTGATCAGCTGCATCCAAAATATTTTGGGTCGAGCGATAATTTTCTTCTAATTTAATTACCTTAGCTTTGGGGTAGTCTTTTTTAAAGTTTAAAATATTGCGGTAGTTAGCGCCTCTCCACGAATATATCGATTGCCAGTCGTCACCCACTACAAAAATGTTATTATGCTTCTGGGCTAATAGCTTAGACAGCTGATACTGAGCAGTATTAGTGTCTTGGTACTCATCAATTAGCAAATATTTAAATAGTTTTTGATAATGCTCTAATATTTTTAGTTCTTGTTTAAACAGTTTTACAGTATCCATTAACAAATCATCGAAATCCAAGCTATTATTTTTAGCCAGTAACTTTTGGTATTCGGGGTAGGCTCTGGCAGCTAGTTTTTGAAAGTGTCCAACTGCCAAGCTATCGTATTGAGCTGGATCGATTAGCTCGTTTTTAGCCGATGATATGTGATTAAGGATTGCGCTGGGTGGGTATTTTTGGGTGTCTATCCCTAAATTTTTCATAACTTGCTTAATAGCAGTTTTTTGTTCATCGGTATCTAGAATGGTAAAGTTTTTACTCTTGCCAAGCAGTTCGATGTCCTGCCTTAAAATGCGCACACACAAAGAGTGAAAAGTGCTAACATTCAAAGCTCTATCCGACCGCAGCTTTAAAATGCGCTTTACTCGATTGCGCATTTCTTCGGCAGCTTTGTTGGTGAAAGTAACTGCCAAGATGTTCTCAGTTTTTATATTTTTCTCTTTAATTAAATAGGCTATGCGGCTAGTCAAAGTTTTAGTTTTGCCCGAACCAGCTCCAGCCAAAATCAAAACCGGGCCGCTAACAACACTAGCTGCCTTTTTTTGAGCTGGGTTTAAATCTTTTAATAAATCCGTCATAACCTTATTAGTATAAGTAAAAATTATAATAATAAAAAACTCCCCTTTGAGTCTCTATAACAAAAAGTTATAGCAAAAGAGAGTTAAAATCCATCCTGTGTGCTGAATATACCAAAAACCGTCCCGAATAAGGCGCCAAAACTGTACAACGCCCCGTAGCCAATAATCATAATCAGTATGTCACTTGGGTTGGATACATACTGATTAACTGTATCTGCAATATACATTACTCCGTATATCGTGATAGTCAGCCAGCTAATAACTAGGAGAATATAAGCTAAAAAAGATAGTTTAGATTTGTTTAGTCGGTTGGATATGTTACCCCAAATCAAACCAACTATGATTCCTGCGATAAAACCCACCACAGGTGCGACTACCAACGACAGTAGCCCCATAATCCAATTCATTACCATGGTTTTGTCACCACCAATTTTAAAAGATCGTTATCTCTAAAATATTAAAAAATGCAGTCCTAGTCAATAATAAAATAGTTTAATTAAGGCATTTTTGCTATACTAGTTCTAGAAAGGATTTTTATGTCAGGACATTCTAAATGGTCTACAATTAAACGTAAAAAAGGTGCCAAAGACGCCAAAAGAGGTGCTTCTTTTAGTAAAGCCGCTCGGTTAATCGAAGTGGCAGCCAAAGGTGGTCCCGATCCAGATCTAAATTTTAAACTGAAACTGGCTATTGCTAAGGCTAAGGAATTAAACGTGCCTAACAATAATATCGATAAAGCTATTAAAAAAGGTAGCGGGCAAGATAAAGAAGCCAGTAGTATCGAAGAAATAACCTACGAAGGGTTAGGGCCTGCCAATGTCGGTGTTATTATCGAGGCAGTTACGGATAATAAAAACCGCACGGTTTCAGAAATTAGGCATATCTTTTCTAAAAACGGTGGCAATTTTGGCACTTCTGTAGCTTGGCAATTTGAAAGCTTGGGCATTTTGCAAATTCCTAAATCGAACGATAAAGAAGCTTTAGAACTAGCCATTATCGATTCGGGTGCTATCGATTTTGAGGATCTTGGCGATTATATCGAAGTGCATACCAAGCCTAAAGAGCTAGATAAAGTTAAAACTAGCTTAGAACAAGTTGGCTTTAAAGTAGAATCGGCAGTTTTGGGCATGGTGCCCAAAAATAAAACTACCATTACCGATAAATCATTAGCTAAAAAGGCCCTAAACTTTTTGGATGTGCTTGAAGAGCATGAAGACGTTAGTGAAATATATAGTAATTTAGATATTCCAGAAGAACTCTTATCCGAAATATCTTAATTAGCCCCGCAAATGAGTAAAACCATTTTAGGCATTGATCCTGGCACTGCTACCACTGGCTTTGGGGTAGTGAGTTTGGGTAAAAATAAAATTAAATACATTAATTGTGGCTATATTGCCACTCAACCCAAGGATGCGCCTGCCGATCGCCTGCTAATCATCGCTGAATCTCTAGAAAAAATTATTAAAGAATACAAGCCAGATGTAGCTGCAGTCGAAAACTTATTTTTTGCTAAAAATCGGGCCACTGCCATTGCTGTAGCACAGGCGCGAGGTGTAATTTTATCTACTTTGGCCAAGCACAAACTAGTTTTAAAAGAGTATACTCCCCTGCAGATCAAACAAGCCCTTACCGGCTATGGTCGAGCCGATAAACAGCAAATCCAAAAGATGGTTAAATCGGTTTTATGTTTAGAAAAAGTGCCAAAGCCAGATGATAGTGCCGATGCGCTAGCTATAGCTATTTGTGCTGCTTATAATCATAAACCGATGTTAAAATAGATATATGATTGCTTCAATTTCTGGAGAAATTATTAATAAAAACCCCGATTCGCTAGTAGTTGAAACTGGCGGGATTGGTTATTTAGTGTACGTTACAGGCAATGTGTTGGCCGAACAGCACGTTAGTAACCAGGTTAAGCTGTTTACTCAAATGATTGTTCGAGAAGATAGTCAGTCGTTGTATGGTTTTATAAGTTTGGAGGAATTAAGACTCTTTAATTTATTAGTGAGCGTCTCTGGGGTTGGCCCTAAGATGGCTTTGGGCATTTTAAATTCTGGCAAACCAGACGATCTTAAATTAGCTATTAGCAAAAACGATAGTGCTATCTTTACCACTATTAGTGGGGTGGGCCCTAAAACTGCTGCTAGGTTGGTTTTGGAGCTAAAAAATAAAATTGGTACAGTCGATGATGCTGGCCAAGGAGATTCGGCAGAAATTATCAACGCCTTGTCTGGCTTAGGTTATAATGTATATGAGATTCGGCAAGTTATTAGCCAAATCCCCAGAGATGGCAAGCTAGAAGACAGAGTCAAGCACGCATTAAAATTACTTGGTTAACATAATAATTAAATATTAAGGGGGACACAAAAACATGTCTAAAAGAGAAAAAGGATTTTTTTTGTTCGATGATTGGTTTTATCTAATCATAATAGTTCTGTTAGGTTTTGGTTTGACTTTAATCAACCTAGGTTGGATAGACCGCAGTTGGCTAGATTATTGGCCAATCCTTCTAATTATTATTGGTATTAAAGAATTCATAGAACGCAACTAGCTTTTAATGTCTAAATTTTCTTTAGGGGGCATTTTAAATAATGCGAGCCAAAGTGGTGACGCAGAAGTAAAACCTAGGCCAAGTTTTTGGGTAATTTTTAGTGCTGTGGCTTTAATAGTATTAGTTGCCATTGGGTTATTTTATTTTATTCTTTTAGCCCCAGTTAATAATACTCGCGAAATTAAACATTTTACCGTCCAGTCTGGCCAAGGCATTTCCTCAATTGCTACCAATTTGGAAGATGGTGGGTTTATTAAATCTAGTTGGGGTTTTAAGTTTTGGTTAAAAATCACTGGCAAGGTAATTGTGCAACCTGGCATTTATGAAATTTCTTCTAGCTACAGCACACCAGCTATTGCTAGGATAGTTGCTAGTGGCGATACGGCCAATGCTACTGTTACCATCCCCGAAGGCTACACCTTAAAACAGATTGCCAACCTCTTGGCAGAAAAAGATATTGTAGATAAGGCCGAATTTATCCAACGATCCAATGAGTTCCCGCCCGACTATGAATTCTCTAAATATTGGGTGCAGGGACAATCGTTAGAAGGCTTCTTATTCCCGGATACTTACAAATTAATTAAAGGTGATGCTACGACTGCTATCCGAATTATGCTAGATAACTTCGGGGTTAAGTTTAGAGCCTCGATTAAAGAAGATTTGGGCGATAGAAATTTGTATGAAATCTTAATCATGGCTTCAATGATAGAAAAAGAGGCTAAAACCCAAGAAGACCGAGAGCAAATTGCAGCTGTTTTATATAACCGCCTAAATGCCGGTATGCGTTTAGATGTAGATGCTACCGTGAGATATATAACTAACAATTGGACGGACGCTCTAACTAGAACAGAATTATCAACCGATTCGCCATATAACACTAGAAGGTACACTGGTTTGCCTCCTGGCCCAATTTGTAACCCAGGGTTAGCTTCGATTAAAGCAGCGCTCAATCCCCCATCCAGTGATTACTATTATTATCTAACCGACTTCGAGGGCATAACCCATTATTCAAAAACTCTGAGTGAACATAACGAAAACAAGCTAAAGTACCTGCTCTAGTGTCTCGGGCAAACATTATTACCATCCTCATCGGTTTTATTGTCGGTGTGTCTTTAGGGTTATATTTTTCTATCGATAACTTCCCTGTTTTAGTATGGCTACTGCTCTCGTTTTTGAGCATCGGTTTAATTTTGCGCAAAGCTAACCCATATTTAATTATGGCTCTATTGTTTCTGGCTTCAGTTTGTATTGGTAATTTTAAATTTGGCCAAAGTTATCAAAAGCCGGTCGATGATATCAGTCTTTATGCTGGTCAAGAAATTTCTTTGCAAGGATTAATTGTTGATGACCCCCAAATTGATGGCAATTTAATCAAGTTTACAATTTTAGTTAAAGGTATAGAAAATTCTGATGCCAAAACTAGCGGCAAAATACTGGTTAAGACCAGAAAGTACCCTAATTATAATTATGGTAATCCAATTTCTTTAAATGGGTTATTAAAAAAGCCTTACGATTCTGATGAATTCAGTTATTCAAATTATTTATCTAGGTTTGGCATATACTCTACAATGGATTACCCAAATATATCTATAATCGAACCATTTTCTGGCAATTGGTTTTTAGCTTCTTTGTATAAATTAAAAAATTCTTGTCTCTCGATTATTAATAAAATACTACCAGAACCAACGGCGGCCTTTTTAGCGGGGCTACTATTTGGGGTGCGCCAAAATATGCCAGATGATTTATTAAATAATTTTAAAATTACAGGCTTAACTCATATTATTGCCTTGTCTGGGTTTAATATCACAATTATTGCAGGGGCTTTGATGAGTTGGCTTAGGTTTGTGCCTGCCCGAGCTAGGTTTGTTTTTACAGTGCTAGCAATTATTTCGTTTGTTTTATTAACTGGGGCCTCCCCGTCTGTTACCAGAGCAGCCATTATGGGTATATTAATATTATTGGCTGGTTCTTTAGGCAAGATTTCTGACATAACTATTTCGTTGTTGCTAGCGGCTGTCGTTATGCTGTGGGTTAATCCTAAAATATTAGCCTTTGATATTGGTTTTCAATTATCCTTCTTGTCAACTTTAGGCATTGTTTATTTGCATCCCCTACTATCACCAAGGTTGCCGAATTTTTTTACGGCGTTAAAAGAATATTTAAGCCCAACGTTATCGGCACTAATATTTGTTACACCAATTATTGTTTATAATTTCTCTTCAATTTCTTTAATTGCCCCAATATCTAATATTTTAGTGTTGCCATTAATCCCTGCATCCATGGGGCTAGGGTTTTTGGCCACAGTCGTTGGCTTTATTAATTTATCTTTAGGCTCTTGGTTGGGTTGGATAGCCTGGATACCGTTAAAAATAATTATTAGCATTACTAATTGTTTAGCCAAATTACCATTGGCCTCATTAGATATAAATATTAACTCTCCGCATTGGGTAATAATTTATTATTTAATTATCGGAAGCATTACAATCTATTTATATGTCCATAAAAAACCAAATTTACCTAGTCGGGCTTAGTTTATTACTAGTAGCTAACTATTTTTGTTGGCAAGCAGTAGTTTTGGCCAGCGATCATAACTTGCATATATATTTCTTAGACGTTGGCCAAGGCGATTCTGTTTTGATCAGAACCCCAGATCATAAAAACATTCTAGTTGATGGTGGCCCGGATGAATCAGTTGTGTATCAACTATTCGAGGTGTTACCAATTTGGGACCGGGATATAGATTTAATGGTGCTTACCCACCCACAGGCTGATCACGTTACTGGTTTGATCGAAGTTTTAGACCGGTTTAAAGTTAAAGAAATATTGGCTACATTTGCCGAATACCCCACTAAAACCAATCAAGAGTGGCTAGACAAGACGTCTCAATATGATTGTGTTCTAAATTGGGCCGATGCTTCAGATGATTACTATTTTGGCGATGTGTTTTGGGATACTCTTTGGCCAATAGATGTAAGTGAAAATCCAGAAGACATAAATGAAGATTCGGTGGTAGGTAAAATTAGGTACCATAATTGGAGCTTGCTTTTAACTGGCGACATTGGTTTTGAAACCGAAGAAAAGATTATAAATACGCACTACGATATCGATGTGGATGTTTTGAAAGTGGGGCATCATGGCAGTCGTTATGCTTCTTCCAAAAATTTTTTAATAGCCACTACCCCCCAAATCTCTGTTATTACTGTGGGTAAAAATAGTTATGGCCACCCTGCCGAAGAAACGATAAACCGATTAATCAACATTGGGGCAGAAGTTTATAGAACAGATCTTCAAGGTAGGGTAGAAATTGAAGTTAGTAAAACAGGCATAGTAAATATCAGCTCTCAGAGCTAGTATTTATTGACTACACCATGTTTACATGGTAAATTTATAACATCTTTTCTATCTGTACATTTTTTAAAAAACGAAGGAGAAAAAACATTGCCCGAAACAGAAACTTCCACAGACGATGTTCAAGCCGATTTTTCGAAGCTTTCAAAAATGGATCTGTCAGAAGCCATGCCAGTTGTATCAAAATTGAGTAGGCACTTGGAAGACCCTGTATGGTTGAATAGTAGGCTTGGCTATCTAGGACCTACCAGCCGAAACAATACCCCCGATCCGCTGGACAGTGGTGACAGAACTATCATCTCCCAAATCGGTCTCAAAGTAGCTTTTGAGGAAAGATACATCTCAGCCAGCCAGATTGCCCAGTTATTCCACAGCACTAAGGGGCTGGAGGCTCTCGATGCCGTGATGGCTGGGGTGACAGTATAAAATTTTCTTCGTTTGACCCCCACTCCCGCCCACCAGTCTCTTACTGGTGGGCATTTTTTATATATATAATGAAAGGGATGAAAAAGAAAAATTTTATTAAAACTCAAGAAGATTTTATTTGTGATAACTGCGGCACTCAGGTTAAGGGTGATGGGTACACTAATCATTGCCCTAAATGCTTGTACAGTAAACATGTCGATAATCTACCCGGAGATAGAAAAAACAATTGTCGTGGTTTAATGGCCCCTACAGGCGTGAATTACAAAAATGGGCAGTATTCAATTATCCATAAATGTCTTAAGTGTGGGGCGGTTAAAAACAACAAAGTTAGCGCAAACGACGACTTTAATAAAGTTATAGAAATAAGTCAGCAGTATCTTGTTTAATTTAATTGATATAAATTGGGATATATTCTGGTTGCCACTAGTTGCATCTGGGGTTTTAAGCTATATCTTAACTTGGGTAACACGGTATTTATCTCATTATTACAACTGGTACCCTAAACCCACAGCACATCAAACTCACACCAGGCCAACTTCCCGGCTGGGTGGGGTAGCAATATTTATATCTTTTGTCTTAGCTTTTTTGTTGGTAGTCGATTTAACTCTCCCCCGTCTAGGTATGTTATTAGCTATTTCGATAGTTTTTGTAATGGGGCTGCTAGATGATATATACAATGTTCGGGCAATATATAAATTATTAATTCAATTACTCGCTATAGCCATAGCTATTATTTTTGGGGTTAAAATTGGCCAGATTGCCAATCCCTTTGGTGGGGTTATAGTCTTTAGCCAATTTTGGGATATCTTTTTTACTACCGCTTGGTTATTGGTGGTCACTAACGCCATGAATTTACTGGATGGCTTAGATGGGTTATCGGCTGGGGTAACTGGTATTTTTTCAGTAACTTTATTCTGGTTAAGTTTATTTGTTGTTGTGAATCAGCCCGAAACAGCGATGATTGCCATAATTTTACTAGGCGTAATCTTGGGTTTCTTAAGATGGAATTGGCACCCAGCTAAAATTTTTATGGGCGACTCTGGTAGCAATATGCTAGGGCTACTAATTGGTATACTGGCTATTATTAGCGGAGCCAAGTTAGCTACTGCTGCTTTGGTTTTGGCCTTCCCTATTCTAGACGCTGTCTGGGCTTTTATTAGAAGAGTTAGACAAGGTAAACACCCCTTTATAGCCGACCGCCAACACTTACATCATCGGTTAATGAGTGTGGGAGTATCTCATATTAATGTAGTTTTAATTATTTTATCCATGGTAGCAATTTTGGGCTTTATCTCTCTACTTTCTGGCACCCACACCAAACTCTTGTTAATGGGTTTAACGGCTATAGTGATGATTATGCTGATCAGGAGCATAATATTAATTCAAAGGAGAAAAGGGTCTTGACAAAAACGTACATATAAGGTATGATGAACTAATACCATTAAAAATAAAAACAAAAAATGAATGATCAACAGTTTCATAAATTAGTTCAAAGTTTACAGGATGTTATGCGTTGTCCTAATTGTTCTGCCGCCTATAATTTAGAAGATATTAATTATTTAGGGCAGATGGAGACAATGACGTTTTTGCATCTCAAGTGTCATAAATGTAATACTCCAGTTTTTGCTAGTATTGCTACAGCTACTAGCGATGGAAATATCTTGCAACCAGAGCTAATCGAAGAGCAGATTATCCAAAGACGAAAACTTAATTCGAACGAAGATAATCAGTTAGCTCGCAAGATTACACACGACGACGTATTAACTGTTCACGAAGCCCTATTTAACTCGGATGGGAACTTATCTAAATTCTTAAAAACTACTAAATAGCACTTTCCTTAAGTTGGTTAGATTAA